>Ga0081539_10002546_pt1 | contig 25327 bp, 31 predicted proteins | sample TabmetS4T2R2_FD_71023 | JGI IMG/M metagenome (GOLD analysis project Ga0081539, IMG submission 71023) | Tabebuia heterophylla rhizosphere microbial communities from the University of Puerto Rico - S4T2R2 | ecosystem: Host-associated > Plants > Roots > Rhizosphere ...
CAGGGCGTCTGCTTCACGATCGTCGCGGTGCTCGCGCTCGAGCTCGCCTTCGGCGCGGGCGGAAAGGCGACCGACCCGCAGGGAGCCTTCCGCGTCCTCGCGACCCACGGCTGGACGCGTGCGTTGCTCGTCCTCCTCGCCTGCGGCTTCGTCTCGTACTCGCTCTGGCGGCTCGCTCAGGCGCTCTTCGATCGCGGCGGCCACGGCGACGACCCGGCCGGGCTCGGCCGGCGGCTGATCCAGCTCTGCCAGGCCGTGATCTACCTCGGGTTCGCCGTCGGCGCGATTCGCGTCCTCGTGGGCGGGCGCGGCGGAGCCGGCAACGAGCGGCACACGGTCGGGGGCATCCTCACCTGGCCGGGAGGGCCGGAGCTCGTCGGCGCCGCGGGTGCGGTCTTCATCGTCGTCGGCGTCGTCAACGCCTACTGGGGCCTGAGCGGCCGGTTCCGCGAGTCCCTGCAGACGAGCGCGATGGGGGACACCGCCGACCGGGTGCTCACGCTCCTCGGCAAGATCGGTTTCACGGCGCTTGCCATCGTCCTCGTTCTGATCGGCTGGTTCCTGCTCAAGGCCGCCGTCGACTACGACGCGAGCCGGATCGTCAGCCTCGGTGGCGCCCTGAGCAAGCTCGCCCACGCGGACTACGGCCGGTGGCTGCTGACGGCGACGGCGGCTGGCCTGCTCGCGTACGGCCTCTTCGGCCTGCTCCAATCCCGCTACCACCGAGTGTGACGGCGCCGGCGAGACCGCCGGCGCCGTGATCGCGCGTCTCCTAAAGCAGGTAGAGGATCAGGAGGACGATCAGGACGAGCAGAACGAGTCCACCGACTCCGTAGAACATCCTTCTCTCACCTCCTCCGCTCGGTTCGCGTCATCGAAGGGGACAACGGCGAAGCGGCGCTATCGGTTGCGGGAGGCGGCCGTGTGGTACAGCGCGGCAGGACTCCAAGACGTCTTAAGGGCGAGGAATGCCGCGTAACTGCGGCACGCCGGCGTGGGATCGGACTGTCCTCCTAAGCGAGTACGAGCGTCGGCCGAGCCGCACCAGAACCGCCTGCAGGTAACGGAATCGGCGGTGTTGATTCCTGTACTCGCCTTTCGGCCGACGGCTCCGACACCGCCGTCGGCGAGGCCGGGGGTGGTGGATCTCGATCCTCCAGACCCTTCAAGAAGGCCGTGATTGATCGCGCGCCGGCAATGAGACCAGCCAGCACAAGGAGCAGCTCTCCGACGCCGACCGCCCCGTACGCGATGGCAAGCGCGCCCCCGAGCGCGCTCGCGAACATTGCCATGCCGAACGTATGCCTACCGAATGCCTTCGCCTGAAAGTAGCCGATCAGGAACAAGGAGGCCGCGACGAAGGCGACTCCAGCGCCATAGAAGGTCCCGCGCCAGACAGTGAAGACACCAGCGGTCACCGCAGCTGCGATTGGCGCCGTCCTGGAGAAGGTGTCCATTCGACGGCGCCACCGGTCTGCCGAGCTGAGTGCGTAGCCGACGATCAGCAGCGTGCCGAGCGTCGTTCTGCTCGGTGTGCCAAGCGTTGTGCCGAGAAACTCGCGCGTGATCCGGACTTCGTAGACGCCGAGGGTCGCCGTGAGCCAGACGAGATTGCACATCGAAAACCACGCGAGGTCCAGACGAGGAACCCGTACGTGCCGCTTCCGGGCAATCCGGCTCGCGCCCCACCAGAGCGCGGTGCCGATCAGAGCTCCCGCGATGGCAAGTCCGAGTTCTATGAGCGCGCCCCCGACGCCAGTCGTGGTTAGAACAACCGACACACCCGTCCATCTCCCTGCGAGTTCCCGACCGAGGCTCGCAAGTTAGCACACTTTCGCTCACAAAAGCTACAAGGCACTAGAAAGCATGTGTATGGAATAGGCTCACTTCACACACCTGCGCTAAAGTGCCCATCCATTGACAAGATCTGGATGTACCCCTACGGTCGGATGACGCAACAAGAATGGAGGCACACGATGGGGACCAAGATCGAGGCGAGGCGTACTCCGAGCACTGCCGGCGATACGCCGCTTCGAGTCGCGCCTGGGACGAAGGCCCGAGTGAAGTGGCTCGCGGGTCACTTCAACAGCACGCAGGGCGATGTTGTTGACATTGCCGTAACCGATTTCATCAAGCGCTACGAGGCACCGCTTCGTCGGCTGGGCGAATTGCTTCGGGACCCCACTAGCGACCCGAGCGCGATCGCGAAGCTACGGCAGCAGCTTGGGCTTGTCTAAGCCATCGGAGACGCCCGGGCATGTGGACTTCACAGCCGATGTCCTCATCCGGCTAGAGTGAATTAACGCGGGCGCGGCCCGTTCGAAGGGGATTCTCTACCTGCGGCTCATGACGCTCGCCTGTGCGGCTCGAGGGAAAGGGCGGCGCGCACGGGAACAGCCAGCAGGGCGGCACGACTCGAACCTGCAACCCCCGGTTTTCGAGGTCTGAAGCAGCCGGTCTGCAGCGTCTGAATCGATGCGGAATCTGCCGCTTCGGGCCGCTTAGGTACTGCTCGATGCGCTCAGGTCGGTACCAAGTTCGCCGCGCGCCTCAGTGGCGGGAAGCGCGGCCCGCTTCGGGTGGCGCACGAGCTGCCTGTGGAGATTCCGGAGTGCTCGGCCCGGCCGGGAGTCGAGTGCGTCCCGGAGCGCCCGGCCGACCTCGGGGCGGACCTCGGCCCACTCATCCACGAGCTGCGGGCCTGGGTTTTCTCCCCAGCGGCCGAGGAGCGCGTTCGCTCGCTGCGCGGCTTCGAGGACCGGTGCGGGCGCTGCGAGGGCAAGCCGCGAGTTGGCAGCCCAGAACTGGTCGATCAGGTGCTCCATACGGCGCACGAGCGGCCGATTGACCGCGTAGCTGACGCTGGAGGTCACATCCGGACCGATGACTTGTTCGAGCGTCTCGGCGGCCTTGTCGAGCGCCCGGCCGACCGCGCCCGGCGAGGGATCGACGTTCACTCCGGCCAGGAACATCGCGAGCGAGTCGATCGCGGCGAGGTACGCGGTTCTGGCTGCGCGTAGCTCGTCTCGTCCGCGGTCGTAGCGACCGATGACGACGCCTGCGAGGCCGATTCCGGCTGCGCCGAGTGCGTAGAGACCGGCGTCCATTGAGCCAGCGTAGCTCTGAGCCTGGATCGCGTGCGGCTCTCGCGAGGGCTGTCAATACTTGAAGGCCAGTGAGCGGAACGATCAGCGTCGCGACGCGGTTTCGGACGGCGGTCGATGGTCGCCGTTGCTGCGGGTGAAGGGGCGCCACGCGGAGCTCGGGTGTCGGTCATCGAGTGGCGCGGGTCGCCGCACGCCGCGACGAGACCGACGCGCGTCGAGTGCAGTCGTTTACGGATACGCTCCGGGTCGTGGCCGATCAAGCGATCGAGCGGGTACTGGTGGAGGACACAGCGTCCCCGGCAGAGGTCTCTGAGGTCGCCGAAGCCTTCCGGGCCGCGGGGTTCGATGTGGATGTAGACGCTGCCTACGGCCGCAAGTCTGCGGGCGCGCTTCCGTGGATCGTCTATGCGACGCTCGCTGTGCCGTTCGCGAGGTTCTTTGAGACGCTCGCAGTGAAGGCCGCGGAGGACGCGTACGCGCCGATCAAGGCGTGGATCAAGTCGATCTGGGCAGCGCGAAGCGGATCGGGGACCGGCGAAGGATCGATCGCACTCGAGGACCCGGAACACACGCATCTGATCCTGCCTACTCGGCTTTCCGACGAGGCCCTGGATGCGCTCGCCGAGATCGACTGGGACGCGGTGCGAGGCGACTACTTGGTCTGGGACGGCCGGTGGCACGATCCGACGAAGCGGCGTCGTTGAGCGCGTCGTAGTTCTCCGCGAGGTACGCACTCAGCGCTCCGCGAAGCGCCGTGAAGTCTAGGCCGAGCACGGTGCGGCTTGTCGGCTTCGAGGTACAGGGGCGGCAGGACTCGAACCTGCAACCCCCGGTTTTGGAGACCGGTGCTCTGCCAGTTGAGCTACGCCCCTGGGTTGCGGCCCGCGGATTGTATCGGCGGCCTCGTCCGCTCCCCGGGCCGCGGAGTAGCCTGAGCGCCGTGGCCGCGCCGTCCCAGCGCCGGGCGCTCGGCGCGCTGTTCCTCGTCCTCGCCGCGGCGTTCGCCGGGGTCGCGGTCGAGTCGATCCGCGCCTACGCGGGAGCGCGGAGCCTCGTCGTGGGTCTTGCGTCCGCCGCGATCGCGCTCTGGCTGGGCGGCCTCGCGTTCCGCGCGCTGCGCCGGGCGTGAGGATTCCGCCGAGCGGCGCCGTATCCTTCGCGCGTGGCCGACGCGATGCAGATGCTCTGGCGCGACTACCGGCGGACTCGCGACCAGAAGCTCCGCGACCGCCTGATCGTCAACTACGCGCCGCTCGTGAAGTACGTCGCGGGCCGGCTAGGTAGCGGGCTGCCGGCGCACGTCGACGAGGGCGACCTCGTCTCGTACGGCCTCCTCGGCCTGATCGGGGCGATCGAGCGGTTCGACCCCGACCGCGACATCAAGTTCGAGACGTACGCGATCTCCCGCATCAAGGGCTCGATCATCGACGAGCTGCGCGCGATGGACTGGGTGCCGCGCTCGGTCCGCGCGCGGGCCCGCGACATCGAGCGCGCGATCGCCGAGCTCGAGTCGAAGCTCGGCCGGGCGCCCACCGACGAGGAGATCGCCGAGAAGCTCGGCCTCTCGCAAGATGAGCTCGCCGACAGCCTCACCGACATCTCGCGCTCCTCGATCGCCGCTCTCGACGAGCTCTGGACGGTCTCGTCGTCCGGCGGCGACCAAATCGCGCTGATCGACACGATCGAGGACACGCAGGGGCCGGAGCCGCAGTCCGCGCTCGCGCAGACGGAGATGCGCGAGGCGATCGGCGAGGCGATCGCCCGTCTCCCCGAGCGCGAGAAGCTCGTCGTTACGCTCTACTACTACGAAGAGCTGACGCTGCGCGAGATCGGCGAGGTGCTCGGCGTCACGGAGTCGCGCGTCTCGCAGCTGCACACGAAGGCGATCCTGCGCCTGAAGGCACGCCTCGCGGGCGCGCCGGTGCGCTCGACCTTCGAGAGCTGAACGCCGGATAAGATCCGCAGCCCCATCCCATTCGCAAGGAGGAAACGCCCGCATGGCCGCAGTCGAGCCGTCGCAGATCCGTAACGTCGCCGTCGTCGGCCACCGCGGGACGGGAAAGACGTCGCTCGTCGAGGCGATGCTCTTCCAGGCCGGCGCGACGAACCGGCTCGGCACCGTCGAGGCCGGCTCGACGGTGTCCGACTGGGACGACGACGAGCAGCGGCGCCAGATGTCCCTGTCGGCGTCGATCTGCCACCTCGACTGGCAGGGCCTGAAGATCAACTTGATCGACGCGCCGGGCGACGCGGGCTTCGTCGGCGACGCGATCGCGGCGCTCCGCGTGGTCGAGGGCGCGCTCTTCACCGTCAGCGGCGTGATGGGCGTCGAGGTTCAGACGAGCCGGATGTGGCAGCGCGCCGAGGAGCTCGGCCTCTCGCGCGTCCTCTTCGTGAACATGCTCGACCGCGAGCGCGCCGACTTCCACCGGACGCTCGGCCAGCTCCGCGAGCAGCTCTCGGACCGCTGCGTCGCCGTCCACCTCCCGATCGGCAGCGAGCACGAGCTGCGCGGGATCGTCGACCTTCTGCACATGAAGGCCTACATGAGCCCCGAGGGCGGCCGCGAGGAGGGGCCGGTCGAGATCCCCGCGGACCTGGCTGACGAGGTCGACCGCCTGCACACGCAGCTCCTCGACTCGGTCGTCGAGACCGACGAGGCGCTGATGGAGCGCTATCTCGAGGGCGAGGAGCTCCCGGTCGAGGAGGTCGCGAACTGCCTCAAGACCGCGGTGACGCGCGGTGAGCTCTTCCCGGTCGCGTGCGGCGTCGCGACGAAGAACCTCGGTACGACCGCCCTGCTCGACCTCCTGGCCGAAGGGATCCCGTCCCCGGAGGACAAGTCGCCGGCGATCGACGTGGACGGCGCCGCGACGGCCGCGTTCGTCTTCAAGACGATCGCCGACCCCTTCGCCGGCCGCATCAACGTCTTCCGCGTACTGAGCGGCAGGCTGAGCGGCGACACCACCGTCGTGAACGCGCGCGCGCACGCGAAGGAGCGGATGGGCGCGCTGCTCCTCCTCCAGGGCAAGGAGCACCACCAGGCGCCCGAGTTCGGCCCCGGCGACATCGGCGCGGTGGCGAAGCTCAAGGAGACGATGACCGGCGACCTGCTCCTGGACGCCGAGAACGACGTCGCGCTTCCGGAGATCGGCTTCCCGGAGCCGGTGATGAGCTTCGCGATCACGCCGAAGGCGAAGGGCGACGAGGAGAAGGTGGCCCAGGCCCTTCGCCGCCTGTCCGAAGAGGACCCGACTCTCCAGCTCCGGCGCGACCCGCAGACGGGCGAGCAGCTCTTGTCCGGGCTTTCGCAGATGCACGTCGAGGTCGCGGTCGCGCGCCTGAAGAGCCGCTTCAACGTCGAGGTCGAGCTGCACCCGCCGCGCGTGCCGTACCTCGAGTCGATCCGCTCCGAGGCGCGCGCGCAGGGCCGCTACAAGAAGCAGACGGGCGGGCGCGGGCAGTTCGGCGACTGCCACATCGTCCTCGAGCCGCTCGAGGGGCACACCGGCTACGAGTTCGTGGACAAGATCGTCGGCGGGGTCATCCCGCAGAGCTTCCGCCCGGCCGTCGACAAGGGGATCCAGGAGGCGATGGCGCACGGCGAGCTCGCGGGCGCTCCGGTGCAGGGCGTGCGCGTGCTGCTCGTGGACGGGTCGTACCACACCGTCGACTCGTCGGAGATGGCGTTCAAGATCGCCGGCTCGCTGGCTTTCAAGACAGCCTACGAGAAGGCCGACCCGGTGCTGCTCGAGCCGATCATGGAGGTCGAGGTGTCCGTCCCCGACGAGGCCGTCGGCGCCGTGAACGGCGACCTCAACTCACGCCGCGGCCGCCTCCAGGGGATGGAGCCGCGCGGCGGGATGACGACGATCAAGGCCGAGGTCCCGATGTCCGAGATCCTCGCGTACTCCCAGTCGCTGACCTCGCTCACCGGCGGCCGCGGCGACTACCACATGCACTTCCTCCGCTACGAAGAAGTGCCGGCGCACATCGCGCAGAAGCTCATCGAGCAGACGAAGAAGGAACGCGAGGAAGCGAAGGTCTAGCCGCCTTAGAGCTTCTGATTTGGATCGAGGATGTCTTTCCGGGCGATAATCGGATGATTCCCGAGCGGCAGCTTGAGCTCTAGCGGGTCCCGTTCGGGCTGTTTGGTCTTCCTCTTCCGCCTGCGCCAGAGCTTTATCGCAAGACCTCCAGGCTGATCATCCAGAGTGCAGCCTCGACCGCCGTGAGGATACATGCGGCTCTCGTGTACCCCGAGAGCCGAGCGAGCTTTGCCTCGTTGGCACGAAAATTCTGCTCGAGGCGGATCGCGGTCGCTCGCTGCGTACTGGGGAGATCGAGGCGGGGCTCGGCTGACTCGATCGCCTCGATCAGCTTCGCAGCGCTTTGCCCGTACTGCCAGCCGCTCCAAGGGTAAAGAACCCAGGGCGTGCAGCCGAGCACGCCGAACAACGCGCCGATCGCGGCCCAACCGAGGGGGTTCAACCCGCGCGCCGCACCACCGAGGCTGCCGCCGAACAATGTCGTCATCAACGCGGCGCTCGCGAGGATCGTGCTGGACCGCGCCCGCAGACCGTCGAGCGCCGAGGCCTGCTGCGTGAGCATCCGGACGCTCTCCTGATACGGAACCTCGAACACCGCGTCGTCCACGCGACGAAGCGATACCGGTGCTCGGGTCATCGTCAATCCGCCAGAAAGGCCGAGGCCCTAGCGACCCCGGCCTTTCGCGTCGAGGACATTTCAGACGGTCGTCGCCGGCTGCGGCTCGCCCTCTTTCAGCCGTTTGAGCAGGTCGGCGACGTCGGCGAGCTCCTGCTCGAGGTCTCGCTGGTACTGCTCGAGTCGCTCGAGCCACTGCTCGCGGTTGCCGAAGCGCCGGAAGCCGTGGCCGTGGCGCCTATGTCCGTGGCACATGGTCACCTCCCTTCTCGTATCGGTCGAGGAACGAGGACACGAGCTCCTGGTTCGTGCGTAGCGCGCCCGCCCAGCCGTCGAGGAGGCGGCGGCCGCCGTCGGTGAGCTCGTAGATCCGCTTCGTCGGGCCGGGCGCGTCGTCGCGCCAGTCGGAGGTGACGAAGCCTTCCTCCTCGAGCGCTCGAAGCACCCGGTAGAGGTTGCCCATGTCGATCCGCCGCTCGCCGGTCAGCTCGGGAAGCTGCTCGAGCAGCTCGTAGCCGTGGGCGGGCCGCTCCGCCAGCAGGAGGAGGAGCGCCGGCTCGCCGAAGCGCTCGATCCGCGCGCGAACCGCCCACTCGTCCGGCCCGATAAGTCGCCGGGCGCGTGTCCCGCGGAAGCGCCGGTGGCCTCTCACCGCGCTACATGTAAAACACACATGTTTCGGGACGATAGCACATCGCCTCAAGCGGCCATGCTTGGCTATATTCGGCCGATGCGGGTCACCCGCAACGCCGTCACACGTTCGTGCGCAGTCTGCGAGCGCACGCTTCTCCTCGGGGAGCGCACGGTCCGCTTCTCGCCGGCGAGCGACGGCGAGTTCGTCGACGTCTGCCCGCTGTGCCAGGAGATCGCGATCGACCACGGCTGGCTCAAGGAGGGCAGCCCGACGACGCCCACGGTGCCGATCTCGCGGCGCCGCCGCCGGTTGAGCCTCGCGGCGCTCTTCGAGCAGCGCCAGCCCGAGCAGCCGGTCGCGAGCGCGCCGATCCTGCGCCGGCTGTCCGAGCCCGAGCTCGCGGTCGTCGAGGCGGCCGACCTCTACAACTCGAGCCCCTTCCGCCGCACCGTGGGCGGGATCGCGAAGAGCCTCGGAGAGCCGCGCGCGAGCATCGTCCAGCTCTCGGGCGTCAACCGCGAGCTCGTGATCACGATCGCCTGGGACATCTCCTGGTACCAGTACCGCGTCAGCTTCGACGCGGGCCAACCGGTGCGCCTGGCCGAGCGCGGGCTCGAGCTGGACGAGCTCGAGAGCTCGTTCCGCGAGTGGAACGCGCACGTCGAGCAGGATGGCCGCGTCGTCCCGAACATCGCACGGGTCTAGCGCGCGCCGGGCCGCCGCCTAAACTGAGAACAAGATGATCTACTGCGTGATCCCGCGCGAGCTGGCCGACGAGCTGTACGACAAGATGGTCGAGTACTACAAGGACAACCCGAACGTCACGGTGATCGTCGACCGCCGCGAAGGCCCCGACCGTCGCCGCGGCACGCCCGCGGGGGAGTTCGAGGAGCAGCGCAAGATCCGCGACCGGCGACGCGCCCACCCGGGCCGCTTCCCCGACACCGACGTCGCGTAGCCGCCTCGCTGGGCCGAGGCTCCGGGTCGTCCGTAGAATCGGCCGGATGACGACGACCGGCGCGCGAACCTTCAAGAACTACGTCGACGGCGAGTGGGTCGACGCCGCGAACGGCGAGACCTTCGAGTCGACGAGCCCGGCGAACGGCGACGCGATCGGGGTCTTCCCGAGGTCGGGGGCCGAGGACGTCGACCGGGCGGTCGCGGCCGCGAAGGCCGCCTACGAGGAGTGGCGGCTCGTACCCGCTCCGAAACGTGGCGAGATCCTCTTCCGCTTCGGCGCGCTCCTCGCGGAGCACAAAGACGACCTCGCCAACCTGATGACGCGTGAGATGGGGAAGGTCTTGCCGGAGGCCGCCGGCGACGTCCAGGAAGCGATCGACATGTCGTACTACATGGCCGGCGAGGGACGGCGCCTCTTCGGTCAGACGACGCCCTCCGAGCTGCGCGACAAGTTCCAGATGTCGGTGCGGATGCCGGTCGGCGTCGTCGGCGTGATCACGCCGTGGAACTTCCCGATCGCGATCCCTTCCTGGAAGATGCTGCCGGCGCTCGTCTGCGGGAACACGGTCGTGTTCAAGCCCGCGACGGACACGCCGCTCCTGGGCGAGCGCTTCGTCGAGCTGCTCGTCGAGGCCGGTGTCCCGAAGGGCGTCGTCAACATCGTCCACGGCGGCGGGGGCCAGGTGGGAGAGCGGCTCGTCGAGCACCCCGACGTCCCGATCATCACCTTCACGGGCTCGCGCGAGACCGGCGTCGCAGTCACCAAGGCTGCAGCCGACCGGCTCAAGCACGTCCACCTCGAGCTCGGCGGCAAGAACGCGATCCTGGTCATGGACGACGCCGACCTCGACCTCGCAGTCGACGGGATCGTCTGGTCGGCCTTCGGCACCTCGGGCCAGCGCTGCACCGCCGCGAGCCGCGTGATCGTGCAGGACGGCGTCTACGACGAGCTGTCGTCGCGCCTGGTCGCGCGCGTGGAGAAGCTCCGCCTCGGCCCCGGCTGGGAGGACGAGACGGACGTCGGGCCGGTCATCAACCGGGGCGCGCTCGAGAAGATCCACTCGTACACGGGGCTCGGCAAGGACGAGGGCGCGAAGCTGCTCACGGGCGGCGAGGTGGCTTCCGGCGACGGCCTCGACGACGGCTTCTACTACCGGCCGACGGTCTTCGGCGACGTCGAGGCCGGGATGCGGATCGCGCAGGAGGAGATCTTCGGGCCGACGACCGCACTCATCCGCGTACGCGACCTCGACGAGGCGATCCGCGTCTCGAACGGCGTCCAGTACGGGCTCTCGTCGTCGATCTTCACGCGCGACGTGAACAAGGCCTTCCGGGCCATGCGCGACCTGAACACCGGGATCACGTACATCAACGCGGGCACAACGGGCGCGGAGGTGCACCTCCCGTTCGGCGGGACGAAGGACACGGGCAACGGCCACCGCGAGGCGGGTCAGGCCGCACTCGACGTCTTCACCGAGTGGAAGTCGATCTACGTCGACTACTCGGGCAGGCTCCAGCGCGCCCAGATCGACTAACCGCGCTCGAGCTCCTGTCGCAGGCGGTCCCAGTTCGCGGCGAAGCTCTTCTTCAGCGTGGGCGCCATGAGGAACGGGACGAAGCGGAGCAGGCCCTGCGGCTCCGCGAGCATCCGCGCCTCGAGGTGCGTCTTCCCGTCGCGCTCCAAGAGCTCGACCTCGTCGTCGAAGTGCACCGGCTTCGCTCGCGCGCGGAAGGTGAGCCGGTGCGGCGGCTCGTACCGGACGACCTCCAACGTGACCTTGCCGGCTCGCGCGTAGGTGCCTTCGAACCGCGTGCCGAGACCGACGTCGCCCGGCGTCGTCTTCGCGACCTCCTTCGCCCCGGGAAGCCACTTCGGCTCGTTGCGCGCGTCGACGACGTAGTCGAACACCTCCTGGATCGGCCGGTCGATGTCGGTGCTGCCGCGCGCCTCGATCACGGCGGCGCATCCTAGTCGGCGGCTCGGGTAGACGTGCTCGCCGACGTGATTTATGCGTTAGAAGCAGTATCTCTACGGCCGTCGACGGCGTTTCTACGGTATGGGGTGGATCCGCCTCGTCGTGCCCGCAGCGGTGCTCGCGCTCTTCTTCGCGGGCGCGTCGTCGAGCAGCGGCCGCGACCGCTCGTGCGACTGGGGAGCGTCGTCGATCGCGGGAACACTCGTAAACGGCCAGTTCGTCGTCACCGCCGGCCCGACGACGACCGGCTGCGTCCCGCGCTGACCTTGGGCTATGTAAAGGTCAGGATGTGGAAGAGCTCGACGTCGAGCCCGTTCGCGGTCAGCCGCGCGGCTTTCGCGATGCCGTCGTGCTCCTCGAAGCGGAGCACGAGCTCGCCGTTCAGCTCGGCGCCGAGGTCGTCGGCCGCGTCGAGCTGAAGCAGCCGGAACCGGAGGGACGACGTCTGCTCTCCGGAGACGAACAGGAGCTCGGCCTCGACGTTGTTCGGGCGGCCGAACTCGTGGCCCTCGTGGAGGATCAGCTCCCAGTTCGGGCGCGGCGCCACCCAGTCCTCGATCGTCGCCACGAAGACGACGAGGTGGTCGTCGACCTCGACCTCGACGTCCGTGTCGTGCCGCTCGGCGGGCGTCGGCCGGGGCCGCACTTCGAGCGTCGCCATGCGGGCGCGGTTCCCGTCGCGGAGGTCGGGGAAACGTGAACCGCAAGCTCGTCGTCTTCGTGCCGCAGGAGGCGCTCGACGTCGTTCGCGACGCCGTCTTCGCGGCGGGGGCCGGGCGGATCGGCGACTACGAGCGCTGCTCCTGGTACGCGGAGGGGACCGGCACGTTCCTCGGCGGCGAGTCGACGAGCCCGACGATCGGCGAGCGCGGACGCGAGGAGCGTGTCCCGGAGCTCCGGCTCGAGACGGTGTATCCGGCCGAGCGCGAGGAGGAGGTCGTCCGCGCGCTGCGCGACGCGCATCCGTACGAGGAGCCGGCGTTCGACCTCTACCCGCTTGCGTGAGGGCCCGCCTCTCGACCGACGGCGGCGCGCGCGGCAACCCCGGGCCGGCCGCGTTCGGCTACGTGCTGGAGGCCGACGACGGGACGGTGCTGGCCGCGCACGGCGAGGCGATCGGCGTCGCGACGAACAACGTCGCCGAGTACCGGGCGCTCGTCGCCGGGCTCGAGAAGGCGGCCGAGCTCGGCGTCGACGAGCTCGAGGTCGTGTCGGACTCGGAGCTCCTCGTCAAGCAGATGCGGGGCGAGTACCGGGTCAAGAACGCGGCGCTCGCGGAGCTCCACGACGCCGCAACGAGGCTCGCGAGAGGCATCGGCCGCGTCTCGTACCGAGCCGTTCGCCGCGAGCACAACGAGCTCGCCGACCGCCTCGTGAACGAGGCGCTGGACGCGATCAGCGGCTAGACTTGGCCTCCGCGCGGATGTAGCTCAGTTGGCTAGAGCGTCTGCTTGCCATGCAGAAGGTCGTGGGTTCGAGTCCCATCATCCGCTCCTCCTCTTTCGGCTCGGGCGGCCGCTCGCGCGCGCTAGATCAGGCCCTGCCGGATCGCCTCGGCGACTGCATGCGCGCGACTGCGAGCGCTCAGCTCGTACTCGACGTCGCGGATGAACGTCTTGATCGTCCGTTCGGAGTAGGAGAGCTTCGAAGCGATCGCCTTCGTCGTCTCGCCCGACGCGAGCAGCCGGAGGACCTCGAGTCGGCGTTCGTCCATGCGGGTGGGACCCTGCGTGGCGCCGGCCTCGCTGACCTGAAGGCCTGCGGCAGCCGCGCGGACCGATGCGACGAGCTGCTCCGCCGAGAGCCGCGAAAGCGAAAGCGTGGCGTGGATGGACGCGCTGTTCGTCGTCTGCGCTCGGGCGATTCCCTCGTGGACGAGGACGAGCGGGGATTCGAATCGCGTCGACAGCGCCCGGGTGGAGACGACGATCACATCGACCGGCTCAGGCGCTGGTCCCTCGGCGATCGCGAAGGCGAGCGCGAGCGAGTCGTCCTCCTCGACGCAGCCGGCGATGCCGCGTCGCAACACGTCGTGCTCGTGCACGACCCCGACCCGCGTCCGTTCGCTCACGACCGGGACCTCCGCCGGATGGCGGTCGACAGGCGTGGGGCCGGCCGAGACTTGGTGCTTATGGGCCCTCCTGGGAACGGTCGCCGACCGGAGACCTGGGGCCCTCCTCGGCCAGTGATCCCCACCATAACTGTTCGGTCGTCAGGCGTGGGCCGGGTGCCGGCGCCTGTCCTCGTCCCGTTCGTGAAGCTCTGCCACCGCGAACCGAGTTCAACAACGTTCAACTCGCGAGGCAACGCCCTAACGGGAGCAACAGTCCGGCCAAATCAGGCGCTAGCCAGCGCGGGCAGGCAGGGATCGCTTCCCGTCGACCTTCCCCAAAGGGAGCCGGCTAGCGACTCCTTGGGGAAGCCGCCATCTGGCGCACGCGAGTCAGTCGGCGATCTCGGTCAGCAGAAGTCGTAGCCGCGGCGGCGCATCTCGTCCTCGACGGGGAAGGGTGGATACGTCGTCCACGAGCCGCGCTCGGCGCGCTCGAACGCCAGAGCCTCCTCGATCGAGTCGATCAGGTCGGGCGCGACGAGCCGCGGGATCACGACCACCCCGTCGTCGTCGCCGAAGACGATGTCGCCCGGTTGGACGAGCACGCCGCCGCAGGCGACGTCGACGTTCACGGCGCCGAAGTCGCCGCCCGCCGGGTAGTGGTAGTTCCGGGCGGTCGTCCCGAGCGCGAACGTCGGGAACCCGAGGGCGCGGATCCCGGCCGCGTCGCGCGTGCAGCCGTCGATGACGGCGCCGGCGAGGCCCTTCACCTGCATCCGGCGGGCGGTGCCGTCGCCGAAGCACGCGTAGTCGCGGACGCCGCCGGCTGCCACGACCAGCACGTCGCCGGGCTCCGCGAGGTTGATCGCCGTCCGTCTGACCGTGAGGTCGGGGCCGAGCGAGGTGACCGCAGGGCCGCACATCCGCATCCCGGGCGCGACCGGCCCGATGTCGACGTACATCGTCCCGAGCTTGCCGAGGTGGTCGAGGACGATCCCGCTGTAGAGCTGCGAGTAGCGCTCGACGAGGGCCGGGTCCGGCCGCTCGATCTGCTGGACGACGACGCCTTGCTGCGGGTGGCGCTTGATCTTCTCCACGGCCGGCACCATACAGCGCCGAATTCGGGACGAGGCCGCCGTTTTCGGCCTTAGGGGCGCGTGGTAGGTTCACTCGCTGGGGGCGTGAAGAGCATCGGGGCAGCCAAGCCGGTCGTGGACGTCGACGAGGTCGCCATGACGTACCACGAGTACGACCCGTACCTCCTCTTTCGCGGGATCCCGCACGCGGAGGGCGTGTCGGACCACTTCGGCCGCTACCGGCTGAACTCGCTCGGCTTCCGGTCGCCGCAGATCGGCGACAAGCGCCGGTTCAGGCTCGCGGTCGTCGGCGGCTCGGCCGTGTGGGGAAGCGGCGCGTCCGACAACTCGACCACCTTCCCGGCCCAGATCGCAGACCTCGCGCCCGAGAGGGCCGGCCGCGAGATCGAGGCGATCAACGCCGGCTGCGGCTCGTACGTCTCGTTCCAGGAGCTCGTGCTGCTCGCGCACAAGCTGGTCTACCTGAACCTCGACGCGGTCCTCGTCTTCGACGGCTACAACGACGTCCACCTCGGCGCGCGAGTGCCGGAGGAGGAGTTCGAGGCGAACGAGAACGAGAACTACCGAACGCTGAAGGACTTCCTCGTCCGGAGGACGGCCTCGATCGACGAGGAGCCGATCGCGGTCGTGCGCGAGCTCCGCGACGCGATCGGGCGGCTCGGCCGGCTCGGGTCGCGCGGCTCGCAGCCAAGGCCCGCGCACGTCGGGAAGCCTTACGCGTTCAACCTGAAGGCGATCCGGGCGTACCTCACGAACGTCGAGATGATGTGCGACCTCCTGCGCGGGCACGGTGTCGAGGTCCTGCTCGCGCTCCAGCCGTACCTCCCGCTCAGCAAGAAGGCGCTCACGGCGCCCGAGCAGGAGATCCTCGAGGCCGAGCGGCAGAAGCCGGCGAAGGTCGAGGTCGTCACCGCCGCCTTCGGGATGCTCGAGGAGGAGCTCGCGCGGGTGGCGGCTGCGAAAGGCGTGTCGTTCAGGAGCTTCGTCGGCGTCTTCGACGACGAGGACGAGACGTGCTTCTACGACATGGTCCACCCGAACGACCACGGGTACCGGAAGGTCGCGGAGGTCGCGACCGAGTGGCTCGCCGAGCGCGTTCCGGTGGTCGCCGCATGAAGATCCTCGGAATCTCGGCCTTCTACCACGACAGCGCCGCGTGCCTCGTCGAGGACGGCCGGATCGCCGCCGCCGCCCAGGAGGAGCGCTTCACCCGGCGCAAGAACGACTCGTCGTTCCCGGCGCACGCCGTCCGCTACTGCCTGCGCGAGGGCGGCCTCGACGACGTGCGCGGCGTCGACTGCGTCGCGTTCTACGAGTCGCCGGCCTTGCGGTTCGAGCGGATCCTCGCGACGTTCGCCGACGCCGCGCCGCGCGGGTTCGACGCCTTCGCGCGCGTCGCGCCGCTCTGGGCCGGCGAGAAGCTCTGGATGGAGGACTTCATTCGCCGGACGCTCGGATACGACGGACCGGTCCGGTTCTACGAGCACCACCTGTCCCACGCCGCCTCGGCGTTCTTCCCGTCGCCGTTCGCCGAGGCCGCGGTGCTGACGCTGGACGGGGTGGGGGAGTGGGCGACCGGAAGCTTCGGCGTGGGGCGCGGGAGCCGCGTCGAGCTTCGGCGCGAGCTGCGCTACCCGCACTCGCTCGGGCTCCTGTACTCGGCGTTCACGCACCACCTCGGGTTCGAGGTCAACTCGGGCGAGTACAAGGTGATGGGCCTCGCCCCGTACGGCGAGCCGCGCTACGCGGAGACGATCCTGAGCCGACTCGTCGACCTCCGGGCGGACGGGTCGTTCACGCTCGAGACCTCCGCGTTCGACTACACGACCGGCCTCGCGATGACGGGGCCGGCCTTCGCCGATGTGGTCGGGATGCCGCGCCGCGAGCCGGACGCGCCGCTCGAGCAGCGGCACATGGACCTGGCCCGCTCGATCCAGGAGGTGACGAACGAGATCGTCCTGCGGATGGCGCGGTACGTCCGCTCGGAGACGGGCCTCGACAGCCTCTGCCTCGCCGGCGGGGTCGCGCTGAACTGCGTCGCGAACTCACGCGTCCTCGAGGAGCGGATCTTCGACCGCGTCTGGGTGCAGCCGGCGGCCGGCGACGCGGGCGGCGCGGTCGGCGCGGCCCTCCTCGCGTGGCACCACGAGCACGGGGCAGAGCGGGCGCCGGACGGCCGGAGCGACACGATGCAGGGAGCGCTGCTCGGCCCGTCCTTCTCGGACGAGGAGGTCCGCTACTTCCTCGAGAGCCACCGGATCCCGCACGGGGCGCTCGACCGCGACGACCTGCTCGCGGAGACGGCCGAGCTGCTCGACCGCGGCGCCGTCGTCGGCTGGTTCCAGGGCCGGATGGAGTTCGGGCCGCGCGCGCTTGGCGCCCGCAGCATCCTCGGCGACGCGCGCTCGGCCGCGATGCAGTCCACGCTGAACCTCAAGATCAAGTTCCGCGAGTCGTTCCGCCCGTTCGCGCCGGCGGTGCTCGAGGAGCAGGCCGCCGAGTGGTTCGAGGTCGACCGGCCGAGCCCGTACATGCTCTTCACGGCCCAGGTCGCGAGAGACAGGACGATCGCCACGACGCCGGAGGAGGACGCGCTCTTCGGGATCGACAAGCTCAAGGTGCGCCGCTCGGAGATCCCGGCGGTCACGCACGTCGACGGCTCCGCGCGGCTGCAGACGGTGGCGCGCGACGTCAACCCGCTCTTCCACGACCTGCTTCGCGCGTTCGCCGACCTCACCGGCTGCCCCGTCGTCATCAACACCTCGTTCAACGTCCGCGACGAGCCGATCGTCTGCACGCCCGAGGACGCGTTTCGCTGCTTCATGCGGACCGGGATGGACTACCTCGTCCTCGGGCCGTTCCTGCTCGACAAGCGGGCGCAGGTGGCCGCGTCGGTCGCGGCGCCGCCGCACGAGGCAGTGGAGGCGGGGCGATGACGCGACTCTGGCTGCGCGTCCTCTTCTTCGGGCTCGTCGTCCCGATCGGCCTCGCGCGCCGATGGCGTCGCGCGCCCGAACGGCCGGAGACGATGTGGCTACCCGTCGACGGCGGAGGCGCGGACGCCGCGCCGAAGACCCTAGGCGAGGCGTTCGCCTTCTACCGGCGCCGCCGCGGGCTCGGTTTCGCGGCAGCGGCGTGGCTGCTGCTCGCCTCGCGACCGCTCTTCCGGACGCGGTCGGCCGAGCGCCTCCGGCGCGGCGAGCGGATCTCGCCCTTCATCTACGACCAGTTCTGAGCGCGCCGGCGCCCGCTCAGTAGGACTTCGCGGTCAGCCCGCCGTCGGCGATGAGCGCGGGTCGCCGGACGTGGACGCAGCAGTCGACGGCGCCGGCGACCGCGTCCGCGGTCGTGCTCCCGTTTCGCCCCACGTACGTCCTCGTTCCCCCCATCGGGCTCATCGAGAGCTTACGGCCGGCGATGCCCACGCGCCCGGAGGAACCTCGCGGAGCGCCGCGATCTCCCGCAGGACGTCGTGCGGAAGCGGCCCACGCGCCGCTCGCGCGACGTTCTCCTCGAGCTGCTCGACCCGCTCCACGCCGACGAGGACGCAGTGGACGCCGTCGAGCGAGAGGAGGTAGCGCAGGCCGAGCTCGGCGAGCGACATCCCGGCCTCGTCGGCGAGCGCCCGCGCGCGCCGGATCCGCTCCACGATCCCGGGCGGGACGTCGTCGCGCCGCTCCTCCTCGAGCCGCGCGAGCAGGTCGTCGTCGCCGGTCAGGAGCAGCCCGCGCCGGAACGGTGCACCCACGACGACGCCCATGTCCTGCGCGGCGGCCGCGGCCAGCACGCGGTCGCCGGCCTCCTGCCACACGACGTTCAGGAAGTGGACGAAGAGCAGGAGGTCGAACCGGCCGGTCGCGCAGAGGCGCTCGGCGGCGTCGACGTCACGCGCCGAGATCCCGATCCGCTCGACCCGCCCCTCGCGGCGGAGGTGCTCGAGCGCGGCGACCACCGGCGCATCGTCCACCTGCGTCGCGTCCGGCCACCAGCGCTCCCAGTCGGCCTCGTGGATCAGCAAGGCGTCGACCGTCTCGCGCCCGAGCAGCCGGAGGCTGTGCATCAGCTGCGCCTCGATCAGCTCGGCGTCGACGTAGGCCCGGTCCGCCTGACGCCGGAAGATGCCCTGGTCGAAGCGGCCGATCTTCTCCAAAATCCGGTGGGGGCGACGCTCGCCGTGCAGCGCCGCGCGGAGGACGACCTCGGCCTCGCCGGACCCGTACAGCGGCGCCGTGTCGACCAGGTCGACCCCGAGCGCGAGCGCGCGCCGCACGATCGCGACCGCCTCGTCGTGGCACACGCCCCAGTCGGTCGTGAGGCAGTAGGTGCCGAGCCCGAGCGCCGGCGCGTCCCAGCCCGTCCGGCCGAGGACGCGGCGTTCCGGGCGCTCGAGGACCTCGGTCACGGCCCGTCTAGAACGAGGCGATCGTCACCCCGGTCTCCTCGGCGGCGCGCACGAGGTAGTCGGGGTAGGACGCGGGGTAGCGCAGGTCGAGGAGCTCCGCGAAGCGCGGTACGAACATGACCTCGCCGTTCCGGCGCCGGTACCGCTTCCGGACGAGGTGGACGAGGTACTCGTTCGCGGAGATGACGTCGCCGGCGCGGCCGGCGCCGAAGTAGACGCCGTACTTCTCCTGCGTCGGTGCGGCCGCGGCGGGCGTGCTGCGGTGCACGAGCCGCGCGTGCCAGACGACCATGTCGCCTGCGTCGAGCGTGAGCGTGCGCCGCGGGCGGAAGCGGTTGGCGACGCGCCGCGCGGCGCAGGTGGCCGAGCTCCGCGGGCCGCCGATCGCGGGCTTCAGGCGGTGCGACCCCGCGATCACGTCCAGGCCGCCGCCGCTCTCCGGGTCGTTGTCCTGGAGGTAGATCGCACACTGGATCTGGACGAAGCCCGGCGACCAGACGTGCTCGCGGTCGCGCCCGCGGAACGCCTCGTCGACGTGCCACGGCACGTAGAGCGAGCGCCGGATCGTGATGTTCGGGAAGAGCGTGTAGTGCTCGCCGAGGAGTGCGCGCAGCGTCTCGACGATCCTGGGCTTGAACGGGACGAGCGCGACCTCGGGCAATTCGTGGATCCGCGAGGCGGAGAGCTCCTCGGAGCGCCCGAGCTCGTCGCCGAGACCTTCGCAGATCCCGCGCAGACTCGCGACGTCGTCGGCGTCGAGGGCACCGCGAACGACCGCGTAGCCGCGCTCCTCGAACGAGTCGAGATCGCTCGCGCCGGACACCTCGGCAGCCTAGCGTCGGTCACGTGGCATCGTCGCCTTGGTCGCGAGCGAGGAGCCGCCGTCGACCCGCAGGACCTGTCCAGTGACGTAGCCGGCAGCGTCGGACGCGAGGTAGGCGAGCAGCTCCGCGACGTCGGCCGGAACGCCGACCCGCCCGACCGGCACCGTCCCGCCGTACCGAGCGAGCGACTCGTCGTCGCGGCGGCCGCCCGCGCGGACCCGCGGCGTGTCGATCTGCGACGGGGCGACGACATTCGCCGTGATCCCGTGTTGGCCGAGCTCGAGCGCGAGCTGGATCGCGAGCCCGTGCAGGCCCGACTTCGCCGCCACGTATGCCGTGCCGCGGCCCCAGGTCCCCCGCAGAGCGCCGCTCGAGGACACGAACAGGAGCCGCCCGAACCCGTTCGCGACCATCGACGGGACGACGACCCGGCAGAGGTGGAAGGGCGCGCTCAGCGTGACCGCGAGCTCGCTGTTCCAGTCGTCCGGCTCGAGCTCGTCGATCTGGGCCGCGCGGCCGCCGCCGGCGGCGTTGAAGACGACGACGTCGACGCGGCCGCGGTCTTCGAGGACTCGGCGGCCGAGCGCCTCGACCTCCTCGGGCACCGCCAGATCGGCGACCCCGACCGAGGCCGACTCGAGCTCCCCGGCGAGCGCCTCGAGCGGCTCGCGCGTCCGCCCGTGCAGGACGACGTGGGCTCCGCGCGCGGCGAGCACGCGCGCCGTCGCGGTCCCGATCCCGCCGCCGCCCGCGCCGGTCACGATCGCCACGCGGCCGGTCAGCCGCAGCGGAGCCCACGGGTCGGCGCTCACAGCACCGCGGCCGTGCGGCCCGACGCGACCGCCAGCACGTCGCCCGTGACCGCCTCGGCGCCGGCGAGGTAGTCGACCGCAGCGGCGACGTCCGCCGGGAGGACGAGGCGCCCGAGCGGGAGGGCCGCGGCGAGCTCGGCGGTGACCTCGTCCGGCGTCGACCCGCGCGCGGCGGCCTCGCGCGCGCAGCGTGCCTCGAAGCGAGGCGTCACGGTCGGGCCGGGGCTGACCGCGTTGACCCGGACCCCAGGCGCGAGCTCGAGCGCGAGCGTCTTCGCGAGGTGCTCGACCGCGACGTTCACCGCGCCGACGACGTAGTCCGCGCTCGGCAGCCGAGCGGCGCTTCCGGAGACGAGCACGATCGAGGCGTTCGGCGCCAGCGACGGGCGGACGGCGCGGACGAGCCGGACCGCGCCGAGGAGCTTGACCTGGATCGCGGTCCACCACGCGTCGTCGTCGATCTCGTCGAGCGCTCCCCGCGGCGAGCTTCCGGCCGCGTGGACGACGAGGTCGACCGGCGCGACGCGTCGCGCGAGCTCCGCGAGCTCTTCCTCGGCCGAGGACGTGGAGAGGTCGATCGCGGCGACCTCCGCAGCCGCGGCCCCTCGAGCCGAGCACTCCGCGGCGAGCGCCTGCAGCCGATCGCGACTGCGCGACGCGAGCGCGACGCGCTCCCCTCTCGCGGCGCGATCCAAAGCCACCGCGCTTCCGATCCCGCCGGTCGCGCCCGTCAGGAGCGCCGCGCGCGGGAGTGGGGCGGCCGCCGAGCTCAGGAGCGGGCTGCCGAGACCTCGGGATCGCGGATGGGCCCGATGTACTCGGACTGCGGGCGGATGATCTTCGAGGTCCGCTCCTCCTGCTGCCGCACCTGCTCGAGCACGTGGGCGCTCCAGCCGACCGCGCGCGAGGTGGCGAACGTCGGCGTGAAGAGGATGGTCGGCAGGCCGATGAACTCGAGCACGCCCGCCGAGTAGAACTCGACGTTCGTCGCCATCGGGCGGTCCGGGTAGCGCTCGGTCAGCAGGCGGAGGACGACCTCCTCGACCTTCGAGGCCGTGGCGAAGAAGTCCGGGTTCAGCTCCTCGGCCATCTCGCGGAGGATCCGGGCGCGCGGGTCGTACGTCCGGTAGATGGGGTGGCCGAAGCCCATGAAGCGCTCGCGGCGGGCGAGCATCTCTTGCGCCCATTCCTCGACGTCGCGGCCGCGCACCTCCGCGAGCTGCTCCATCACGTAGGACGGAGCGCCACCGTGGAGCGGCCCCTTCAGCGCCCCGATCGCGCCCACCAGCGACGAAGCGAGGTCGGAGCCGGTCGAGGCGATTACGCGGGCGGTGAACGTCGAGGCGTTCATCCCGTGGTCGGCGAGCATGACGAGGTACGCGTTCAGGGCGGCGACGTGGCTCTCGTCCGGCTCCTCGCCGGTCAGCATGTAGAGGTAGTTCGCGGCGTGGCCGAGATCCTCGCGCGGCGGGATCGCGTCCTCGCCCTGGCGGCGGCGGTAGAAGGTCGCGAGCAGCGTCGGGATCGAGGCCGCGGTCGCGATCGCGTCCTCCTGGGTCGGCTTGATCAGGCGATCGGTGGCCGCCTGCGCCGAGATGACGGTGCGGAGGACGTCGATCGGGTTCGTCTTGACGTCCATCGCATTCACGGTCGTGGACGCCGCGGGCGAGAGCTCGCGCTGCGAGGCCATCTGCGAGGTGAGCTTCTCGAGCTCGTCGGGCGTCGGGAACTCCCCGAACCAGAGCAGGTACGCGACCTCCTCGAAGGTGCGCGACCGGGCGATGTCAGCGATGTCGTAGCCGCGGTAGCGGAGGATGCCCTCCTTGCCGTTGACGAGGCTGATCTCCGTCTGGACGGCGATGACGCCGTCGAGGCCCTTCTGGTACCCCTCCACGGCGCCGAGTATACGGTTCGAGGTCTGTTTGCCGCCTCAGTGGCCCGCGACGCCGAGGTAGAGGTCGCAGAGGTTCGTGCCCGTCCTCCAGCCCGCGATCGACTGACCGAGCGCGGCGTGGGCGGGGCCGGAGTCGTGGCCGTCGAGGGCTGCTCGCAGGTCGAGGCCGGCCGCCTGCGCGCGGCGGGTCGTCGTCCCGTCGACCCAGGCGCCGGCGACGCCGGGCGTGAAGTCGCGGCCGTCGCTCGCGACGGCGACGACGCACGCTTCTCGGCCCGCGATCTCCTGGGCTGCCGCGAGAGCGAATTCTCGGCAGCGACCGCCCTCGCCGCCGTCCTCGAGGGTCACGGTCACCTCGCCCCAGCCGACGAGCGCGCCCCGCTTGAGCTCGCAGGCGAATGCTCGCGCGGCCTCGCGTGCCTCGCCTAGGAGCGGGGCCGGGCAGAGCTCGGCTCGGAGCCCGAGCGCCGTGGCGGCTCTCACGGCCGCGGCGGCGAGGTCCTTCGGCTCGCCGACGACCAGCTCGAGCGCGCAGTCGCGGACGGGCCGATCGGGCCGAAGCCGCTCGAGCAGCCGCTCGCGGACGCCCGGCCGCACGTGCGCCGAGACGACGGCCGCCGCCTCGTCGCGCGTGAGCGGCGGAGCGTAGGTCGGCGCCGAGCCGACGCCGCGCGCGCCGATCTGGACGTTGTCGCAGAGGACGAGCGCCGCCACGCGCGCCGGCGCGGTCAGCTCGAGCAGGCCGCCGCCGTGGAAGCGCGAGAGCCGAGCGCGGACGGCGTTCATCCGCGTTACGTCGATTCCGGCGCCGAGCAGATCGACGGTCGCGGCGCGGAGGTCGTGGAGCGTCACGCCCTCGACCGGGAGCGCGACGAGCGACGACGTGCCGCCCGAGACGGACGCCACGACGAGGTCGTCGGGACCGAGCTGCGCGCTCGCGAGCAGCTCTTCGATCGCGACTCCGGCTCGGAGGCTGCCTTCGTCCGGCAGCGGGTGGCCGCCCACCTCGTCGGTCACGACCATTCCACCAGCCCAGCGCTCGGGCTCGACCGCCGCCGCGACCGCGGCCTGCATCTCCGCGGCCACCTTGCCGGTGGCGACTCCGAAGACCCGATGCGCTCGCGGAAGCTCCGCCGCCTCGAGCGCCCGGGCCGTCAGCGTGCCGGCGTGGCAGGCCTCGATCGCGCGCTTCGCGACCTCGACCGCGGCATCGGCTCTCGTCATCCCGCGGCGAGCGGGTGGGAGCGTCGCTCGAGCGGCAGCGCGACCTCGCGCCCCGCGAGGTGCGACGCGTACGCCGCGTGGACGAGCTCGAGCGCGGCGAGCCCGTCGGCGCCGCTGCAGGCCGGCTCCCGCTCCTCCGCGATCGCGTCCAGCAGGTCCTCGGCCGCCGGGACGTGGTAGGCGCTGTACGGCGTCACCGGCTCGGTCGGGATGCGCTCCCACGCGTGGAGGTCGCCGACCGGCGGGAACGGCGTCCGCGAGCGCCACATCGAGTGGTCCGCATACGGCGCCCGGAACACGAGCATCCCCTCGTCGCCCGCGAGCTCGAGGCGGTACGGGTGGAGCGCGCGGCTCTCGATCCCGAGCCGCCAGCTGTGGACGCTCGCGTGCACGCCCGAGGAGCACAGGTACCGCGCGGAGATCGCGTCGCCGGCGATCGGGCCGACGCCTTCGTCGCCCTCGACCGCGTCACCGACGCCGACCGAGAGCCCGTCGAGCGTCACCGTGGCCGAGCAGGACAGCGGGTCGCCGGCGAAGCGCCGGATCATGTCGAGGAAGTGGAGCCCGAGGACGATGAAGTCCTGGCCGCCGCCGCGCTGGTCGCACTTGCAGAGCCCGCGGATCGCCTTCACCTCGCCGATCGCGCCCTCCTCGAGGAGCGACTCCGCGATCGCGAAGCGCCGCTCGTGCACGAACGGGAGCGCGACGCCGATCCGCAGTCCCTTCGCCGCAGCCTTGGCGACCAGCGCGTCGCCTTGCGCGAGCGTCTGCACGAACGGCTTCTCGCAGTAGACGGACGCGCCGGCGTCGAGGCTCGCGTCGACGAGCCGGTAGTGGTCGTCGACGTGGCGAGGCGCGACCACGACCACGTCCGGCCGTTCCCGCTCGAGCATCGGCTTGATCTCGGCGTAACCGCGCGGCGCACCGGTTCGCTCCAGCGCCGCCGCCCGGCCCTCCTCGTCTGGATCGACGACGGCGACGATCCGGGCGCGCGGGTTGCCGACGAACGCCCCGTCGAGCTGGTGCCCGTACCCACCGCGGCCCGTGTGCCCGACGACCGCGACCGAGAAGTCGCTCACTCCGGTGAGCCCGACGCGCCTTACTCGTCCACCGGGAAGTGGACGCTCTTCGTCGTCAGGAGCTCCTCGACGCCGCGCAGGCCGCCCTCCAGCCCGAAGCCGGAGGCCTTCCGCCCGCCAGAGGTGAGCGGAAGCCCGTCAATCCGGTGGTACGAGTTGACGTAGACCGTCCCGACGTCGAGTCGGCTCCACGCGCGCCTGATCGTGGCGAGGTCGCGCGACCAGATCCCCGCCGCCAGGCCGTAGCGGCTCGCGTTCGCGAGCGCGAGCGCCTCGTCGAACGAGTCGAACTCGAAGACGACGCCGATCGGGCCGAAGAGCTCCTGGACGGCGAGCCGGTCGCCCGGCTTCAGGCCCGCGACGACGGCGGGGCGGATGTACGTGCCCTCGCGGCCGGGGACGTCGACGTCCTCGCCGCCGCACACGACGGCGCCGCCGCGGTCCTCGGCCTCGCGGAGCTCCTGTCGCAGCAGGTCGCCGAGCGCCTGCGTCCGGATCGCGCCGCCCTCCGTCGCCCGCTCGAAGGGATCACCCACGCGCAGCTCCCGCACGAGCGCCGTCACGCGCTCGAGCACGTCGCCGGCGACGCGGCGGTCGACG
>Ga0081539_10002547_pt1 | contig 25323 bp, 27 predicted proteins | sample TabmetS4T2R2_FD_71023 | JGI IMG/M metagenome (GOLD analysis project Ga0081539, IMG submission 71023) | Tabebuia heterophylla rhizosphere microbial communities from the University of Puerto Rico - S4T2R2 | ecosystem: Host-associated > Plants > Roots > Rhizosphere ...
GCGGACGCGGTCGAGCACGCCGGCCCCGAATGAGCGCTAGCGCTTCGGCCAGCTGAGCGCCTCGCGGACGGGCGCGCGCCAGTGCTCGTGGAACGCCGGGCCTTTCGGCCCCGTCGCGGCGTAGGACGTGGGCTGTCCGTTCGGGACGCGGAGGTACGCGTCCTCGCCCCAGCCGCCTGCGAACGCCATCCATGCCGGTGATGTCGCGGTCACGCGGACGAGCGCCGGCCGGACGACGCGCCCTCGTCCCGTGTGGTCGACGGGCTCGCCGCCGTTCTGACGGATGACGGAGATGAACAGCGGATCGACGACGTGCGGATCGAACCGCTGCACGCCGGTCGTCGGATAGTTCGCGTGCGAGCCGAGCGCCACGTAGGCGACCGGTCGCGTGCTCTGCTTCGGCGCGGCCGCCCACGCGCGCCGCACGCCGTCGCCGTGCTGCGAGTACGCGACATGAAGGGGCGTGCCGCGGGCGTCGACGATGACCGACACGGACTCCCAGTCCCCCTCGTGGACCTGCCAGAGCTCGCCGGGAGGCACCGTCGGGCTGTAGACGTCCCACGGGTACCAGACCCAGTACTGGAGCTCGAGCAAGTCCCTGCGACGGAGCGCCGCGCCGTAGACGACGGGTCGCGCGCCGTGCGCCGCCTCGGCCGTGACGTAGCACGGCGTCGCCGCAGGCCCGTCGCTCGCGAGGCATGCCCGCCGGTCGAGGCGGAGGTCTGCGCCGCCCCGCGACAGCTGGCCCTCGGCTTTCTCCCAGCCGGTCGTGCCGCGGCGCTGCAGGTCGGCGTCGGCGAGGAAGCCGTCGACCGGAGCAGGAAGGACCTGCTCGTCGGGATGGAGCACGAGGACCGGCACATGGCGCGCGAGCAGGGTCGCGGGCGTCGGCTTCGCGTCCTGTGCCGCGCTTGCGACCGCCGCGAGCACGAGCCCGGTGAGGATCGCGAGAACGAGCGCCGCCCGTGAGGTCACGCGAGGAGGTCCTCGGGCGTGTCGACGTCGCCGGGCCACCCGAGGTCGTCACACGGAACGAGCCGCGGCTCGACGACCCGCAGGCCGTCGTCGGGAATTCCGTCCCAGAGCGCGCGGGCCACGAGCAGCGGGTGGCCGCGCACGCCGCCGTACGACGCGGCGACGACGTCCCCGCCCTCGGAGCGCCAGCTCTCGACGACGCGCTCGACGGCCGCGGCTGCGAGCCGCGGCCCGTCGGCGAGGACGACCACGGCCGCCTCGACGTCCTCGGGGAGCGCGGTGAGCCCGCACCGGAGCGACGCACCCGGCCCGCGCTCCCAATCGGCGCACCGGATCAGCCGAGCCGGTCGACCAAGCGCTTGCAACAGACTGTTGCAAAGTCGGTACGCCCCCTCGACGACCACGATCTCGTCGACGGCGCTGGCTGCGGCGAGGCGCGCGAGGACGGCCGGGAGCAGGAGCTGCTGCTTCGGTGCGCCGAAGCGCGTCGCGGCCCCTGCGGCGAGGACGACCGCGGCGACCCGGCTCACGGCGTCGACGCTGCCGTGACCGACTCGACGACGACCGGCTGGAGCGGCTGTTCGGTGGTCGGGTCGCCGAGCGCGCCGATCCGCTCGACGACGTCGAGGCCGCGTGTGACCTTCCCGACGACGGCGTACTCGGGCGGCAGCCCGACGTCCGCCCCGGTGACGACGAAGAACTGGCTCCCGGAGGTGCCCGCCGGCTCCGCTCCTGCCTTCGCCATCGCCACGACGCCCTTGACGTACGCCGCGTCGGGCGCCGGCACGTCGACGGTCGAGTAGCCGGGACCGCCCGACCCGGTCTGCGTCGGGTCGCCGCCCTGGATCACGAAGCCCGGGACGATCCGGTGGAACACCGTGTCGTCGTAGAAGCCCGCCTTGGCGAGGGAGACGAGCGAGGCCGACGTTGCGGGAGCGGATTCGAGGTCGAGAGTGACGCCGAACGTCCCGCACGAGGTGTCGAACGTCAGCGTCCACGTCCGCTCGGGGTCGAGCCGCTCGCTCGGCGCGGTCGCGCCGCCGTCGTCCCGAGGAGCGGGCGCCGCGACGTTCTCGCACCCGGAGGCGGAGGCTTCCTCGGAGCTCGTCGTCGCCTCGGAGGAGGGCCCGCCGTCGTCTCCGCAGCCCGCGACGACGAGCGCGAGGACGAGCAGAAGGGTGGCGCCGGCCCGCTGCACGGCGGCAGGGTAGTTGACGAGCCATCGCGGTCGCCGGTACTGCTTGCAGGGTGCCGGTCTCCCTCGAGGTCAACGGTCAGCTGCACGTGCTCGACATCCCGCCCACGCGTCGGCTCCTGAGCGTCCTCCGCGACGACCTCGCGCTGACCGGCGCGAAGCACGGTTGCGGGGAGGGTGCGTGCGGCGCGTGCACCGTCCTCCTCGACGGAGATCCCGTCGTCTCCTGCCTGCTCCCGGTCGGGGTTGCCGAGGGACGGTCGGTGACGACGGTCGAGGGCCTGTCGGAGCAGGCGGCGGAGCTCCAGCGGGCGTTCGTCGCGGAGGATGCGCTCCAGTGCGGCTTCTGCACGCCGGGCCAGATCGTGTCCGCGACCGCGCTGCTGGCCGCGACCGCGAGGCCGACCGTCGACGAGATTCGGGGACGGATGGCAGGGAACATCTGCCGCTGCGGCACGTACCCGAAGATCGAGCGCGCGATACTGCGCGCCTCCGGTCAGGAGCCCGCATGACCACGGGCGTTCCTCGGGCGGCGTCAGGCGGCGGCGGAGGCCGGCTCCGCCGGCCGGGAGCCGACGCCGGCCCAATGGTTGTCGCGAGGCGGGATCCGCGTGATCGGATTCCGCCTCTGCGAGCGAATGAGGGGCGCCCGTGAGACCGCGCCTCGTCAAGTCGCAGCGCGAGATGGAGGGGCGCTTCGAGGACGTCTGGGTGCTCGTCGACGAGGACGACGACCTCGAGACGTGGCCCGAGGGAACCGCGCTGGACGTCGTCGGCAAGCCCGCGACACGACAGGACGGCCTCCAGCGGACGAGCGGCGCAGCGCGCTACACGGTCGACGTCGCGCTCCCCGGCTTGCTCCATGCCCGCGTGCTTCGGGCGCCCCTAGCGCGCTGTCGCGTGACGGGCCTCGACCTCGACGCGGCTCGCGCGACGCCGGGCGTGCGCGCCGTCCTCGGGCCGAACGGGCCGTTCACGATGGGCGGCGACCCCGTCCTCACTGCCGAGCCGTCGTGGGCCGGCGAGCCGATTGCCGCGGTCGCAGCCGACACCGCCGAGGCGGCCGCCGCGGGACTCGCCGCGCTCGCTCCCGTGTTCGAGGAGCTCGCGCCGCTGGATCTCGAGCGCGGCCTCGAGGAGCAGCGATTCACCGAGGAGCCGCGCGAGGTCGTGCGCGGCGACCCGGACGGTGCGCTCGCCGCAGCAGACGTCCGCGTCGAGCTCACGTGCGAGACGCCGGCGCACGTCCAGACGCCGCTCGAGCCGCACGCGGCGGTGGCGGAGTGGGAAGGCGACAACCTCACGGCCTGGGTGTCGACGCAGGGAATGTTCGACGCACGGCGCGAGCTCGCGCGCCGGTTCGACCTGCCATCCGACCGCGTCCGCGTGATCACGGAGTTCGTCGGCGGGGGCTTCGGCGCGAAGCAGGGCGCCGGGGTCGAGGCGCTGCTCGCCGCCGAGCTCGCGCGTGCCGCCAAGCGCCCGGTACGCCTCGCGCTCGACCGGCACGAGGACCAGGTCGTCGGCGGCAGGCGCGCTTGGACGCGCCAGACGGTGACGCTCGGCGCGTCGCGCGACGGGAAGCTCGCCGCGGTCGAGCTCGCGGCGGTGGTCGACATGGGCGCCGCCGGCTGGATCTTCCCGGTCGCCGAGCCCGCCCTCTCGCTCTACGAGTGCGCCGACGTGCGCGCGATGACCTTCCCCGTGAAGACGAGCCTCCGCGCGCAGAACGCGTTCCGCGCACCGGGCGTCGTCGAGGGCGTCACGGTCTTCGAGCAGGCGATGGACGAGCTCGCCGCCGCGCTCGAGATGGACCCGCTCGACCTGCGCCGTGCGAACCACGTCGAGCGCGACCAGGCGTCGGGCCTCCCCTACTCGAGCAAGCGGCTGCTCGCGTGCTACGACCGCGCGGCGGAGCTCGCCGGCTGGAGCGGACGGGACAGGCTTCGCGAGCCGCACGACGACGGGCTGCTCCGCGGCATGGGCTGCGCGACGCAGATCTGGTGGGGTGGGGGCGGGCCGCCGGCGCATGCCAACGTCCGGCTCGACGCCGACGCCCGGGCTCTCGTGACGACGGGCATCCAGGACATCGGCACCGGCACGCTCACCTCGGCGCGAATCGTCGCGGCGGAGGAGCTGGGCCTGCCGCTCGAGCACGTGACGGCGCGGGGTGGGGACACGGGCCCGAACGTCTACGGCCCCGTGTCGGGAGGCTCCATGACCACGCCCGCGGTGATGCCCGCCGTCCGGAGCGCCGCGGGGAAGGTGCGCCGCATCCTCCTCCAGCTCGCGGCCGACGTGCTCGAGATCTCGGCGGACGACCTCACCTTGCGCGACGGGCGGATCCGCTCGCGGGACGGAGCGCTCGACGTCGAGGTCGTCGAGGTCACGGGCAAGCTCGGCAACGCGACGATCGACGGCTCCGGCGCCCGCGGACCCAATCCAGACGGTTTCCGCGTCAACACGTTCGGCTGCCAGATCGCCCAGATCGCGGTCGACCGCGGAACCGGGGTGATCACGGTCGAGCGCGTCGTCGCCGTCCACGACGTGGGTCGGATCGTGAACCCGCTCGGAGCGTCGAGCCAGGTGGAGGGCGGCGTGATCCAGGGGATCGGCTACGCGCTGTCCGAGGAGCTCGTCGTCGACCCGACGACCGGCATCCCGGTGAACGGTCACCTCGACGACTACAAGGTGCCGTCGATCGCCGACGTCCCCGAGATCCTGGTCGACTTCGCCAACGCGCCGGACATGAACCTTCCAAACCTCGGCGCGAAGGGGCTCGGCGAGCCGCCGATCGTTCCGACCGCCGCCGCGATCGCGAACGCGTTCGCGCACGCGACCGGCCGCCGGGTGAACGCGCTCCCCCTCACCCCGGCCCGCGTCCTCGAGGCGCTCGCATGAGTGGTCACGCCGGAAGCCCGGCCTCTGGCTCGAGCCAGAGACCGAACGTGACCGGCTATGCCCGGCCGAGCTCGCTCGAGGACGCGCTCGCGCTCCTCGCCGAGGACGGCGCGGCGCCACTCGGCGGCGGCACCGACCTCGTCGGCCAGCTCGACCGCGGCATCCGCGCCCCCGCGACGCTCGTCGACCTTCGCGAGGCCGGGCTCGGCGGGATCGAGCAGGCGAACGGCGGGCTACGGATCGGCGCCTCGGTGAGGCTCGCGGAGCTCGCCGCGTCGCCGCTCGCCGACGGCTACGCGGCCGTCCGGACGGCCGCCTCGCTCGCGGCGTCCCCCCTGCTCCGGAACATGGGGACCGTCGCCGGGAACCTCTGCCAGCACACCCGATGCTGGTACTACCGCGGCGAGGAGTGGCACTGCTGGCTCGGGGGCGGCGAGACGTGTTTCGCGCAGATCGGCGACCACCGCAAGCACGGCCTCGAGCCGGGCGACTGCATCTCGGCCCATCCGTCCGACCTCGCCCCGGCGCTCGCCGCGTCCGGAGCCGTCGTCGAGCTCCGCTCCCGGGGCGGTGCCCGCGAGCTGCCGCTGCTCGATCTCTACCGCCGCCCGACCGCCGACAACCGCTCGCTCGTCGTGCTCGAGCCGGGGGAGCTCGTCGTCGCCGTGCGTCTGCCGGAGCCGCCCGACGCCTCGGCATACCAACGGCTCGGCGAGCGCGCGGCGTTCTCGTTCCCGCTCGTCTCCGTCGCGGGCGCGCGGCGCGGTAACGAGGTGCGGGTCGTCGCGGCCGGCGTGGCGAACATTCCGCGAGAGCTCGACCCGGCCGACCCGCTCGCGGCGCTGCCGGGGAACCCGCAGTCGGGCTGGAAGCGCCGCGCGCTCGCGACGCTCGTCGAGCGCTCGCTCGCAGCACTCTGAGTCACGAGGACGTCGTGACCGCCAGCACGCTCGCCAGGTGGACGAGCCGTAGCGCGCCGCGCTGCGCCCGGCGTCGGGCCGGCTCGTCGTCCGTCACCGACGCGTGCTCCCAGAGGTCGCGTGTCGCGAGGAGCACTTCGCGGATCTGGTCGGTCTCGGCGCCGTAGCCGTTCGACCGCGCGTCGCACGCGTTGAGCGCGAGGCCGAGCATGCCGTAGCTGTCCGTGGGGTGGCGCATCCAGAGCATGGCCGAGGCCATCGTCAGGTACTGGTGGATCCGCAGGAACGCGACCGGATGCGAGAGCTCGGTGGCGCCCCGCGGCGCGGTCGGCGGTGCCGGGTCCTCGCCGTCCGCGATCCTCGCGGCGGTGTCGTGCAGCACGGCCCTGAGCTCCGCCGGTGTGAGCCCGGACGTCCGTGCCGTGCGCACCGCCATAAGCAGCGAGTTCGGCTGGCGTCCGTACGGGTAGTCGGACGCGTAGACGACCTGCTCCGGCGGGACGAGGCGGTAGAGGTCGAGCAGGTCGAGCGGGCTCCAGACGGACGTGTCGAAGAACACGCCCGCGCGGCCCGCGAAGTTCGCGGCCATGGCGGCGAGGTCGACGATCCCGGCGTGCGCCACGATCAGCGCCGGCGGGCAGTAGCGGTCGAGCAGCCGCGCGAGCGAGTCGGCGATCGGCGGCAGCCCGCGCCCGCCGTGGATGAGCACCGGCACGCGCCGGTCGGCGGCGAGCTCGAACACGGGCTCGAGGCGCGGGTCGTCGGGGAGGAACCGCTGCGCCCGCGGATGGAGCTTGATCCCGCGCGCGCCGGCTTCGATGCAGCGCGTCGCCTCGCCGATCGGGTCCTCGTCGAGGTCGAGCCGGACGAACGGGATCAGCTCGTCGGGCGCCGTGGCGGCGTGCGCGAGCGTGCGGTCGTTCGCGGCGCTGAAAGACGGGTGCCGGTCGGGCTCGTCGAGGCAGAAGACGAACGACCGCGAGACGCCGTATGCGCGCTGGATGCCGAGCAGCTCGTCGCGGTCGCCGACCATCCCGTCGATGTCCACCCCGAGGTGGATGTGCGCATCGAAGACGGGCACATCGGGCGGAAGCTCCGCGCGCGCGAGATCCGCGTAGCGCTCGAGCAGATCGTTTGCGCGGTCAATGGCATTCACGTGGCTGAGTGTAGGGCGGCCTGCGCAGCGGAGAGCACTCGATCGACGAACGCCGCCTCGGGTACCGACCCGGCCCACGCGTAGCGGTCGTTGACGACCATCGCCGGCACCGCGTGCACGCCGTGGCGGTCCGCCTCCGCCGGGAACTCCGACGCTTCGACGCCGCGGGCGCTGACGCGTTCGGAAGCCAGCGCCAGCTTCGTCGCCAGCAGCACGGCCGGCGGGCAGTGCGGTCAGGTCGGGGTGACGTAGACGTCGATCGCGACGTCCTCGTCCAGCTCGGCGAGACGGACGATCGTCGCGGGCGAGAGGGACGGCGACGCTCGCCCCGCCTCGACGATCGCGTGCACGACCGACGTCAGCTCGTAGCCGACCGGCATCCCCTGGTAGACGAGGCCGTCGCCGATCGTCGTCCGCGGCCACGGCCCCGCCTCCCCGTGCTCGACGACCCGGAGCCGGACGCGGCCGGACAGCGCGCAGACGTCGTCGACGACCTCGCGCGTGATCGCGTTCGAGTCGAGCTCCCGTCCGCCGGCGGCGAGCAGCGTGACGGGCGTGGCCGTCGGTCCGAGCTCGAGCGTCACCTCGACGTCGCGCTCGATCGGGACGAACGCCTCGCGGATCGCCGCCTGCTCGCGCTCCCCGAGCATGCGGCCTCAGACGGCCAGCGCCGTCGACTTGTCGCGGAGGTACGCGAGATACGGCTCCGGGTCGATCTCCGGCGACCCGGTGAGGCGCTCGATCGTCTCCTTCGGCGTGAGCTTGCGGCCGAGCGAGTAGAGGTTGTCCCGGAGCCAGTCCGACAGCGGCAGGAGGTCGCCGGCCGCCAGCTGCGCCTCGAGGTCGGGGAGCGCCTGCCGCACGACGTCCCAGATCTGGAGCGAGATGACGTTTCCGAGCGCGTAGGTCGGGAAGTAGCCGATCCCGCCGCCGGACCAGTGGACGTCCTGGAGCACGCCGTCAGCGTCGTTCGGGACGTCGACGCCGAGGAACTCCTTCATCCTCGTCCGCCAGATCTCGGGCAGGTCCTCGAGCGCGACCGTGCCCTCGATGAGCTCCTGCTCGAGCTCGAAGCGCAGGATGATGTGGAGGCTGTAGGTCGTCTCGTCGGCGTCGACGCGGATGAGGCCGGGCTCCGCGCGGTTGATCGCGCGGACGAAGGTGTCGAGCTCGACGTCGCGCAGCGACGGGAACGTCTTCTGCAGCGGCCCGTACCAGTGCTGCCAGAACGGCTCGCTGCGCCCGACGAGGTTCTCCCAGGTGCGGCTCTGCGACTCGTTGAGGCCGAGCGACGGCGCGCCGGCGAGCGGCGTCCGGAGGAGCGAGTCGGCGATCCCGTGGGCGTAGAGCCCGTGGCCGGCCTCGTGCAGCGTCGACCACACCGACTCGAGGTCGTTCGGCCGGTAGCGCGTCGTGAGCCGTACGTCGCGGTTCGAGAACGACGTGCAGAAGGGATGCGCGGTCGGGTCGATGCGCCACGAGTCGTCCGTGAACCCCAAGGTCGAGACGACGCGCTCGGCGAACGTCCGCTGGTCGTCGGGTGGAAAGTCGCCCTCGAGGAACCATGCGTCGACCTCCGGCGCCGCCTCCACGATCTCGGTCAGCTCGGGGCGCAGTCGCGCGAACACCTCGCGCACCTCCGTGGTCAGCATGCCGGGCTCGTAGTCGTCGAGCAGCGGCGTATACGGGCTGTCCGACCACTCGAAGCACTCGACGTACCGGCGCTTGAGCTCGACGTTCGTCCGGAGGTACGGCAGGAACGACGCGAAGTCGTCGTTGCGGCGGGCCTCGACCCACGCGTGGTGACCGCGGGCGGCCTCGAGGGTCATCTCCGCCCGAAGCTCGGCCGGAACGCGCCGCGCCTTCTCCCAGTCCCGCCGCGTGACACGGACGAGGCTGCGGTCGTCGGAGTCGTACGTGAGATCCTCGACGAGGGGCTCGGCGGCGTCCAGGAGGCGGCCGACCTCGTCGTCCGTGAAGCGCTCGTGGATCAGCCTGCCGAGCGTCGAGAGCTGCTCGGCGCGTGCCTCCGTGCCCCGCGGAGGCATCGTGACGCGCTGGTCCCAGCCGAGCACTCCCGCCGCCCGTCCGAGGTCAGACACCTCGGCGAGACGGCCCTTGAGCTCGACGAGAGGCTCCCCCACGGCCCGCACCCTAGCGCACAGCCCGCTCGCATTCGGCGGCTAGGCTGCCGCCCGTGACGGACGTCCTCATCGTCGGCGACACGCATCGCAGCCCGGAGCTGCGCCACGAGATCCCGGTCGAGATCGTCGACTCGTTCCTCTACGCCGAGGTCGGCCCGCGGCGGGTCGCGGTGGTGTGGAGCATCGAAGGGGACCGGATCGAGGCCGTCGATCCGTCGATCGAGATCCTCCACGTGGAGACCTTCCCGACCGACGACCTGATCCGCGCAGGCGTCGACCACTACGACATCGCACCGACGAACACCGTACGCATCGTCGAGACGCTGGGCATGAAGCGTGCGCACGTGCCCGCCGAGTTTCCGCTCCGCCACGCCGACGCACTCCGCGCCGCGGGCGTGGAGCTCGTGCCCGACCAGCGGCTGTTCGACGATCGCCGCAGGCGGAAGACCCCGTTCGAGGTCGACGGCATCACGCGTGCCTCCCGTGCCGCCGAGGCGGGCATGGCGGCGATCGCGGCGCTCCTCGCGCGCTCGGAGCCGGGGGAAGGCGGCCGCGTCGTCGACGGCGAGTCGCTGACGTGCGAGATGCTCCGCGAGGCCGCGATGGCCGCGTTCGGCGCCGCGGGCGCGCGCGGCGACGATCTCATCGCCGCGCACGGATCCCAGTCGGCCGACGGCCACGCGCCGGGCTCCGGACGGGTCGCAAACGACGACGTGATCGTCTGCGACCTCTTCCCGCGCGACCTCGCGAGCGGCTGCTACTCCGACATGACCCGCACGTTCACGGTCGGCACGCAGGATCCGGAGATCGCGACCTGGCATGCGCAGACACGCGAGGCGCTCGAGCTCTGTCGCGAGATGGTTCGGCCCGGCGCGTACGGCCCCGATCTCTGGCGCGAGGTATGCATCTTCTACCAGGGGCACGGCCATCCGACCGGACACTCGAAGCCTGAGGGAACCGTGCTTCGCGAAGGGTTCAACCACAGCCTCGGGCACGGCGTCGGGCTCGACGTGCACGAGGCGCCCTACCTCGGCAGGTCCGGCCACGAGCTCGTGCTCGGCGACGTGGTCACGCTCGAGCCCGGCCTCTATCGGCACGGATTCGGCGGCGTCCGCCTCGAGGATCTCGTCATCGTCACCGAGGACGGTTGCGAGACGATCACGAACTACCCGTACGAGCTGACGCCGGCCTAGGCAGCCACCCGCTTCTCCTCGGAGAGTGGTAGAACCGGCGCCATGACTTCCTCGGATGCCATCCAGACGTTGCTCGACGAGGACAGGCGGTTCCCGCCCGCCCCGGAGTTCGCGGCGCAGGCGAACGCGCAGCCCGGCATCTACGACGTCGATCCCGACGCATTCTGGAACGGCGAGGCGCGCATGCGCGTGAGCTGGTTCGAGGACTTCCACACGCTGGCCGAGTGGGAGCTCCCGTACGCGAAATGGTTCTTGGGCGGCAAGCTCAACGTCGCGTACAACTGCGTCGACCGTCACGTCGACGCCGGGCTCGGCGACCGCGTCGCGTACCACTGGGAGGGCGAGCCGGGGGACACGCGGACGATCACGTACGCGGAGCTCCAGCGCGACGTCGTCCGGATGGCGAATGCCCTCACCGAGCTGGGCGTGGCGAAGGGGACGCCGGTCGCGATCTACATGGGCATGGTCCCCGAGCTCGCAGTCGCGATGCTCGCCTGCACGCGCATCGGCGCGCCGCACACCGTTGTCTTCGGCGGGTTCTCGGCGGACTCGCTCTCCGATCGCATGGTCGACATGGGCTGCGAGGTGCTCGTCACGCAGGACGAGGCCTGGCGACGCGGCGGAACAGTGCCGCTCAAGCGCACCGCGGACGAGGCGATGGCCGCCGCGCCGAAGGTGCATTCCTGTCTCGTCGTCCGGCGCACGGGGAACGACGTGCCGATGACCGAGGGGCGGGACCGCTGGTACCACGACCTCGAGGTCTCCGACGACCCGGCGACTCGTCCGCCGGAGCCGATGGACAGCGAGGACCTGCTGTTCCTCATGTACACGTCGGGAACGACTGCGAAGCCGAAGGGCATCGCGCACACGACGGGCGGCTACCTCGTCGGCGTCGCGACCACGCACCACTACATCTTCGACCTCAAGCCCGAGACCGACGTCTACTGGTGCGCCGCCGACATCGGCTGGATCACCGGTCACAGCTACATCGTCTACGGGCCGCTCTGCAACGCCGCGACGTCGGTCCTCTACGAGGGGACGCCGGACTTCCCCGACCGCGCGCGATGGTGGTCGATCGTCGAGCGCTACGGCGTGACGATTCTCTACACGGCGCCGACCGCGATCCGCGCGCACATGAAGTGGGGCCCGGAGCACGCCGCGGGCCACGACCTCGGCTCGCTGCGGCTGCTCGGCTCGGTGGGCGAGCCGATCAACCCGGAGGCGTGGATCTGGTACCACCGCCACGTCGGCGGCGAGCGCTGTCCCATCGTCGACACGTGGTGGCAGACCGAAACCGGGATGATCCTGATCACGCCGCTGCCCGGCATCACGACGACGAAGCCCGGCTCGGCGACGAAGCCGTTCCCCGGCATTCGGGCGGCGGTCGTGAACGAGCAGGGTGAGACGGTCGAGCAGGGCGGGGGCTACCTCGTGCTCGAGCAGCCGTGGCCGGCAATGACACGCGGGATCTTCGGTGACGACGCGCGGTTCCGCTCCACGTACTGGGAGCGCTTCCCCGGGCTCTACTTCGCCGGCGACGGCGCGCGGATCGACGCCGACGGTGATTTCTGGCTCCTCGGCCGCGTCGACGACGTGATGAACGTCTCGGGCCACCGGATCTCGACGATCGAAGTCGAGTCGGCGCTCGTCGACCATCCCATGGTTGCCGAGGCGGCCGTCTGCGGCCGCTCGGACTCGACCACGGGCCAGGCGATCGTCGCCTACGTCACCCTCAAGGGCGGCGAGGAAGGCTCCGTCGAGATGCTCGAGGAGCTCCGCAACCACGTCGCCACGAAGATCGGAGCGATCGCGAAGCCGGCGAACATCGTCTTCACGCCCGAGCTCCCGAAGACGCGCTCGGGGAAGATCATGCGGCGCCTGCTGCGCGACGTCGCGGAGAACCGCCCGCTCGGCGACACGACCACGCTGGCGGACCCCAGCGTCGTGTCGGAGATCGCAGAGCGCGCGGCCGAGGCACCGACCGAGGAGTAAGGCCCGAGTCGGTGTCTGGCTTCAGCCAGACACCCGCTCTTCGACGCGCCCGGCCGCCCGGCTGAACGAGGCGAGCGTCCGCCGGACGTCGTCCTCCGAGGTGCGCCAGCCGACGACGGAGATCCGGATCGCCGCGCGCCCGTCGCGGATCGTCGGGCTCATCCACGCCTCGCCCTCCGTCTGGACGGCGTCGAGAATCGCCCGCGTCCGGGCGTCGTCGTCGAACCGGACGAGCACCTGGTTGAGGACGACGTCGTTCAGGATCTCACAGCCGTCGAGGGCGCCGAGCCCGGCGGCAAGCCCCCGTGCGTGCGCGCAGCACCGCTCGACGAGGTCGGCGACGCCTTGCCGCCCGAGCTCGCGAATGACGGCCCACACGGGCGCGGAGCGCGCCCGCCGCGAGAACTCGGGGCTGTAGCCCATCGGATCGCGTGCGACGGCCTGGTCGGAGACGGCGAGGTACGCCGCCGCGTACTCCATCGACGCCTCGTGCGCCGCGGGGTGCGCGCAGATCGCGATCCCGCAGTCGTAGGGGACGTTCAGCCACTTGTGCGCGTCGGTCGCCCACGAGTCCGCGCGCTCGTGCCCGGCCACGAGGTGCGCGAGCTCAGGCGTCGCCGCCGCCCAGAGCCCGAAGGCGCCGTCGACGTGGACCCAGGCGCCCGCGGTTGCGCCGAGCTCCACGATCGTCTCGAGGTCGTCGAACGCGCCGGTGTTGACGTCGCCCGCCTGGGCGCACACGATCGTCGGGGCCTCCGTCGCGAGCGCGTCGCGGAGCGCCGCGACGTCCATGCGGCCCTCGGCGTCCGTCGGCAGGACGACCTCCTGCGCACGTCCGATCCCGAGCAGGCGGAGCGCCCGCGTGATCGTCACGTGCCGCGATCCGCCGACGACGACACGCAGCGGAGGCGCGCCCGCGAGACCGCGCTCGCGGAGGTCCCAACCCGCGCGTTCGTACACGCCCTGGCGAGCAGCGGCGAGGCACGTGACGTGCGCCATCTGGCACCCGGTGACGAAGGCGAAGGACGCGTGGCGCGGGAGACCGAGGAGCTCGAGCACCCAGCGACCTGCGACCGCCTCGAGCGCCGACGTCGCCGGCGTGGGCTCGGCGAGGCCGGTGTTCTGATCCCAGGTCGACGTGAGCCAATCGACCGCGAGCGCGGCGGGTGTGGCGCCTCCGATGACGAAGCCGAAGAACCGGCCCGAGCCCATCGCCGTCAGCCCGGGCTCGACCACGCGCGCGAGATGCTCCACGACCTCGAGCGGCTCCGAGGGTTGCTCGGGCAACGGCTCGTCGAGCAGCTCGAGCATCTCGAGGTACGAGCGCTCGGGGCGGATCGGCCGGCTGTCGAGCGTCTCGAGGTAGTCGGCGGCGATGACTGCCGTGCGGGCGAGAAGGTCGCGTTCGGTCACGCGGCGAGTCTACGTAGCGCACGTCGATCTTCGAGCCGCAGCGCGACTCCCGCGGCGGCGGCGATTCCGAGCACCACGAGCCAGATCCACGCGAGCTTCGGGTTGAGCGCCGACGGGATCTTCCAGTCGAGCCAGCCGCGCTTGACGAGCTGCTCGTTCCAGTAGTCCTGGGCCATGTTCACCGCGCCGTAGCCGACGGCTAGCGAGACGTAGAGCCATCGCGCCGTCGCGAGGCCCGTTTCGACGATTCGCGGCCGGGAGAGCAGCAGCCCGCTCAGGAGCACCAGCGTCCCGTCGAGCCCGTGATGGTGGCCGAGATGGACCGCCGCAATTGTGCTCCCGTCCGCCTCGACGCCCGGGCGCTCCATGATCCAGATGCCTTCGGGCAGGTAGACGCCGAGCTCGGCCGCGAACCATGGGATCGACGCGACGAGCGCGACGACGCCGATCGCCGTGCGCGCCGGGTCGAGCGGAAGGCGCTCCGTGAGCGTCGACCCGCTCCGCCGAAACGCCACCAACGTGAGTGCGACCGCGAGTGCGGTGCCGGCCGCCGGGACCGTGTTGATCCAGCGCACGTCCAGGTCGTCCTGGTCGACGACGCCGGGCCACGCGACGACGGCGCAGAGGGCGACCGCCGGCCCGCCGACGAGCCACGCGCTTCGCGGCAGCACGTCGAGCGCGATGAGGACGGCTGCGATCGCGACGAGCGCGATCGGGAAGTTGAGCAGGACGACCGCGCGCGAGACCCCGCCCGCGATCCCCTCGTTCGACGTGTGGTAGAGCTCGGCCGGATCGAGCCGCGCGTACGTCACCACGACGGCGACGAGAACAACCGACCACAGCGCCCACGTGACGAGCGCTTCACCCTGCGTCGCCTCGCCCGGCCTCTGCATCGGGCGAACGTAGAGCTGCTCTCGAACGCTTGCAACAGTCTGTTGCAAGCGTCAGACCGCGACGGTCTGCAGGCCGAGCTCGTCGAGCGCTGCCTTCGCCGCCTCGTCCCCGCCGTCGGCGAGCGCGCGCACCTTGGCGTGGAGCTCGACCAGCGCGGTGAGGTACTGCGCGTGCGTCATGGCGCGGCCGCCTGCCGCTGCGCGGTAGCGCATCGCGACCTCGCGTGGAACGCGCCGCAGCATGATGTCCTCGTGCTCCTTGCCGCCCGCGCCCTCGACGTCCTCGTGACGGAAGAGGATCGCATCCGGCGCCCCGTGCGGCGCAAAGCCCGGCGGCGGGAAGCCTGGAGGAAGCGGCCGGGTGAAGGTCTCGTCGGACTCGGCGCCGTGCATGCGGCCACGATAGCGTTGATAGCGCACGCAGTCAACGGCTGGCACTGAGTCACTCTGAATCGGGCACCGACGTGATGCTTCCGGACCCGAGGTTCTTTCGCTGCCGCCCACCCCGTGTCGCCGTTCTCCCACGCGGCGATCTCACCGACGTCGATCTGGGACCCTCGAGGCCGTACGCGCTGCGGACCGCCTCCTGGCCGGAACGCGCGGGCGCGCCTCGCTGCTCGCGGGCGAGTCTACGCCGCGAGGAGCTGCTCGAACCGCTCCGGCTCGTCGAACGGCCCGATCAGGGCGAGGCGGAGATCGTCGCCGAGGATGTCTTCGGCCACACGCTGGACGTCCTCTGCGGTGACGGCGTCGAGCCCCGCGAGCACCTCGTCCGGCTCGACCGCCTGGCCTTCGAGCAGCTCTCGGCGGAGCCCGAACATGATCGTGGCATGCGGGCTCTCGAGCCCGAGCACGAAGCGGCCCTTCGCGAACGACCGTGCCTTCTCGAGCTCCTCGGACGGGACGGGCTCGGCGACGCTGCGCCGAAGCTCGGCGACGATCGTCTCGATGGCTTCGTCGATCCGGCCCAGGTCGACGCCGGCCTGTGCGGACAACGTCCCGGCGTCGGCGTACGAGTTGTTCGCGCTGAAGACGTAGTAGGCAAGCCCGCGCCGCTCGCGCACCTCGGTGAACAGCCGGGACGACATGCCCCCGCCGAGGACGGTGGACAGGAGCTGGACGGCGTAGCGGTCGGGGTGGCCGTGCGGATAGCTGCGCGAGCCGATGATCACGTGCGCCTGGTCGGACTGCTTCGTGTGGACGCGCACCGGGCTGCCGTTCTGGGGCAGGACGACGGGCTCGGCCGCTCCCGTCTCCCAGGTCTCGATGTCGCCGAGGAGTCCCTCCAGCCGCTCGATGAGATCGTCGCCGATCCGCCCGCCGAGGCCGATGACCATGCGCTCGGGGTGGTACCAACGGTCGAGATACCCGTGGAACGTGTCGCGCGTCGCAGCGCGCACGGTCTCCTCGGTGCCGATGATGTCCCATCCGAGCGGCTGGTCCCCGTACAGATGCCGCTCCCACACGTTGCCGACGTAGCTGCGCGGCGTGTCGGCGTACATGTTCATCTCCTCGACGATGACGCCCTTCTCGCGCTCGATCTCGTCTGCGTCGAACCGTGAGTTGCGGAGCATGTCGACGAGCACGTCGAGCGCGACGTCGCGCGTCTCCGCCGCGCACTTGACGTAGTAGCCGGTCAGCTCCTTGCCGGTGAACGCGTTGAACTCGCCCCCGATCGAGTCGATCTCCGTCGCGATGTCCCGCGCCGTCGGCCGCCGCTCGGTGCCCTTGAAGAACATGTGCTCGGCAAAGTGCGCGATCCCGCTCTCGTCGCGGCGCTCGTACCGGGACCCGGCGGCGAGCATCACGAAGCACGAGACCGACTGCGCCTGCGTCATCGGCGCAGTGAGCACGCGCGTGCCGTTGGAGAGCGCGGTGCGCTCGAAGGTCGCCATGTGGTGATGCTAGCCGCGGGCCCACCAGGCCCCGAGCAGCGCCCTCTCGCGCTCCGGCGCGAGGCCGACGCCGTCCACCGGGGACGCGTCCGCGAGCGTTGCGGCGACCGTGTCGTCGAGCGCGCGGAACGCGAGCCCCGCCGCCTTCGCTCGCGAGACGTCGACCTCGAGGAAGTGCCGCCACTCCTCGTTCCGCGTGTCGACCCAGAGCGGCAGCTCCATCCACTCCCCGACTTCGTGTTCCGCGAGGAACGCGTCGTCGACCTCGACGGCGCGCGCAGACGACCCTGCCACCCGACGCGCAGCGTCCACCACCGCTCCCATCGTCGTCGGACCGGTGACGTTGAACGGCCCGGAGATCCGCTCCTCGGCCGCGAGGACGATCCACGCCGCGAGATCGCGGACGTCGACGAGCTGCACCGGTCTCCAGGCCGGGCCCGGCACGAGCACGTCGCCGCCCCGCGCAACGCGGTGGGGCCAGTACGTGAACCGTCCGGTCGGGTCGTGCGGGCCGACGATCAGCCCCGCCCGCACCGCCGTCGATCGTCCCGGAAGCGCCGCCTCCACCTCTGCCTCGCAGAGCGCCTTCAGCGCGCCGTAGTCCCGCTCGACGTCCTCCGAGCCCGGCTCCGTGAGCTCCGCGAGCCGGGAGCTCTCGTCCACGACCTCGGCGAACGAGGCGTAGACCGAGACGCTCGAGACGAAGACGTAGTGATCGACGGACGGTGCGAGGAGCCGGGCGCTCTCCCCGACGACGCGCGGCAGGTAACCGGACGTGTCGACGACCGCGTCGAAGGATCGGCCGCGGAGGCCGTCGAGGCCGCCGTCTCGGTCGCCACTGACCCGCTCGACGTCCGGGTAAAGCTCGGCATTTGACCTGCCGCGGTTGAACAGCGTCAGCTGGTGGCCGCGCGCGAGAGCGGCGTCGATCACGGCGCGCCCGAGGAACCTCGGGCCGCCGAGGAGCAGAACCCTCAAAGGAGCTCCGCGAGCCCGGCGAGCAGCCGGTCGACCTCCTCGGCCGTGTTGTAGTGGACGATGCCGGCCCGGACGGCCCCGTCGACCTCGTCGAGCCCGAGCTGCCGCATCGTCTCGAGCGCGTAGTAGTTGCCCCACCAGACTGCCACGTCGCGCGAGGCGAGGTGCGTCGCGACCGACTCGGCCGTTCGTCCCGGCACGCTGAGGCAAAACGTCGGGACACGGCCCTTCATCGTCTGCGGGCCGTGAAGGACGATCCCCTCTGGGAGGCCCTCGAGGAATCGCTCGCCGAGGCTGCGCTCGTGGGCGACCATGCCGTCCCAGCCGAGCGAGGCGACGTAGTCGACCGCCGCGACGAGCCCGGCGAGGAGCTCGTGCTGGGACGTGCCGAGCTCGAACCGGGCGCCGACGGGCTCGTCCGACGCCGGCCGCACCTTGTACGGGCGCCAGCTGCGCAGCAGCTCCTCGCGGCCGAAGGCCATGCCCATGTGCGGGCCGAAGAACTTGTACGGCGAGCAGATGAGGACGTCGCAGCCCCACGCGGCGACGTCGATCGGCCCGTGCGGACCGTAGTGGACGGCGTCGACCCAGGCGAGGGCGCCCGCCTCGTGCGCCAGATCGACCACGCGCTTGACATCGGGAGCGGTGCCGACGGAGTTCGCAGCGGCGGGAAAGGCGACCACGCGCGTCCGCTCCGAGAGCTTCGCGGCGAGATCGTCGTAGTCGAGCTCGAGGTCGCTGGTGACGTCCACGAAGTCGACGGTGATCGCGATGTCGTGCTGGATCTCGAGCCACGGCGCCACGTTCGCGTCGTGGTCGAGGCGCGTCACGAGCACCTCGTCGCCGGGCTCGAGCGTCCGGGCGAAGGCGCGCGTGAGGAGGAAGTTCAGCGCGGTCATGCTCTGTCCGAACGCGACCTCGCCGGGGTCGCAGCCGAGGAACGACGCCGCGCGCTCGTGCGCCGTGGCGACGAGCTCCTCCGTGCGCCTCGAGGTCTCGTAGGGCGCCCCGATGTTGGCGTTGTCGTGGCGGAGGTAGTGGGAGATCGCGTCGATCACCTCGTCCGGGCACTGCGTCCCGCCGGGTCCGTCGAAGAATGCGAGTCGTCGGTCGAGGGCCGAGAACCGCGCCCGCACCGCGGGGACGTCGAGCAGCGTCGTGCTCATGCGACGTTCCACGTGTAGGTCGGCGGCGACGTGAGCGACGCGCCCACGAAGCAGTCCCGCTCCGCCTTGGCGAGGAGCTCTGCGATTGCCGCCTCGTCCGGCTTCGGGTCGAACGAGACGTCACCCTCGAAGGCGACATCGACGAACGCGAAGCGGTCGTCGGACTCGCGGCGCGTGACCGTCGCGCGTGCCCGTGCGCGCGAGATCAGCGTGATCCCTGCGCGCACCGAGTGGTACCGGAGGCTCGTCAGCGTGCACCGTGCGAGGCCGGCGAGAACGAGGTGCTCGGGCGTCCACGTCGCTTCGTCGGCGCCCGCGAGCACCCCGCCGCCGCGGTCGCTCCACGCGTCCCAGGTCTCGTCGAGCGAGACGGCGTAGTCGAACGACTTGGCGGTCGCGTTCACGGCGCGAGCGTAATCGATCGGCCGTCGTCCGGTCCGTCGCCTACGGTTGAGGCCCATGCAGCGGTTGCGGCCGTTGAACGAGCAGGAGTGCTATCTCCGGTGCTACGGCTGGGTGGGGAGCGACGACGCCGTGACGGTGGTGCGGCCCGGCGACGACACTCCCGAGAAGACCGCTGTGCTGACCGAGCGCATCCGTCTCGCCTTCGAAGCACGGCTCGTCGAGCCCGACGCCGAAGCCGCCTGACACAGCACTCGTTCGGGCAGGATCGGAGCATCGCGCGCGCCGTCGTCTTCGAGCTGTGGCAGACCCTCGTCCCGTGGCCGAGCGAAGCGGGGGTTGAGCTCCGCCGCAGCTGGGCGGTCGGTCTCGGCGTCAGCGTCGAGCAGCTGGACGAGCACTGGTACGGCGATCCGGACGCCTATCGCGTCCGAGGGACGGGACCGCTCCGGGCGCCGCTCGTCGACCATGCGGTCTTCTCGGCCACGGCTGGCTGTATGAAGCCCGATCCGCGCATCTACCGTCTCGGCTGCAACGGTTTCGCCGTCCATGCGTCCGAGTGCCTGTTCGTCGGCGACGGCGCGAACGGCGAGCTGCGCGGGGCCGCCGAGGCGGGAATGACGCCGGTGCTGCTCGCCGAGAATGGAGTCGCCCGCTGGGACGGCCTCGACGCGTGGGACGGGGCGCGGATCCACGCGCTCCCCGAAGTCCTCGATCTCCTGTGATCGACACGCCGAGCGCCGTCCCGGACGTCCTCGCGCCCGGGCTGGACGTCGTGTTCTGCGGCATCAACCCGGGTTTGCACTCGGAAGCGAAGGCAGCGCACTTCGCGAACCCGCGGAACGACTTCTGGCGTCTCCTCCACGCGGCGGGGTTCACGCCGCGCCTGCTCGACCCGTCGGCGCAGTTCGAGGTGCTCGCGTACGGGATCGGCATCACGAACGCCGCGTACCGCACGACGAAGGGCTCGTCCGACCTTCGGAAGAGCGACTTCGCCGGCAGCGCCGAGCGCCTCGAGCGCCTCGCGCGCCACCTCGCCCCGCGGACGATCGGCTTCGTCGGCAAGGAGGCGTACCGCGGGCCGTTCGGCGGCAGGCCCGAGCACGGGCTGCAGGAGAGGCGGCTCGACGAGACGCTGCTCTTCGTCCTTCCCTCGACCTCACCCGCGAACGCGGCCGTCCGGTGGGACGAGCGCCTGCGCTGGTTCCGCGCCCTGCGCGAGCTGACGTCGTGACCGAGTCTCTGGGCCTCGTCGAACACGGACCCCTGTGACGGCAGCAGCGGTCGCAAACCGTCAGACTCGTGGCATGCGCGTCGCGGCGTTGTTGCGGGGAATCAACGTCGGCGCGGGCAAGCGGATCGCAATGCCGGCGCTCCGCGAGATCGTGGAGTCGCTCGGCCACCGCGACGTCGAGACGTACCTCCAGAGCGGGAACGTCGTCTTCACGCCTGCCGCACGGGCGAAGGACGATCTGGCGGAGACGCTGGAGAAGGCGATCGAGAAGGCGACAGGGCACGAGGTGCCGGTCATCGTCCGCACCGGCGCCGAGCTGGCAAAGATCGTCGACGCGAACCCGTACACCGTCGACGACCCGACGAAGGTCGTCGTCGCGTTCCTCGCCGAGCCGGTCGAGGTGTCCGGGCTGGGGCTCGGCGACCTCGGTTCCTACGCTCCGGACGACCTCAGCCAGATCGGGAGCGAGCTCTTCATCAGCCTGCCGAACGGCCAGGGACGCTCGAAGCTGATGGAGGCGCTCACGAAGCGCCGGCTGCCGACCGTGGTCACCGTGCGGAACTGGCGAACCGTGCTCGCGCTGGCCGAGATGACTCGCGGCGAGGAGTAAGGCCAAGAGCAGGCGTCTGACGCGAGTCAGACACCCGCTCGTCAGCCGCGCCAGCGGTTCGTGATCGGCGTGCGCCAGTCGCGCCCGAATGCGCGAGGCCGGAGCTTCACTCCCGGAGCCGCCTGGCGGCGCTTGTACTCCGCGCTGTCGACGAGGGCGAGCGTCTTGTCGACGACGGCCGGGTCGAACTGCTCGACGAGCTCGTCGCGCGAGCGGTCGAGCTCGATGTACGCCTCGAGCACGGGGTCGAGCTGGTCGTACTGCGGCAGCGACTGGTCGTCGCGCTGGTCGGCGCGGAGCTCGGCGCTCGGCGGCCGCTCGATCGTCGACACGGGGATCAGCTCGTGGCCCGCGCGCTCGTTGAGGTGGCGTGCGAGCCGGAACACGTCGGTCTTGAAGACGTCCTTGAGCAGCGCGTAGCCGCCGACCATGTCGCCGTACAGCGTCGAGTAGCCGGCCGCCATCTCCGACTTGTTCCCCGTCGCGAGCACGAGCCACCCGTACGAGTTCGAGAGCGCCATCAGGATCGTCCCCCGGGTTCGCGCCTGGACGTTCTCCGCGGCGAGCCCTTCCAGCCCGCCCGTGACCTCGTGGTACGCCTCGACGACCGTCTCGATCGGGATCTCGCGGAAGTCGACACCGAGGTTCTCGCTCACCGCGCGCGCGTCGTTGCGGGTCCCGTCCGAGGAGAAGCGCGACGGCATCGACACGGTGTGCACGTGGTCCGGCCCGAGGGCGTCCGCGGCGATGGCAGCGGTCACCGCGGAGTCGATCCCGCCCGAGATGGCGACCACGACGTCGCCGAAGCCGTTCTTCCGGACGTAGTCCCGCAGGCCAAGCCCGAGCCCGAGGCGCATCTGCTCGAGCTCCGGGGCGAACGGGACGATCGTCGACTCGACAGCCTCCACGGGCTCACGCAGCGGGCCGAGCGCGATCGTCGTCGCGACCGGGAGCTCCGCGCGCGAGCGCTCGAGCTCCCTGCGCCGCACGTCTCGCAGACGCCTGCCGATCGCCTCCGCGGGGTCGACGTCGACGACCAGCAGCGCCTCCTCGAAGCCGGGCGCGCGGGCGGCGACCTCACCCTCGTCGTCGAGGACGACCGAGTGACCGTCGAAGACGAGCTCGTCCTGGCCGCCGACGAGGTTGCAGAACGCGAGGTACGCGGCGTTGTCGCGCGCCCGTGTGACGAGCATCTCCTCGCGGTCCTCGGCCTTGCCCACGTGGAACGGCGAGGCCGAGAGGTTGACCAGCAGGGTCGCGCCGGCGAGCGCGAGGTCGGTCGCCGGCGGTCCCGGCTGCCAGACGTCTTCGCAGATCGTTGGCCCCACGAGCACGTCGCCGAGCTCGAGCAGCACGAGCTCGCGTCCCGACGCGAAGTAGCGATGCTCGTCGAACACGCCGTAGTTGGGCAGGAAGTGCTTCCGGTAGACGCCCTTGACCTCTCCGTCCGCGCAGACGAACGCAGCGTTCGACAGGTCGCGGTCGAACGCCGGCGCGCCGACGAGCGCGACGGTGCCGGTGCATGCGCGGGCGACCTCGTCCACCGCGTCGCGCGCCGCTCGGATGAAGCCCGGCCGAAGGAGGAGATCCTCGGGTGGATATCCCGTCACGGCGAGCTCCGGGAGCACGACGAGGTCGGCGCCCGCGCGGGTGGCCTCGCCGATCGCGCCGACGATGCGCTCGACATTGCCGTCGAGGGCCCCGACCACGACGTTGAGCTGCGCGAGCGCGAGTCTCATGCGCGCATCCTCTCCGCCCGGAGCCGCGATGTGCGGCGAAGAGGTTTTTGACTCTGGGTCACAAACGTCACTCTAGCGGGAATGGAACGGACGACGGTGACGATCGACCGACGGTTTCGCGGACCGCTCGACTCGGCGAACGGCGGCTACACCGCCGGTCTCCTCGGATCACGCCTCGGCGGCACCGTGCAGGTGACCCTCCGGCGTCCGCCACCGCTCGCGCGGCCGCTTCGGCTCCGGCGCGACGGCGCCCGTCTGCTTCTCGAGGACGGGGACGTCCTCGTCGCCGAAGCCGTCGCCCACGCTCTCGACCTCGAGCCGCCCGCGCCGCCGAGCCCAGCGGAGGCCGCCGCCGCGGCCGGAGTCGACGCGTGGGGGCCGCCCGCGTTCGCCGAGTGCTTCGTCTGCGGCGTGCGGGACGACGACAGCGGGCTCGGGATCCACCCCGGCCCGGTCGCGGACCGTGACGGGCTCGTCGCGACGACGTGGGTCGCCCACGACGTCGCGCCAGAGGTGGTCTGGGCCGCGATCGACTGTCCGGGCGCCTACGCCGCCGGCGATCCGGGCCGTGGCGAGGTCGTGCTCGGACGGATGACCGCCCGCGTCGACCGCCTGCCTCGCGACGGCGAGCGATGCGTGGTCGTCGGCTGGCCGCTCGGCGAGGACGGCCGCAAGCTCTTCGCCGGCACCGCCCTCTACGGCGAAGATGGCGACACGCTTGCCGTTGCGCGCCAGGTGTGGATCCTGCCGCGCGAGGCGTGAGGCAACGCTTGTGTTGATGCAACACAAGCCTTGCGCAGCGGCGTCAGGCGTTCCAGCGGACGACGAGAGGCGTCTCACGCTCGTAGCCCAGAACCGAGATCGTGGCCGGGTCGAGCCGGAACAACCTCCCCTCGGCGACCGTAAGGCCGACCCACCGCGCGGCGAGGGCGCGAAGTGCATGCGAATGCCCGAAGACGAGCGCGTCGCCGTCGACGGCGCGGACGCGCGCGATCGCGCGGTCGACCCGGAAGGTGACGTGCTCCGCGTTCTCGCCGCCCGGGCTCGGGTGCGTCCAGACCGACCAGTCCGGGACGGACTCGCGGATCTCGGCCGTCGTGACGCCCTCGTACTGGCCGTAGGCCCACTCCGCGAGGTCTTCGTCCACGACCGCGTCGGGGAACCCGGCCAGCTCGGCCGTCTCACGCGCCCGTCTTCTGGGGCTGGTCAGCACGAGGGAGAACTCGTGGCCGGCGAGCCGCGTCCCGGCCTCGCGCGCAGCCTCGACGCCCCGGTCCGTGAGCGGCAGCTCCGTGACCGACGTGTGCCGGCCGTCGCGGCTCCACGTCGTCTCCCCGTGCCGGACGAGCCAGAGCTCGCCGCGGTTGAGCGCGACCGCCGCCGAGCTCACGCGACGCGCGTCGAGCCGGCGTTCGACAGCGCGACGAGGATGCCGCCGTCGTCGTCGTACGCCGGGAACAGGTCGACGACCACCGGCTTCACGATCCCGCCGCGCGTGCGGAGCTCGAGGCGCTCGCCGAGGCGCCGGACTCCCCACTCGCGCACGAGCTGAATGGGGCCGGCGTCGGACAGCGAGAAGGCGCTCGTCACGTCCCGTCCCAGCACGTCGGCCTCCCGGAAGCCGGTGAGCTCGAAGACACCGCGTCCTACGGCGATCACCCGCGCGTCCTGGTCGCAGACCACGAAGCCCGTCGACGGGGCGGGGTAGTAGTCCTCGAGCAGCTGGAAGAGAAACCCGAAGCCACAGCTCCGGCACTGCGGCGCCGCCGTCGTGAACCCCTCGCGGCCGTCGATGTCGACCGAACGCTCGCGGCAGTTTGGGCAGATGAAGACAGGCACATGCCGATCGTACGCGCCGATGCGTTGTCACCCTGTTAACCGAGTTGCGCAGCCCGGTTAGCAATCGCTAACGTAGCGTGCACTAACTTCGGAGGTGGATTGGATGCTCGCAGGGCTCGTGAACGAGCAGAACAAGAAGTGGTGGACGCTCGGGGCGGTGTCGTTCGGGCTGTTCATGATCATGCTCGACAACACGGTGGTGAACGTCGCGCTGCCGTCGATTCAGCGCGACCTCGGAGTCGGGCTCTCCGAGCTCGAGTGGGTCGTCTCCGGCTACGCGCTGACGTTCGCCGCGCTGATGCTGATCGGCGGCAAGCTCGCCGACGCCTTCGGGCGCCGGCTGCTGTTCGTCGTCGGCATCGCGATCTTCACGCTGGCGTCGCTTGCCTGCGGCCTCGCCACCACGGGCGACATGCTCATCGGCGCGCGGGTTGCCCAAGGCGTCGGGGCCGCCTTGATGAACCCGGCCACCCTATCGATCATCGCTGCAACCTTCCCGCCGCGACAGCGTGGTACCGCGATCGGAATCTGGGTCGGCGTCTCGGCGCTCGCCCTCGCGATCGGCCCGCTCGTCGGCGGTCTGCTCACCGAGTACGCCAGCTGGAGCTGGATCTTCTTCGTCAACGTCCCGGTCGGGGCTCTCGGCATCGCGGCGAGCTACCTGCTCATCGACGAGTC
>Ga0081539_10002548_pt1 | contig 25306 bp, 21 predicted proteins | sample TabmetS4T2R2_FD_71023 | JGI IMG/M metagenome (GOLD analysis project Ga0081539, IMG submission 71023) | Tabebuia heterophylla rhizosphere microbial communities from the University of Puerto Rico - S4T2R2 | ecosystem: Host-associated > Plants > Roots > Rhizosphere ...
GGGGGCGGGCAGGTGAGGTTCGATGTAGTTCCATTCGGCGTCGGAAAGGTCCGTAGGGTATCTCTTTCTCATGCGTGCTAGAGTAGCGAAATACCCTCCGAGAACCACTTTTCATACAGCCTCTAAGAAACTGTTTGGAAAAATCCGAGGGTCTTCCAAGAGCGCTTCATCGGCTCCAAGATGCGGTCGATCCGGGGCTTTTCGACCGTCTTGGTCACCTTCGGAACCCCTGTTTCAGGGTACGCCCGATTTTCCAAACAGTTTCTAAGGATCGTAGGGACCATAAGGTCCGTAGCCGGGATGGGAACGGCGCCGGTTCATAAGCGCCACGATGGTGGCGCCGGCCCCGAGCAGGGCAAGCGCGTACATCACCAGATCCCCGACGAAGGGGATGAGGGAGGTGGCGGAGACGGCGATGGCCCCGACCACGGCAGCCAGGGCGTTGCCCCCCCGGTGGCGCCCGGTAACGAGCAGAACCTTCCGCCCTACGAAAAACGCCGCCGCCAGCGCCCCGAAGAACACGAACGCCAGATATGCCGGCGCGAGGATTATCAACAATGGGATGCCGACCAAAGAAATACCCAGCACTAAGCCGAGAATGACCGCCATCGGCACGGAGACGACCCCGAATAGAAACGACCGGCCAGGGGATCGCTCCAGGCTGCGCGTCACCGAAGTAAGCGTGCCTGGGGCCAGCACAGAGGCCAGCACCGTACACGCTGCGAAGACCAGCGTCAGCAGCACCCAGCCCAGAAAACCCAGTATGCCGGGCCCGCGGGCCTCCCCGAAAGGATGGTCCATGCCGGAGGCCATGCCGACCCTGATGTCCCCCTGCACATCCTCCCTGTTACCCAGGATTCTGCCGCTCCCGCACTCCACGTCGCCGCCGACGTGGGCATCTGGACCCAGGATCACGTCCCCGTTGCCCACGTCTATGTCGCCTCCAACCTCCGAGTCGACGCGCACGGTACCGACCTCGACCTCGATGTCACCGTTCACTGGGGCACGTACGTTCACGTTCCCCAGCGTGGTGCTGGCATCGCCGTCAACGGGGCCGTTCAACAGAATGTTACCGTGCCCTGTCTCCACGTCGCCGTCAACGTTCCCGTTCACCGTCACGTCGCCCACGGCGGTCGAGACCTCGGACACCGTCTCGCCGGATGAGACGACCACCGGCCCGATAGGATGCTGCTGGGCGTAGGCGGGGGATGGCGGCGGTAACATTACCAGGCACGTAAGGAGACCGGAGAGCATGACGAAAGGCCGGACTGAGGTCCGGGTGGACATCGGCATTGCGGGGTTCATGCCCTGCGGGAACGACGGACGGCGGTGACCACCGCCGTTGCAACCAGGAGGTCGAACAGCGCACCGGCGCCGAGCGCGATCAGGAGCACCGGACCAACGGCCGCCAACGCCGCCCGCACCAACTCGGCCGTCTCGGAGATAAAATTCCAGAACATGCCCAATACGTCAACCACGGGTCCGACGGGGCCCGACTGGTAGAGCTCCAGCGCGAGCAGCGAAACCCCCAGCAAGGCAACGGAGAGCAGCGCCCACAGGAACCGCGCCCGCGTCCGCCGGGTCGGAAGAGCCATCGCCACGCTGCGCGACACCGAACCAAATCCAGATCCCGCATATTCCATGGAGCAAAGCGACCGGCTCAGGCCGATCTCTCGCCGGTAGATCCTCTTGCACCCGGGACATCCATCGATGTGCTCGCGCACCTCGCGCCGGCGTGCCGGGCCGAGGCCACCGTCCACGAGCTCGAACACCGCCTCCTGGTCACACTCGCGGCTGCGGTCGCGTGGAAGGCTCATATCGTCTCTTCATCCTCTTCGAGCCTTCCGGCCAGCATGTTACGCGCCCGGAACAGGCGGCTCTTCACCGCTGGAATGGACACGCCGAGCACCTCGGCGATCTCTGCGTAGCTCATCTCCTCCGAATACCGTAAAACCAGGGGGACGCCGTAGATCTCCGGCAACTTCCCGACGGCCTCCTGGATGCTGCGTGAGCGATCCGCCTCGACGGCCTCGACCTCAGGGCCTCCCGCGAGCGAAGCGTGGATCTCCGGGTTGAACTCCACCACCTCCCGGCGACGGCGCAGGGTATCCACCCCGAGGTTATTGGCGATGGCTAGCAACCAGGTCTTGAATCGGTAGTCCGGGTTGAAGGTCTCCAGCCTGTCGTAGGCGCGCAGGAACGTCTCCTGTACCAGGTCTTCGACCGATATCTCTCGCCGCGCATACGAGTACAGCACCCGCCCGACCAACCGCTCGTAGCGTCGCACGAGCTCCTCGTAGGAACGCACGTCCCCGTCCAAGGTGCGGGCCACGAGGTCGTTGTCCTCCAGCGTCTCCCGCCGTACGGACAGGTCCCTTAGCCGCTGCCTCCATCCGCCTAGCGCCACCGTAGATGTGTACTCCATACCACAACGAGTATACGCGGCTCTTCGCCAAAAGTTTCGAGGGATGATGCGCCCCGCGCAAACCGATTACAACCCAGAGGGCGAGTGATATTCTAGACTGCTGCACAGGCTCGCGTTCGTTGCGGAGGTGTTGAGTGCGAAGGGCCCCTGTTGGAACAGCGTGGGATGGATCTATATCCGGATCTGACCGTCCACGGACAGCCCTGCCTGGATGGAAGCCTGCTCCATCAGGGAGCCCCGGTCGAGGATGGCGATCTTGCGGTTACGGGTTTCGATGTGACCGTCACGCTGGAACTCGCTCATCACCTTCGAGACGGCCTCACGGGTGGAGGCGATCATGTTCGCCAGATCCTGGTGCGTGAGGCGCACCTGGAGGACGGTCCCCGATCCGTTCTCCTTGCTCCCGAAACGGTCGCCCAGGTTAAGGAGCAGGGTGGCGAGGCGGGTGGATACCTCGCGGTGGAGGAGGCTCTCTATGACCTCGTCCGACTGCCGCAGGCGTTCGGAGAAGGATGAGAACAGCTTAAGGGCGAACTCAGGGCGGCTCTTCACGACGCTCTCGATGGAAGCCTTTTGGATGCTTGCGACCCTGGTTTCCGTCACGGCCTCGGCGAATACATCCTGCCAGCGTCCCTCGACCAGAGAGAGCTTGCCGAATACGCCGCCTTCCTTCAGTAGCGCGGTCGTGGCCTCCTTGTAGTCACCGTAGATCTTGTACAGCCGGATCGCACCGGAGATCACGAAGTAGAGCTGGTCGTCGGGATCCCCGGGAGCGAAGATCATGTCCTTCGGCCCAAAGCGGCGCTCGACTACTTTTAGCCCGACCTCCTCGAAGTCCTTGAGGTTGAACCCCTCCGGAGCGGTGGTGGTGGCAAACCCCCCTGTGTCATGACCGTAAAGCATCTAAACTGCCTGCCTCTCCACTAAATTCATCCTTCTCGAGACCTCAGTCGGGTTTTTCGTCCTCTACCGGCCGGGCTGTTGCACATTATACCCGAGACACATCCGCCAATAACCCGTTTTGTAATGCGTTTATCAGGAGGTATATTCGGGAGTCAGGCAGCCTTGCGTGCCCAATTAAGTTCTATGCCCTCGCGTTTGGCGACGAAGAGCAGGTCGTCCCGCAGCGCATTCGTGTCTTTGTCGTAGACCGTAACGATGCAGAAGCCGCAGTTGCGATAAGCCCAGACGAAAGGCGCAAGGTCGCCCACGACCCGGCGCTCCGTGACCATCCCCCAAGCATCGCCAAGCTCCAGGCGCCGCCCCGAGAGATCCAAGGAGAGCCGCCAGCCCTCATCCGTCGGCACGTCGAAGTAGCCAGGGAGGTTGCCCGAGGGAACCATGCAGTTTCGCAGGTCTTCGGCGTATGCCCTCTTGTGCGCCTCCACCCCCAGGAGATACTCCGTGTCGTCTATCTGACGCGGCTGGGCGGGGAAATACGCACGATCCTTCGTGACCTGAAAGCCCTCCGGCGGATAGAAGCCCACGAACGGGACCGGCGAGCGCCACAGGTGCTTGATGACGCCGAGCGTGAAGTTGCGGCGGCCCTGTGCCTCCCCCGCAGCCTCAGCAAACCGCATCCCAGCCAACTTCATGTGACGGGGTTCCCACGGCTGCGGCTCACCAACGCTCCGCACCCGCCTCTTGCGCTTGGTTATTCGGCGGACCTCTTCCACGACCCGGCTATTCTACAACCTGCCGCACCACGGTGCGCGGCCGGAATCAGGAACGAGAAAGGGACGGGGCCGCGGCCCCGTCCCCCGCAAGCACGCATTCTTTTTGGTCTAGTCGCGGCTGAGCAGTATCAGATACAGCAGCGTCAGCAGCGAGGTCAGCGCCGCCGCGATATACGTGAATGCCGCCGCTGTGAGCACGCGCTTCGTGCCGCCAGCCTCACCGTGCGAGAGGATGCCGTAGCGGGTAAGCAGGCCGTAGGCCCTGGTCGAAGCGTTGATCTCCACCGGCAACGTCACCACGTGAAAGAGCAGAATGGCCGCGAAAGCGAGTACCGCAAGTTGAATAAACAATTGTCCGGTGGCCGTCCCAACGCCCACTATGATCGCCAGAAAGAACAGGGGGAACCAGAGCTGCCCGGCGAAGTTGACTATAGGGAAGATCCCGGCCCTGAGCTTCATGGGTGCGTAACCGCTGGCGTCTTGGATGGCGTGCCCGACCTCGTGGGCCGCCACGCTCACCCCGGCGATGGAGCTGCCCCGGAAGTTATCCTCCGAGAGCCGCACCACCTTGCTGCGCGGATCGTAATGGTCCGTGAGCTTCCCGGCCACCGGCTCCACCCGTACGTTCGTCAGGTTGTTGCGGTCCAGGATCATGCGCGCCGTCTGCGCGCCCGTCAGCCCGCTATTGCTCATCTTCTTCGAGTATTTGGAGTACGAACTTCGTACCCATAATGCCGCCGCCCCAGAGATGAGGGCGCCCACGATCATCACTAACAGATAACCGCCGAATCCCAATTGTTGTCCCTCCTTACGGACTTCTTGTAGTGAACGCTATTTTACTACAATCGTATACGCCATTACCCACCAAAAAGTTTCCGCCCCCCCCCCCGCGAGAATAGCCATTGGGAAGCCGGTATTCTTCGATTAATCTTCGAGGGTGAGACGCTCCGACGTATACTTGAGAAGGCGGATCGGCGGCCTGCTGGTGGCGACCTTTCTGGCCTGCACGCTTTACGCCCAAACAGGCTCCGCCGATTCGCCTTCGATTCCCTACACCGTGTCGGCTGGCGACACGCTCTGGGGGATAGCGACGGAGAACTATCCGGCCACCGAAGACCCCCGAGTGATGATCGAAGCCATCCGCGAGGAGAACGGCCTCGATGGTTACGTGCTGCAACCGGGCCAGCATTTGGAGCTTCCCCGCTAATCCCACAAAAGAGAGCGGGAGCCAGAAGGCTCCCGCCCGACGTATCTCGCTACGTTGGCTTTTACGAGTTGCTGCGGGCTTCCTGGAGGTCGTCCACGACTGACGGGTCGGCCAGGGTGCTGGTATCGCCGAGGTCGCTTTCGCCTTCGGCCACGCCGCGGAGGATACGGCGCATGATCTTGCCGCTCCTCGTCTTCGGAAGGTCTGGGGCGAAGATGATCTCCTGCGGCCTGGCGTGCGCGCCGATGGCCTTCTTGACCTGCTGGTTGAGCTCCTGGATGAGATCGTCTGAAGGCTCCCGGTCGGCTTCGAGGGTGACGTAGGCGACGATAGCCTGCCCCTTATCCTCGTCGTTGCGGCCGATCACCGCGGACTCGGCGACGGCCTCGTGGCCGACGAGCGCGCTCTCTACTTCGGCGCTGGAGATGCGGTGGCCGGAGACGTTCATCACGTCGTCTATGCGGCCCGTGATCCAGTAGTACCCATCCTCGTCACGCCGCGCCCCGTCACCGACGAAGTATACGTCGCCGTACTTCTCCCAGTACGTCTCGCGGTACCGCTCAGGATCTTTGTAGAGTGTACGGAGCATGCCGGGCCAGGGCTTCTTGATCACCAGGTTGCCCTGGGTTTCGCCTTCGAGCTCGTTGCCTTCCTCGTCGTAGAGGCCCGGGAAGATGCCGGGGAAAGGCAGCGTCGCGCTTCCCGGCTTGGTCGCGGTGATGCCGGGGAGAGGCGTGATCATGATGCCGCCGGTCTCCGTCTGCCACCAGGTGTCCACGATGGGACAACGTCCGCCGCCGATGACTTCGCTGTACCATTCCCACGCCCGCGGGTTGATGGGCTCGCCCACCGTCCCGAGCAGCCTGAGCGACGAGAGATCGTGCTTGTCCGGGTACTCCCGACCCTGCTTCATGAACGACCGGATGGCGGTCGGCGCGAAGTAGTAGATGCTGACCTTGTGGTCTTCGACGATCTGCCAGTGCCTGTCCGGCTCCGGATAGGCCGGCGTCCCCTCGAAGATAAGGGTCGTCGCCCCGTTTGAGAGCGGGCCGTAGACAATGTAGGAGTGGCCCGTGACCCATCCGATATCGGCCGCGCACCAGTACACGTCATCGTCCTTGAGGTCGAAGACCCAGTTCGTGGTCGCCTTGACCTGGGTGAGGTAACCGCCGGTAGTGTGGACAATGCCCTTGGGTTTACCCGTCGAGCCGGAGGAGTAGAGGATGAAGAGGAGGTCTTCCGAGTCTACCTCTTCGGCCGGACATTCTTCGTCGGCCTCACCCATCAGGTCGTCCCACCACTGGTCACGACCTTCCGTCATGCTCACGTCCTCGCCGGTACGCCGCACGACGACCACGTCATCCACGGAGGGCGCATCCTCCAGCGCTTCGTCGGCGTTGGCTTTGAGCGGTGTGCTCCTGCCGCCACGCGGCCCTCCGTCCGCGGTAACGAGAACCCTGGATTCGCAGTCGTTGATGCGGTCGCGCAGGGCATCGGCGGAGAAGGCTCCGAACACTACCGAGTGCGGCGCGCCGATGCGGGCGCAGGCAAGCATAGCGATGGGGAGTTCCGGGATCATGGGCAGGTAGATGGAGACCGGATCTCCCTTCTCCACCCCGAGGCCCTTGAGAACGTTCGCAAACTTCTCGACCTCGGCCTTCAGCTCTGAATAGGTGTACGTCTGGCTGTCGCCGGGCTCGTCGCCCTCCCAGATGATCGCGGCCTTGTCTCCCCGGCCCTCATCCACGTGGAGGTCCAGGCAATTATAGGAGACATTGGTCTTGCCGCCGACGTACCACTGGGCCTCGGGTGGGTTCCAGTCGAGGACTTTGTCCCATTCTTTGAACCAGTGCAGTTCGCGGGCCCGATCCGCCCAGAATCCTTCGTAGTCCTGTTCGGCCTCATCGTAGATCGAGGCGTCCCCAACGTTGGCCTGGCTGGCGAAATCCTCCGGCGGTTCGTAAGATTGAATTTCCGTCTGCTCTTCGCTCACGATTCTCCTTTCCTTGACGATACTCCCACTCTATGTGCCGCGGGTACCCAATGCCCGGCGCGAAACCGAGTGCCGCAAAGGCACCGTTCGCGCGCAAGGCTATGCATCGAGTTGGTCGTTCGCCCTCCCTGTCACCCGCTTCGATATTGGCTTATTCCCAATTCGGATTTCATTTAATCATCCAGGCCAGGCGGCGTTGGGAGCTAGATGGCGGCCCTGGATGCCTTTTCCGGGTAGCAAATGCAATCTTTGCTAAACTTCTTCGCGTTCGTGACTACGGAAGATGGAAACCCAAGCGTCGCCGCCCATTTGAGGGCGCTTTTGATCCGGGAAGACTGGATCTACTTACTGACCCTCTTGATCCCTTTATTCATCTACAACGTGGCCTTGAAGGCCGTGCGCGTGGAGACCCAGCTCGACGTTCCGGGGCCGCTGGGGTTCGTAGACCAGATACGCTCCGAGATATTCTTCAACTTGGGGTATGCGATGCTCTGGATCGGGCTGTTCGCCATGACCCGCCGCACCTTGCCTCGCCTGCCGGTGCTGGTGCTCTTCCACCTCACGACAATCGCCGTCGCCTTGCTCACGACAGCGGCGCACTTCTACTACAAGACCACGGGCTCGACGCTGGACGTTAGCGTCATAGCTTTCTCGCTCTCGACCTTCGGGGAGGTCAAGGATATCATCGCCTCCGAGATCACGACGCTGCACTGGTTCCTGATCTCGGTCCTCCTCTTCTACGGCGTCGCGGGACCGGCGCTGGTGACCCTCTTCATGAGCCGAGACTGGTACCTACCCACGCAAACGGCCGGAGATACCGGCGGAATGCGCGCGGCGGCGTTGCCGGTTTGCTTGCTGGCCGTCGTTCTGGCGGCGCTCTCGTTGGTGCCGAGCGTCACGGGAGCTGGCAACTCGTTCTCCAGGGACGCGGTGGCCAACGTGTTCGTCCGGGAATTCGTCGAGCCGCCCTCGGCGAAGGTGAAGGTGAACCTCGCCGCCGAAGACGTGGCGACGGAGGCGAATTTGAAGGCGACCAAAAAAACCGAGAAGCGAAACGTGGTATTGATCTTTCTGGAATCCACCAGGGCAGAGTCCACTACGCCGTACAACCCGGACATCGATACCACGCCGTTCCTTGAAGAACTGGCGCAGCAAAGCATGGTGGCGAAGAGGGCCTACGCGGTGGTTCCGCACACCTCGAAGGCACTCTTGACGACCATCTGCGGCGTTGCGCCCCCGCTGGACACAGACATGACAGAATCAGAGCCGAACGCCGTCCCCGCCGATTGCCTGCCGGAGCTTTTCGGGGAGCAGGGCTACAACACGGCCTTCTTCCAGTCGGCGACGGAGAATTTCGAGCGGCGCCCGGCTCTGGTGGATAACCTTGGCTACGAGGATTTCTACCCGGTGAACGATATGCCGAAGGAAGGCTTCGAAGAGGCGAACTACTTCGGCTACGAGGACGATATTATGCTGGGACCGAGCCGGGACTGGTTGCTGGAGCACGGTAACGAGCCGTTCTTCACCACTTATCTGACGGTGACACCCCACCACGACTACATCGTCCCGGATCGCTACGGCAAGAAAAACTACGTGAACCCCGAAGAGAACGAGGACCTCAACAACTACCTGAACGATCTCCATTACGAGGATCACTTCCTGGAGAACCTGTTCAACCAGTACAAGGAACTGGGGCTCTACGACGATACCGTCTTCATCGTCCTGGGCGACCACGGCGAGGGCTTTGGGGAACACGAGCGTTACCAGCACGACGACACCATCTACAACGAGGGGCTGCACATACCCCTGATCATCCACGACCCACGCCGCACCTCCGAAGGGCGGCGGGACATCAAGCCGGCGGTGAACGAACTCGATATCCTTCCAACGGTGGCTAACTTGCTCTACTACAAAATAGAAGGCGGCTCCTATCACGGTAGCTCGCTCTTCTCTCCGCCCAGAGACCGCGTCCTGATGGCGAGCTGCTTTCACGAGGACCGATGCCTGGCCAGCATCGAAGACAACAAGAAGTACATCTACCACTTTGGGAACAAGGGCGAAGAGTACTTCAACCTCACCACCGATCCCCATGAGCGAAACAACCTCGCGGATCAGCAGCCCAAGGAAGAGATGAAAGCGCGCCGCGAGAACCTGCTCACCTGGCAGGCGACGGTGAACGCCATCTACAAGTACCAGCTATCGAAGCCGGATGAGACGTTCGAGGAGACCACGACCGGTATCACGGAGCATACGGAGGCGACAGACGAGGAAACCACCGAACCGTGATCCGGCCCGAGCCGGATGCCACTCGGTGATCTTCCGATGCTCTGCCAAGCGGTGAGCCCGGTCGTTTCACCATTCCGGCGGGAAGGGTTACAGATGGCGCATCCTCTGGCGGAGACTTAGCTTCTACCCTAGACTATCCCGCTGAATCTCGGCGTTGCAACTTTGAATCGGGAGGCAGGATGGGCGGTTTGCTCGAAGGCAAGAAGATACTGGTAACCGGTGTTCTTGACCGGCGCTCTATAGCGTACTCGGCGGCGCGCCTGGCACGCGAACAGGGGGCGGAGATCGCGCTCAGCAGCTTTGGACGTGCCGCGTCTCTGACCCGGCGCACCGCGAAACGCATGGACCCCGAACCGCCCGTCCTGGAGCTAGACGCCAACAACCCTGAAGATATCGATTCGGTCGCCTCTGACCTCCGGGATCGCTGGGGCAGCCTGGATGGAATTGTTCACGCCATAGCCTTTGCCCCGGAGGACGCGCTTGGTGGAAACTTTCTGACGGCGGAGTGGCCCTCTGTCGCCACGGCGGTCCAGACCTCCGCGTACTCCATGAAGGCTATAGCCGTGGGTCTCGCGGACCTTATGCGGCCGGGCGCTTCCGTGGTCGGCCTGGACTTCGACGCGCGGGTGGCATGGCCCGCCTATGATTGGATGGGCGTGGCTAAGGCCGCCCTGGAGTCCACGTCTCGTTACCTGGCCCGGGATCTCGGCGAGAAAGGTATCAGGGTGAATCTGGTTTCAGCCGGACCCATAAAGACTCTGGCAGCCAAGGGCATCAGTGGCTTCGAGAGCATCGAGGGCGAGTGGTCTCGCCAGGCGCCGCTGGGCTGGGAGACTACGGACCCCGAGCCGGTTGGACGGGCCGTCGTTAGCCTGCTCTCGGACTGGTGGCCCGCCACCACGGGCGAGCTGGTCCACGTGGACGGCGGATACCATGCGATGGGAGCCCCGATCCGCTAGCGGGCACCTGGAGAACCCTGCGCCCTTGCCGCGCCCGCTTGCGCCTCAGAGCAGGGCCCGACGCTGTCGCCATGGCGCAGGTGCGCTGGTTTCGCGGGCGCGCCAACAGATATAGTCACCTTGTTCTTGTGACAGAGGGTGACCTTGCCCGGATTGCCCCCTGCCCCTTCTCCCTCGTCCTCGGCGTCAGGTTCGCCAGCTTGTTCGGCCCTGCCAGCATCCTCGGGCCTTCCCGTGTCGGCTGGGTTGCCGGGGTGATCCGGCCTCCCCACAACTTCTGGCGTCCCATGCATCGTGGCGTTCTCCGCCACACGGGGCCTATCGAGTATGCCTGGTTCGTCTGGCTTGCCGGCTGGGTCCCCCGCGACTTCGCCATCGTCCGGCCTGGCCTCTTCGTCGTCCCCGGTATCCGGCGTGTTGGCCCGCCTGGAGGGTGTAGTCTCATCCCCGGCAGTATCCGTATCCTCCCGGACGGTTTCCTCGGGTCGTTCCGGCACAGCTACGGTCTTCTCGACGGTGGTCTCTATGGTGGTTTCGACGGTCGCTTCGTCCGTCTCCTCTGGCGCGGTGGATTCGAGGGAGGTGGATTCGGAGACGGTGAATTCGAGTTGATCTTTGTCTTGCGGGGCGGTGGTGAAAGTGTTCTCGGTAGCAGTAGTAACGCCCGCCACCGCGAGCAGGAGTAACACGAGGGTTGCGAGTATGACGACGCGCCGCATGGATACTCCTGTCTGTATATAACGTTACGGGACCATTATAGGCATGCGGGCGATGCGAGCGCTATGGGCCGGTGGATCTAACGCCGCGCCAGGGAGGCGAACTTGGTGTACTGCTCCATCCAGGCGAGCTGGACTTTTCCCGTAGGACCGTTGCGGTGTTTACCGACGATGACCTCGGCGATGCCCTTGTCGTCGGAATCCGGGTTGTAGTACTCGTCGCGGTACAGGAACATCACCATGTCTGCGTCCTGCTCGATGGCACCCGAATCGCGCAAATCCGAAAGGAGCGGGCGCTTGTCGTGGCGCTGCTCCACGGCGCGGGAGAGCTGGGCGATAGCGAGTACCGGCACATCCAGGTCGCGGGCAAGTACCTTGAGGCCGCGTGAGATCTCGGCTATCTCCTGCTGGCGGTTGTCGTGGCGGCTGCCCTGCCCGATCATGAGCTGCAGGTAGTCTACCACGACGAGCGAAAGCGGGGTCTCGCCCCTGGTCTGGAGCTGGCTGGCGAGCCTGCGGACCTTGGCCCGCATCTCCATGAGCGTGACGCCGGCGGTGTCGTCTATCCAGATGGGCGCCTCGCTTACCTCCCCCACCCCCCGCACGAGCTTCGGCCAGTCCTCAGCTTTGACGTTCCCGCTCCTTAGCGCCTGAGTCGGGATACGGGTCGTCTGGGAGATTAGGCGCTGCACGAGCTGCTCCTTGCTCATCTCCAGGCTGAAGATGGCGACCGGCATCTTCAGCACCCCGGCAGCATGCCAGATGGCGTTGAGAGCCATGGCGGTTTTTCCCATCGCCGGCCTTGCGGCGAGCACGACGAGGTCGCTCTTGTGGAAGCCGGTGGTTAGACGATCCAGGTCATCGAAGCCGGTCTCGACGCCCGTAACCTCGCCTTCCTGTTCGTAGAGGCGTTGGATCATCTCAAGGGCGCCCGAGGCGAGATCCGAAACCGGCGAGAGCCGATCCCTGAGGTTGCGGTTGGAGACGTTGTAGATGAGCTGCTCGGCGGCGTCGAGCGCCTCGTTCACGTCCTCGGGTTCGCGGAAAGCATCTTCGGAGATGCGGCTGCCGGCATCTATGACGGCCCTCAGAAGGGCTTTGGCGCGTACGATTTCGGCGTAGCGGCCAGCGTTAGAGGCGGTAGGCACGCTCTCGACGAGCCGGAAAACGTATGGGCGGCCCCCGATCCTGTCGTACTCGTCTATGCTCCGCAACTCGTTGGTGAGCGTGAGCTGGTCTATGGGCTCGCCCTTGGAGTACAGGCTCATCATCGCCCGGTAGATGATTCTGTGTACCTCGGAGTAAAAATCCTCCGCGTTCAGCGTCTCCGCCACGGACGATATCGCCGTCTCGGAGACGAGCATCGCCCCTATGACTGCCCGCTCCGCCTCCAGGTCATGCGGCGGCACACGGGTCGCGTCAGCCCCGCTGGGTACGCTCCGGATCCTCCCCTGCCGCTCCATAACCTCCCTAGCATGCATCAAAAAGGACCCCGTTACAAGACGAGGTCCTTCACCTTCCACCTTAAGTTGTGGCTAAAGCTGTGGTAGAGATACAGCCTGTCTGACTAGAGGCGGGGAACGACGATCACCTTGACGCTCGCCTCGACGTCGCCGTGCACCTGCACGGGAACCTGGTGCGTTCCGAGCGATTTTATGGGCTCTTCGAGCCGGATGCGGCGCCTATCGAGGTGGATGCCGCGTGCCTGCTCTATGGAGGCCGCAATGTTGGCAGCGGTAACGGAGCCGAAGAGTCGCTCGTCCTCGCCGGTGCGGGCCTCGATGGTGATGACGCTCTTGTTCAGCGTCTCGGCCACCTCGCCCGCGCGTTCGGCCAGGCGGCGGTCGCGCTCCTCGGCCTCCTCCATCTCGCGGCGGGCCTCCTCCATCTTGCTTGGGGTCGCCACCTCGGCGAGGCCGCGCGGCACGAGGAAGTTGCGCACGTAGCCTCGGCTCACGTCAACGATGTCGCCGCGCTGCCCGATCTTCTCTACGTCCTGGATCAGTATGACCTGCATCGTGCTCCCCCTACTGCCCGGCCACGTACGGCAAGAGCGCCATCTCGCGGGCGCGCTTGATGGCGACCGAAGCCTCCCGCTGGTGCTGCGGGCACAGTCCCGTCACGCGGCGGGCACGGATCTTGCCGCGATCCGAGACGAAGCGCCGCAGTACGTTGTAATCCTTGTAATCCACGTAGGCTATGTTCTCCTTGCAGAAAATGCACGGCTTGCTCTTCACCGGCCGCGTCCCGCGAGGAGGCCCATTCCTTCTTCTGCCCATCAAAACCTCCTGATTCAGAAAATGTCTAGCTGGAGATCTCCGCTGGCTCCGGCAGCGGATTGTGCGCGTAGCTCGGCGGCAACTTGACGACCATGTGCCGCAGTACGTCGTCGGAGACACGCAGAATACGCTTCAGCTCCACGAGAGTCCGCTCGCCCGCTGTGAAACGCATGACCGCGTAGTGTCCGTCGGTGCGGTGGTCGATCTCGTAGGCCAGCTTGCGGCGGCCCCAACGGTTCGGGTCCTCCGACTCGCCGCCCGTGCGGGAGATGATCGTGCGGAAACGCCCGATCGTATTCTCGACCTGCTCTTCGTCGAGCTCCGGGATAACTATGAGCATCACTTCGTAGGTATCGATGTTTGCCTCCTTCGGTCTTTTCGGCTTCCTCTGGGGGAAGCAGGGGCCTATACGATTACCGGGATAGTTTAGCAGGAGATCCAGCCGTTACAAACGCTATCAGGTTCCCCTCTTCTATCGCTGCTTTCCCCGGCGAGGCTTGTCCCATGGATATACTTGGCTCGTGGAGAACGGTAAAGCAGCGGCCGTGGAGACGGTGGAGCTGAAGAAGATCCACGGCGAGGGCTCGACGGCGGTACGGGCGCTGGATGGCGTATCGCTTTCTTTTCCAGCCGGTGAATTCGCGGCGATCATGGGCCAGTCTGGTTCGGGCAAGAGCACCCTGCTACACATCCTTGGTGGGCTGGACAAACCCTCGTCCGGCAGGGTGACCGTGGGTGAGACGGAGCTTTCCAAGTTGTCCGACAGGAAGCTCACGCTTCTGCGGCGCGAGCGGATGGGCTTTGTGTTTCAGTTCTTCAACCTTATCCCAACGCTCTCGGCTGAAGAGAACATTTTGCTGCCCGCGCTCATTTCGGGTGAGAAGGCAGGGCGGCACGCGGAGCGGCTGGAAGAGATGCTGGACCTCGTCGGACTCTCCGGTAGGAGGTCGCATCGCCCGGATGAGCTATCTGGCGGCGAGCAGCAGCGGGTGGCCATAGCGCGAGCCCTGATCCGGAACCCTGACATCGTTCTGGCCGACGAGCCGACCGGTAACCTGGATTCCAAGACCGGCGCTGGCGTGCTCGACCTCCTGAAAGAGTCAGCCGTCCGTTACGGCCAGACCATCATCATGGTCACCCACGACCCGCGCGCAGCCGCGACCGCTGACCGGGTGGTGTTCCTCGCTGATGGACGGGTGGTGGACGAAACGCGCTCCCCGGAACACGACGAGATCCTGGAGCGCATCAAGACGCTGGAAAGCGCGGGTTGAGTTCCCCAACCTACTGTGGCGTCCCAATCACCGCCCCGATCGCGCCGAGCACCAGGAGCGAAATGATGGTGCCGAGCACGGCGTACAACCGCTTCTTGCGGCGCTGGAAGACCCCGACGAGCCCGAGCACCAAGCGCACGAAATACAGGATGATGCAGACAAGAAGCCAAGGCCGACTGCGGCGAACCGCGCGAAGGCCGGAGAGTTCTGCAGGCTCTGGGGATCCAGGCTCCGCGAGTCCCCCGAGCCAGGTATGGAGGCCCCGATCAGGGCTGCTATCACGAAGAGCACCACTATCGCGACGGTCGCCAGAATCGCGATCACGAGCGGCGTTACCCCCGGCTTCGAGTGCTTCTTCTCTTGCTCCGATGCCCCGCTTTGCTCCATCTTCTCTCCTCGCATCGAGATGACTTCTTCGGCCAGGAACCGTGCCGTTATCCGGGAATGTAGGCAGCAGCCGGACTCGGATCAATCTTGAAGCTGAGGAGGTTCTCCGGCCTGAGCCTGCGCAACCTCGGATCGAGGCCACAACGCACCCTGCTCACGGCGGTCGGCATCGTACTCGGGGTGGGGATCGTGTTCGGTGTCCTCACGCTCTCGCAAACCATGTCGAAGACCTTCACCGACCTGTATTCCCGCGCGTTCGGGGCTGCGGATCTCGTGGTGACCCCGGCCGGCGACGCAGGCACGTTCGACGGTTCGGTACTCGAAAAAGTCCGGGCTACGGAAGGGGTGGAGACCGCGGCCCCGCGACTCTCGATCTCGTCCTCACTGCTGCTCCCTGGTGAGAAGAAACTGTCGCCGCCGAAAGTAACGAGCATGCAGCTATTCGGGGTGGAGCCGCGCACGGCGGCCCTGGCCACGGGCTTCGAGCTGGACCAGGGACGTTTCCCAAGTAACGGACGGGAGTTGATCCTGGACGGTAGCAGCGCCGAATCGGCCGGATTGAGAGTGGGGGACCGGGTGCGGGTCGCGACGCCCGGGGGTTCGGAGAAGCTGAAGCTCGTCGGACTGTTGAGGATACCGGGCGGCTCGTTCGGGGGCTTCGGCTTTGGGATGGCGCCGCTGGATTACGTACAGAAGCAATTCGGCAAACAAGGCAAGATCTCCGGCATCTCCGTGGCGGCGACGAGCGAAGGCGCGGTACCAGAGCTGCGTAAAAGGCTGGAGCAGAACCTCGGGAAAGGTTTGAGCACGGAGCGTTCGGAGACGCGCACCAATGAGATCAACAACCAGTTCCAGGGGTTCGCCATAGCGTTGCTGTTCTTCGCCGGAACAGCCCTCTTCGTCGGCGCTTTCCTAGTCTTCAACGCCCTCTCTATGACCATCCTCGAAAGGACGAGGGAGTTAGGGATGCTCCGGGCTCTCGGCTCGACGCGGGGCATGATCTCACGCTCCGTCATCGTAGAGGCAGCCCTGCTCGGCCTCCTCGGCTCTGCGCTTGGGGTGCTCTTCGGCTACGGGATGGCCCGCGGGCTCGTCTACCTCTTCGGGCAGGCGTTCCTGTTCAAGATCACCACGCTCACCATCTCCCCCTTCGCCCTGATCTCCGCCATCATCGTCGGCATCCTCATAACCGTCCTCGCCGCCCTGTACCCGGCCCTGCGCGCCGGACGGGTAAGCCCCGTCGAGGCCATGCGTGCCCGCAGCGGGGCAACGGTTTCAGGCCGCAGGAGCCGGTTTCCGTGGCTCGCCCCGGTCTTCGGTCTAGTTCTCGTTGGAATCGGGGCACCCTGGATCTACTACCTCGCCAGGAACCTCTCCGAGAACCTGGAGGGGATCATCTACGCCTCCGGCCTTGCGGGGGTCATCGGGACTTTCCTCGGCGTCTCGCTCATCATCCCGGTCCTGGTGAGGCCGCTCGCGGCGATTTTCTCCCCCGTTCTGCGCCTGCTCTTCGGCATCGAAGGAAGGATGGCGGCGGCCAACGCGACCCGCAACCGGACCCGCACCGCCCTCACCGCATCGGCGCTCATGGTCGGGGTGTCGCTCGTGATCGCCTTTTCCGCCCTCGGCGGCAGCGTGCTGGGTACGATCCGGAGCTTCCTCGAAGACTCTTTGGGCGGCGACTACGTCGTCCAGCCGGGAGAAACAGCATCCGATGTGGCGTTCTCCAACAAGCTGTCGGATCGCATCGGGAAAACACCCGGCGTCGAGAAGACCACCGCCCTCTCCTCAACCTTCTTGAACGGCGGCGGGAAGTCGGACCTCGTCTACGGCGTGGACGAGAACTATCCTGACATCTTCCGCGTCAACTACGCCCCCGGCTCCGGCACCCCGGACGACGCTTTCTCCGAGGTGCAGGATGGTGAGGCGCTCATCGGGCAGCAGCTCGCCGACTCGCGCAAATTGAAGGTCGGAAAGAAGATCTCACTGCCCACCCCCGAAGGACCGAAGAAGTACCAGGTGGCAGGCGTCGTGGACAACGATATCCTGGGCGGAGGCGCGGCCATCTACCTGTCGCGCGGCGTACTGGCCCGCGACTTCGACGAGAAAGAGGGCGAGTTCCTCGCCGTAAAGGCGAAGCCCGGCTCAGACCGGGACGCACTGGAGCGGGACATCAGGGACATTCTGAAGGATTACCCACAGTTCACGCTGTACTCCAACGCCGAGTGGAAGGCGCAGATCGAGGGCGATTTCAACCGCCAGTACGTCTTCTTCTACGCCATCATGGGCGTGTCGGTAGCGGTTTCGGCGTTCGGGGTCGTAAACACGTTGTCCATGAGCGTATTCGAGCGGACAAGAGAGATCGGGATACTCAGGGCCATCGGCTCGACGCGGCTCCAGGTAGGGCGGCTCATCATAGATGAGGGCGTGGTGATAAGCCTGATCGGGTGCCTCATGGGCGTCCTCATAGGATCACTCCTCGGCTACCTCTTCGTCCAGGGTTCAGGCGCAGGAGGCTTCGAGGTGTCCTTCTATTACCCGAAGATCCCGGCCATAGCCTCCATCCTGGCCGGCCTCCTCATCGGCGTCTTCGCCGGGCTGCTTCCCGCCCGCTCCGCCGCGAAGACCAACATCGTCGAGGCTGTCCAGTATGAGTAGAAATAAGATTCGTAGCGAAAATGGGACCGATAGAGTTTCGCCCATTCCAGGTTCGTACCTTACGCCGAAGATGCCCTATTCCAGCCTAGTCCATGTACCGCAACCCTGGGATTGGAAGCCCGCATCATTCGGCTTGATAGTTACTACCGTTGGGGCACTAGTGTTGCCGTTAGCTATGATAGAGCTCATGTCTCCGGCAAAGTTCCGGAGTCTTTCGTAGTAACACGTATTGCCTCCACTGCTTCTATAAGTTCCAGGCAACATGTCTGTGCCGACTATATAAGTACCTTCATCAAATGACGACTTATCGTCTGTAATCGCAGACAAGTTTTTGGTCCATGTGCCACAACCTTGGGAGCTAAAACCAGCATCTGTCGGCTTGATTGTTACTACTGCGGGGCTGTCCGTGTTGTTGTTAGCTAAGATGTCGTTCATCTCGCCGGTAAACCCTTTTAGACGTTCGTAGTAACACATCGGCGAGTCTACTCTAGTTCGATAGGTTCCAGGCTGCACGTCCGTTCCCACCTGAAAAGTGCCATCGCCAAACTCCGGTTCCGGCTCCGGTTCTGGCTCCGGCTCCGGTTTTTCACCTCCTTGCAGTGGTGTCTTTTGCTGTGCCTCTTTTCGGTTATCTTGTTTGGGCGTATCGGCAACATTACCGCCGCCGCCACTACCACTGCCTTCAATGATTGCGCCTATAATGCCAAGAACTACCACTATCCCGACAAGACCCAAACATCCAATTAGACACGAGCGCCAGCCACTTCTGCGCTGCCCCTGCGTAGTAGTTCCTGTTGGCGGTATTGTTCCTCCCGACTCAGATACTGGTGGCACGGGCACGTTAGCGTCTGGTGTTGGAACTTGAGCTACTTCCTGGACCGGTCTACCGCAGTTTGCACAGAACTGATCGTTTAGCGATAAGCCGTGTCCACAGTTAGTACAATACCTGCTTGGCTGTTCCACCATACTTGTTCCCCCTACCTTGCCGAAATAGAGAGAAGAATTGCAACCTTTGGCTTACTGTTCACGCTACCCCCTAAGTCTTGTGACCTAGGTTGTCCCAAACGTTAGTCCAGTTGAACTCGTTATCTTTGACGACGAGAGCAGCTAAAAGAATTCCGAATAGACCTCACCCGCTTCTCCGAAGACTGATATCAGCGTGGAATCTTCCGAACTCGTTAAGGTTTCCTGGAAATTCCTCCCTTCGATTGAGCTGGATCCGGTCCTGATGTAGCCGAAGATGCTACGGTTATCGGAGAATCGATGGAGAAGCGCACCCCCAAAGAAGGAGAGACCGCCGGATCGGTCGTCCTGCGTCTCTGGCCGGCGGCCGCTACGCCGCCGGTGGTCGCTGGCGCGGCGTGGCTTTGGTTCGGGACGCACGATAACCTGCTGGCTGCCATCCTCGCCGCCGTGCCGGGGATACTGCTTCTCGCAACGGGGCTCTCAAACCTGCTGTGGTCCGCCGACCCGCGCATCTTCCAGTTCATGTCCACGGGATCCCTCTACGGAATGCTGCTGGCGTTTCCCTTCGCCTTGGTCGTGGGCCCTGTCGCCGCGATCGCGTTGCTGGTTCTTTCGGGGTTGAGCTTCGTGGCAACGGGTTATCTGGCGGTCGGGCAGGAGCCCGTTCTCCCTGAGGCTCCGGCGCCGGACCTGGACCTCGGGCTGGCCGCCCGCGCGGCCTGGGACGAGGTCTCGATGAACGTGATCGTGCTGACCACCGCGCCCCTGGCCATCGGCCGCAACGCAACCCGCATCCGCCACGAATTGAATGAAGCCCTGGAGATGTTCGCCGACAGGGGCTGGATGGACAATCCAGCAACCTATCATCAGTTGCCCCCACCGCTGGAGAAACCGAAGCAGGGCGAGCAGCAGCATGAGGAGTCGGGCTTCGAGCACCTGCGCTTCGAGAGCCTGTACGAGCCGCACCAGGAGGAACCTGGCCGGGAACGCTGGCTCTCCTATGAGTGGAACCGCACGGCCCACGCCTGGGCGTTGCAGCATCCGGGGGCGCCCCGGCCCTGGCTCGTGTGCCTACACGGCATCAGGATGGGCTCCCCGAAGGCTGACCTACGCCTTTTCCGGCCGGATTACCTGCACCACGAGCTCGGCCTGAACCTTCTCTTCCCAATCCTGCCCACCCACGGTCCGCGCCGTGTCGGCGTCGTGAGCGGCGACCGCGTACTCTCCGGCGACGTGATGGACAGCCTCCACGCAGGCGCCCAGATGACGTGGGACGTGCGCCGCCTGACCGCGTGGCTACGGCTGAGACAGGATGCTCCCAGAATCGGGGTACTGGGGAACTCGCTGGGCGGCTACTCGGCGGCCCTGCTCTCATGCCTGGACGACAGCGTTGACTGCGTGGTCGTCGGTAGCCCGGCGGCTGACCCGACGCGCCTGTTCTGGCAGAACGCGCTCTCGCTCTCGACCCGCTACCTCAAGGCCGAGGGCGTGCGCGAGGAGGCCACGGCGCGGCTGCTCCGTCCGGTGTCGCCGTTGGCGATGCAGCCACTCGTCCCGCGCGACCGGCGCGCCATCTTCGCGGGCGTGGCCGACCGTGTGGTGCCGCCGATCGAAGCCGCCAGCCTCTGGCGTCACTGGCAACAGCCGCGCATCGCCTGGTACCGGGGGACCCACCGCGGCTTCCTCCGCATCCCCGAGGGCCGGGCCGTGTTGGAGGAGACGCTGCGGATCGCGGGCGTTTTGCCGGAGGTCCACTAACCATCTTCCAAATGAAGGTGCGAGATCGAAGCCGCATAGAACCGCAGGAGCTTTTCTCCTTCTGGCGCTGCCCGGTATTGGTCTCCGTCTCTAGTGATCAGTCCGCGCCGCAGCAAGAGATGTAGGACCGCTTCGACATCGATTTTCTCATCGAAGCAGACCCACGCTCCGCGCCGTTCTAGCTCCGCCACGAGAGTCCCGGCCCGCGCCCCTATCTCCTCAAGCAACAGTGCCTCGCCGGAAGCTTCGAGTAAAACGTCCGCCACTACAGGAACGGGCACGACCGGGATGAGCCCGCTGATGGTGCGCATGAGATCTGTGGCGAACTCGCGTACCCTCCCGGCGCGCGCGACCGGCTCCAGGGCGCGGAAGTCTAGGCTCCGGGATGCCGACCATGCGCGGGCCGATACTGGAGATCCCAGCTTCACGGCGACGTGGCCGAGGCGTTCGGGGCCGCGCCTTGCGAGGCGCAGGCTGCGCAGGATGAAGAGGGAAGTCGAGAGTACGGACCCGATACCCGATGGGTTGGGTTCTCCAGGAGAGGGCAGGCTTCCATCCTCCAGAACCCAATCGTGGTTGATGGCCACGGGGACGAACAGGAGATCCCGGTCCCCCGACGGATCGAAGCGCCGCAGCGTGTAGTCCAGGAAACCCGTCTTCGGTTCCCGGAGCCGTCCGTCGCGGCTCAGGCCGCCCTCGATGAAGACTACAGGGGTGAAGCTTCCTTCGAGCCCCGTCTGCACGTAACGCTCCAGCACCCTCCGGTAGAGCGCATCACCCGTGCCGCGCCGCACGAAGAATGAGCCCATCGCCCGCACCAAAGGCCCCAGCGGCCAGAAGCGTGCCCACTCCCCCGCCGCGAAACTCAGCGCCATTCGACCCCCGATAAGGTGTCCCAGCACAACGTAGTCAAGGTTGCTCCGGTGGTTCATTACGAAGATCACACCCGCCCCCCCGCCGGGCTCCGGCACGTTCTCGCTTCCCGCGCAGTGCAGCCGGCGTCCGTACAGAAAACGCAGGACGAAGCCGGCGAGGGGGACGGCCAGCCTGAAGTAGAGCCTGGGGTCCGGCGCGGGCGAAATCTCCCGCGCATATCCCTCGGCGAGCCGGAGGGCCACGTCAAGCGGCACCCCCTCTTCCCGCGCGTAACTCCTGGAAGCTTCGATCACCTCGGGATCCCTCATCAGCCGCGCCACCACCTCGTGGCGCCCGCCAGCAGACCTCGCCCGCCCGAGCAAGACCCAATCGGCGAACGCAGCAGCAATCGCCGCGCCAGCGCGCACCATCCACCGTAATACAGAGACCTTCGAGGCCATCCTCCTCTCCGCCCCGGAAGCCACCAGTATAGCGATGCCCTGTTGGGAGGTCCCGGCCTTCGAAACGTTACGGTGTTTATTCCAACAGGATTTTCGTTGCGATTTTGGGCTTGTGGGGACATAATTTGCAAGGAGGTGAGAGTTTGACGCGACCTGGTTTGTTTCTGCTCGGCCCACCCCGCATCGAGGTGGAGGGGGCGGAGTTGGAAGTTGACACCCGCAAGGCCATCGCGCTGCTGGCGTATTTGGCGATCACGCGCCGGCGCGAGAGCCGGGATTCCCTGGTAGGTCTTCTGTGGCCGGATCACGGCCAGAAGCGCGCCCGCGCCGCCCTGCGCCGAACACTCTCTTCGCTGGCCCGCGCCCGCGAAGCGGGATGGCTGCAGATTGAACGCGACACCGTCGGACTCGACCACGCGGAAGTCGAGGTAGACGTGGATCGTTTCCGGGAGCTACTGGCACAGTCCATGACCCATGGCCATCCCGAATCCGAAGTCTGTCCGGCCTGCCTGCCTCCGCTCACGGAGGCAGTCTCCCTCTATCGAAACGATTTTCTCTCGGGGTTCGGGCTGCGGGACAGCTTCGCCTTCGACGACTGGCAGTACTTCCAGGCCGAGGAGTTGCGCCGCGAGCTGGCGGGTGCGCTGGAGAAGCTCGCCCGAGGACACGGGTCCGCCGGGGAATGGGAGGCGGCCATCGCCCACGCCCGGCGCCGGTTGCTACTCGACCCGTTGCATGAACCGGCCCACCGCACCCTGATGCAACTCTACGCCCTCTCCGGAGAACGGGCCTCCGCCCTGCGCCAGTACCGCGAATGCGTGCGTATCCTGGAGAAAGAGCTAGGTGTTGCGCCCCTCGAAGAGACCACGCTCCTCTACCGGGTCATCCAGGAAGGCGCTCCCGTCCCACCCCTTGCAGCCGCCACGATGCCAGAAACGATTCCGGAGCGCGAGCTCGTCCCGGACACGGCCATCGCCGTCGCCAGTGCCCCGCTCATAGGCCGTGACGCGGGATGGTCCGCGTTGGAGGAGGCATACGCCACTGCCCCGGACGGCGCGCTCGTGGTCCTGGAGGGTGAGGCCGGTATCGGGAAGACCCGGCTGGCGGAGGAATTTCTGGCCCGCGCCGGAGGACGTGGCGCAGCGGTGCTCTCCGCCCGCTGCTACGAGGGGGAGGTGGATCTCGCATACGGCCCGTTTATCGAGGTGCTGAGGGCGGCTACGGAGCGTCCGGAACTCGCCGGCCGGCTGGAGCACGCGCCATCCGGAGCCCTCGCCGAGGCTGCCCGCCTGTTGCCAACGCTCGCCGGAAAGCTCCCCGAAATACCGTCCCTCCCCCCGCTGGACACACCTGGCGCTCGCAGCCGGTTCTTCGAAGGGGCCGCGCAGACGCTCCTCACGGCGCTCGTGGCCGGCGCGCCAGATACGCCGCCCGGAATCCTCTTCATGGACGACCTTCAGTGGGCAGACGAGGCTTCGCTCGATCTTCTTTCCTACCTGGCGCGCCGGCTGCGCGGGCGGCAGCTCATGGTGCTCGCCGCCTGGCGCGAGGAGCTGGTGCCGGAGGACCATCGGTTGCGCTCCCTGATCTCGGAGATGCGGGAGAAGACGACGCTCGTGAAGCTCTCGCGTCTCGACGAAGCGGCCGTCAGGGAGATGGCGTCCCGCAGCGGTGTATCGCCCGAGTTGGGCGAGAGGTTGTACCGGGAGACGGAGGGGCTGCCACTATTTCTGGCCGAGTATCTCGCGGCCATATCGAGGGGGGATCTCACTTCGGATGGTGAAACGTGGTCGCTGCCAGGCGGCGTTCAGAGCCTGTTGCACGGCCGGCTCAGGGAGACAGGTGAGACCGGCGGACAGTTGCTCGCTGCGGCCGCCGCCATAGGACGCTCCTTCGACTTCGATACCCTGCGTGAGGCCAGCGGCCGGGGCGAAGAGGAGACGGTAACCGCGCTTGAGGAGTTGATCTCCCACCGCCTGATCCGGGAAGTCCTGAACGAGTCCGGCGATGAAGCTCCCCTCTACGACTTCTCCCACGACAAGCTGCGGTCTCTGGCCTACGAGGAGACAAGCCTGGCGAGACGGCGCCTGCTGCACCGGCGGGTGGCCGAGACGCTCGCCGCCCGCGCCCGCCGCAAGGATGTGGGGACTTCAGCGGCCCAGATCGCGCACCACTACAGGCTGGCCGGACGCGAAGACGAGGCGGCAGAGCACTACCTGGCGGCCGGAGAGCATGCCCGCTCACTCTCCGCCCATGCCGAAGCGCTCTCCCATTTCGAGACGGCGCTCGCCCTCGGGTATCCTGATGCTACCTGGCTACACGAGGCCATCGGTGATGTCCACACGCTGCGGGGGGAGTACGCCGCCGCGACCACCAGCTACGAGACAGCCGCCGCCCGGACCGGGGGATACGCTCTCACCAGGATCGAACGCAAGCTGGGCGACGTCCACGCCCGCCAGGGCGTGTGGGAATTGGCCGAAGGCCACTACCGAACGGCGCTAGAAGGGCTTGAAGGAGAGGACCACGCCGGTGGGCGGGCGAACCTCTACGCGGACCTGAGCCTGCTCCGGCACCACCAGGGACGCGCCGGAGAGGCGGAGGAGTTCGCCCATCGGGCGCTGGAGCTGGCGGCGGACGATCCGCACGCCCTCGCCCGGGCCCACAACGCGGCGGGGATGCTCGCCCGGGGCCGCGAAGACTGGGAGGCCGCCCGCATGCATCTGGAGCGCAGCCTGGAACTGGCGGAGAAGCTCGGCGATCTGGACGCTCGGGTGGCGGCACTCAACAACCTGGCCCTCGCCCACGGCGCTGCTGGAGATACTGACATAGCCATCCAACGCGCTGAAGCCGCCCTGGCCCTGTGCGTGGCATCCGGAGATCTCCACCGGGAGGCGGCGCTTCGCAATAATCTCGCAGACCTCTTCCACGCGGCCGGCCAACCGGAGGAGTCCATGTCCCAGCTCAAGAGGGCCGTTGAGATCTTCGCCGAGGTCGGGGAGGAAGAAACCATGCAGCCCGGCATCTGGAAGCTTACTGAATGGTGATGCGCGGCTAGACGTAGAAGACTTTGCTATCCCTGATCTCCACTTGTAGTTTTGCCAGCGGTTTATCCGCAGGACCAGAAACTACATCCCCGCTCAGCGGGCTGAAGGTGGAGTTGTGACAGCGGGTTGCGTAGATATTGACCCACGTACACCATGCATGCACGATCGGTCTAGAGCGGTTTTCATAGTGAATGGACCTGCGGCGTTGCATATCCGCAGTGAGTGAAGAACCCCAGAGCATCTTGCTCGCTCACCGCACCTACAGCGCGTATCACAGTAGTTGGGCTGATAGACGATAGCCGGCATGCTCGAAGTAACCTCTGGCGTCCCGGACACTTATCGCCGAGAGCGCTTCGCTCAGTACG
>Ga0081539_10002549_pt1 | contig 25300 bp, 19 predicted proteins | sample TabmetS4T2R2_FD_71023 | JGI IMG/M metagenome (GOLD analysis project Ga0081539, IMG submission 71023) | Tabebuia heterophylla rhizosphere microbial communities from the University of Puerto Rico - S4T2R2 | ecosystem: Host-associated > Plants > Roots > Rhizosphere ...
CACCAACCAACTAGGTGCATGTTGATGCAACAACGCTATAAGTTGCCGGCCGTCTGACTCACGACACAACCGCCCGAAGGCTTCCAGCACTGGCAGATAGGCTTCACCGGCGCCGTAGTGCTCGATGCACTGCCCGTGAGCAATCCAGCGGTCAGGATCTGGGAAATGGGATTTGGGATATAGGGGTGGAGGAGGGAGGAAACCAGAGCCTACCTCCCAGTTCCTAATTCCTCTGAGGAACGCTTCCACTACCGAGGTCTTGCCAATCCCCGGCTCGCCGGTGACGAAAATGATCTGACGCTCGCCGCTCAAGGCCTTAGCCAACCAGCCATGCAGCTGGGTCAATTCCGTCTCACGTCCCACCAGAACAGAGTGCTGAGTTGGCGTAGGGGGGCTACTGACTACTGAATGCTGACTACTGGCTACTGTCCCGATGAAGCGATACCCCCGCCGATGCACGGTCTCGATGTAGCGTGGATTTCTTGCATCATCCCGTAAGGCCTGCCGCAGTTCTTGAATGCACGACGTTAGCGCGTCATCCCCCACGACCGTGTCAGGCCACACGGCCTGAAAGAATTCATCTTTCGTCACCACGTGTCCCGCTCGCGTGACCAGAACACGCAAGAGCGCTAGCGCTTTGGGAGGAAGCTTCACTTCTTGTGTGCCGCGCCAGAGCTGCCCACTCCCTGGGTCGAACCGGTACGGACCAAAGCGAAGGTGCTGTTCTGTCTGCATTTTTGCTGCCCGCCATTTCCCAGAGAAACCCCAGAGAAACCCCAGAACTTGCCCAGGACTTTATTTCCCCCAGTTCCTATTCTCCTTGCATAGAGCACCCGGGATTGCAAGCGAAAGCCGGTCGCGAAGCAGAAAGGGGGTGAGGTTTCTTGAGAGTCAAAGAGTTTCGATAAGCTCGTAGGGCCGCACTGTACGTCGACAATTGGTTGGATTCCCGCGCGCGCGGAAATGACATTGTCCAAAGTTGTCTTTTCGTCATGCCCACGCAGCTGTCCTCAGTCCTTCCCGGGGAGTGGGCATCCAGGGTTTTCCCTTCCTTTGTGGAGGAGATTTACGAAAAAAGGAGAACTGTTATGCACGCACTAAAAGTTGCTTTTGCTTTCATCACGTTGATAGCTCTGGCTTGCTGGCCAACTATGGAAAGCTTTGCCTCTCCGGCCGCAGCCAAGACTATTGTCGTCACTACCAATCGGGATGTGGTCAGTTCACCCTTTAATCCCAGTGGGCTTTGCGACACCGGAACCGTCAAAGATTTGCCCGGCGCCGATGGCCAGGTCTCTCTGCGTGAAGCAATTATTGCGGCGAACAACACCAATGGTAAGAAAGTCATCACGTTTGCCCCCTAGCCTTAACGGCACTACCATTGTGCTCACCCGTGCCCTAGCTCTGTGTGGGGGGCACACTACCCTCACAGGCGACGTGAATGGCGATGACACCCCGGACGTCACTGTAGACGGCTCAGCGGTGCTCTTTCCCTTTGACGTCATCGACGTCTTCTCCAGCCACAATACCGTCTCGAGTCTCCGGGTGCTGGCGCCCAGTGCCGCTAGAGTGGGGGGAATCGCCATCAACCCCACGCCCGCCGTGGCTACCACCATGGTGGACAACATCATCACCCACAATGTCGTTATCGGTGGCGCCATTTTTGTGGGCGCGGGGTTTGATTTTTCCAACCCTGACCAGTCCTTTAATGGTGCGACCGTCAAACGCATCATCGTGCGAGACAATACCGTCTCGAGCGCCCCGGGTCCGGGCATTGAGGCCTTCATATTGGGGGATCACCATGAGATCAGGGATGTGACTATCACTGGGAATACCGTCTCCGGGAACACGATCGGCATCCTGGCATTCGGAGGCGAGAGCGACCCCTCTAACCCTAATGACGACGGAGCCACCGACAATCGCCTCCAGGTGACGATCAACGACAACCTCGTCACCGGCAACAGTAATCCGGGCGGCACGGCCGGGATTGCCCTCTTTGGCGGCCTATCTTCGTCTTCTCATAATCAGGTCACCGCAGACATCCTCGACAACACACTCACCGATAATGATGGCAGCGGCATCAGTGTTGGTGCCGGGCAAGAGAATAGCTCGCAGAACCGCGTCAAGGTGAAGATCGGTGGCAACGAGCTAGAGAACAATGCCGGAGTGGGCATCTTCACCTATGGCGCGCTCGAAGGAGTAAAGAGGCAGTATGCGCTGTGTGAGTTGCGGGTTTGCCAATCCTGAGGGGAAGAACTTTTGTGAGGAGTGCGGGACCAAGCTCGTACGGGTTTGCCCGAGTTGTGGCGCTGAGGTGAGACCGGCCGCTAAGTTCTGCGGAGACTGTGGCACTCTGCTCACCAGCCAGTCAGCAAGTCCGCAGTCTTCAGCTGTTTCCGTTCAGCCTTCTACGCTTTCGAGAGCAGAAGCCGAGCGCCGGCAGTTGACGGTGATGTTCATTGACCTCGTGGGGTCCACGACGCTCTCTCAACAACTCGACCCCGAAGACTATCATGCTCGCGTGGTGGCCTATCAGACCGCCTGTCATGAGGTCATCGCGCGCTACGCGGGGCATATCGCGCAGTATCTGGGCGATGGTGTTCTCGCGTACTTTGGCTATCCCACTGCCCATGAAGACGCTGCGGTGTGTGCTGTGCGCAGTGGTTTGGAGATCGTGACAGCCGTTAGTGAGATCAAGGTGACACCACCGCTACAGGTGCGGATTGGTATTCACACCGGGCCGGTGGTGGGAGAGATTGGGGCGGGGGAGCACACGGAACGGCTGGCCTTAGGGGAGACGCCGAACATTGCAGCCCGCGTGCAGGGGGTGGCCGAGCCCGACACGGTCATCATCAGCCGGGCCACATATCGCTTAGTGCAAGGCTTCTTTCACTGTGAGGCCCTGGGGCCACAGAGTCTGAAGAACGTCGCGGCTCCACTCGAATTGTATCACGTGCATGGCGAAGGGGAAGTGCACACGCGTTTTGAGGTGTCCGTGCAAAAAGGCTTAATCCCGCTGGTCGGCCGCGAATCCGAGTTGGGGTTGCTGCAGCAGCGCTGGGAACAGGCCAAAGCAGGCGCCGGTCAAGTGGTGCTGCTGAGCGGCGAGCCCGGGATTGGTAAATCCCGCTTGGTGCAGGAACTCAAAGAACACGTTAGCGCCCAAGGAGCCACCCGCATTGAGTTTCGCTGCTCGCCTTATCACCAGAACACGGCCTTGTATCCCATTACTGAGCACCTCCAACGGCTGCTGCAGTTTCAGTCCGCAGAGACACCGCAAACCAAGCTAGCGAAACTGACCCAGCTCCTGAGCCAGTATCGCTTCCCTAAGGCCGAGACTTTGCCCTTGCTGGCGGCGTTGTTCTCCTTACCGCCGCCCGCAGGCGTGCCGCCGTTGAGCTTCAGCCCGCAGAAGCAGTTGACCCTTAGAGCCTTGGTCACGTGGCTATTGGAAGAGGCCGAGCGCGCGGTGGTGTATTGCGCTTGGGAAGACCTGCATTGGGTCGACCCGTCCACCCTGGAAATTCTCACGCTGTTCCTGGAGCAAGTGCCGACCTCTCGACTGTTGGCGCTCTTGACCTTTCGCCCCGAGTTCACCCCGCCCTGGGGGAATCGGTCACACTTCAGTCAAATGACACTGAGCCGTTTAGGCCAACTACACGTCGAGGTGATGGTTGAGAAGGTGACACGTGGCAAGGCACTGCCATCAGAAGTGTTGCAACAGATTGTGGCCAAGACGGATGGGGTGCCCTTGTTTGTCGAAGAATTGACCAAGACTGTGGTGGAGTCTGGGTTATTACGAGAAGAAGGGGACCGGTATGTCGGGTTGCACGGCGGGGCACCTATCCCGCCGCTGGCGATTCCGGCGACCTTGCAGGACTCGCTGATGGCGCGGCTGGACCGCTTGGCCACGGTCCGAGAGATCGCCCAACTGGGAGCAACCGTTGGGCGGGAGTTTAGCTATGAACTCCTGCAAGCGGTCTCGCTCCTCGACGAAGCGACGTTACAGCACGGGTTGAAGCAGTTGGTCGAGGCCGAACTGGTGTATCAGCGAGGGCTGCTGCCGCAGGCCCGGTACATCTTCAAGCACGCGCTTATCCAGGACACAGCCTATCAGTCGTTGCTGAAGAGCAAGCGCCAGCAACTGCATCACCAGATTGTTCAGGTGTTGGCCGAGCGGTTTGCCGAGACCGTGGAGACCCAGCCAGAGCTTGTCGCTCATCACTACACCGAGGCAGGCCTGATAGAGCAAGCCATTCCCTATTGGCAGCAGGCAGGTCAGAGAGCCAGCCAACGCTCAGCCAATGTCGAAGCAGTCAGTCATCTCACCAGGGGGTTGGAGTTGCTCAAGACCGTGCCCGACACACCAGAACGGTGTCAGCAAGAACTGCGCTTGCAAATCACCCTAGGAGCGGTGTTGATGGCGACCAAGGGGTACGCCTCCCCAGAAGCACGACAGGCGTATGCGCGGGCACGAGAACTCTGTGAGCATATGGGGGACACCCCCCAGCACTTCCCCGTGCTGTATGGGCTATTTTTGGTGTATCTGGGAGCAGGGGAACACAAAACGGCGCACGAGCTAGCGGCACAGATGCTCGGCTTAGCCCAACGCCAGCAAGCCTCTGCTTTCTTGCTGCTAGCCCATCGGGCGCTTGGGCAGGTCTTGTACTATCTGGGAGAGCCCGCTGTTGCCAGAGAGCACGTAGAGCAAGGAATTGCCTTATATGATCCCCAGCAACACAATCCCCATGTCTCCGGCGTGGCGACGGATTCCGGGGTAGTTTGCCGGGGCTTTGCGGCCTGGGTTCTATGGTATCTGGGCTATCCGGAGCAGGCCTTGAAGAGAACCCGTGAGGCGCTGACGCTCGCTCGGGAGTTGTCTCATTCCTTTAGCCTATCTTTTGCCTTGGAGTTTGCTGCTGAACTTCATCAGCTCTGCCGGGAGGAGCAATTGACCCAAGAGCGGGCAGAGGCGCAGATAGCGCTGTCTCGCGAGCAGGGATTTCTGTTCCGGTTGGCAAGTGGAACTGTCCTATGGGGCTGGGCGCTGTCCGGGCAAGGACATGGAGAGGAGGGAATTACGCAACAGCGCCAGGGGATAGCTGACCTGCGAGCCACAGGAGCAGTAGTGGCCACGCCGCAGTGGCTGGCTTTACTGGCCGAGGCGTATAGCAAAGTGGGACAGGCCGAAGAAGGGCTCGCCATGTTGGCCGAAGCGCTAGCGCTAGTGGACAAGAATGGAGAGCGTTACTACGAGGCAGAGCTGTATCGGCTGAAAGGGGAACTCCTGCTGGCGCAGGAAATAAAAAGTCAAAAGGCAAAGGGCAAAAGTCAAAAATCGAAAAATCTAAATCCTAAATCTCAAAGTCCAGTTCCTCGCTCCGAGACCGAAGCTTGCTTCCTTAAAGCTATCGAGATCGCACGTAAGCAGCAGGCAAAGTCGCTGGAACTGCGGGCAACAACCAGCCTCGCGCGATTATGGCAACAACAAGGCAAGCAAGCCGAAGCTCACAAGCTGCTGTCAGACGTGTATAACTGGTTCACCGAAGGGTTTGATACGAAGGATCTGCAAGAGGCAAAGGCGTTGTTGGACGAGTTATCGGAGAGAAGCTGATTGATGCCAACTTCACCGCTCATTGCGCCAGGAAGCGAATACGCTCTCCTTCTTCTAGCCGCCTGACCTTGCCTTCGTGCTGCAGAAGATGCAGGTGGGCGAGGGTTTCAAAAGTAGCGGCGATGGTGTGGAAGATGGGACGGTTGTCGCCCGAGCCGAACACTTCCAGGGCAATTTCATACGCCGTCTTGGCCTGCCGACGGATGGCGTCGTGCATCTCCTGCTTGCGATACTCGTGATGCTGGATGAGCTGGTGAGCACGGTAGCGATGGTCTTTATAGACTGCGCCGTGAGCAGGCAACACCAGCTCTACGTCCAGCTTCTGCACTTTCTTGAGCGACTCGATAAAGTCTCCCAGCGGATTATCCGGGCCGCCTGGGTAGACGCCAATATGAGGAGTGATTTTCGGCAACAGGTGATCACCGACGATGAGCACCTTGTCCTGGGGTAGATAAAAGCAACAGTGACCAGGGGTGTGGCCGGGTGTCCAGATGACGTGGACCTCTCTGGAGCCTACTCGGAGGATATCTCTATCGTTGATCAAGCGATCGGGAAAGGTGGGGGCATAGAACGAGCCCCACATCTGGCCCTGGGCGGGCATCCCCCACGGCGAGTCAGGCACAGGCACCCCATGCCGACGGAGGAAAGACGAGGATTGCGACGACCCGGCCTGAAGGTGTGTCAGGCGTTCGACTTCCAGGCCATTGAGGTACACCTCACCACCAATGATCTCTTTGTACGTACGCGAGGCGCCAAAGTGGTCTGGGTGATGATGAGTGGCAAGAAGCTTACGAATAGCGACAGGGGGACAGCCCACAGCGGCCAGCGCGGCTGTCAGAGCCGCCATGCTCTCTGCGCTCTGCATGCCGGTATCGATGAGCACCCACTCCCAACCATTCCTCAGCAGATACACATTGACGATGCTCGGCCGCATCGGCAAGGGCAGATAAATCTGATAGACCTCGGGAGCGACTTCACGAATCTTGGCTTCCATGGCAAAAAGCGGCAGGGCATTTTGCATCGGCGATATGACAGCAACCAGCGTTGATTCCTGCTTCAGGGCGTCTAGTTGCGCGCGTCTAAATTCTTTGGCGACCTCTCTGTGCTACTTCCATCGTGCTTCCAGTAGCTTGTCGGTTATTCCTCGACGGGGCCTTGGTAGGTTACCACTTGAGGCTTCTGTAGTGCTTCCAACAGCTTGTCGGTTATCCGGTTAAATTCGCAGAGAGGGTGGATTTCCCAGTCGAAATTTTGATACTCAGGATGCCCGAGCAGTATCTCCGTCAACTGTTCATGAGAATCGGCGTTGGCGATGCCCATCCCGCTCCCATCTCCTGAAGGGAAGAGATAGACGCAATCTGCCCTGCCACTCTTGAGTTCGTTGTTCACATATTCTTTGGCGGCTAGGAGAGCACCGGCAACGGTCTTCACCGTTTCTCGTCGCCGCGCGATCACCAGGTACTTCATTGCTTTTCCCTCCTGTTATGGTATTGCTCGTTGCCGCCGTTTCGCCGATAGGCGAACGCTACCTCTTGTGCCCCTAAGGGTCAAGAGACAAAGGTGTTCTTTTCTCCTACTTACCGTGCGGAGGGGAATCAGAACGAAGTGGTCGCTCCACAGTGAACACTCACTAACAGTTTGTCCCTCTTTCGCCGCAAGTTAAGGCTACGACTAGCCGTTCATGCCAAAGAGACGTCTAGCATTCTCCCCTAACACCTGCCGGGCTGCCCGCGGCCCTAACGCCCGCACGAGCGCCACCAGCCCCTGGTTGTAGGTCTCTCGCCCCTCGACATTCGGCGGGTGTCGACAATAATGATGTGGTCCGTCAACCGCCGCATCCGATCCGAAAAGGACGCGCTCTGCCCCTACAGTTTCAACCAGCTCCACGACAGTCTGCCAACCACACCAAGATGTTTCGAGGTACAGATTCGGCTGCTCGCGGACGTGCCAAGCCGCGCGGCGGCGCCCCTCATGTGGCCCGAGGTATGTATGATAGAGAATGATTGGCACAGTGGGAAATCGCTCAGCCAGGCGACGGATGAAGTCCGGGTCGGCATCTCCCGGTGCGCTATGGCACGCAACCGGACGGCCCAGGTCTGCGGCGATTTCAAGGTACGGATCGAGCACATGGTCGTCGGCCCGGTAATCGTCAACCGTTGGGTGCAACTTGATACCCACACCGTTAGCGGTGAGCCGTGCACGGACCTCATCCCGCGGCGTGTCGTCAGGTCTAACCCAGACCAAAGGGAATAGGCCGGGTGCGGTGTGCTTGATCCGATCAAGCATGCAATTGTCAATCCACGAGACAATTCCCTGGCGCACGCCAGCCGACGCCATCGCACTCTGAAGGCTAGCGAAACCCAGGCCTCCGGAGCCTCTTCCACTGACATGCAGATGCGCATCCAAGGGGTCGAAGCTGATCCACAGCCGATAGTCGGCGCCATTGTTATTATCCCACTGCCGACCGTCGGTCACGACACAATCGAGCGTAATGTGTCCATCAAGGGGAATCGGTTCGCTCCTTGCCAACCCTGTGCCCATCGGTTCGAGTCTAATCTCACGGACGGGCTCCCGCCAGCCATCGAAGCCATAATGAAGCCACAGGTCGCGCCCGGACAACCGGCCACGATAGATGACGTGGGCCGAGGTGGTCCGACCAGCCTTTGACGTCAGCCAACTTACCGGTGAGCGGTCCACAGCCGGTGGCGATACTTTCGACGAGTATCGTTGAGGGGTCGGCCTCTTACCGATATGAGGTAGCAAACGGCGGCCGCGCACCTTTGGTCTCGGTGTCGCAATTGCGGCCGCGTTGGCATCTCTCTGGGAGGCATTTGCCTCCCAGTCGCCGAGCCACTGAGGGTGCTGGCTCCGATGGGTCTGCTCTAAAAGTTGCAGCACGAGCCAGAACACGGGATTTATCGAGAGCATATGGAGAGAATACAAAAAGTGAAGAGGTGTCATATAGACGACTCCTCGGCGTCAAGCTGAGTTAGAGTGCTGCAGCATTGATGATTCACCGCGCATCGCTCCATCGAGCTATATAACGCTAAATCGGACCACATGAGATTCGTACACTGTCCCAGTCTGGGGGTAGGGGCGAAGCTGGTCTTCGCCCGGCTCAGTGCGGCCTCCCGCTGGGCGATCACAAGGATCGCCCCTACTCGGAGTGCCAATTTTTTGTGGTCTGATTTAGTACACTTCACCCAGGATAGGTCTCTCTGCCAGACCCTCGTTTCACTCAGAGTGACAATCCTTCTGTGTCAACCTCACGCGATGTGACCTAGAGCGTCTGCGCCACATAGCCCCAATAGCTCTCCCAGCGTTGATCGCGATTCGGAGTCCACATCCCTCCCACGTGCCAGCTGTGATGTACCTCTGCCCCTTTCGGCCCCCGCACCTTCCCCACAAACCGCCGTGGCGGTGGTATCGTCTGTAACATCTCAGAGCGAATGCGGCTGAATGTCTCCTGATCCTCACTGCCGTAGAACTTGTACGACCGATGCGAGCTGTCCTCGCCGTACTTCTCGATGAAGCGCGGCTCCTCGGTCGGCTGATACTGTGGCGCGTCCCAGTCATAGATGGTCCAGAAGATGCACATCCCGCCCAGGGTTCCCGTGTAATCGATGTATTCTACCTCTTTGCTGACAATTTCTTCGGTGTAGAGCGGGCTCTGCTCGCGCTTACCAGCACGGAAAATCTCGAAGTAATGGTGGAAGGCGTAGTTCTCCGTGTACTGTCCGGTAGCGGGATCAAGAATAGAATTCGGCAGGCGCAGCACCTTGCGCCGTACGCCATCGTCTGGCAGCTCGATCTGTTCACTGGCAGTGCGGACAAGTCCGCCTGTCTCATCCAACGTCGTGCCGCCCATGCCACGCACCAGTACACCGCCGCGAGGCATCACACGAGTCTCACGGTGAGTGTCCCAATCCGGCGACTGCCCGAGCGGGGTCCACGTGTAGTGGATGTTGACCAATTCGATGTCCGATGTATTATCGACGTACGTTTTCTTTATGTAAAACGATAGCGCCATACCTAGGCCCTCCTTATTCTGCTTTGGCTATTGCTTGCCCCCTCTCTAACATAGAGGCAGGCGCGGGGCAATCTTGCTGTGTCTAGTGGCCCGCTCCCCCTATGGTTGCTTTATGGCTCGCTTCGCTTTATGACTTATGGAAAGAGTTTTTTACCATACAACGAGCTATCCGCTATAAGCCCTTAGCTCATAGCTCAACAAATAGGCAAATGCCTCCTCATCTGCTGGTTTTTGTGGCAGTTCTCCCTCCCGGATACTATACTGCTGACCCGGTCAAAATACAGAAGTTCTCTTAATTTTCGCATGATTACGTATTCTGAGAACTATCTTCCTGAGCTGGTCTACTATTTGCCCTGCATAGAATAAAAGACAAGATAACTAGAGAAGGAGAAGTGTAATGTGGTATCTCAAGAAAATGTGGTTAGACCACGAATTTGGCATTGACGCCGTGGTCATCCACTACACCTGTACTCCGCTAGGCGGGTCGCCTGACTGGCTGCAGCCGCATGAGACCCGGCTGATGGAGAAGAACGCCACGGTCAAGCAGGGGCTTGGCGGTACGACCCTAGTTGGGGAGGATCAGGTAGCCACACTCCAGGTCACGGAGCGGCCAGCCTCGGCCCCATCTAACGCGCGAGTCAAAGTCCTCCGCATGCCCACCTCGGTCTGGAATCCCCAGACTTCCTCGTTCGCTGAAAATTATCTCTTCCATTACTTTTTCGAGGTATGGCAGCAAGGTCGGCAGTGGACTACGCCGTCTGTTACCGAAGAGATTGTAAGCAAGGAAATCGAGTACCTCGACTGGCTCGGCAACGTTCCTGGCCTGTGTGCGCACTGGAGCGTGTATGACGGCGATGCCTTTGTCTATGCGCCCACGGAGACGCCAGAATTTATCGAGCGGTTCGGAGAAGACAGCCCTTTACGCTCCCATAAGTTCTACGGGTCGCAGGATCGTAACCTCTTTTCCCGCCTCAAATGGGCCATGACACTGCAACTGCCGCTGCCGCGGCGCTGGCGGACGAAAGTCCGAGGACCAAAAGGTGCGCCGGTGATTCAAGGTTGGCATGTAGGTTTTGTGGAGGCTCCCACCCCGCCGGGCGAGTTCCCGCGTGCGCGGGAGGAGTGGACTGGGTATACTATCCATACATTATAATCGCTTTATAGCGGTTTGCAGATGTACGCATCCTCTGTAGGGGTGACCCTGGTGATCGCCCACACTTCCGGGGCGAAGACCAGCTTCGCCCCTACGGAGAAAAAGGTCGCACAAATGTGAAAACCGCAGTAGTAACCACTCAGCGACAGAGCGGCGAATAAAGGTAGCCCGGCCTTTCAAGACACCGCTGCGGCATCTTCCAAGGTCGTCCTCACTTCTTGTTCTGCTGACTTGCCGAGCTTTCCGCGGCTAATTCCTGCGCCAATTGATCCGCTAACTCGCGAAAGGTCTCGCCGGCTGGCCCCTCTAACCGGCCTAGTTCCTGATGGGCCTGCACGACGTTGCGTTTGAACACTGCCATATCTTCCGGCCCGCTTGGCAAGTCTCTCCAGACGCTCGGAGCTGGTTCTTCCCTGTCTACCACGGGAAAGATTTTTTCCAACCCCATCTGTTGGAGCAGCTGACGACACTGGGGAGAGGGAGAAATCAGTGCGAACCTGCCCGTTTGGTGGCGTTCGACAATGCGCTTGAGAAATAGCAGGGTGCCTAGGAAGGTACTGTCCATATGTGTGCAACGGCGCAGGTCTACGGAGAGTACCGTCATGCCGTCGGTGAGGCACTGCTCGGCAAACTGGCGCACCGCCGGGCTGTGCTGCATGGTGGCCTGACCTTCTATTTGGAAGGTGATCGTCTGATCGTGCTGGTAGACGCGAACACGCCCTTGCCGTGCCGTCATGATCTGCCTCCTAACGTGCAAATCTCTACTGCCTCTACGACTGAATGCTTCAATGTTGCAATGGCTTAATCTCTTGGTGACGCAATGCTTCCCACAGGGTTCCTCTTCGCCGACACCGCTTACTGCGCCAGACATATATATGACAAACGCTTCAGCCTTTCCGCCACCCCGGGTTCGTCACATCACGGGGATCGAAGTGGTTCTCTTGCTCAATGATCTTTCCTTCGTCACTCACGGTGAAGCGGTCTGCAACACGGAGAGTGGCAGGTGGGCTGACAGTCGTGATTAACGCTTCAGTGCAGATGGCCGTCAGCTGTTCGTTGAAATAATGCTCGAGTACTGCGACGTCCCCCAAGACGGAAACCACTGATGGCCACCAGATGGCGCGTACAGCCTCCTTGCCGACCAGCGGGATATGAACTCCACCTGGACAGAGCGGCGCGCGTAAGCTGACCTTGTCGTCATATGGAATCGCCGCAAAGTCTTTCTTGGCCAGGGCCGCGAAGTAGGCCTCCGCCGCGGTCCGGAGCTGGGCCCGTCTCGTAGGGGCTGAGCTCGGGGCAGAGGGAGTAGTCCTGGCAAGTTCCCGCACGGTTTCTATACTGTTATTAACGGACCAGACTTCTATGATCTTGCCATTCCTAATCCGATAAAAAGCCGTTCCCGTAAACTGAAACGGCTCTCCGGAGGGACCAGTGCCCATAAACTCACCCCTGTGGGTTCCAGAAACGGTCCAGCGTACGGCAACAGTATCCCCTTCAACCACCATGTCTTCCTCGCTGATCTGGAGATCGGCGAAGGCAGCCTGTAGCATCGCGATCAATTCCCTGAAGCTTTGCAAGCCCTGAATGGGTTGAGACGTGTACGGGCCCCAAAAAACAATATCCGGTGCCACAAAGTCAGGAATCGCATCTAGGTTACCTTTGCTGACGATTTCTTGAAAGTAGCGGCGAATATGTGCCTTATGTTGTTCTGCTGTTGTCATGCGGTTCCTTTCTCGTTCGCTGGTTTTGCTGTTGTTCTACTTTGCCCCTAGTGAAGGCCGGGAATTTCGCTCTCTTTTAATTCGTATGCGTAACGGACAGTGCTTTCCCCATGTCTGTAATCTTGACGACAACACAAGTAACATCGTCAGCGAACGTTTCCGTATGCGAAAAGGCAACCACCGCTGCGCGAACCTTATCTATCAGTTCCTCAGGTGTGAGGCCATTATTCATCTGTATCAGCTCAACGAGACAGTCTACGCCAAAGAACTCACCTGCGTCATTCTGCGCTTCGGTGACCCCATCCGAATAAAAGAAAAATATATCACCGACCTCGAAGGGAGTAGAGACTTGCTTGTAGATTTCCCCTTCGTTGAATCCCAGCGGTATATTCCCGCCGTGCAGCGTCTCACTCGTGCCTGTGCGAGCGTGAAAGTGGACCGTCTTCGTGTGCCCACAGTCCACGAGAGTAACCCGACCTTGCTCGCGGTTGAATCGTGCATAGCAGAGGGTGGCAAAGCTTTCGAGCCCAATGAATTGGCTAGTGACGTCGGCATGGACCAACGTGACTATTTCCTCAGGTTCAGGGAGCTTCCCACGGTCTAAGGGGGCAATCAGGGAGCTTAAGGCGCGCAGAAAGTAGCTTTTGATCGCGGCTCCCACAAGCGCGGCTGGAACCCCCTTACCCATGACATCGCCAACAACGATGTCGAGGCAACGGTCGTCGTGCTGGTAAAAGTCATAGAAATCGCCGTCAATCTGTTGTGAAGGAATAGTACGAGCCGCCACCTGTGCCCCTGGCCAATCGTGCGGTGGTTGGCCGAGCAAGAGTGTCTGTTGGATCTTGGCACCGACCTCGCCCTCCCGTTGGCGCGCCTGGGCTAACTCCGCAAGGGAGGCCCGGAGCGCGGTCTCCAGTTCAATAACGCGCTGGCCCGCGCGCAGACGCACCCGCAGTTCATCGCGATCAAATGGCTTGGTGACAAAATCGTCAGCTCCAGCCTCCATCCCTTCAACGAGGTCCTCCTTCTGTGATTTCGAGGTGACCAGAATGGCATAGACATAGGCGGGACGTTGGCACGCGCGAATGCGACGGATTAATTCGACCCCATCCATCTCCGGCATGATCCAATCACTGATGACAACTGAAAAGTTGCCCGCGGCAAACAGAGTCCAGGCTTCCGCTCCGTTCTGGGCCGCTACGACTTCATGTCCCCACTTCTCCAGGTAACTTTGCAGGAGACGTCGGGCCAGAGCTTCATCTTCCGCGATCAATACCTTCATAAGTACATTATCCTTTCGAGCAAGTGCTCAGCTATCAGCTTTCAAGAAGCCTTCTCAGTGTTCAGCTGTCAGCTTCTGATGAAATCTTGCCGTTTCCTTACTATTAGCTGAGGGCTGATCGCTGAGAGCTGACAGCTTATCGTTCACAGCCAGCCTCGCCAGCGGCTTGCGACCAAAGCTAGCACGACCAAGGTGATCGTACTGCCCATGACACCCCAGAACCCCCACGGCGCCTTTGCCAGAGGCATCTCCTCGAAATTCATGCCCCAAGCCCCGAACACCGAACCGGCCACTGCAACAAGCACAGTGACGACAGTCAGCGTCTTCATTGTGACATTAATCTGGTTAGAGATAACAGCTTGATGAGCATCCAGCGTGCTGGTCACCATGTCCCGCTCGACGTCCAGCACATCCAGGATTCTCAGGATATGATCGTAGACGTCCTGGAAGTAGACCAAGGTGTTCGCGGCAAAGAGCGGTTGGTCGCGCCGCAGAAATAAGTTGAAGATCTCTCGCAGCGGGTAGAGGACGCGCCGGAGCGCGAACAGCGTCCGTTTCAATTCGAGCAGGCGTTGGACGTCTTCCTGACGAAAGCGGGCAAACATTTCGGTCTCGATTTTCGCCAGTTCCTCCTCGATGGCGTTAATAATGGGAAAGTACGCGTCAATGATCGTGTCCATTATGGTGTACACCAAAAAGCCGACGCCTTCACGCAGCATTGCTCCGCCGCGTGTCCAGCGCCCCAAGGCGTTCTCAAGCGCCGGGACGTGGCCGCGATGGAGGGAAACCACGTAATTCCGCCCGATAAATAGGTCGACCTCGAATGTGCGCGGCGCCGTGGTGTCGGTGATGGGAACCACACCATAAGTGACAACAAACATATAGCCTTTGTACTCGTCCATTTTCGCACGCCGCTGGCCTGTCACTACATCTTCCAGCGCCAGGGGATGGAAGCCGAACTCCTCCGACAGTATAGACAGTTCTTCCGGCCCCGGGTCTTGCACATCCATCCAGACCAGATTGCTGGGTTCGCGGATGTAGTCTCTAATCTCCTCGCTCGGAACATCGCGTTCGAGACTCACGCCACCCAGGCACGCCACCGTTCTGACTTTAGGACCCCTCGCGTGAGGGCTCGCTTCTGAACGTCCGGTTTCTTTGCTCTCTTGTGGCATTCTGCTTCCTCGGGAGTGAAAGACGTAACAGATAAGAGAGTAGGGTGGGTCTCGACCCACCCTACTATTCTCTACGATAATTCGTCCAGAAGTGCTTTCGCCTCTTGTAAATCTTTCGTGTCAAATCCTTCCGTGAACCAGTTATAGACTTCGGACAACAATTTGTGAGCTTCTTCTCGTTCGCCTTGCTGTTGCCACAAGCGCGCAAGGCTCGTGGCGGCTCGCAGTTCGAACGACTTCGCACTCAGTTCGCGGGCCGCAATGTTGGGCGTCTCGCCCACAATCGCTAAGGGTTCCGGTTGGTTGCCCACACCCATCTCTCCCGCCACTACGAGGCCCGTGTGAATGCCAATGCGTACCTGCAAGGGACGTGGTAATTGTACGGTCGGGAAGGATAGTTGCTGAATTGCCTCGACAATCTCCAGAGCAGTCCGCACGGCCCACGGAGCATCGTCTTCGTGTGCATGGGGATAGCCGAAGTACACTAACAGCCCGTCGCCGATGTATTTAGCCAGGTACCCGTCAAAGCGGCGAATGACTGATGCGCATGTTTCCCGATACGCCAGGATGACCTCGCGTAGCTCTTCGGGGTCGAGTTGGGTCGAGAGCGCGGTTGAACCCACGACATCACAAAACATGATGGTCAACTGCCGACGCTCTGCTAGGTGCCGGGGACTGAGAACTGACAACTGAGAACTAACAACTTCCTTTTCGCCGTTTCCCCCTTTCGCCGTTTCGCCTTCGCTTTCCTCGTTTCCCCGTTTATCCTTTTCTCCATTTATCCCTTTTCCTGTCCACACCAATCCCGGCCCCTCTTCTTTTACCTGTTCTGCATACGCGAAGAGCAGTTCCTCTTTAATTCCGGCAAGAAATTCCTCGTCTAGCTGAAAACGCAGTTTCAACGCCCGATATGACATGCGGCCTTGCCGCTGTAGCAGGTCGAGAACTTTTTCCAGGACTCCGGCAAAATCCATTGCCCGTTCCCCCAATTCCTCAATGGCTCGCTGCCTCAATCACTCAATTTCTCAATCAGTGCTTTCATGGCCCATTTTCTTCTCTGAGCGCTGTCAGGGCATCGCCGAGGCGCGCGACCTCTTTTTCGAGTTCGACGTATGCCTCTTTGACAGTCGTCAAATCTCCGCTCCGGCCCATCATTTCTAACCGCAGTGCCGCCTGCTGTGCGGCTTTGGCGCTGAAGTTGCCAACCGCACCTTTCAGCGTGTGCGCAGCTCGCTCCAACGTCTTAGCATCACAATGAGTGATTGATTCTTGAATCGCTGACAGTAAGCCTGGAATCTCATCGAAGAACAACCCGATGATTTCTTGCAATAGTTCTCTGTTGTCGTCAACCCGAGCCAGAGTCGCGGCCCGGTCAAATACCGGTTCGGCGAGCGTCCTCTGGCCTTGTGGGCCAATCCCTCCTGCGGCTGGCGGTGCATCCCCTGGCGCACCCGACTCCTTCTGCGACGAAGAGGGAAGAACACTTTCGATCACCTCAAACAGTTGCTGGACTTCGAGCGGCTTGGAGACGTACGCGTCCATTCCTGCCTCAAGACAACGTTCGCGGTCGCCTTTCATCGCGTGGGCCGTCATGGCGACGATGGGAATGCGAGAAGTTCTCAGTTGTCGGTTGTCAGTTGTCAGTTGGGAACCTGGAGACGCTTCCTGTTTTACTGACAACTGATTACTGATTACTGACAACTGAGATTCGCGTCGGCGAATCTCACGGGTGGTTTCAAAGCCGTCCAGTTCCGGCATCTGCACGTCCATCAAAATGAGATCGAAAGCCTCTCTCTCTAGAGCGGCGAGTGCTTCTTTGCCATTGCCTGCGACCACGACCGTGTGCCCGCGCTTCTCCAGAAGCCCGATCGCTACCCGTCGGTTGATCGCGTTGTCCTCGGCCAGAAGGATATGGAGGCGATGCTGGGTCTCGGGCAAGGAAGGTTGGGATCTCAGGAGAGGTTCACGCGGTTCCGGAGACGACGCACGCAGGACGGTCACAATGGCATCCAGCAGGTCTGACTGCTTGATCGGCTTCGTCAGGTAGGCGGACACCCCTAGCTCACGGCAGCGGAGGGCATCGTCGCGCTGTCCAGCGGATGACAGCATCATGATCGTGGCTCCGGTCAGTTCTGGATGCTGCCTGATCTGCGCGGCCAGCTCAAAGCCGTCCATCTCCGGCATTCGCCCATCGGTCAGCACCAAAGCAAACGGCTCCGCGGCGTCTCGCGCCCGCTCCATAGCCGCCAGTGCCGCGCGCGCCCCAGCGACCACAGTGGGCTTCATGTGCCAGTTGGTGAGCACCTCTTCAAGGATGCGTCGGTTCGTCGCGTTGTCATCCACCACGAGAACGGGCAGGTTCTTCACGTCCACCGGCTCGGTCGGTCGCTTTGGTAGCACCGCTGTTGATAGACCAAAGCGCACGGTAAAGTGGAATGTGCTGCCCTTGCCGAGTTCGCTCTCAACCCAAATTCTACCGCCCATCAACGTGACGAGCTGTGTCGAGATAGCCAGGCCCAGCCCGGTGCCGCCATACTTGCGCGTCGTCGAACTATCTGCTTGTGAGAAGGCTTCGAAGATCACCCGCTGTTTATCGGGCGGAATACCGATGCCGGTGTCGCGCACGGCAAAATGCAAAACGCGGGAGTTCAAAGTTTCAGGTTCAAGGTTCAAGGTCTGAGAAATTGAGGCTTGAGGCTTGAGGCTTGAGGCTTGAGGGGAAGGGAACCCAACCCCTGCCCCCTGCCCCCTACCCCCTGAGTGACTTTGAACTCCTACTTCAACGATTACTTCTCCTTGCTCGGTGAACTTGATGGCGTTGCCTGCCAGGTTGACGATGATCTGGCGCAGACGCCCCGGATCTCCTACTAACGCATCCGGCACGTCAGGCAGAATATGACAGGCGAGTTCCAATCCCTTCTTGTGAGCCCGCATAGCCAGCGTCTTCATCGTATCCTCGAGGCTATCGCGCAGGCTGAAGTCAATGGGCTCGATGTCGAGTTTGCCCGCCTCGATCTTGGAGAAGTCGAGGATGTCATTAATCAGTCGTAGGAGAGAATCGGCTGAGTCCTTGACCATGGTCAGGTACTCGTGCTGCTGGGGTGTCAGTTCCGTATCGAGCGCCAGTTCAGTCATGCCGATGATTCCGTTCATAGGCGTACGGATCTCGTGGCTCATGTTGGCCAGGAACTCACTCTTGGCGCGAGTAGCGGCTTCGGCGGCATCTTTGGCGTGTTGCAACTCCCCCTCTACCTGCTTGCGTTCAGTGATGTCGCGCGCAACCGCATAAATCATTTGTTGTTCAGCGAATGGTGCCGCATCCCATGCAAGCCACCTGTACGCGCCGTCTTTGCAGAGGTAACGATTCTCAAACGAGATGACCTCTCTACCAGTAGTGGACAGTTGTGAGGTAGCAGCAAGCGTTGCCGCGCGGTCTTCGGGATGGACAAAGTCGAGGAACGGTTTTGCCCGGAGTTCTTCGTTCGTGAAGCCGAGTGTTTTTTCCCATGCCGGGTTCAGGTGCTTGAAGTAGCCGTCGAAGCCGGCGATACAGAGCATGTCGATCGAGAGGGTAAAAAACCGATCGCGCTCTTCCTCTGCCCGCTTGTGCTCGGTGACATCCATTAGCAAACCATCCCATAGGATGTCACCGTTGGCTTGCCGCTCCGGGCGGGACGCTCCCTCGAACCATTTAACGACTCCATTGACGAGTTGTCGTCCTTCCCATCGCCAAGGCAGCAAAGTCTGGGCAGATAACGCTATGGACTCCTGGAAAGCTACGCGGTCATCGGGATGAACTATATCCATGATGAGAGCAGGATTACGCTGGATTTCTTCCGGCTCTAACTCGTAGAGTTCACGGCAACTAGGACTGACGTAAGGAAGGGCTACTGAGCCATCGGGGCGCAGGAGAAACTGGAAAATCATGCCACCTGGTATGTTGGCCGCCATGTGATGGAACCGTGCCTCGCTCTGGCGCAGGGCCGCCTCTACCTGCTGGCGCTCGGCGATCTCTCGTTGCAGTTCCGCATTGGTCTGAGCCAGATCGGCCGTCCGTTCGCGCAGCGCGGCCGTACGGTCTTCCACTTGCTGTTCCAGCTCCACTGAGGTGCGACGCAGTCGGCTAACTACGAGAGCCAGCCCCGACAGCCCCAGGGCGGACATGACCCCCATCCAGGTAAATGTTCCCCGTAGCCCCTCCTGCGTCTGAGCGACGATGACATCCAGGGGGCGGATAACCTCGAGGACCCCGCGTACGTCCCCCTCTTTCCAGTCAGTCTTGGGGCTCTCCGGGTGATTGTTGTGACACCCGACACAACTAGCCCGCATGCGATCCGCCGTCGCATACCGCAGTGAAGGAAGACCCTGGAAATCTTCAAAGCGGGTAAAGGGTTGGTCGGGGTATTGCCGCAAGTATTGCAGCGCTTCCCGCTCGAAGTCATCTCTCGGGCGGCTGTCCTTGCGCCAGGGGAACGGATAATCACTATACAGCCGGACCTGCAACCCATACCCTTTTGCACTAATGCTCTTACCCAGTTCCCTGGTTAATGTCGGCGGAAGCGGGATGGCTCCGTTCTTTGCTCGGTACTCATGGGTGGCCTCGATTCCATTGGCTTGTAGACGCGTCACGACCTCGGAGGTGTAGAGGGTGCTAAACTCAGTCAGCGCTTCGGCATACCAGCTTGTACCTTCTAACGCTGCGGATTGGATCAGATTCGACGACAGGCGAGACAGCTGCCACAAGGCGCTTGCCCCACCGACGCAGAACAAGATCGCCAGTACAAGGATAGTCCGCTCATAGAGCAGTTGGACGCAGGCGTGCCAGGCTCGCGAAACTACCCGGCGAGCTGCCTGCCAGAGTGAGGGAGCTGTTGCTGACTTCATTGCAAACCTCCAGCCTTCGAACTCCCCCTACTCCTTTTATGGCGGAGGGACAAGAGGAAGTCCTTGAGAGTGGATACAAAGAGAGGTTTGGGCGTGCAAGTCTCTATACGCTGGCGGAATAGGATGATAAGGGCACGAATAGGACAGCCCACCTTTTAAGGGTAGGTTTTGACTGAGGGAAAAGCAGAAACGTCATTCCCGCGAAAGCCTGTCCTGCCTGCGCCAGTGCCGCAGGCACAGGTGAGCTTGTCGCAGGGGGCAGGAATCCGGCAGGTGGCCGATGATTGTGGTTAAGAGGTTTTGGACATAAACGTTCAGCCGTTAGCGGTCAATTTTCAGGATGCATTCAGCACAGCAGTCAACCAAAAGCTGACTGCTGATCACCGACGGCTTTTCTGCTAGCTGATTACTAAGAGCTACTAGCTGAACGCTTACTTGTGACGAATTACAAACTGTGAGAATTACCGTTGAGACGAAAGAGCCGCCGCGCGTTATCGCCTAACACCTTACGGGCAGCTTCGGGGCCGAGTGCCCGCACAAGCGGAACGAGGCCCTCATTATACGTTTCTTTTCCTTCGACATTAGGAGGATGCCGGCAATAGTGGTGCGGACCGTCGACTGAGGCATCGGACCCAAACAGCATGCGCTCAGCGTTGGTCTCTTCAACTAGCTGTAATACCTCACGCCACTCACACCATGAGCTTTCGAGATAGAGGTTGGGTTGCTCCCGCACATGTTGTGCGGCGCGACGGCGTCCTTCTGATGGCCCGAGATACGTGTGGTACAGAATCACCGATACCATCGGAAAACGTTCCGCCAGCCGACGGATGTGATCTGGGTCAGCCTCTCCTGGAGCGCTATGACATGCGACAGGGCAGCCTAGTTCTGCAGCAATTTCTATGTAGCGGTCGAGGTCGTGGTCATCAGCGTGATATTCATCAACCGTGGGGTGGAGTTTGATGCCAATAAAACCATCGGTAAGGCGAGTGCGTACTTCTTCTACCGAGGTCTCGCCTGGTCGGACCCACACTAAAGGAAACAAATTGTTTGCAATCCCCTTCAGGCGGTCAAGCGAGCGATTCTCGAACCATGAGACAATACCATGGCCAATGCCTGCCGAAGCCATCGCCGTGCGCAAGCTTGAAATCCCTAATTCACCCGAACCACGACCGCTTACGTGCATATGGGCATCAAGCGGTTCAAACTCGATCCACAAACGGTAATCGGCATCCAAATTATTATCCCAACGGCTGCCATCGGTTACGACACAATCAAGGGAGATATGCCCATCCACAGCTAAGGGTTCGGTCACTGCCAGTCCTGGTTCCACTAGTTCAAGTCTGGTTTCATGGACTGGTTCTTGCCAACCATCAAATCCATAGTGGAGCCGAAGATCATTCCCCTCTAGTGGGCCGCGATAGGCGACACGCAGTTGGGTGCTGCCGTTCTGTCCACTCTTTAGCCACTGTATCATTGGCGATTGCATGTCAGTTCTGTCCGTTGCTCGCTATCCTGTTACAAAGTGCAGTTGAGTATTCATTAGATTACTAGCAAAAAGCGGGCCACGTTTTATTTCTTTGATTCTCTCACAACTCCATGAGCTAAAGAAGAGATGGCAGTAGTTTTTCGTTCTTCAACAGCCGCTGCCTTTGCCTGTTGACTGCCTGCTCCCGTATGAAGTTCTTCAGTATACAAGGGAGAATAACGGCGGTGACCGTCTTGGAATATCTCAAAGTAATGATATAAGAGGTAGCGGTCAGTCGAGGTGCCACTTTGCGGATCAACAATTTCTTGCGGCAGCTTAAGAATTTTCCTGCGTAAGCGGGAGGCCGTCGAAGCAGCACTATCAGCTTTGTCAACGACAGCCTCACTGCCTGGATCTAAAGGTGGGTGTACCAGCGGCATAAATCGTGTCACTCGCTGATTGTCCCAATCTGGGGTGCCGCCAAGTGGCGTCCACAGGTAATGAATGTTCACACCTTCAATATCATCGGCGTGATCATAGAACTCCTTGATTTCGTAATGCCAGGTCATGGTGGAATCAATCGTGTTCATTATGGGGGGTGGAAGTAGTGGCGTCATTCCTGCCTCCTTCGACAAGCTTAGAACAGGCCTCGGTGGGAATCTAGGAAGATTGAACACTGGCCTTCAGTGATACCGTTTTCCTGGATTCCGGATCTCGCGTCGCTCGCCCGGAATGACGAGTCTCTGCTTACCCCTCATCTTTATTATGTGTGGTCTCGGAGTTATGCCGCAAAAATTTCATTAAAGAAGTTCCGCATCGCCTGCCACGAGCGTTCATCGGCTGACTTGTTGTAGGCAATGCCTGGATTGCCGACAGTGGCGGCCGTGGGGTTGGTGAAGCTGTGCACGGTACCGCCATAGCTGATGAGTTGCCAGTCGACTTGAGCTTTGGTCATCTCTTCGACAAACGCATTGACCACATCTGGTGGCACAAAAGGATCTTCAGCGCCGTGGCATACTAAGACTTTTCCTTTTGTCTTGCCCGGCTCAGCTGGGCTCTGGGTTGCGAGATTGCCGTGGAAAGAGACCACGCCTTTCACCGGCGCACCATCACGTGCCAGTTCAAGCGAGAATGTTCCACCCATGCAATAGCCGATGACCGCCAAGCGGCTTGAATCGACTTGCGGCAGTGAAGCAAGTTTGTCTAACCCGGCGCGTCCGCGAGCACGAAACTTCGCTGGATCAGTCATCAGCGGTGTAGCTAATTTGATTGCTTCTTGTAGATCTGAGGTCTCGAAGCCGTTGCCGTACGGGTCTCCAGCTAACGCAATATAGCCCAGCGCGGCTAATCGTTCAGCACGGTTCTTAGCGTTGACCCCAAGGCCGAAGGCTTCAGGCATCACCAGAATGCCAGGCATTTTCTGAGAGGTCTGATCGTCGTAGGCCAAATACCCTTTAAGGGTGACCTCTCCATCGCGATACTCAAGGCTTTCTGTCTTCATGCTAGTCCTCCTTACATGTAGTGCGCATAATAACGTTCTGTGTTCTTTTGACAGTCTGGATTCCGCAAGTCAACTGCTCTCTATCTCAGTGCCTCCGCTTGCCCAAGGAGGCGAACTCCTGTAGTAGGGTGCGCATACGGAAAAATATTTGTGCACCTGTGCCACGTCCTTGAGCGTGAGACGTCCGTAGGGCGCAATATGCTGCGCCCCTGCTTTTTGGGGGAATGTATCATGAGCGTTGCTACCACCGCCTATGTTGGCATTAATCGCGCCAAAACGTTGACTGAAGAACCAGCCACCGGTCACAATCGCTGGCATCCCGACATCCCGCCGGTGGTGAAAGTTGATCCCGGACAGGTGATCGGTCTCGAAACCCGCGATGCTTTTGACGGGCAGGTCAACCCTAATTCTTCTGCGGCTGACTTGTTGAAAACCAGTCTTGGTGTGGTGCATCCATTGACTGGTCCAGTTTACGTCAACGGTGCGGAGCCCGGTGACGTACTTGAAGTCACGATTGTCGAAGTCGAACCGCAGCCGTTTGGTTTTACCGTGCAGGTGCCGGGGTTTGGTTTCCTCCGTGACGTGTTTACTGAGCCGTATATAGTGCATTGGACCATTGCCGAGGGCTTTGCCACTTCGCCTGATCTTCCTGGGGTGCGGATTCCTGGAGCACCCTTCATGGGCGTTATCGGAGTCGCGCCATCACACGAACTGTTAGAGAGAACCAATCGGCGAGAGACCGACCTGTCGAAACGTGGCGGAGTAGTGCTGTTGCCTGACGCTGCCGGAGCGGTTCCTGCTGACCCCAAGATTGCGCAGAATGCGATGCGCACGATCGCGCCACATGAAACTGGTGGCAATGTTGACATCAAGCAACTCACTAAAGGCACGACGTTACGCATTCCTGTCTATGTGGCTGGAGCTTTGTTTTCTGTCGGTGACGCCCATTTTGCCCAAGGAGATGGCGAAAGTTGCGGAACCGCAGTTGAGATGAACGCAACTTTCTATGGGTCGTTTAACCTCATCAAAAGCGCGGCCAAGAAATATAACATTCAGGATGTACAATTCTATCGTAATGATTACTTTACCTCGCCCGAGATGGCAGCTCCGCGACGTTTTTTTGCGACGACCGGGCAGTCCTGCACCCGCGAAGGAGTCGCGCATTCCGAAGACGCGACTCTGGCTGCGCGCAATGCCTTGCTCAACATGATCGACTACCTGGTCAACGAACGCGGCTTTACCCGTCAGCAAGCTTATGCCATCACCAGCGTGGCGGTGGATTTGAAAGTCAGTGAACTGGTGGATGTACCTAACTTCGTTGTGTCGGCATTTTTGCCGTTGGATATTTTTGTGTGAGTCCACTACACAGAAATGATACGGCGGAGACCTGTAGCAGCTCGTCATTCCTGCAAAAGCGGGAATCCAGGGTAGAGTGGATTCCGGTCACAGCCTATGGCCTTGCCTGGAATGACGAAGACAGAGGGGACGTGTCGTGTTCTTAGCCCTTCATCACCACCCGTGCGAAATCCTCAAGCTGTGCAATCGTGTCCTGCGCGCTCTTGCCCATAAAGCCGAGAACCATCTGTGAGATACCAAGATCACCAAGCTGCATGACCGATTCCGGCTGTTGTTTCACTACGTCAGGCGAGCCAAATGTCGCAAGGGAGAGGCGAGAATAGTCGCGACCACGCTCTTTCATCAATTCCTTCAGTTGTTGCAGTTTGCCGCGCAGTGTCTCCAGGGGCATGGCACCCGGCTGCCAACCGTCGCCTAAATCTGCCACGCGTTTCATCGCCGCAAGACTCTCACCGCCGAAGATGATTGGTGGATGTGGCTTCTGCACCGGAATGGGAACAGCGTGTACTGCCGGGAACTGGAAGAATTGGCCCTCAAATCCGATTGGTCCGCCTTGCCACAGTGCTTTCATGATCTTGATATATTCTCGCGTGCGTTGACCACGCTCAGCGAAATGCTCTCCGAGGACATCAAACTCTTCCTTAAGCCAACCGACTCCGACGCCAAAGAGAAACCGTCCATTACTCAGCATATCAACGGTAGCGACTGCCTTGGCTACTTGGAGAGGATTGCGTTGCGGAACAACCAGAACACTCGTGCCCAAGCGAAGCTTTTGCGTTTTGGCAGCGAGGTAGCCGAGCAAGGCGAACACGTCGGGAAAGGGCGCACGAAGCGGAAAACCCGGTGAACCATCGTCAGTCCACGGATATACGGCTCCAATCTTCTGCGGAATTACGATGTGATCAGCGATCCACGCCGAGTGAAAGCCGAGTTCTTCGATTTTCTGCACGACTCGTGCGTAATCATCAGCGGTCGGAGTGAACCCAACTCCTAGTGAGAAATGTACGCCAAATTGCATGGGGTGCGTCCTCCTTCTGCCGCCGCCATAGCATGCTAGGTTCAGGGCGGCAACTCATGATGATTGCTCGGGCCTATATCTCAGCGAGTGAATTGCTCATGATGCTC
>Ga0081539_10002550_pt1 | contig 25292 bp, 22 predicted proteins | sample TabmetS4T2R2_FD_71023 | JGI IMG/M metagenome (GOLD analysis project Ga0081539, IMG submission 71023) | Tabebuia heterophylla rhizosphere microbial communities from the University of Puerto Rico - S4T2R2 | ecosystem: Host-associated > Plants > Roots > Rhizosphere ...
GCTCCTGTAGGGGTGGTCTTGGAGGACGCACCTATCTACCGGAGCTCCGCTGCTTGTTCACCAATCGGCCAAACCGGCCTTGACAGACCACACCCGACCCTAACTACCCGGCATTGGGGCTAGTCCCCGACCGCGGATGACTTGCGCTGCTGCCGAGGCCGGCGTCGCGGGCCTTGGCCACGGCCGCGGCCCGGTCGGCGACCTCCAGCTTGAGCAGGATGGCCGCGACGTGGTTGCGGACGGTCTTCTCCGACAACACCAGCCGTCGGGCGATCTCATGGTTGCCCAAGCCGGCAGCGACCAGCTCCAGCACCTCCCGCTCGCGGGCGGTCAACTCGGGAAAGACCTGGGCGGCATACCGCTGCTGGGTGCCGGTGAAGAACTCCACGATGCGCCGGGCCACCGCGGCGCCGTAGACCGCCTCCCCGGCGGCCACAGCCTGCACGGCGCGGAGGATCTCGGCCTTGTCGGCGCCCTTGAGCAGATACCCGCGCGCCCCCGCCCGCAGCGCGCCGAACAGCGCCTGGTCGTCGTCGTGCATGGTCAGGGCCAGCACCCCGAGCCCAGGATGGCGGTCCAGCAGCTGCCGGGTGGCGGTGGCGCCGTCCAGGCCGGGCATGGCCAGATCGGTCAGGACCACGTCGGGTCGGGTCTGGTCGACCACGGCCAGCAGCTGTTGGCCGTCGGTGGCCTCCCCGACCACGGTGACCTCCTCGGCCCCCTCCAGCACCGCGCGCAGCCCGTAGCGGAACATCGGGTGGTCGTCGGCGATGACCACCCGGACCGGCGCGCTCACCAGGAACCGTCCTGGAGCGGCAGGGTGGCCACCACGGTGGTGCCGTGGTCGCCGCTGTCCACCCGCAGGCTGCCCTGGAGCGCCTGGGCGCGTTGCCGCATCGAGGTCAGGCCCACGCCGCCGCGGTGAGTCGTGCTGTTGATGCCGTGCCCGTCATCGCTGACGGTGACCGTCAGGGCCGCATCCGAGGTGTCCAGCGTGATGTGGGCGTGGTGGGCGCCGGCATGGCGCACGACGTTGGTCAGGGCCTCCTGGGTGATGCGGTAGGCGGCCGTCTCGACGGCCGGGGGCAGGACGGGAAGGTCGGCGGCGGCGTCCACGGAGACCTCCAAGGGCCCGGTCGAGACGGCGGCGGCGTGGCGGCGGAGGGCGTCGGGCAGCCGGGTGCGGTCCAGCACCACCGGGCGCAGGTCGTCCAGGATCCGCCGGACCTCGCCCACCGCGGTCGTCACCTCGTCGCGGATGCGGGCCAGGAGCAGGTCGGCGGTCGCCTGGTCGCCGGCCGCCCGGGCGTCCTGCAGGGCCTGAAGGCCGAGGCTGACCCCAGACAGCGACGGCCCCAGCCCGTCGTGGAGGTCACGACGCAGCCGCTGGCGTTCCTGGCCGGTGACCGTGACCACGCGGTCGCGTTCGGCCTCCAGCGCCTCGGCCAACTCCAGCGCCCGGACCACCACGGCGACCTGGGGGGCCAGCGCGGCCAGCAGACGGCGGTCGCCGTCGGTGTAGGGCTCAGCTGGGCTCCGCGCCGCCACCTGCAGCCTGCCCAGCTCCCGGCCGCCGACCCGCAGCGGCACGACCTCGGCGGCGGTGCCGCCTACGGGGCGGCTGCCGCAGATGGCCAGCACCGCACCGTCGGTGGCCACCACCGACGCCCCGGGGGCGCGGACGGCGCCGGTCACGGTGGCCAGCACCGCCGGGAGCAGGTCGCTCTCCCCGGCCGCCGCGACCCGGTCACCCAGGCGGGTGACGGCACGCATGGGGTCGCGGCGGTCGCCGTACACCAACCGGTCCACGCCCGTCTGCAGCCGCTCCCGCAGCGGGGTCAACCCGACCGCGACCAGCGCGGCGGCCACCACCCCGGGCAGGGGACCGCGGCCCAGCTGGGTGCCCGCCACCGCGGTAACGACCAGGTAGACCGCCACGACCGTGGCGGTGAGCAGCCCGTAGACCAGACCACGGCGCAGCACCGTCTCGATGCCCAGCAGCCGGTAGCGCAGCACCCCGACCGCGATCGCCACCGGGATCCCGAAGCCCAACGCCAGGAACCCCGGCATCGATGGGGTCAGGTAGGCCACCAGCAGCAACGGCACCACCACCAGCACCAGCCAGGCCAGCTGCTGGCGCTCCGGTGGGCGGGCGCGTAGCAGCCGCACCACCGACGCCCCCCAGATCACCATGGTGCCGCCGATGAACAGTGCGCCGCCCACGGCCATGCCCACCGGCACAAGGGCTGGCACGGCCAGCGGCGACGGGCCCGGCGCGGCCCCGGCATAAGCCTGCGGGGCCAGCATCGTCGCCAGGGTGAGCAGCGCGATGCCCACCGCGGCCGCGACAAACGGCCAGCGCCACCAGCGGCTCGGTAGTCGCCCGTTGGGGTACAGCGCCAGCAGCAGGCTGGCCAGCGGCAGCAGCCCAGGCAGCCACAACCCGCTCGCCACCCAGGCGGCCCAGCGGGCCAGCGGCCACCCAGCGACGGCGACGCCGTAGCCACCATAGGCGGCCAGCCCCTGCTGCAACCCCTGACAGACCCCCACCCCCAGCAGCAGCCAGCCCAGGACGTTGCGGGGCCGCAGGGCCACCAGCACCGCCCCGGTCACCGTCCAGGCCACTGCCAGCAGCCCAGCCGGCAGGTCGGTCCCATAGCCGGTCAACAGTTGCGGCGGGACGCCTGGCAGGGTGCGCACCCAGGCGGCCACCGCCACCGCGGCCACCGCCGCCACGACCGCCAGCACCGCCACGACCCGAGCGCGCATGGCGCCAGTGTCCCTCCCGCGCCGTCCCGAGAAGGCCCGGTGGTGTCCCGAATCGGCCGGGCAGCTTGCCCGGCTCCTCCGGGACCGTGGGCTCAGGCGCCCACCCACCCGGGCGCCTCATTGTCGCGCCACCGACAGCCGCCGGGAAGACCGGCGGCCAGCACCAAGGGAGGTCGGCATGACAACTCTCCAGGCACCCCGGCCCACAAGCGGCCAAGCAGCCAGGACGTGGCTGCGGTTCCTACTCCTCACAGCGGCGATCACAAGCGTGCTGCTGTTGGGGGTGCCGCCCGCTTTCGCCAACCAGCCCGCCATGCACTTCACCCAGCCCGTCGCCGGCAGCGACCCGCTCCCCTGTGGCGACACCACCTACACCCCCATCTCCGGTGAGCTCGCCATCGTCGTGCACGAAGGGCAGAGCGGCTCGGGCAACACCGACTTCACCAGCACCATCACCCCACTCAACGTGGTGATCCAGGACCAGGACGGCAACCTCTACTCGCTCGCGGGTGCCATCTGGTATGGAGGGACCTTCAACGCCACCACCGGCGGCTTCCAGGCGACCTCCACCGACAAGTTCCAGATCATCAGCCAGGGCGGGGGGACGGTGGACAGCATCAACGGCGTGGAGCACATCAGCCCCAACGGCAAGGAGTTCTCCTTCAGCTTCGGCACCTGCGAAGGCTGAGGCCAGTTCCCCGGTGACCGTCGTGTCGCTGCCGGGCCGGAGGCGACCGTGAGGGTGGAGAGCGATCCTCACTGCGCCCCCATGGTTGACATACAGAGGAACCCTTCTGAGCAGCCACCGCTACCAGCGCCCCCGGCTCCAGCCGGGGGGCGCTGCCTAATGAGGGGCTGCGGCGATGGTCGCCCGGCCACGCGACCCTTCCGTCGCGCCTGACTGCAGGGGCTGAGCACGCCGAACTGCTGCCGCAGCAGCCAGCGACCCTGGTCCTTTGATCACCCTCCCGGGTCCATTGGCCACCCGTGAGCGGGCCATCCGGCCGTGTTCCACAGCGCTAGCGACTGGCTGAATAGACCTGGCCGCCGTCCGCAGCCACGGCGGGCGGCTGGCCCACCAGCTGACATGACCGGGGGACGGTGATGGTTGGCTGCGAGAGGACCTCTTGGCGGGACCTGTACCGGCAGGTCGTGCAGACCGACCCGTGCGCTGGTTGCGGCGCCTGCGTCATGGCCTGCCCCCGCAACGTGCTCGACTACGACCCCGCCAGCTACCACCCGGTCAACACCGAGCCGACCACCCCAGCCGACGGCTGCGCCCACGGCGCGCGCGGCTGCGACATCTGCACCCGTGCCTGCCCGCGGTTCGGCGCCTGGGAGCTGGACGGCGACCTGGCACTGCACGGCCGGGCGCGCCAACCCGGGGAGGTGTTCGGCATCGCCCGGGGCATCTGGCTGGCCCGCGCCACCCACCCGCAGGTACTGGCCGCCGCCCAGGACGGTGGCCTGGTCAGCGCCCTGCTGCTGTGGGGGCTGCAGACCGGGCGGATTCAGGGCGCGCTGTGCTCGTGCCGCTCACCCACCCGCCCCTGGGACGCCGAACCGTTCCTGGCCACCAGCCCCGCCGAGGTGCTGCAGGCGGCCGGGTCGCGCTACACCTACTCGGCCAACCCCCTGGCCATGCGCCAGGCCGAGCAGCGCGGGCTGCAGCGGCTGGCGCTGGTGGGGACCGGCTGCCAGGCGGCGATCAACGGCACCCTGCCGGCCCGGCGGGTCAACAAGTACGCCCAGCGCATCCAGCTGACCATCGGGCTGCTATGCTCCAAGACCTTCCAATACCAGGGCCTGCGCCGTGTCATCCAGGAGCACGGGGTCCCCTTGGAGGACATCGCCAAGCTCGACATCAAGGGCGGGCTGCTGGTGTGGCGCACCAGCAGGGAGCGGGTCGACATCCCCCTCAGGCACCTCCAGCCGTTCCCCCGCGAGGGCTGTCGGCTGTGCCCGGACTTCGCGGCCTCGCTGGCCGACCTGTCGGCTGGTGGGCTGGGTCAGCGGGACGGGTGGACGCTGACCATCGTGCGGACCCGGCGGCGGGGCGCCGACTGGCTGCAGGGCGCCGCCGACGCTCGCGCGGTCGCACTGCGCCCCGGTGAGGAGGACCCGGCCGCGATCGCCCTGCTGGCCATGCTGGCCGCCAAGTCCCGCCGTCGCGTACCAGCCACCACGGCCGCGGCCACCTCGGGCGGATAAACGGCCAGCAGGCCCGTTGCTGAAGGTGCAATGGTGGGGTTGTGGCGTCTGCCCATGCTTGTGACACACCGTCGACGGGAGGCCGCCTGCCTAGTCATGGCTACTCTGGGCAAACGTGGGTCGGGCAGGAGTCAAGCCCGGCGTCCGCGCCGGGCTCAAGGGCCGGCACCCATTCCCACCCCGGACCCGGCCTCGAACTCCCGATCGATCTTGTTGCTGTTCGTGCGCTACTCCCCGGACAACTGGAAGAACGTCGGGAAGGTCCCCACCACGCCCACCGCGATCAGGATCAGCGAAACGACCAGCGCCCGGCGGGTCTCATACGGCTTCCTCCGCGCTGCGGCCGAAACCAGGTGCACGCCTTAGGGGTGGGGAGGCCAGGTGTGGACCGGCTGGTCGGTAGCGGCGTATAGCAGGTAGCGCTCCAGCATCGCCGCCAACGCGCGCTGGCGGCCAAGCCGCGGCTCCAGGCTGGCCAGCATCCGGCGCTGCCACACCGCGCCGGTCTGCCCGCTGCTCACCCGGGCGGCGATCACCCCCAGCAGGTGGTCGGCCTCCCCGACCGCCACGCCGCCACCCACCAGCCCGTCTCGGGCGGCCGCCAGTAGCTCGGGAACCAGCGCTGCGGCGGGCAGCGTGCGCAGCCGGCCGTTGTCCCCAGATGGCCAGGTGAGCTCGGCGGCCAGGCCGTGCTGGGCGGCCCGGTAGAAGCCATGCTCGGCGCGCTCAAACGACAGCCGGTAGGTCCAGCGGTCATCCTGCTCAGCCAGCCAGCGCGACAGCCCAACCAGGAAGGCCGCGTTGGCGAGCATGTCGATGACGGTCGGGCCGGCGGGAAGCGCCCGCAGCTCGATCCGCAGATGCCCACCCAGGGCCGGGTCGTAGATCGCCCGGTTCCAGCGCCACACGGTGCCCTGGTGCAGCCGCAGCTCCGCCAACGGCGGCGCCTGCCCTGCGTCCTTGGCGTCAAGCGGATCCTGGTTGCTGAGGATCGGCAGCAGCGGCTGGTGCAGCCGCACCCCCTCGGCGAACAGCTCCAGCGGCCCCTCGCGCAGCCAGCCGGTGCCAAACGCCATGCGGGCAAGCCGGCGGCGCGGCCCGCGGCCGTCGCGGTCGTCAACCGACTGCTTGCACAGCGCGATGCGGGTCTCCTCCCACAGCCGGTGGCCAAGGAAGGTGGGCGAGTTGCCCGCGGCCGCCAGCACCGGCGCGGTCGCTGCCTGGACCGCGTTGTAGGTGCGTGCAAAGGCGGCCGGGTCGAGCCGCAGGTGCACCTGGAAGGAGGTGTTGGCGCCCTCCAGGGTCACGTCGTCGCTGGTCAGCTCCAGCGGGTCGGCACCCGCGATGCGGAGGTGGAAGGGGACCTGGCGGAGCCGGCGCAGGCCACGGTCCAGCGCCCGGTAGCGCGGCAGGTCGCTGATCGCCCCGGGGTGCAGGTCGGCGCGGCGCAGCGTGGGCAGGATTCCGATGAGCGTCACCCTGCCCCCGTGCTGCCGGGCGGCCTCCCCGACCTGGCCGAGCAGCAGGCGGAGCTCCTCCCCCAGCGCCGTAAACGGACGACCTGTCAGCAGCGTCGGGGTGGCGTTCAGCTCCAGGTTGAACCGGTCCAGCTCCAGGTTGACGCGGGGATCATCCACCGCCGCGCGGACCGCCTGGTTGCGCAGCAGCGGCCGGGCCGCACCGTCAACCAAGAACAGCTCCAGCTCGGCGCCCAGGGAGGAGGTAGGACCCACCCCGAAGCCGGGCCGCGCAAGCAGCCGGCTGAGGGTCGCCAGGCACTGTGTGAGCCGCTCGCCGAAGCGGGCGTAGTCCGCCTCATCGAAGGTCTCTTGCTCGATGCCTGCACCCACGACCGAACCTCCCTGTTGACGCCTACGAATGCCCTGCCTGCCGAGTTGGCTGCTAGCCCCACCAGGTCCACGGCGCGTCCTGGGGCAGCCCGATCCGCCGCCCAGTCAGCACCGTCGGCAGAATCCGTACGTAGCGGGCCTTGGCGCCGGGTGCCCAGGGGTACAGCGGCAGTCGACGCACCCGCGCCAGCTCGCTGGGGTCGGTGACCTCGGTGACCTCACCGCGAACCAGGACGCTCCAACCGGTGCGGGTCGCCTCGTCGACCCCGTCGATCTGGAACGCGATCCGACCGCCGCGGCTGGCCGCCTCCAGCTTGGTCCCTTCGTCGGTGCGAAACAGGATGGTGTAGTGGTCAAGGGTGAAGTTGACCGGCAGTGCGAGCGGCCCGCGGTCATCGACCAGCACCACCCGACCCAGGTGCTGGCCGGCCAGCAGCTCAAAGCACTCCTCCCTGGTCAGCTCTTGCAAGCGGACATCCCGCACGCTCCTCACCTCTTCGCGCTCGATCAGCACGGCTGGCGGCGCCATCGGCCCGACGTAGGCTGGCCTGACCGGACGCGACCGGGCTAGGGACGAACGCCCGATCCGCTGCGGGCCATCCGGCCCGGGCGGCCGCCACGACCGGTGCAAGCACCCGGTCTCGGGCAGGACGCCGCCGACACCGAGACAGCCAGGGAGGCGCCGCCATGTGGGCCGGGACGTGTCTGCGACGCACAAGGCGTGCTTGGTATCGATCAGAGGACGAGTCGGCAGCTGCCGGCGCCCGGAACTTGCCGCATCCATCAGCGGCTGTGCTGCAGCTGGGCGGGCTGCACCCTGGCCGCTTGGTCCGCTCACCCAGCGAGCGGCTGGCCGCCCGCGAACGACGGGCTGTCAGCGGGCCTCGGTGTGGACCTGGTCGGGGTAGCCGGCCAGCATGGTGATGTAGTTGGCGCGCTCCCATGCCGTCGGGTCGCGGACCGAGCGCTGGCTGCGCAGCCCTCGCAGCAGATCCACCGATCCCATGCCGCGCCCTTCCAGCCAGTCCCGCAGGCCGGCCTCGACGGCCGTCACGTGCTCGGGCCCGTGGCGCAGCAATGCCGAGGTCATCATGGCCACGTCCGCCCCCGCCATGAGCACCTTGATCGCGTCGGCGGCGGTGTGCACCCCGGTCGAGGCGGCCAGCGAGGCGGGCAGCTGCCGGTGCAGGATCGCGATCCAGCGCAGCGGCAGCCGCAGCTCCTCGGAGGTCGACAGGGCCAGGCGTGGGGTCACCTCCAAGGTCTCCAGGTCCAGGTCGGGCTGGTAGAAGCGGTTGAACAGCACCAGCCCGTTGGCGCCCGCCTCCACCAGCTGGCGGGCCAGGTTGGCCACCGAGCTGAAGTAGGGGCTGAGCTTGACCGCCAGCGGGATCCCGATGACCTGCCGCACCGCCCGGACCAGCTCCAGGTAGCGCCACTCGACCTCCGAGCCGCCCAGCCCCGGGCTGGAGGAGACGTAGTAGACGTTGAGCTCCAGCGCGTCGGCGCCGGCCTCCTCCAGCAGGGTGGCGTGCTCGGCCCAGGCACCGGGGGTGACCCCGTTGAGGCTGGCGACCACCGGGATCTGGAGGGTGGCCTTCGCCTTCTCCACCAGCGCCAGGTAGCCGAACGGCCCGGCGTTGTAGTCGTCCAGCGCCATTGCCGCCGACAGGCTGTCCGCCCCACGCTGGAGCAGCCGGGCGATCTGGTGGGCCTCCGTGGAGAGCTGTTCCTCGAACAGCGATGGCAGCACCACCGCGGCCGCGCCGGCATCCTCCAGCCGCCGCAGCCCGTCCAGGCTGCCGGTCAGCGGCGAGGCCGAGGCGACCAGCGGGCTACGCAGGTCCAGGCCGAGGTAGCGGGTGTGCAGCTCCACCATGACGTGCACTCCTGATCTGACGCTTGGTCGTCGGCCGAGCGTGCCGCCCCGGCACCGCCGTGCCCAGGGTCCAAAGGCCCACAGCCGGCGTGCCGGTCGGCCCTTCGAGGAAGCCGGCCCGTGCGGCACGCTGCCTGCCGTGCCAAGTCACAGCGTTCGGTGGCCGGCCGATTGCCCTGACCCAGAGAGCATGCGGCGGCCCAGGCCATGCAGCGGGACGAGTAGGCGTGGGACCTTGAGACTGGCGGGAAGCGCGCACACCGATTTCCATCGTGGCGGCAACCACTATCCACGGTGCCAAGGTTGAGGGAGGCGCGATGGAGCCAGGGCCTCGGCAAAGTGCGGGTTTGTCTCGTTGGGGACGGTCGGGTGAGTGGTCAGCGCGGCTCGGCACCCGTCGTCGCGGGGCTGTCGGTCCTGGGTTGGAGGGACGTTCGACCCTGCCATCCGTATACCCCCTTGGGGTACCAGGGTGGTCGGACAACAAGGAGGAGTGTCGTCATAGCCCAACCCGGTGCTGCCACCCAAGCCCGCGCTGGCGCGGTCGAGCCGGCCCAACAGGCGGACCTACCGGAGCTCGCCCGTCCCAGGCTGGTCGCCAGCGGCACCTGTCCCCGTTCTGGCGGCCATGGCGGTCAGCACATGCACCCCCCGGCATCACCTTCGCCAGCGTCATCCGGCTCACGGCGTATGAGCAGGTGACCACCGGTACCCGACGCAGATCCTACTGGCGACGGCGGCCGGGATGAGCGTCCCGGCGGTGGCCTGGATGCTGGTGCGGGGCATGGGGCGGCGCGACGCCGCCGAGCTGGCGTCAGCAGCGATCATGCTGCCGTTCCTGTGTCTGTCTGGTCGGGCGTCGCCAGCAGCGCGGGGTGCCGGGGGCTCCATGGCCCGGCCACGGTGGTGGCGGTGCTGGTGCTGATGGGCTACGGCGCGGGCAGCTACTCGGTGGCGAGGGAGGCGGACGGGAGGGGATGCGACTGCGCACCGGCCAGCAGCAGAGGAGGTGATGCGGGGGCACAGGCACGGGTTCCGATCGGTCATGGGCATGGACGCGCACAGGATCCCCGGATGCTCCCGGATCGTTCGGTCTTCACGCAGCCAGCTGACTGGACGTCGCCAACCACCCGAGCCAGCACCATGCCGAGACCGTGGGGGTGAGGCATGCAAGACACCACACTGAACAAGGCTTGGGGAAGCAAGCCAGGAATGGACCCGAACCGACGGGCAGCGCTGACTGCAGGGGTGCTGTTCATCACTGCGACGGTCACCAGCGTCGTGGGTACGAGCCTTTCCAGACCATTTGTGAATGCTCCGGATTACCTGGGTAGCGTCTCCGCACACGCCAACCAGGTGACCTTAGGAGCACTGTTTGAGTTCATCGCGGCGGTTTCGTCTGTCGGCATCGCCGTCTCGCTGTACCCGGTCTTGAGGGGGTGGAGTGCGGGCCTGGCCCTTGGATCGGTTGTTTTCAGGACGGTGGAGGCCGTCATGTACGCGGTCGGCGTGGTCAGCCTGCTGTCGTTGGTGCGGCTGAGCCAGCGGGTCACAACAGCAGGAGCCGACCGCGCCGCGTCCCAGGTGGTTGCCGATTCGTTGCTGGGGGTGCGCGAACAGGCCGCGCTGGTGGGGGTGTTGGCCTTCAGCCTGGGTGCCCTGATGTACTACTACGTGTTGTATCGATCGGGGCTGGTTCCTCGATGGCTGTCCGGTTGGGGTCTTGCTGCGATCTTCCTGGCGATCGTGGCGTGCTTGGTGGCCTGGTTCAGCCATCGTCCGCTGACCACGTACACGATCGTGCTGCTTCCGATCGGGGTGCAGGAAATGGTGCTGGCGGTGTGGCTGCTCGCCAAAGGATTCAGTTCGTCTGCCCTGCAAGCTGGTGCTCGGTTCGAGCAATCGCGCGGCCACGATTGACCTTCGGAAGGAGGCCTCCACCGAAGCCGTCCAGACCGGCGACAGCTCGTTCGCGACGCTGCTGGGACCCGTACTCAGGGGAGTGGCGGCGACGCGTTCGTGGCCAGGGTCAACCCGTGCGCGACGGCGCCTTGACTACGCTGGGTCCCTCGGAGCAACCGTTGCGGGCAAGGCGCGCGACGGCGCCCTGGACGCATCGGCAGGCGCCGCGTCACCGGTCGCGCTCAAATCACGGTGATGCGCCGCCCCCTGACGAGCAGCCAGACGATGAGGACGACCTCGCCGACGAAGGTGAACGCGGCTACGTTCGCCCCGTAGCCGGCGACCAGCACCACGCCGAAGCCGTCGACGGCATAGCCGAGCCCGGCAACCACCAGCAAGATGCCCAGGATGGTCGGCGCGTAGGACGCCCTCCAGGCCAGCACGCCAAGCAGGATCAGGTGGACTCCGAAGAGCACCAGGCCCACGGCCCAGATGTCCTCGTAGGCCTGGACGCCCGCCAGTACCTGCGCGGCCAGCCCCTTGGGGTGGGGAAGCAGGCGAAGCATGCCCACCAGTTGGGCGATGGCGACCGCAAAGATCGCCGCGTAGGCGAGCCTGAACCACGCCGCCAGCATCGACAGGCGGCTGCTGACCGGCTCGAACACGGTGAACAGCGCCCAGGCGACCACGATGTCGAGGGCCGCGACGACCAGCAGGCTGGCGATGCCCAGGCGGACCAGCGTCTGGGAGTGGGCGAGGTTGGCGGCGGTCTGCGCGGCGTCGCCGTCCACCAGCAGGCGCCCCACCACGACCACTTCGCCGAACGCGGCCAGCAGCGCGACCAGCAGCAGGGCGATCCCTGCCGTGGTGCTCGCGGTGTGGATGGCTGGAATCAGGTCGCTGCGCAGTTCGGAGCTTCTTGGTTCGGGGCCCTTTGGCCGTCCGTCCGCAGCGAGCGAGGCGATGCCAGTAGGAGGTGGTGCTTGTGCTTGCCTGGTTGGTTCCATCGTTGGTTCCCTTCTGCCGTCGTCGAACTCGACGGTCGCTCGGCACCGCCAGCACCGTAGGAGGCCAACGGCCCGGATCGGGCGGGACCCCAGACCCATCCGGCCTCCTCCGGCGGTCGCAGGGCGCAACTAGCCCTTCCAGCGGCTGGCGGGCAGGGTCATGAGCTGGCCGGCGTGGGTTGCCGCACCTCGGTTCCCGGCGGTGCCGACACCGCTGGCTTCCGCCAGGTCCAGGCGTACCAGACGATGAACAGGGTGCAGGCAACCTCGATGGTGGCGAAGAACACGTAGAAGACGTTCACCGCGCCACCGGTCAGCGACCAGGCGACCGACGCGGTGTGCAGCAGGCCCGCCAGGATGTTCGCCCATCGGTTGGCGGCATGGGGCAGCACCCGCGACAGCAGGACCATCACGATCGCGGTCTCCATGAGGATGGCCCCGACTAGGACGAATCCCTGGGTGATCCGGAGGTCGCCGACATAGCCTGACAGGATCCGCTGGTGCTCTTCGGGTTGCAGGACCGGGTTGAAGAACAGCGTCATGATGTCGGCGTAGGCGTAGTTCAGGATCGCGAAGATCCACAGCGTCGACAGGATGACCCTGCGGTCTGTGGCTGCTGTGTTGCTGGTGGTCTTCATGTCCTACCTCCGCTCCCGCAGACGTGCGCGCCACCCCGCCTGCAACAGCCCCGATCCGCGCGGCGCGGGGTCCTTTCCGGCAGACTCGCTCGCCGCAGCATCGTCCCGGCATCGGCGGCGCGCCCAGGGTCGCCTGACCCGTGCCTGGCAGGACCAACGCCCTGTCGACCGGCGTCGAACGGTGACGTGGTTCTGACCCGAAAATTCACCGGTGACTGGGCGGGTAGCGGTGACCCCAATCGGTGATGATCCGAGGGGTCCGCGGGCCTGTATGGTCAGGCGGCTTCGGGTTGGACGATGACGGCCTTGCCGTCTCGGATCACGATCCGCTGGCCGGTGACAGCTTGCAGCTGGGCGGCGAGGTTGCGTGCCTTGCGCTGCTTGTCGATGCGCGCGTCGTAGTGCTCGGCGCCCAGGTCAGTGAACCGGGCTTCCGGATCGGACAGCAGGTGGTAGACGATCACCAGCACCGAGTTGCCGACGGCGACCATCGCCTTCTGGTTGCCGCGGCGTTTGGCGATCCTCCGGTAGCGCGCTCCCAGGAAACTGTCGGTGCGGGCGGCGGTGGCGACGATGTTGCCCAACGTCCCGGCCAGCCACGGGTTGCCCTTGCCGCGCCCCTTGGGTTTCTTCCGACCCGCCGACTCATGGACCTGGGGGCAGAACTTGGCCCACGACACCAGGTGCGGGGCCGACGGGAAGCGGCCCATGTCAACACCAACCTCGGCGATCAGCTCCTGAGCGGCGGTGACCCCAACCCCGGTGACCTCATCCAGCTGGGCCACCTGCGCTGCGAAAGGGGGCGATCGCCTGGTCGATCGTGGTGTCCAGGGCGGCGATCTGCTCGCTGAGCCGGTCGATGTTGTCCAGCATCATCCGCAAGATCACGGCATGGTGGTCGGTGAAGAACCCGCGCAGCGCCTCCTCAAGCGCCGCCAGCTTGGCGCGCAGCCGCCGGCGGGCCAGCTGCGCCAGCACCTTGGGGTCGCGCTGCCCGCCGATCAGCGCCTCCAGCATCGCCCGCCCCGACACGCCGAAGATGTCGCTGGCGACCGAGCTCAGCTTGATCTGCGCGTCCTCCAGCAGCTTCTCCACCCGTTGCATCTCGCGGGTGCGGTCCTGGATCAACGATCGACGGTAGCGGGTCAGGTCCCGCAACTGCCGGATGGGGCGGGGCTGCACCAGCGAGGGCCGGCACATGCCCCGTTCGGCCACCTTGGCCAGCCAGACCGCATCGGCCTTGTCGGTCTTGGGCCGCCCCGGCACGTTCTTGGCGTCGCGGGCGTTGACCAGCCAGCAGTCGAACCCTTCGGCCTCCAGCAAGTAGAAGACCCCTTTCCAGTAGGCCGACGTCGACTCCATCACCACCCGGGTGACCCCCCAGCTGTGCAACCAGTCGGCCAGCGCCAGCAGCGAGGTGGTGGTAGTGGCATAGCCACGGACCTCCTGCAGCCGCCGGCCTGGTTTGGTCTCGTGCGGCACCCGCACACACGCCTCCAGCGCCGCCTTGCCCAGATCCAGCGCGGCGACCCGCTCGACATGCAGCTCTTGCTCGTCGACCTCTTCCACCTGACCTCCCTGGGGACACAAGACGAGGAGGTCGCCCGCGGGAGCCAGCGGGATGTCGGGAAGTCGGACCCTCGTGCTCGTAGCGACAATGCGCAGCCCTCGGATGGCTCCCAGCGTCAAACTGAGTTACGGCCTTCACCTGCGCCAAGAACACCAGACGTCAGCGGGCGACCCGCCCGATTTTCCCGCATGCGCGGCGTCACCCAGACCCAGGACCTGAGTTCGCGATAGAGATCGCGGATCGATCAGCCAACATCGCCGGGCTCCTGGGGTGGTTCAGACTGACGGTGCTCGCGATGCCAGCCAAGCCGCTGCAGGCGGGCCAGCTTCAGTCCGGCCTGGCGGGCCTTGGGGATCGCCGGGCCGCGGCCCTGGTGCTCGTCGTGGGGGTGACGCAGCCGATCCCGGCGTGCAGCCACACCCCGTTGTAGCGCTCCCGCACGACCGCGAGCTCGGCGCGCAAGGTCGCCGGGTCGCGTTCAGGTGGAGCCATTCGGCCTTGCCGTGGCCGAACAGCGACTCGATCCAGGCCTGCTCGGTGAGGGTGCCGGGCCGGCCGAAGTGCTGGTGGATCGCGCACAGGGCCATGAACTCCCAGGTGGAGCTGCTGGTCATCTGCGGGCCGTTGATGAACCTACGCGGCCGGCCGGACCCACAGGCTCGATCAGGACCACTCAAGATGAATGTCGCTGAGGGCCAAGAGCACCGGCCGGGACGGGTCATCCACGCTGGGATCGACCAAGCCGTCCTGACGAGCGGCGACCCGCTCCAGCAGCCCTCGGGCTCCAGCACGTCGGTGAATACCACTGGACTTGGGTGGAGGTCTCCTGCGCTGAGGCGACCTCGGCCAGCCACCTGCGGCTGAGCAGGTCCTCGACCACGGTCGCGGCCACACCCGACCTGGTGAAGTGAGTCGTGTCGTAGATCGAGATCGGAGGTTGTCCCGACCGCCGTGGAATTTCGGCGGCGGCCCAGCGATGATCAGGCAGCATCCTCCTTGGTCGGTCAGGGCCTTCGGCAAGGTGCGGGCTTGTCTGGTTGGCGATGGTCGGGGAGGGAGCCAGGTGGATGTGGAGCAGGCACGGCTCCTCGCGATCATGTGGATGTCGCAACCCATGACCAGTCCGGACCGCCGTGCCTGCCTGTGCAGCATCTCCCATTCCTGCGGCTACCCAGCGGCTGGCTGCGTCCGCCGCGCTGGCACCCGGGCAGTGCCGTGATCTGCTCGACTACCTCGCCCAGATCGCCGACCCCAGGGGACCGGCGTGGCCGACGGCATGCGCTGGGCGCGGTGTTGGCCGTCGCGGTCGCCGCGGTGCTGGCCGGCGCGAGATCCCTGGCCGCGATCGGCGAGTGGGCAGCGGACGCGCCCCAGCGCGTCCTGGCTGCGCTGGGGGTGCGCCGCGACCCGCTGCGCCGGGTCTGGCAGCCAACCGGCGAGGCCACCGTGCGCCGCGTGCTGGCCCGCGTGGACCCCGACGCGCTGGACCAGGTCATCGGCCGGTGGCTGACCGACCAGCAGCCACAGTCGAGCCCGTCACCGCCGCCATCCCGCCCGCGGCAGTCGACGGCAAGACCCTGCGCGGCAGCGGCCACCACCACGCTTCGGCGGTGCATCTGCTCGCGGCGATGGACCACACCAGCCACGCCATCTTGGGCCAGACCGACGTGGACCACACCACCAACGAGATCGCCCGGTTCCAACCCCTGCTGGACCGCATGGATCTCACCGAGGCCGTGGTCACCGCCGACGCTCTGCACACCCAACGCGAACACGCCGACTGGTTGGTCACCCCAAGCACGCCGACTACCTGCTGCTCGTGAAGGCCAACCAGCCCACCCTGCACTGCCGCTCCAACGCCTGCCCTGGCGCCAGATCCCCGTCGCCGACCACACCCACAACCGCGGGCATGGCCGGGTCGAGATCCGCCGCCTGCAGGTCACCACCATCGCCGGCCTGGACTTCCCCCACGCCACCCAAGCCTTGCGGATCATCCGCCGCGTCCGGCTCCTGCATGGCCGGCGCTGGCGGATCGTGGTGGTCTACGCCATCACCGGCCTCACCGCCGCCCAGGCTCGCCCCGCCCGCCTGGCCGACTGGATCCGCGGCCACTGGGGCATCGAGGCGCTGCACCACATCCGTGACGTCACCTTCGCCGAGGACACCTCCCGAGTCCGCACCGGCACCGCTCCCCGCACCATGGCCAGCCTGCGCAACCTGGCCATCGGCATCCTCCAGGCCCACGGCCACCGCAACATCGCCGCCGCCCTGCGCTACTACGCCCACGCCGCCACCCGCGTGCTACCCCTGCTCGGCATCACCAGCCTGGAAACCCGACAAGCCCGCTCTTTGCCGAGGCCCAGCCGGGCCCGCGTCACCGCAAGGGCCAGCTCGCAAGGGCAGGCCAGGTGGGCCCCTGATCAGGGGCCCCTCGGCCCTTCGGCGCGCGGGGTATCTGTGAGATAGATCTCCCAGAGAGGAGACGGCGGTGGCGAGATCGAACCAGACGGGATTGGTGGTCCTCGGCGCGCTGAGCGTCACACCGATGACGGGGTGCGCGCTCCGCGAGGCGATCAGGGACGTGCTGGGACACTTCTGGAGCGAGAGCTTTTGCCAGATCTACCCGACCCTTGCCGAGCTGGAGCGGCAGGGGTTCGTGCAACGGCGCGGCGCGGCGCGCACCCACGCCTCCATGTTCTCGATCACCCGATCGGGCAGGGCCCGCCTGAAGCAACTCCTCAGCCAGCCCGTACAATCGGTCCCACCCCGCAACGGGCTGCTGCTTCGGCTGTTCTTTGGACGGCAGATCGGCCCGGACGCCTGCCGCTCGCTAGTGCCGGAGGCCAGGGCGGACGCGCAGCGTCGCCTGGGCCAATTCGAGGCCATCCGCCGGGAACTCGCGCAAACACAGGAGAACGCCCAAGACCGTCCCTACTGGCTCCTCACGCTGGCGGCCGGCGAGCACGCCGCTCGGGCGGCCATCGCGTGGACCGACGAGGCCCTGGCCACCCTCGACCGGCTCGGTCCACCCAACAAGCACCAACGTCGCCGCGAGGAAAGGACAGAAAGATGATCACCTCGACAAGGCAGCAACACGCCGTGGGGTCGGACCGGCCGCCCCGGCGGAAGGCGGCGGTCGCGGCCGCGGCCGGCTTCCTGGGGATCGCGGCCTTCCAGGCCGCCCTGGCGCTGGGCGCCCCTGTTGGCCGTGCGGCCTGGGGCGGGACCCACGTGCAGCTGCCCATGGCCTTTCGGATCGCAAGCGCGGTCGCGGTCGGGGTCTGGGCGCTGGCCGCGCTGATCGTCCTGGGACGCGCCGGGTTCCAGCTCCTCCCACTCCCTCCAGCCTTCCTCCGACGGGGAACATGGACCCTGGTGGGCGTGTCGGTGCTCGCCGCGTTGGTGAACCTCGCCTCCCCCAGCGGTTGGGAGCGCTTCGGCTGGGGGCCGGTCGCACTGGTCCTGGCGGTGCTGTGCCTGGCGGTCGCGCGGCCGGCCCGGCGTCTAGCAGCATCGGGGAGCGGAACCACATCCAGACAAACCCGCACTATGCCGAGACCCTGGCGATGGAGCTGATGCGCCTCGCGCAGTTGCCGTTCTTCCAGGGCATGCCGCAATGGGCCCTGGTCCGCGTGGCCGAGACGGCCGCTGAGGAGCAGCTGCCGGCGGGTGGGATGCTGCTTCGCCAGGGCGACCGGGCTCGGGCGGTTCACTTCCTGCTGGCCGGGTCGGTGCAGGTCCTGATCCGGGTGGGTGAGGAGGACCTGCTGGTGGCGGTGCTGCGCCGCCCCGGCGAGCTGCTCGGCTGGTCGGCGTTCCGGCCTCCCTTCCGGTACACCGCCTCGGTGCGCTGCGAGGAGCCAAGCCGGCTGGTTAGGGTGCCAGCCGCGGCGTTCGAGGAGTTGTTTACGCGCGATCCCGCGCTCGCCTACCAGACCCTGCAGCGGGTGGCGGCAAGCGTTGCCAACCGCCTGGAGCACGCCCGCCAGTGCCTGCGCCTACCGGCCGGGCGTCCTCTGCCAGGTGAGGGGTGCCGTGAGACGCCATCTCACGTCAGTCCTCAAGGGACAAGCGCTGAAAGCGGTCCCCTGGGTGGCCCCGATGCTGAAGACAGTAGAGCCATCTGCGCCGAGAACCTCCAGCTGCTGGCCGACGCCCCCTTCTTCGAGGGGTTCGACCCGCAGGACCTGGCCGAGCTGGCCAGCCACGGCCGCATGGTCGCCTTCGAGGCCGGCGAGCGGGTCTTCGTCGAAGGCGAGCCGGCCACTGCCCTGTTCCTGCTCGTCTCCGGCGCCGTCGAGCTCGTCTCCGGCGGGCAGGCCACCAAGGAAGGAGGTCCCGATCTGGCGGTACAGACCATCACCCACGCCGGCCACCCGGTTGGCTGGTCGGCGATGGTGGAGCCGTCCGCCTACCGAGCCACGGCCACCGCCCGAGAGGCGACCCGGCTGCTGGCGCTCGACCGCGACCTGCTGGAGGGTCAGGCCAAGGCGCACCCGAGCTTCGGCGCAGCGCTCATGCGAGCCATCCTCGGCGTCGTCGGGGACCGGCTGCGCGCGACCCGGCTGCGGCTGGTGGCGCGCCGCTACGACGACGTGCTGGTGGCGGTCCGGGACCTGCTGGGCCAGAGCGGCGCGCAGCTCAGCGTGACCTCCCCGCTGCACAAGCTCCCCCACTACCTGGAGCACCGCCTCACCCTCGCCGACGCCTTCCACACCCTGGACCTGCTCCAGCTCCACGGCGACCCGGTGGAACGCAACCTGGCCGCGCTCTGCACCGACGTCCTGGAGCGGGTCCACCAGGAGCTGCGGCTATACCAGCAGCTCCAAGCCATCTACGAGGTGGTCGCCGGCGCACCCCCGACGATGGGCCCCGAAGAGGTCCGGCGGCGCAGCATGCTGGCGTTCCGCCAGCTGTTCGCCGCCACCCGCCACCGCATCCTCGGCTGGGAGCACCTGCCCGAGCGGCCCGGGCACATCGTCATCATGAACCACCTGCACAACCACCCCGACAACCTGCTGCCCAACAACTTCACCCTCACCCTGGACACCCACTTCGTGGCCAGCATGATCCTGTTCCAGCGCTATGGGCAGGCGCCCATCCGGGTGGTCCGCAAGTCACGCCCGGACGAGTACGGCCACCAGCGGTTCTACGACCGGCTCGGCTACGTCTACACCTACGCCGGCCACGTCGACGCCGCCGACGAGGACCACGACAGCTCCCCAGAGGCCCGCCGGCGCTTGTTCCTGGACGCGGCCGGCTCCTACCTCCAAATGGGCAAGAACGTGGTGATCTGCCCAGAAGGGACCTCCGCGGCCACCGAGGCGTCGCCGCTGCGCTTCCGCCCGGGCGCCTTCCGGCTGGCCGCCCACGTCCGCCCCGAGCCGCTGCTGGTGCCGGTAGCGGTGGCCAACTTCGACAAGAAGCTCACCCGCACCACCACGGCCGCGGTGGTATACCAGCCGTTCCGACTGTCGGACGTGGTCGCCGACCCCGCCGACGAGCCCGCCCTGCTGGCGTTCATCAACCAGCAGCTCGGCCCGTGCTTTCGGGGCTGGGTGCGGGAGGCCGCCGCGCTGGCAGGGTCACCAGCCGATTAGGCGCCAAAGCCGGCCGGCACGCCGCCGAGCGCCAACTCCAGCCAGCGCCGCTCGAACGCCTCCCAGCGGCGCTCCTCGGGGGAGCCAGAGTGGCTGGCCGGGAAGCGCATCAGCTCGTGCGGCCCAGCCAGGTAGGCGGCGATGGCCAGCACGGTCGGCGCTGGCACGACCTCATCGACCAGGCCGACCCCGACCAGGGCCGGGCAGGTGACCAGGCCGGCAAAGTTCACCGGGTCGAAGTAGCGCAGCACCACCATCAGGTCCTCGGCGGTCTGCTCCGGGCGGCGCTCCAGGTAGCGGTTGATCTCGCCGGCCGACCCGGAGCTGGCGAACAGCCGCCGACCCTCCGCCCAGCCGAAGCTCGGCACCGCCACCGCCACCAGGTCGGCCACCCCGGCCAACGCCTCGGCCATCAGGGCCAGGCCGCCGGCCAGGCTCGACCCCTGCAGCACGGTGCGCGCCACTGCGGTGCCGAGCAGCTCGCGGCCCAGCCGGACCGCCCGCAGATAGTCGCAGACCGCGCCGCGCAGCACATGCCGCTCGGGCGACTCGATCCCGGTCAGCACCCACCCCCAGCGCGACCGCGACGGCAGCGCGGCCCTGGACCGCCCCCAACCGCGGACGTCCACGCCGACGACGTTGAGGCCGGCGCGTGCCCACCGCCACCTCGGCGTGCTTCGTCCCCCATAGCCGTGGCCGTGGACGACCAGCGGCCGGGGCGCACCATCGGCCCAGCGCAGCAGGTAGCCGTGAACGCGGGCGTTGCCCAACGAGCTGAACGAGAGCCACTCCAGCCGTAGCCCGGCTCGAATGGCGGCCGCCTCACGCTCCACCATGGGCACGGTTCGATCGAGTTCCTCGATGGTTTGGGACCAGAACTCCAAGAAATCGACCGGACGGCTCAAAGGCGGACGTGGGGAGCGCACCACGACAGCGTATCGCGGAGAATCCTGGCCGCTGGCACGTGACCGGCCTACGACCTCGGCCCAGGCCTGAGAGGTGCTCGGCCTCATCTTCGGCGGCGACCTGACCGACGGCCAACTCACCCCGTTCACCGCCTCGACCCGAACGGGAGCTGACATAGGTCAGGTGCGCCTGCGAAGACTGGCTACGGCGACACTGGAACCAAGCGTGATGCGATCAAGGTCGCCGACGGCGGTGTCGCGGCGAACGGACCTCAGGACGAACCTCTAGACTGGGACGCCGTGGAGGGCCGCCAGGTCGAGGAGGACGTGCGGCTGCGGCAGCGGATCTTCGCGGCATCGCGGGCAGGGAACCTTAGTGCTTCTGCCCGACCGCGAGTCCTCGGGGCTTGCTTGAGCCGTGTGCGGGGACGACCCGCACGCACGGTTACTAGGGGGCCCGGCCGCAGCAATGCGCCGGGCTACCCGACGAGGTATTCGTTGCGATCGTCATCCGTCAGACGATCCGCCAAGGCAGCTTCGGTAGCTTCGCCGTCCTGCTGGCCGCTGTCGGCCGCTTCCGTACCCTCTGGAACCGGCGCGGCAGCCATTCACCTGGGTCAAGGGCGCCGACGGCATCCCGGTCAAGGCGATCCCGACGCACGGCGCGGCACCGTCTGTTCAGGGCAGGCGCACATAGCCGTTGCGGGCCTTCCATAGGAAGTACCGCTCGAACAGCAGCTTGGCGGCGTGGGCCTGTGGGCCGGGGATCATCACCCCTGCCCGGCGGGGCGGCAGCATCTTGTCGGCCAGGATCATGACGCCGTTGTTGCCGGCGTCCATCACGCAGACGGCGGGGATGTCGCCGAACTCCTTGTGTGCGGTCGGCTGCTGGCCGCGGATCTGCGCGGCGATGTTGCTGGCGGCGGTGTGCGCCTGGGTCTCGGTGGGGAAGCCGGTCTTGGGCACGCCGACGGGCACGGCGGTGGTCCACGGCACCGTGACCGCCGCCGCGATGCCGACTGCGTACACGTTGGGGTAGGCCACAGACTGGTAGGTGTCGTGGACGGGCACGTAGCCCTTATCGTCGGCCAGCCTCGCCACCGATTGGACCACCTGCTGGCCGAGGAACGGCGGGACGATCATCGCGTAGGCGAACTCCAGCGTCCGCCCGTCAGAAAGCAGCAGCTTGCCCGGTGCCACCTCGGTCATGGCGGTGCCGGTGACGGCCTGGATGCCTTCCTTCCTGAGGAACATGCCGAGCAGCCGCTCGCCACCGGGGAGCCCGCCGATGCCGAAGTGGCCCAGGAACGGCTCGGCGGTCACGTAGGTGAGCGGCACCCGGCGGCGCAGCCCGGCCTTCTTGAGCTGGTAGGAGAGATTGAACAGGAACTCGTAGGCGGCCCCGAAGCAGCCCGCCCCCTGGGTGGCCCCGATGACCACTGGGCCGGGGTCCTGGAGGAACCGCTGCCAGCCCTCGCCGGCGCGGATGGCGTCCTCCAGGGTGGTGATCATGTAGGCGCCGTTGGCGACATCCAACCCTGGGATGACGTCGAGCTGATTGCGATAGCCGGTGGCGATCACCAGGTAGTCGTACCCGTAGCTGCCCCACGTGGTCTCGACCTGCTGGGCCACGGGATCGATGCGGGTGGCGGCGGCGTGCACGAAGTCCACGTCGTGGGACTCGAAGGTCGGGGCCAGCGGGAAGGTGATGTCTTGGGGGCGGCGCTTGCCGAACGGCAGCCAGATCAGCGACGGGTTGAACAGGAACCGGTCGGAGGCGGAGACGACCGTGACGTCGACGTCGCCTTCCAGCTCGTGCTTGACGCTCAGTGCCGCCGTCAGCCCGCCGAAGTTGCCGCCGAGCACCAGCACCTTCTTGCGCATGGTCGATCACCTTCCAGTAGGGGCCAGCGATCCCACGCTGCCAGCCTCGGGCGCGGCCGCAAACGGTCGAAGGTCCTTGGCGTGTAGGGACCAAGGGCCCCAGCCAGAACCGGAGTGAGGGGCCAGGCTGGTGGTCATCCGGGCTCGGCCGGTGCGCCCGTTGACCGTCAGCACAGCGAGGTGGCAGCCGTGAGCGCCCCGTCACAGCAGGAGCAGCCGACGAGCCCGGCGGCCCGTCCACGGCCGCGGTGCTCGAGCACCGCCCGGGTCCGGGCCCGAGGACCCCCGACGGAACTGTTGCCCATCGTGGTTCGAAGGATCCCGCCGGCTCCCGTCCCTTCGAATCGGCAACAACCATCAGAGCCCAGCAAGAACGGGGGGAATTCGCCGGGCGCCGCATCACCAACGCCATCAGGTGGCTGTTGGTGGTGAACGGCGTCGGCATGACCGGGCTCATCGTCCTGACCGGCGTCATGTCGTTCGGCTCCGCGAGGAATTCGAGCGGCGGCGGGATAGCCTCTTCGCGCACTGAACCCCAGCATCGAGGCTGGCGACAAGGAGGGAGATTGCGATGCTCAGACGGCTGGTTGGCGTAGCCGCGCTCACGGCGGCGCTAGTCATCGGTGCCGCCGTCCCCGCGCTCGCCCAGGACGTTACCCCGGGTGGCGGCAATGACTTCGGGCAGCATGTGGCGGGTATGGCGCCAGAGCACGCCATCGCGCATGGGGCCGACTTCGGGGCGTGTGTCAGCGCGATGGCCCATGGCTTGGCGTGCCCCCACCTCCACCCATAGCGACTCTCCCACACGGACCGTCCACCAGCACCAGAGGCCAACAGGCCTCGAGCCAAGCACGACGTCACCGACCCCAGTAACTGGCACTTACCACCCAGCTCGTTACACCGGCGTCCTTCGGCTCCGCGGTGGCCGCCATACCAGCCGCCCCCGGCCATGGCCCGTGGAGGCCCATCTAGGTATGTGGGTCGCCCGGGGAAGGCAGTGGCTGCCTCTCGCAGCGGCAGGCCGGTTGCATAGGGACGTTTGGCCCATGCGAGCCGGGCCGGAATGCCTCTTTGCGGACGGGCCGGGTCGGTCTATGGTTGCCTGGTTCCAGGGGGGCTCACCCCAGGAGGGTGCCATGATCCGGCGCTCCCGAGCCCAACAGCTTGGGCTGCTGGGCGGCCTCGTAGGTGCGTTCCTAGCGGCCGCGGCGGTCACTGCGCCGGCGCTGGCGGACGAGGGCGAGGAGGCCGTCCCCGCCCGCACCCAGGTCCAGACCGCGGTGGCGATCCTGCGCACTCAGCCCGAGCAGCTGGAGTTGGCTGCCGACCGGATCAACGACGCCACCGAGGCCGACGACAAAGACGGCGTGGACATCGACCGGGTCGAGCAGGCCAAAAAGACGTTAGAAGCTGGCGACATGGCCAAGACCGAGCTGCTGCTGGAGCAGGCGCTGGGCGGCTGCCCCGGCGAGCCGATCGCCAACCCCACCAAGATCCGGGCCACCCGCCCCCAGCAGCCCTGCCCGACCCCCGCTCACGAGCTGGCCCTTGGCCGGGTCCCCCTCGGTGGCGCGGCCAAGCCGGCCCTGGTGGCGATCGGGGCAGTGCTGGTGGTGGGCGGGCTGGTGCTGACAAGGAGCATCCGATGAGCGACACCACCCTGGACCGCCCCGCCGGCGTCCCGCCGGCCTCGGGCCGTCGGCGGCTGTGGGACGCCCTGGACGAGCGCCTCGGCCTCAAGGGGCTGCAGTATCCCATCCCCGCCCATGCCAACACCCTGGCTTATTCGCTGGGTGGTCTGTCGCTGCTCAGCTTTGTGCTGCTGGTGGCGACCGGGATTTTCCTGACCCAGTACTACAACCCCGACCCGGCCGCCGCCCACGCCAGCGTCCGCCGCATCATCACCGGGGTGACCGGCGGCGACTTCATCCGCGCCTTCCACTACTGGGCCTCGATGGCCATGATCGTGCTGGTCGGGCTGCACCTGCTGCGGGTGTTCGTCTCCGCGTCGTTCAAGCGGCCCCGGGAGGGCAACTGGGTCATCGGGGTGGCGCTGGCCGCGATCACCGCTGGGCTGTTTTTCACCGGCTCGGTGCTGAAGTGGGACCAGGAGTCGCTGGAGGCCCTGGAGCACAACATCGAGGTCGGCAAGCTGCTGGGCCGCTTCGGGTTCTGGTTCTCCGACACCTTCGGCGGCATCGCCTTGTTGACCCGACTGTATGTGGTCCACATCAGTGTGCTGCCGGCGCTGTTCACCTTGGCCGTGGTGGCGCATTTGCTGCTGGTCAAGCGGCACGGCATGGCCCCCTCCCCCTTCCGACGCGACACCGCCAAGGACAGCGGGCCGGAGCCGACCCGGCCGTTCACCCGCCATTTGGCCGAGCTCGGGGCGCTGGGGCTCGTCCTGGTCGGGGTGCTGACGCTGCTGGCGGCGCTGCTGCCGCCTGGGCATGGGCCGGCGCCGATCGAGGGCATCGAGGTGACCAAGCCGCCCTGGCCGCTGTTGTGGGTCTACCCGGTGGAGGACTGGCTCGGGTTGTCGGGGATCTTGTGGGCGACCCTGGCCATCTTCGCCGCCCTGCTGCTGGTCCCGCTGGTGGACCGCTCCCCCGAGCGCCACCCGCGCCGGCGCTTGGCGGTCATGATCGGCGCCGGGCTGGTGGTGGTGGCCATCATCGGGCTGATCATCTTCGCCGCCATCCAGCCGGTGGTCAGCCACATCGAGATGTGATTGCCGTGCGCAGCCGGGTCCAGGTCGTGTTCTGGTCGGCCACGCTGGTGACGGTGATCCTGCTCGGGGTGACCTGGACGCTGGCCCAGCGCGCCTTGGCCGGCGGTGCCAGCGTCGAGGATGACGTCCTGCTGGCCGTGGCGGGCACTGGGCTGGCCGCTGCATCTCTGGTGGCCGCGCGGATCATGGTCGTGGTCGGGCGGCTGCGCCGCCGCTCTTCTGAGGGCCGGTAAGCGTGAGCGAATCTTGAGGATCCCTCGACCTGGCTCTTGAAGCGGCCGCCATAGGCTGACCCTGGCAACCGGGCCGCCTGACTGGCGGTCACGCTGAAGCTGGAGGGAAAGGG
>Ga0081539_10002551_pt1 | contig 25286 bp, 25 predicted proteins | sample TabmetS4T2R2_FD_71023 | JGI IMG/M metagenome (GOLD analysis project Ga0081539, IMG submission 71023) | Tabebuia heterophylla rhizosphere microbial communities from the University of Puerto Rico - S4T2R2 | ecosystem: Host-associated > Plants > Roots > Rhizosphere ...
CGGGCCCGATCCCTTGCGGCGCCGGCATGCGCAGCGACACGCCGGCGTCCAGCGCCACCGTGGCGGTGTCGCCGACGATAGCCGTGACCTTGCCCGGCAGGAGGTTGGTGGTGCCGATGAAGCCGTTGACGAACAGGGTTTTCGGCCGGTCGTAGATCGCCACCGGCGTGTCGAACTGCTCGACCTTGCCCTTGTTCATGACGGCGATGCGGTCGGCGACGCTCATCGCCTCGTCCTGGTCGTGGGTCACCAGGATGGTGGTGAGGCCGAGCTGGCGCTGCAGGCGCTTGACCTCGATCTGCATGTCGAGCCTGAGGTTGCGGTCGAGCGCGGCGAAGGGTTCATCGAGCAGCAGGATCGACGGCTCGACCGCGAGCGCGCGGGCGAGCGCGACGCGCTGCTGCTGGCCGCCCGAGAGCTGGCGCGGCAGGCGCTCGCGGAAGGCGCCGAGCTGGACCATGTCGAGCATGCGGTCGACGCGCCCGCCGACCTCCGGGCCGCGCTGGCCGCGCGCCCGCAGGCCATAGGCGACGTTCTCCGCCACCGTCATGTGCGGGAACAGGGCGTAGTTCTGGAAGACGATGCCGACGTTGCGCTGGTTGGCCGGCAGATGGTCGATGCCGGTGCCGTCGACCAGCACGCGGCCGCCGGCCTGTCGGACGAAGCCCGCGATGACGCGCAGGAGAGTGGTCTTGCCGCAGCCGGAGGGACCGAGCAGGGCCACGACCTCGCCGGGCTCGATGGCGAGCGACACGCCGTCGACGGCGACGGCCGCGCCATAGCGCACCGTCAGATTGTCGACGTCCAGGGTCCGCCCGGCGGGCGCGACCTGCGGTGAAGCGGGCGCAAACGCTTGCAAATCTGCTTCCTTCCCCCGACGGCTTGGACGCAAGCGGCGTGCCAAGCGTCGCGTGGAAGGCTACGCCTGTCCAGGCGCCGGTTTCGCAAAACAAGAAGCGCGCCGTTGCCGGCGCGCCCTGCTCAAGAAGCCGTGAGGTTCGACCCTAGCCCAGCTTGCCCATCGCCACGGCCGTGTCGGCCATGCGGTTCGAGAAGCCCCACTCGTTGTCGTACCAGCTCATGACGCGCACCAACGTGCCGTCCATGACCTTGGTCTGGTCCATGTGGAAGGTCGACGAGTGGCTGTCGTGGTTGAAGTCCATCGACACGTTGGGCTGGTCGGTCCAGCCCAGGATGCCCTTGAGCTGGTTGGCGGCGGCGAGCTTCACCGCCTTGTTGATCTCGTCCTTGTCGGTCTTGCGCTTGGCGACGAACTTGAAGTCGATCATCGAGACGTTGGGCGTCGGCACGCGGATCGCCACGCCGTCGAGCTTGCCGTTCAGTTCGGGCAGCACCAGGCCGACGGCCTTGGCCGCACCGGTCGAGGTCGGGATCATCGACAGTGCGGCGGCGCGGGCGCGGTAGAGGTCCTTGTGCATGGTGTCGAGCGTCGGCTGGTCACCGGTATAGGCATGGATGGTCGTCATGAAGCCATGCTCGATGCCGACCGCGTCGTTCAGCACCTTGGCGACCGGCGCCAGGCAGTTGGTGGTGCACGAGGCGTTGGAGACGACGACGTGATCCTTGGTGAGCTTGTCGTGGTTGACGCCGTAGACGACCGTGAGGTCGGCATTGTCGGCCGGTGCCGAGACCAGCACGCGCTTGGCGCCGGCATCGACATGGGCCGACGCCGCCTTCTTGGAGGTGAAGAAGCCGGTGCACTCGAGCGAGAGATCGACGCCCAGCGCCTTGTGCGGCAGCTTCGAGGGATCGCGCTCGGCGGTGACCTTCATCTTGCCGCGGCCAACGTCGATTGTATCACCGTCGACCTTGACCTCGCCGTTGAAGCGGCCGTGCACGGAGTCGAAGCGGAAGAGGTGGGCGTTGGTCTCGACCGGGCCGAGATCGTTGATGGCCACGACCTCGATGTCCTTGCGGCCCGATTCGATGATGGCGCGCATGATGTTGCGGCCGATGCGACCGAAGCCGTTGATTGCAACCCGAACAGCCATGTCTTCCTCCGTTATCTGCTGAGTCGCCGCGCTGCTTCCGCGATCGCCTCGGCGGTGATGCCGAAATGCTTATAGAGGTCGGCGGCCTTGGCCGACGCGCCGAAGCTCTTCATGCCGACGAAAGCGCCGCGCGAACCGAGCCAGCGCTCCCAACCGAATCCCGCTGCCGCCTCGCAGGCTACCCGCACCGTGCCGTCGGCCCCAAGGACCTGTCGGTGATATGTTTCGTCTTGCGCAGCGAACAACTCCCACGACGGCATGGACACGACTGCCGCCTGGATGCCGTCCTTGGCCAGAAGATCGCGCGCGCCCAAGGCGAGGTGGGTTTCCGAGCCCGAGGCGATGAGCCGGACCGGGGCAGAAGCGTCGCCCGCCAGGATGTACGCCCCGCGGGCGCAGAGGTTGCCGTCGCCGGCGTCGCGCAGGGTCGGCAGGTTCTGGCGCGTCAGCGCAATGACGGTCGGCGTCTTTTTCGACTCCAGCGCAAGCTGCCAGCACTCGGCCGTCTCGATCGTGTCGGCCGGCCGCATCACCTGCAGGCCGGGAATGGCGCGCAGCGCCGCCAGGTGTTCGATCGGCTGATGGGTGGGACCGTCCTCGCCGAGGCCGATCGAATCATGGGTCATCACGTAGATCACGCGCACGCCCATCAAGGCGGCGAGACGGATCGACGGCCGGCAGTAGTCGGTGAATACCAGGAAGGTGCCGCCGTAAGGGATGACGCCGCCATGCAGCGCCATGCCGTTCATGGCCGCGGCCATCGCGTGCTCGCGGATGCCGTAATAGACGTAACGGCCGGCGCCGTCGGACAATGTGTTGGCCTTCAGCGAGGCGGTCTTGGTGTTGTTCGAGCCGGTGAGGTCGGCCGAGCCGCCCACCGTGTCAGGCAGCACCGGGTTGATGACTTCCAGCGCTTCCTGGCTCGACTTGCGCGTCGCCCACGAGGGTTTCTCGGCGGCGACCTTAGCCTTGAAGGCATTGATGGCCTCGCCGACGGCGGCCGGGATGTCGCCCTTGATGCGGCGGTCGAACTCGGCGCGGTCAGGCTCGGCCATTGCCGCATGGCGCTTCACCCACTTGCGCCGGGCCGACTTGCCGCGCGATCCGACCTTGCGCCAGGCGCTGAAGATCGGCTCGGGGATGTCGAACGGACCGTAGCTCCAGCCGAGCTTCTCACGCGCGCCCGCCACTTCGTCCTTGCCGAGCGGCGAGCCGTGCGTGGCGGCGGTGCCGGCCTTGGTCGGCGCGCCGAAGCCGATGATCGTCTTGCAGGCGATCAGCGAGGGCTTGTCGGTGACGTTGCGCGCCTTGCGGATGGCGCGCTGGACGGCGTCAGGATCGTGGCCGTCGACCGCCTGAACATGCCAGCCGGCGGCGGCGAAGCGCTTCTTGTGGTCCTCTGACGTCGAGAGCGAGGTCGGGCCGTCGATCGAGATGCTGTTGTCGTCGAACAGCACGATCAGGCGGCCGAGCCCGAGATGGCCGGCGAGCGTGATCGCCTCCTGGCCGACGCCTTCCATCAGGCAGCCGTCGCCGGCGATGACGTAGGTATAGTGATCGACGATGTCGCGGCCGAAGCGCTCGGCCAGCAGCCGCTCGGCGAGCGCAAAGCCCACGGAATTGCCCAGGCCCTGGCCGAGAGGGCCGGTCGTGGTCTCGATGCCGCTGGCGTGGCCGTACTCGGGGTGGCCCGCAGTCTTGCTGCCGAGCTGGCGGAAATGCTTCAGCTGGTCGAGCGTCATGTCGGCGTAGCCGGTGAGATGCAGCAGCGAATAGAGCAGCATCGAGCCGTGGCCGGCCGACAGGATGAAGCGGTCGCGATCGGGCCAATGCGGCTCCGAGGCATCGAACTTCATGAACTTGGTGAACAGCACCGTGGCGACGTCGGCCATGCCCATCGGCATGCCGGGATGACCCGAATCCGCCTGCTGCACGGCGTCCATGGCTAGAGCCCTGATGGCGTTCGCCATGTCGCGGCGGGCAGCGATCTGATCGGTCATTTTGCGGGGGCGCCGGTATGTTTTTTGAAACGGCGCGCAACATGCCGACCGCTCCCCCAGGCGTCAATGCGCAAAAGCCGCCGCGGAAGGCAACATCTAGCGCTCTCAGTCGCTCCACAGCGCCAAGATGTTGACCATTCACCGGCGCTACACTTATCCTCCGACGATGGAGCAGGTGCGGACGGGAGAGCAATCGCCGCCCTCCGGTGGGGGAGCGATGTCCAAGGCAGCCAGCGCGAAGGATCGCGTGGACAGCGCGCTCAGCCGGCTGGAATCGATGCTGGACGAACGCCTGCAGGCGGAAGCCGGCCGTGCCGCCGACCTGGCCAAGCGTCTCGACCGGCTCGAGCGCCAGCACGACGAGTTGAAGAAGGTGGCGTTGGAGGTCGAGGGCCGGCTCGAGCGCGCGATGGAGTACATCCGCTCGCTGCTGGCCGCCGACCAGAAGTGATCAAGGCAAGACATCCACACCGAAGGATGCTTCGCACAGGCCGACGTGTCAGACTGTGCACCCCCTCGACGCCCAATAAGGGCGCAACAAAAAGGAGTAACGACGATGCCGGAGGTATCGGTCCAGATCGCCAACCGCGACTACGAGCTCGCTTGCGGCGATGGTGAGGAAGAGCGGGTCCAGGAGCTCGCTGCCTACGTCGACGAGAAGATCGCCGAACTGCGCCGGCAACTGCCCGGCACCCCCGAAGTCAAGCTGCTGGTGTTCGCCGCCCTGATCCTGGCCGATGAGAGCCGCGAAGCGCGCGGCATCGCCAAGGCCGCCGAGACCGCCCGGGCCAGCGCCACCGACAGCGCCGAGACGCTGGCCACGGCGCTGGAGGACCTGATCACCTCGCGCGTCGACAAGATGAGCAAGAAGGTGAGCGGGGCGGCTTAGCGGCCGCTGTCGACGCCGTCCTACCTTCACGTTCCTCTCCCCCTAGCGGGGGAGAGGAGCCTGAGGCTCTGATCGAACCGCCGGGCTCGCATTGCAGCAGCCGCCCCCAGTCCCTAGATTAGCTGTGGGGCGGATTTCTGCGCGGTGCGAGGTTCGCTTAAAACCCCGGGGCCAATAAGAACTCCTGGGAACTGTCCCTGGCCTTGACCCTGGTCTTGGCCACACGGTGCCCACCTGCTTTTGCAGGCCTTGGAGGTTCTACGAGCCACGGCCCATCGTGGAGCCGCCCCACCTTGCTTCTTCCCGCATGTCCCTGATCGACGACAAACGCACCCTGCGCAGCGCCATGCTGGCGTGGCGCGGCGCGCTGTCCGATGACGAGCGCCGCGCCGCCGCCGACGGGCTGCTGGCGACCTTCGAGCGCGAGCTGCCGTTCGAGACGCCGGCCGTCGTCTCGGGCTTCTGGCCGATCAAGGACGAGATCGACATCCGCCCGCTGATGATCGAGCTGCACAATGGCGGCTGCCAGCTCGCGCTGCCGGTCGTGCAGGGCCGTGGCAAACCGCTGCTGTTCCGCGCCTGGCGGCCGGGCGATTCGCTGGAGCAGGGCGTGTTCGGCACTCTGCAGCCGTCGGCCAGGCGCGAGACTCTCGAGCCGGACGCGCTGATCGTGCCGATGCTTGCCTGTGACGAAGAAGGCTGGCGCCTGGGCTATGGCGGCGGCTTCTATGACCGGACCCTCCTCGGTCTGCGGGCACGACGCCGGGTGACGGCCATGGGAGTCGGCTTCAACGCCCAGCTGGTCGATGGCGTTCCGCATGGCCCCGACGATCAGCGGCTCGATTGGTTGTTGACCGATAAGCGCGCATACGCCTTTGTCTAAGTATGAAGGTCCTGTTCTGCGGTGACATCGTCGGCCGGGCCGGCCGCGATGTAGTGATCAAGGAAGTCCCCCGTCTGCGGCGCGAGCTCGGTCTCGATTTCGTGGCGGTCAACGGCGAGAACGCGGCGGCGGGCTTCGGCATCACCGCCAAGATCTGCGGCGAGCTGCACGCCGCTGGCGTCGACTGCATCACCACCGGCAACCACGTCTGGGACCAGCGCGAGATCGTGCCCTACATCGCCCAGGACAAGCGTCTGCTGCGGCCGGTCAACTTTCCGCCCGGCACGCCGGGGTGGGGCGCCAACCTGTTCCAGACGGCGCGCGGCCAGAAGGTCGTCGTGATCAACGTCATGTGCCGCCTGTTCATGGACGCGCTCGATGATCCGTTCCGCGGCGTCGATGCCGAGCTCGCGAAGTACGGCCTGGGCGGCACCGCAAACTTCATCCTGGTCGATGTGCATGGCGAGGCGACCAGCGAGAAGCAGTCGATCGGCCATTATTGCGACGGCCGCGTCTCGGCCGTGCTCGGCTCGCACAGCCATGTGCCCACGGCCGATAGCTGGATCCTGCCCGGCGGCACGGCCTACCAGACCGATGTCGGCATGTGCGGCGACTACGATTCGGTGATCGGCATGAAGAAGGAATCGGCCGTGCAGCGCTTCGTGCGCAAGGTCCCGGGCGAGCGCCTGGCGCCGGCCGAGGGCGAGGGCACTTTGTGCGCGGCGGTTGTGGAAACCGACGACCGTACAGGCCTCGCCACCGCGGTCCGCCCGATCAGGCTGGGGGGCCGGTTGTCTCAGACGCTGTGAATTGCTGCATCTTGTGTTGCACAACTGGCCGTCCTACCTATTAGAGGTAGTCTGAAGACCCTCGTTGACGGCTTGGGGAAAAAGCGCCATCTTTTTGATGTTAAACGATTTTTCGCCGACGTCGGCGACTGTCTTCAGGTTAGAGGGGGCGTCGGAATCTAGGTTCCGACGTTTTTTAGCGGGGGCTTCGGCCCCCGCCTTTTTTTGTCCCGGGCCCTGCAGGCACGGTCTCTAACACTCCCAAAGCCCACGAGAAGTGGTATAGCCGGCCCATCAACTCACTGAATCTGGTTTTGGGGCGATGGCGGGCCATTCGCAGTTCAAGAACATCATGCACCGCAAAGGGCGTCAGGACGCCCAGCGGGCCAAGATCTTCACCAAGCTGATCCGCGAGATCACGACCGCGGCGCGGCTCGGCGCGGCCGATCCCAACGCCAATCCGCGCCTTCGTGCCGCCGTGATCGCCGCGCGCGAAGCCAACATGACGCGCGACACGATCGATCGCGCGATCAAGCGCGGCTCGGGCAGCGACGCCGACGCCAACTACGACGAGGTCCGCTACGAGGGCTACGGCCCGGCCGGCGTCGCCGTGATCGTCGAGGCGCTGACCAACAACCGTAACCGTACCGCCGGCGAGGTCCGCTCGATCTTCGGCAAGCATGGCGGCAATCTCGGCGAGTCCAACAGCGTCTCCTTCATGTTCGACCGCGTTGGCGAGTTCCGCTTCCCGCTCTCGGTCGGCAGCGCCGACGAGGTGCTGGAGAAGGCGATCGACGCCGGCGCCGACGACGTGGTGAGCGGCCAGGGCGAGGAGGGCGTGCACGAGATCTACGCCGCCCAGGAGAACTTCAATTCGGTGCGCGAGGCGCTTGAGAAGTCGCTCGGCCAGCCCTCGGTCGCCAAGCTCAGCTGGCGGCCCAAGACCACCTCGCCGGTCGAGGGCGAGACCGTGCAGACCCTGCTCGACCTGATCGCGGCCCTGGAAGACAACGACGACGTCCAGAACGTCTACGCCAACTTCGAGGTGTCGGACGACGCTCTGGCGAAGTTCGCGGCCTGAAGCCCGATGATGAGACTGATCGGCCTCGATCCCGGTCTGCGATTGACCGGCTGGGGCGTGATCGACGTCGATGGCAACAGATTGCGTCACGTGGCGCACGGCGTGGTCCGGGTGACCACGACAGGCACGCTGGCTGATCGCCTGCGCGAGCTGTTCGACGGCGTCGCCGCCGTGGTCGAGGCGCAGCGCCCGCTCGAGGCCGCCATCGAGGAGACCTTCGTGAACGTGAACCCGGGATCGACGCTGAAGCTCGGCCAGGCGCGCGGCGTCGTCCTGCTGGCGCCGGCGCGCGCCGGCCTGCCGGTGTTCGAGTACGCCGCCAACCTGGTGAAGAAGTCGGTGACCGGCGCCGGCCATGCCGACAAGCGCCAGATCGCCATGATGGTCGGCCGCCTGCTGCCCGGCGTCGATGCCAGCGCCGACGCCGCCGACGCGCTGGCCGTTGCCATCTGCCACGCCCATCATCGCGCCACCCATTACGCTACGGGCAAGCGCGTGGAGGCGGCGCAATGATCGCCAAGCTGAAAGGCATCGTCGATTCGGTCGACACCGACGGAGCCGTCATCGATGTCGGTGGCGTCGGCTATCTCGTCTCGGCCTCGTCGCGCACCCTGCGCGATCTCGTGGCCGGCGGCGAGGCGACCATGCTGGTCGAGACCATCGTGCGCGAAGACGCGATCGCCCTCTACGGCTTCCTCGAGACCGCCGAGCGTGATTGGTTTCGCATCCTCACGACCGTACAAGGCGTCGGTGCCAGGGTTGCGCTGTCGATCCTCTCGACGCTCGCGCCCGACGAGATCGCCCGAGCCATCGCCGCCCAGGATCGCGCGACGCTGAGCCGCCCGGCCGGCGTAGGACCGAAGCTCGCAGCACGGCTTGCCACCGAGCTCAAGGACAAGGCAGCGGCCTTCGGCGTGGCGCCGGCGCCAAAGGGTACGGCCGCGCCGGCAGCGATGCCTTCGGGTTCGATCAACGAGGACGCCGTCTCCGCCCTGGTCAATCTCGACTACAAGCGCGTCGAGGCGTACGGCGCCGTGGCACGCGTGACGCAGCGGCTGGGTGAGGGCGCGACGTTCGACGCGATCGTCCGCGCCGCCCTGCAGGAGCTGGCGCGATGAACGGGCCAACGAACGGTGACGATCGCCTGGTGACGTCCAAGCGCGCCGAGGAGGACGCGGCCGAGCTGGCGTTGCGTCCGCAGACCTTGGCCGATTTCATCGGCCAGAAGCAGCTGCGCGAGAACCTCCGGATCTACATCGCCGCCGCCAAGTCGCGCAAAGAAGCGCTCGACCACGTGCTGTTCCACGGGCCGCCCGGCCTCGGCAAGACGACCCTGGCGCAGATCGTGGCGCGCGAGATGGGCGTGGGCTTTCGCGCCACCTCGGGCCCGGTGATCCAGAAGGCGGGCGACCTCGCCGCCCAGCTCACCAACCTGCAGCCGCACGACGTGCTGTTCATCGACGAGATCCATCGTCTCAACCCGTCGATCGAGGAGATCCTCTATCCCGCCATGGAGGATTTTCAGCTCGACCTGATGATCGGCGAGGGGCCGGCGGCGCGCTCGGTGCGCATTGAGCTGCAACCCTTCACCCTGGTCGGCGCCACCACGCGGTCGGGCCTGATGACGCGCCCGCTGCGCGAACGCTTCGGCATCCCGCTGCGCATGGTCTTCTACGAGCCGGCCGAGCTCGAGACGATCGTCCATCGCGCGGCGCGCGTGCTCAAGATGGAGATGGCCAAGGACGGCGGTGCGGAGATCGCCAAGCGCTCGCGCGGCACGCCGCGCGTGGCCAACCGCCTGCTGCGCCGCGTGCGCGACTTTGCTGCCGTCGGTGGCCATCCTGTGGTCGACGCCAAGGTCGCCGACGAGGCGCTGGGCCGGCTGGAAATCGACGGCCGCGGGCTCGACTCCATGGACCGCCGCTTCCTTGCCTGCATCGCCGAGAACTACGGCGGCGGTCCGGTTGGCGTCGAGACGCTGGCGGCGGCGCTCTCCGAGCAGCGCGATGTCATCGAGGACGTAATCGAGCCGTACCTGATGCAACTCGGCCTCCTGATGCGGACGCCGCGTGGGCGACTCCTGTCGGAGGGCGGCTATCGCCATCTCGGCATCGCCCTGCCGCGCGAGCAGAAGCGGCAGCTCGACCTTTTGGCCGCCGGTGAGCCGGAGGACGAGGCGTGAGCGCGCCCGCTGGCCCGACCAGCGGGCATATCGCGGGTGGCGTGCATGTGCTGCCATTGCGGATTTATTACGAAGACACCGACGCCGCGGGCATCGTCTATTACGCCAACTGGCTGCGCTTTCTCGAGCGCGGTCGCACCGAGCTTCTGCGCCTGCTCGGCCAGGAGCACAGCGCCTTGCGCGACGAGCAAGGTGTGAATTGGGTCGTGCGCCGCTGCGCCATCGACTACCTGAAGCCCGCCCGGCTCGACGAGACGATCGAGGTCGTCACGAGCTGTGGTGAACTGCGTGGCGCCTCGCTCGAGATGATCCAGCTCGCCCGCCGCGGCGAAGAGATCCTGGTCCGTGCCGAACTTCTGGTCGCCTGCATGGGTGCGACAGGTCGGCCGGCCCGATTGCCACCGCACGTGCGGACTGCCCTGGCCCAGGTTCGTGCGGGGGAGTCGCCCCGCTCACGCCACATTCAAGTATAACCCTTTGAACTAACGGAGATATCAAAATGGACGCGTTTGCGCAGGTCGCCAGTACCCCCCTTGGCGGCAGCACCGGGCCGATCGACATGTCGGTCTACGGCCTGTTCATGCAGGCCGACTGGGTCGTCAAGGCCGTCATGATCGCCCTCCTTCTCGCCTCGTTCTGGTCGTGGGCGATCATCTTCGAAAAGATGCTGCGCCTGCGCTCGCTGAAGAAGAGCGCGCAAGCCTTCGAGGACACCTTCTGGTCGGGCGTCTCGCTGGAAGATCTCTACGACCGAGTCGGCGCCAAGCCCGACGATCCCATGTCCAGCATCTTCTCCGCCGCCATGCGCGAATGGCGCCGGTCGGTATCCAAGGGGCTCGCCACCAGCGCCACGGCGCGCGCCGCGCTCCGCCAGCGCATCGAGCAGGTGATGAGCGTCACCATCCAGCGCGAGATGGAGGCGATCGAGAAGCGGCTGGGCTTCCTCGCCACGGTCGGCGCCAACGCCACCTTCGTCGGCCTGTTCGGCACGGTGTGGGGCATCATGAACAGCTTCGGCCACATCGCGCAGTCCAAGAACACCTCGCTCGCGGTCGTGGCGCCCGGCATCTCCGAGGCGCTATTCGCCACCGCGATCGGCCTCGTCGCCGCCATCCCGGCGGCCGGCGCCTACAACATCCTGTCGGGCCAGGTCGCGCGCTACGCCCAGCAGCTCGAATCCTTCGCCGGTGAGTTCATCACCATCCTGTCGCGTCAGCTCGAGGAGCAGGTCTGATGGCAGGCGTCATTCCAGCTGCCGGCAGCAGTGCGGGCGGCAGCAAGTTCAGGCGGCGGCGCTACACGCCGATCGCCGACATCAACGTCACGCCGCTGGTCGACGTCATGCTGGTGCTGCTGATCATCTTCATGATCACCGCGCCGCTGTTGCAGGTCGGCGTGCCGGTCGATCTGCCCAAGACCAGCGCCCAGCAGGTCGGCGGCAAGGATGAGCCGCTGGTCGTGTCGGTCAACGCCCAGGGCGAGGTGTTCCTCGGCGAGACCAAGTACGACCTCGCCGAGCTCGGCACCAAGCTCAAGGCCGTGCACGAGGAGAAGCCCGACCAGCGGGTTTTCATGCGCGGCGACAAGGCGGTCGACTACGGCAAGATGATGGAAGTGATGGGCGTGGTGATCGACAGCGGCTTCCGCCAGCTCGGCCTACTCGGTGAGGCCGCCCAGCAGCTCGGCAAGGGCGGCGGCGGCACCGTCACACCTGCACCTGGACCTACTCCGGCGCCGCGTGGCCAGCAGCCAACACCGCGTCGGTAGAGCCGCAAGGAGTGGAGGAGGAGAAGCGATCGATGTCCGACCGCTACCCCGAAAGCGTCGAGATGCGCATGCCGGCTATGGTGTCGGGCGTGCTGCATGTCGTGCTGCTCGGGGCGGCGGTGCTGAATCTCAGCTTCTTCAACCGGCCGCCGCTGATGGACCCCGAGCCGGTGATGGTCGACTTCGAGATGATCGACAAGAAGGCCGCGGCGCCCAAGGTCGGCAATCCGCCGCCGCAGCCCAAGGACGTGCCGATCGCCGAGGAAGCGACCAAAGCGCCGCCGCCGAAGTCGGCCGAGCCGCCGCCGGCGCCCGAGAAGCCCAAGCCCGATGTCGCGGAGGCGAAGCCCTTGCCGCCCACGCCCGTCGAGAAGCCCAAGCCCGAGCCGCCCAAGCCGGCGGAAGACCTGATCGCGCTCAAGCCCAAGGAGCCCGAGCCGCCCAAGGTCGAGAAGCCGCCTGAGCCTCCCAAGCCCACGCCGCCGCCGGAAGTGAAGAAGCCGGACCCGCCCAAGCCGCCGCCCAAGCCGCAGCCCGAGAAGAAGAGCGCCGATTCGATCATCGACGACATCCTGAAGAACAAGCAGTCGCCGCAGAAGCAGCAGACGCCCGAGACCCAGCCCAAGCCGCAGCAGCAGGCGACGCGCCAGGCGCCGGCCGCGCCCAACCTCGCCGCCGTCGTGACGGCGAGCGAGATCGAGGGCGTGCGCAACAAGATCCGGCCGTGCTGGAACACGATCGGCGGCGGGCGCGACCAGAACATGATCATCACCCTGGTCGTGCAGATGAACCAGGACGGCACGCCGGTGAAGGCCGAGCTTAGGGATACCGGGCGCTACAACAACGATCCGAACTTCCGCGCCGCGGCCGACGCCGCGCACCGCGCGATCATGAACCCGCGTTGCCAGCCGTGGCCCTTGTCACCGGAAAAGTACAACTCCTGGCGCAACATCACTTTCAATTTCGATCCACGCGACTACTGACGGTGGCCGCGCTATGAGAGATGCCCCCTCAATGAACAAGAGGTCCGACATGATGCTTCCCCGACGCTCGACGATCCTGGGCGGCGCAGCACTTGCCGCCGGCGCGGCTGCCGTTCCCGCGCGCGCCCAGCTCACGATCGACATGACGCGGCCGACCTTCGAGCCGGTGCCGATCGCCATCGTCGACTTCGCCGGTGACCGCGTGGGCGCCGACATCGCCAACGTCGTGCGCAACGACCTGCAGAATTCCGGCCTCTTCCGCTCGATCCCGCCCGGCTCCTTCATCCAGAAGGACGTCAATGCCAACGCCCCGCCGCAGTTCCCCGCCTGGCGCCAGATCGGCGCGGCCGGCGTCGTCGTCGGCCAGGTCGGCCAGGCCGGCGGCAACATCAAGGTCGACTTCCGGCTGTGGGACGTCGTCGTCGGCAATCAGGCGGCCGGTCTCTCCTTCACCAGCCAGCCGGCCAACTGGCGCCGCCTCGCCCACATCATCGCCGACGCGATCTACAAGCGCGTCACCGGCGAGGAGGGCTATTTCGACACCCGCATCGCCTACGTCTCCGAGAGCGGCCCGGGCAACGCGCGCGTCAAGCGCATCGCCATCATGGACCAGGACGGCGCCAACAACCGCTACATCACCGACGGCCGCACCATCGCGATCACGCCGCGCTTCTCGCCGACGCTGCAGGAGATCGTCTACATGGCCTACGCGGAGGATCGCAGCCCGCCGCGCGTCTACCTGCAGAACGTCGACTCGGGCCGCCGCGAGCTTTTGGGCAACTTCCCCGGCATGAGCTTCGCACCGCGCTTCTCGCCCGACGGCACCAAGGTGGTGATGAGCATCTCGGAGAACGGCCAGAGCGACATCTACGAGATGGATGTGCGCGGCCGCGCGCTGCGCCGGCTCACCAACACGCCGGCCATCGACACCTCGCCGTGCTTCTCCAACGACGGCTCGCAGATCGTCTTCAACTCCGACCGCGGCGGCAGCCAGCAGCTCTATGTCATGAGCGCGGGCGGCGGCGGCGAGCGGCGCATCAGCTTCGGCGAGGGCCGCTACGCCACGCCGGTGTGGTCGCCGCGCGGCGACTGGATCGCCTTCACCAAGATCACCGCCGGCGCCTTCGGCATCGGCGTCATGCGGCCCGACGGCGGCGGCGAGCGCATGCTGGCCTCGGGCTTCCTGGTCGAAGGTCCGACCTGGGCGCCCAACGGTCGCGTGCTGGCATTCTTCCGCCAGCAGCCGAGCTCGGCGGGTCGCGCAGGCTCGGTCACTTTGCACCAGGTCGACATAACCGGACGCTTCGAACGTCAGATACCGACGCCGGGCGACGCATCGGATCCAGCCTGGTCACCCTTGATTCCGCAGTAGCGAAGGATATGATCTTTCTTGTCGACCCGGGCGTCTTCCTAACGCTCGGGTCGATGTTGTCAGGAGGCGAAGAAAAATGAGGACAATCAAGGCTTTCGTAGCCATGGCGATGATGCTTGTCATCGCCGCCTGTAGCAGCCAACAGGAACAAGCCACCGGGGCGTCGACCAGCGTCACCCCCGGATCAGTTGCAGATTTTCGCCAGAACGTCGGCGACCGCGTCTTCTTCGACACGGACATGTCGAACATCCGCGAGGACGGCCGCCAGACCCTGACCCGTCAGGCCGAGTGGCTGAAGAAGTACACCAACTACCAGATCACCATTGCCGGCCATTGCGACGAGCGCGGCACGCGCGAGTACAACCTGGCGCTCGGCGAGCGCCGCGCCAACGCCGCCAAGCAGTTCCTCGTCGCCCAGGGCATTCCGGCGCAGCGCATCCAGACGATCAGCTATGGCAAGGAGCGTCCGGACCCGGTCGGCTCCGACGAGGCCGCCTGGGCGCGCAACCGTCGCGCCGTGACCGAGCTGCAGTAAGAACAGCTCGGCAAATCAGGAGACGCCGGTCCTCGTGGCCGGCGTTTTCATTTGGAGCGAGTGCGGCTTCCAATCAGATGGAACCGCGGAGCGGTGCCATCTGATTGGAAACGCGCTGTCCCAGTGGCACGGCGCCGGCCACAAATGCGTCCGGCTGGAATCAGCCGGCCGCATTTGTGTTATGAGCGGCCATGCCTGAAAATGGCCGCCTTTGCACAGAAACTGTCGGCCGCCATGAACAAGCTCCGTACCTCTCTGCTCGCGTTCGCGTTCCTGCTGCCGACCGCGGCCGGCGCCCAGCGCGTCGATCCGGTCTATGTCGAAGACCGGTTCAACCAGCTGCAGCAGTCGATCACCCTGCTGACCGGCCAGATCGAGCAGTTGCAGTACCGCAACCAGCAGCTCCAGCAGCAACTCGAGAAGATGCAGGCGGATTATGAGTTCCGGCTCGACCAGATGGAGAAGGGCAAGGGTGGCGGGGGACCGCGGCCGGCCACGCCCCAGGCCGCTGTCGCGCCGCCACCGTCCGCTGCGCCGCCGGCCGCGGCGGCAGGCGCCGCCAGCGGCGACCAGATGTATAACGATGCCATGAAGAAGCTGCAGGACGGCGACAATGCCGGCGCCGAGCGCGGCTTCAAGGCGTTCCTGCAGAGCAATCCCAAGCACGCGCTGGCGGGCAACGCGCAGTACTGGCTGGGCGAGAGCTACTACGCCCGCAAGGATTACCAGAACGCCATGACCGCGTTCGCCGAGGGTTACAAGACCTACAAAGGGAGCCCCAAGGGACCCGACAATCTCCTGAAGCTCGGCATCACGCTCGCGGTGATGGGCCGCAAGGCCGACGCCTGCCAGGTCTTCGCCAAGTTCAGCCAGGACTATCCGCGCGCCACCGACCTGCAAAAGCGTCGGGTCGACCAGGAGCGCCAGAAGAACGCCTGCGGGTGAGCACGGCCGAAGACCGGCCCCTCGACGCCGAGGATTTCACGCGGCTGATGGCGCCGTTCGAGCCGTTCGAACGCGCGCCTGTCGTCGCCGTCGCCGTATCAGGTGGACGCGATTCGCTTGCCCTCGCCTTGCTCACGCAAGAGTGGGCTGCCGCGCGCGGCGGCCGGATCGTCGGCTTGATCGTCGACCACGCGTTGCGGCCGGAATCGGCAGCGGAAGCGGCGGCGACCGCGGGCCTGCTCGGCCGCCACGGCTGCGAGGCCGAAATCCTGCGCTGGTCCGAACCCAAGCCGCGCGCCGGTCTGCAGGAAGCGGCGCGCGTGGCACGCTATCGCCTGCTGCGCGAGGCCTGCGATCGGCGCGGCATTCTTCATCTGCTGGCGGCGCATCATGCCGGCGACCAGGATGAGACAGTGGCCATGCGCGCTGCCCGGCAAAGCGGGCCCGATGGTCTTGCCGGGATGCCGGCCGCGGTCGAACTGCGGGAGGTGCGCCTGCTGCGACCGTTCCTGGGCGTTTCCCGATCGCAGCTCACGGCGACGCTGCTCGCGCGCGGTGTGCCGTGGCTCGACGATCCGTCCAACGCCGATCCGCGCTTTGAGCGGGCAAGGCTGCGCGCAGGCAATCGACTGCCGCGTGCCACCGAAAGCGGCCGTCCGGGCCGCGAGCGCGAGCTCGCTGCGGTCGCGGTCGGGGTCCTGGAGATCTCGCCAAGCGACATCGCGATCGACCGGTCGGCCTTTGTCCGTCTGGGACGGGACCAACAGGCGCGGCTGTTGAGCCGGGTGGTTCAGGCGGTCGGCGGCGGCAATCACCCGCCGCGGCGGGATCGGCTGGACCGGGCGGTCAGCCGTCTTTGCGGCGTCGTGGAGCGTGGAAAATCAGGTAGTGCCTTAGATTTCACCCTTTCTGCATGTAGGTTGCTACTGCGACAAGTCCCGCAAAGCCGCCGCCTGCAGTGGATTGTTCGGCCCGAGCATGGCAGGAGAGGTGGCAGAAACGGGGCGCAGCCCCTGATTCCCGCTGCTTTTTTTGCTTGCGGCGCGTCCCTTGCTTCCCATCTAGAATGATCTCGCATCCAGTTGGAAAACACCCGTGAACCCTTTCAACCGTAACGCCGCCCTGTGGATTGTCATCGTGCTGCTGCTGGCGCTGCTCTACAGCGTCTTCCAGGGCGGAGCGACCCGGTCGGCGGGCAACACGGTTTCCTATTCGGACTTCGTGCGCGCGGTCGAGCAGCGCCAGGTCCAGGACGTCCGTATCCAGGGCAACACCATCACCGGCACCTTCCGCGAGCCGCGCAACGGCGTGCAGAAGTTCGCGACCTATGTGCCCAGCACTCCGGTCGACGAGCAGCTGATGCCGATGCTGATCAAGAACGTCGATCGCGTCGACGCCGGGCCGGCGGAGGAGGGCGTCAATCTCGGTTCGATCTTCGTGAGCTGGCTGCCGGTCCTGGTCCTGGTCGGCGTCTACATCTTCTTCCTGCGCCAGATGCAGAGCGGCACCGGCCGCGCCATGGGCTTCGGCAAGTCGCGCGCGCGGCTCCTGACCGAGAAGCACGGCCGCGTCACCTTCGAGGACGTCGCCGGCATCGACGAGGCCAAGGCCGAACTCGAAGAGATCGTCGACTTCCTGAAAGACCCGCAGAAGTTCCAGCGGCTCGGCGGCAAGATTCCCAAGGGCTGCTTGCTGGTCGGCCCGCCGGGCACCGGTAAGACGCTTCTGGCGCGCGCCATTGCCGGCGAAGCCAACGTGCCGTTCTTCACCATCTCGGGCTCCGACTTCGTCGAGATGTTCGTGGGCGTCGGCGCCAGCCGCGTGCGCGACATGTTCGAGCAGGCCAAGAAGAACGCGCCCTGCATCGTGTTCATCGACGAAATCGACGCCGTCGGCCGCCATCGTGGCGCCGGCCTGGGCGGCGGCAACGACGAGCGCGAGCAGACTCTCAACCAGTTGCTGGTCGAGATGGACGGCTTCGAATCCAACGAAGGCGTCATCCTGATCGCTGCCACCAACCGTCCCGACGTGCTCGATCCGGCGCTGCTGCGCCCGGGCCGCTTCGACCGCCAGGTCATCGTGCCCAACCCCGACGTCGGCGGCCGCGAAAAGATCCTCAAGGTCCACATGCGCAAGGTGCCGCTGGCGCCGGACGTCGATCCGCGCGTGCTGGCGCGTGGCACGCCGGGCTTCTCCGGTGCCGACCTCGCGAACCTCGTGAACGAGGCCGCCTTGCGCGCCGCGCGTGTCGGCAAGCGCCTGGTCACCATGGCGGACTTCGAATACGCCAAGGACAAGGTGCTGATGGGCACCGAGCGCCGCTCGATGGCGATGACCGACGAGGAGAAGAAGCTCACGGCCTACCATGAGGCCGGCCATGCGCTGGTCGCCATGCATGTCCCGAAGAGCGATCCGCTGCACAAGGTCACGATCATCCCGCGCGGCCGCGCGCTCGGCGTCACCATGCAGCTGCCGGAGCGTGACCATCTCAGCCATACCAAGCAGTTCCTGGAATCGCGCCTGGCCATCATGTTCGGCGGCCGCATTGCCGAGGAGATCATCTTCGGACCGGAGAACGTCACCACGGGTGCGGCGAGCGACATCCAGGTCGCGACGCAGACCGCGCGCGGCATGATCACCGCCTACGGCATGTCCGAGAAGCTCGGCCGCGTGCGCTACCAGGCCAACGAGCAGGAAGTCTTCCTGGGCCACGCTGTGACCCAGACGCAGAACGTCTCTGAGGCCACCGCGCAGCTGATCGACCAGGAGGTCCGCCGCCTGATCGAGGAGGCCGAGAGCAAGGCGCGCCAGATCCTGACCGACCATCTCGAAGACCTGCACCTCATCGCCAAGGCGCTGCTCGAGTACGAGACGCTCAGCAACGACGAGATCGGCCAGATCCTGCGCGGCGAGAAGATCGTGCGCGACGACACCGGTGGCGCCGGCCCGGCCGACCGCCGCCGCCGCGCCTCGGTGCCGACCAGCTCGGGCCAGGGCGCCGGCCCGTCGCCGGGTGCCAATCCCGAGCCGCAGCCGGGGGTGTGACGCGAACGTTTGCCGGCGTCGTCCTCGATCGCCCGAGGATCATGGCGATCGTTAATGTGACGCCGGACTCGTTTTCAGACGGCGGTGAACGCCTCGACCCGGCGCAGGCCATCGATGATGGCCTGCGTTTCGTTTCTGAGGGCGCCGACATCGTCGATGTCGGCGGTGAATCGACCCGGCCGGGTTCGCGCGCCATCGACGGCGACGAGGAGCTGCAGCGCGTCCTGCCGGTGGTGACCGGCCTCGCCAAACGCGGTCTCGTCGTGTCGATCGACACACGCCGCGCCGCCGTGGCCAGGGCCTGCCTCGACGCCGGCGCGCGCATCGTCAACGACGTGTCGGCGCTGCAGGACGATCCGGCCTTGATGCCGCTGGTCGCCGAGCGCGGCGTGCCGGTGGTGCTGATGCATCGCCAGGGCCGGCCCGAGGAGAAGTACGCCGTACCGCCCTATGCCGACGTCGTCGCAGAGGTCCGCCAGTTCCTGGTGCAGCGCGCCGAGGCCTGCCAGGCCGCCGGCATCGCGCGCGAGTGCATCGCCCTCGATCCCGGTTTGGGCTTCGGCAAGAGCGTGCAGGAGAACGTCGATCTGGTCGCCGGTGCCGGCCAGCTCGCCGAAGCCGGCTATCCCGTGCTGATCGGCGCCTCGCGCAAAAGCTTCATCGGTCGGCTGACCGGCATCGAGGAGCCGCGCCGGCGCGATCCCGCTTCGATATGGCTCGCCGTCGAGGCCGCCCGACGCGGCGCCGCCTTCGTGCGGGTGCACGACGTCGCCGGCACGCGGCAGGCCCTCGCAGTTTCGCGGGCAATGCGATAAAATTGCATTCCATGTCACGCCATCTCTTCGGCACCGACGGCGTTCGCGGCCGCGCCAATTCAGAACCAATGACCGCCGAGGTCGCCATGCGCATCGGCATGGCGGCGGGCCAGGTCTTCAATCGCGGCGACCATCGCCATCGCGCCGTCATCGGCAAGGACACGCGGTTGTCGGGCTACATGATCGAGCAGGGCATAACGGCGGGCTTCCTGTCGGTCGGCATGGACGTACTGCTGCTCGGCCCGGTGCCGACGCCGGCCGTCGGCTTCCTGACGCGCTCGATGCGCGCCGATGTCGGTGTGATGATCTCGGCCTCGCACAATCCCTTCGAGGACAACGGCATAAAACTGTTCGGACCGGACGGCTTCAAGCTTTCGGACGCGGTCGAGACCGACATCGAGGCGCTGGTCGCCAACCCCGCGAAAATCGATCTGGCCGGTCCGCGCGCGATCGGCCGCGCCAAGCGGCTGGACGACGCCGACGGCCGCTACATCGAGGCGGTGAAGGCCTCGGTGCGTCGTCGCCTCGACCTCACGGGTCTGAAGATCGTCGTCGATTGCGCCAATGGCGCCGCCTACAAGGTGGCGCCCACGGTGCTGTGGGAGCTCGGCGCCGAGGTGATCCCGATGGCGGTGGCGCCCGACGGCTTCAACATCAACGCCAAGTGCGGCTCGACCCATCCGGAAATGCTGCAGGAGAGCGTCGTGATGCACGGCGCCGACATCGGCATCGCGCTCGACGGCGACGCCGACCGCGTCATGCTGGTCTGCGAGCAGGGCCAGCTGATCGACGGCGACCAGCTGATGGCGACCATCGCCAACCGCTGGGCCAAGGACGGCCGGCTGGTCGGCGGCGGCGTCGTCGCCACGGTGATGTCGAACCTCGGCCTCGAGCGCTATCTCGACGCGCGCAAGCTCCGTCTCGTGCGCGCTGCGGTCGGCGACCGCTACGTGCTCGAGCGCATGCGCGCCGACGGCTACAACCTCGGCGGCGAGCAATCCGGCCACCTGATCATGATCGACCACGCCACGACGGGCGATGGCTTGATGGCGGCGCTGCAGGCGCTGTCGGCGATGCTCAAGAGCCGCCGCCCGGCGAGCGAGGCTTTCCGCGCCTTCGACCCGGTGCCGCAGCTTCTGAGGAATGTGCGCGTCGGCGACGCCAACGCAGTGCTCGCCGCCGCCTCGGTGACCAAGGCGATCGCCGACGCCGAAGCGCGGCTCGGCAAGGCCGGCCGTATCCTGGTGCGCAAGTCGGGCACCGAGCCCTTGATCCGAGTCATGGCCGAAGGCGATGATTCGGACCTCGTGCGTACCGTCGTCGACCAGATCATCGAGGCGATCCCCCGGGTGAAGGCGCCGGCATGAAAGGTCGCGTCCTGATTGTCGCCGGCTCGGACTCCGGCGGCGGGGCGGGCATCCAGGCGGACATCAAGGCGGTCACCGCCATGAACGGCTTCGCTGCCACCGCCATCACCGCGCTCACCGCCCAGAACACCGAAGGCGTGCACGGCGTCGTGCCAATCGAGCCCGCCTTCATCGCCCAGCAGATCGAGGTCGTGCTGAGCGACATCGGCGCCGATGCGCTGAAGACCGGCATGTTGCACAGCGCCGAGGTGATCGGCGTGGTCGCGTCATCCCTGAAGAAGCATGCGCCCGACGTGCCCCTGGTGGTCGATCCGGTGATGGTGGCCAAGGGCGGCCATCGCCTGCTGCTGAGCGAGGCGGAGACGGCTCTGCGCGACACGCTGCTGCCGATGGCGGCGCTGATCACGCCCAACCTGCCCGAGGCCGAGGTGCTGGCGGGCTTCCCGGTGCGCAACGAGGCCGACATGCGGCGCGCCGCCGAGCGGCTGGCCGGGCTTGGCGCCAAGGGCGTGCTGCTGAAGGGCGGGCATCTCGAAGGCGATACGGTCGTCGACCTCCTGCTGCACGACGGCCGCATCGAGCGCTTCGCCGACCCGCGCATAAGATCCAAGCACACCCACGGCACCGGCTGCACGCTCGCCTCGGCGACCGCCGCTGGCCTCGCGCAGAAGATGAGCCTTTTCGACGCGGTGGCCCGTGCCCGCGCCTACGTCCGCCAGGCCATCGAGACCGCCCCCGGCTTCGGCCGTGGCCATGGCCCGCTCAACCACGCGGTGACGGTGAGGGCTTAGGGAGCGCGGGCCTCCGGCGCGCTCCCGGCAATGACGAAGAGCTTGAGCGCTCCCGTCAGATCAGGGGCGCCTTGGGATCGATCGGCTCGGCCGGCGTCCAGCGGCCGGCTTCGGCCAGTATCAGGAAGTTCCAGAGCTCGCGGTTGAAGGCGTCGGGCTCCTCGATGTTCACCGTATGGCCGGTCTTGGCGAACAGGGCGAGGCCGGCATTGGGCAGCACGCGCTTGAGCCACAGGCTCGGCTGCAGGCAGGGCTCGTCCTCGTCGCCGCAGATGATCAGCGTCGGCAGGTCGAGCTTCTTCCACTCCGCCTCGAAGTCGTAGAGCGAGGGCCGCTTGCCCTGATACTCCTGCATGGTGTTGGCCGCGCCGACGTCGGGATGCTCCGACAGATGTTTTACGAACTCGGCGAAGCCGCGCGGATCCTTTTGCTTGAAGCGCGAGCGCGTCGGATTCGTCGTCAGCGCACTGGCGTACTTCGCCATGCCGTCCTTGCGGATGCGCGCCGCGGTGGCCTGGGCGTTCTTCTTGAACTGCTCGTGGCCCTCGCGGCCCGCACCGGAGCCGACACCGGCGAGGGTCAGCGTGAGCGCGCGATTGGCATACTGGCGGCCGAAGTGCGCCGTCGCGAAAGCACCCTGCGAGAGACCCACGATGTGCGCCTTGTCGATCTTGAGGTGATCGAGCATGTGCCTGGCGTCGTCGACGGCATGCTGCTGGCCATACATCGCGGCGACCTCGGGCACGTCCGAACCGGGATAGCCGCGGAAGGAATAGGTGATGCAGCGGTAGCGCCGCGAGAAGAAGCGCATCTGCGGCTCCCAGCTCCGCCAGTCGCCGCTGTACTCATGGACGAACAGGATCGGCGTGCCGCTGCCGGATTCCTCGTAGTAGAGCTTCACGCCATCAGATGTCGTCGCATGCGGCATATCGAACCTTTCCCGTAGCCTCAAAGGTCCCTCGCTGCGCTCGGGATGACAGCGGGTCTGGGATCAACGCACCCTGCCATCCCGAGCGCAGCGAGGGACCTTTCACTTCACGCCCCAAACCTTTCCAGCCGTCCCAGCACCGCCGGAATCTTGTCGTCGGCGACGTTGGCGAAGGCCAGTCGCACGAAGCGCTCCTGGCCGGCGCCGAACATGTCGCCGGGGATGGTCAGCAGGTTCTCCTCGTCGGCGAGTTTCTTCGACACCGCGGTCGAGCGCTGGCCGGTGAAGGGATGTTCCACATAGGCGAAGTAGGCGCCGATGCTGACCAGGCGCCAGCGGTTCGAGCGTTGCAGGCCGTTGCCTAAAAGGTCGGCGCGGGCTTTGAGGCCCTTCGTGTTTTCCCGCGCCCAGGGCAGCAGGTTCTTGAGTCCGTACAGCGCCGCTTCCTGGCCGAGGCGCGGCGGGCAGATCGACACGCAGTCCATCGCCTTCTCGATCTCCGCGATCAGCGCGGCGCCGGCAGTGATGCCGCCGACGCGATAACCGGTCAGCGCGAAGACCTTGGAGAAGCTGTAGAGGTGGACCAGCGTGCGGCGCCAGCCGGGATCGCTGAACAGCTCGTGCGGCCGCGTGCCCTCGGGCAGGAAGTCCTTGTAGGTCTCGTCGAGCAGCAGCGCGATGCCGTGGCGCTGCGCCAGCTCATGGAAGGCGTGGATGGTCTCGCGCGGATAGACGGCGCCCGTGGGATTGTTGGGCGAGATCAGGACGATGGCGCGGGTCCGGGGCCCGATCAGCCTGGCCGCATCCGCGGCATTGGGCACCGCGCCGGAGCCCGGCCGGAAGTCGAGCGACACCGGCTCGACACCCTGCATGCGCATCCACATGTCGTGATTGAAGTAGTGGGGGCGGGGCAGGATCACCTGGTCGCCCGCCTTGGCGATGCTCATCAGCGCAAGGCAGAAGGCCTGGTTGCAGCCCGAGGTGATGCCGACTTCGCCCGCGGTGATGGGCGCACCGTAGAAGCCCGTGAGGTGCGCCGCGTAGCTCTCGCGCAGCGGCGGCAGGCCGAGGATCGGCGTGTAGCCGTGCATCGTCGGGTCGAGCAGCAGCTCGCCAAGATGCTTCCTGAGCTCGATCGCCGGCGGGTAGCCCGGTACAGCCTGGCTGAGGTCGATCAACGGTCGGTCGGCGGGGAAGGTACGGTTCAGCACCCAGCGCTTGGTCTCGCCAATGGGCGAGGGCTCGACGGCGGCGAGCCAGGGATTGGCCATCGGAATCTCTTGCATCTTGCTCAGCACGTGCAGATCGATTTCACACAGTTTTCCCGCACGAAATTCCCTCCTGTTGTCCCGTCGGCCGTCGTTGGGCGGCCGGAGCATCCGGGTCTCGTCGGATACTGTCAAACCTGTGTCCGGAAAGACCCTACAGCTGAAAATACATTGCCTGACCCGTGGCTTGTGCCTAGCATCCCGACAAGGCTCCCATGAGGGTCAAAAGAAGAGGGACTGGAGGAAAAATGGTATCGAGGAAAGTCAGCCGCCGCCGCTTTGTGGCGAGTACAGCAGCCGCTTCGACGGCGCTGGTCGCCGCACCGTTCGTGCGCGGCGCCTACGCGGCCGGCAAGCTGTCGCTTGGCCTGTGGGACCACTGGGTGCCCGGCGCCAACAAGGCCACCGAGGACGTGATCAAGGCGTGGGCCGAGAAGGAAAAGGTCGACGTCACCCTCGACTTCATCACCTCGCAGGGCAACAAGCTCCTGCTGACCGCGGCTGCCGAAGCGCAGGCCGGGTCGGGCCACGACATCCTCGCCTTCTCGACCTGGCTGCCCGCCCGCTATTCCGAGCAGCTCGTGCCGATGAACGATGTCGTCGAGCCGCTGATCAAGCAGAACGGCGCCGTCAACGGCACCGTGGAGTATCTCGGCAAGGTCGACGGCAAGTGGCTGGCGGTGCCGGCCACGGTCGGCAGCCAGATGAAGGGGCCTTGCTCGCGCATCGACCTCATGAAGCAGTACGCCAATATCGACGTGCAGGCGATGTATCCCGCGGGTTCCCCGCCCAAGGCCGACGCCTGGACGCTCGATGCCTTCCTCAAGGCCGCCGAGGCCTGCCAGAAGGGCGGCTTCCCGTTCGGCATCGGTCTCGGCACGACGTCGGACTCGGTCGACACCGCGGGCGCGATCTTCCATAGCTTCGGCGCCGTTCTGGTCAACGCCAAGGGCGACATCACGGTCAAGAACGACAAGGTCCGCCAGGCGCTGGAGTACTACAAGAAGCTGATGGCGTTCCTGCCGGAAGACGCGCCGGCGTGGGACGACGCCTCCAACAACAAGTGGCTGGTGTCGGGCAAGGGCGCGCTGATCATGAACCCGCCGTCGGCCTGGGCGGTCGCCAAGCGCGACGCGCCGAAGGTCGCCGAGCAGTGCTGGACCCACGGCTTCCCGTCCGGTCCGGCCGGCCGCTTCGGTCCGTTCCTGCCGTTCTTCTGGGGGACCTGGAAGTTCAGCAAGAACCAGTCGGCGGCCAAGAGCCTGCTGACCGTGATGAGCCAGCCGGAAGCGGCGGAGAAGATGGTGATCGCCTCGGGCGGCTACGACCTGCCGTCATTCGAGAAGCTCACCACTTTCAAGACCTGGGCCGAGGAATCGCCGCCCAAGGGCACGCTCTATCATTATCCGAATCCGCACAACCACCAGACCTTGTCGATCGCCGCGGCCCCCGCGCCGCACAAGATCGCCGAGCAGATCTACACCCAGGGCATCCAGACCCAGATGGCCGTCCGCTACTTCAAGGGCGAGGCCATGGACAAGACGCTCGACTGGGCGGCCAAGGAGATCGAAGGGTTCATGCGCAACTAGGCGCAGCACGACGGCTTCGGCGGGTTCTCACTTTGATTATTATATT
>Ga0081539_10002552_pt1 | contig 25266 bp, 18 predicted proteins | sample TabmetS4T2R2_FD_71023 | JGI IMG/M metagenome (GOLD analysis project Ga0081539, IMG submission 71023) | Tabebuia heterophylla rhizosphere microbial communities from the University of Puerto Rico - S4T2R2 | ecosystem: Host-associated > Plants > Roots > Rhizosphere ...
ACTTGATGGTGAAGTTGCGGCAGGAGAAAGTCGATCGCGCGGCGAACGACATTCCGCTGCTTGAGGTGATGGGTGAGAAGAGCGGCAAGGTGCTGGTCCTTGGTTGGGGATCGACGTATGGATCCATCAGTTCGGCGGTGGAGCGGATGCAGCATGAAGGCAAGAGTGTTTCGGCGGCGCATCTGCGCCATCTGAATCCGTTCCCGCGTAATCTCGGCGAAGTGCTCGCTTCGTTTGAGACGGTGATCGTGCCGGAAATGAACCTCGGGCAGTTGTGCACGATGATCAGGGCGAAGTATTTGGTGGATGCGGTGCCGTTCTCGAAAGTGAAGGGACGGCCGTTTCAGATTCGGGAAATTGTCAGGAAAGTTGAAGAGTATTTGTGATGTTAGGTCATGGCGTAGGACAAGTTGCAGAAATCTACGCTGAAGGTTTGCGCTACTTCATGGGTGAAGGAACTCTCAACACGACCCTCGCGCGCCTGTCGGCTGATTTGCAGCAACATGGAATCGATTATGCCGTGATCGGCGCGGTGGCTTTGTTGGCCCATGGTTATCCGAGGTTTACAGAAGATATCGATCTGGTGATGACTGCTGAGGGGCTGAGAAAGTTTCACGAAGAGCTCGTTGGGCTCGGTTATGTGCCCGCTTTTCCCGGCGCGCGCAAACGACTGACGTCAACGGTTGACGGTGTCACTATCGAAGTAATGACGACGGGTGAATACCCAGGTGACGGCAAGCCGAAACCCGTAATCATGCCCGAGCCTGGCAAAGCGTCAACGGAAATTGACGGTATTAAGTTTGTCACTCTCGAAAAGCTGATTGAGTTGAAGCTCGCTTCCGGTATCTCCGCTCCTGACCGGCTGAAGGATCTCGCCGACGTTCAGGAGTTGATAAAGATTCGAAAACTCGATGCCGACTTTGCGTTGAAACTCAATCCGTACGTCAGAGAAAAGTATCGCGAGTTAGAAGCAGCGGTCAGGAATAGCACGTCAATTCAGGAGTAATGATGAGTACACAGAGCAATGGTCATAGTGGGAATGGAAATAAACCGTTCACGGACGCATCCGTGTCCGCTGAAAGTGACGCCGGTTCGTCGGTATCCGGCCGCATTGCGCCCCCGCCGGGACAACTGAAAAAAGCCGACTTCGTTTCCGATCAGGAAGTGCGCTGGTGTCCAGGCTGCGGCGATTACGCCATTCTCAACAACGTACAGAAGGTGATGCCCGAGCTCGGTATTCCGCGCGAAAGGATCGTGTTCGTATCCGGCATCGGGTGTTCTTCGCGCTTCCCCTACTACATGAATACCTACGGCTTCCACAGCATTCACGGCCGTGCGCCGGCAATCGCGACCGGCATCAAGTGTGCAAATCCGGAGCTCAGCGTTTGGGTCATCACCGGCGACGGCGACGCGCTCTCGATCGGCGGCAATCATTTCATTCACGCCATCCGCCGTAACCTCGACATTAATTACATTCTCTTCAACAACCGTATTTACGGTTTGACGAAAGGCCAGTACAGCCCGACTTCCGAGTTCGGCAAGAAGACCAAGTCGACGCCGTCCGGCACGATCGACTATCCAATCAATCCCCTCTCACTCGCGATAGCGAGTGAGAGTACTTTCGTCGCGCGCTCGATCGACATCGACGTCAAACATCTCGGCGCGATAGTCGAAGCCGCCGCGAAACACAAAGGCATCTCGTTCATCGAGGTCTATCAAAACTGCAACATCTTCAACGACGGCGCCTTCGACTACTTCGCTGAACGCACCGTTCGTTCGGATCGCGTGCTTTACCTCGAGCACGGCAAGCCGATGGTGTTTGGTAAGAATCGCGACAAGGGCATTCGCATGAACGGCGCGTTGCCCGAGATCGTCACGATCGGCGAAAACGGCATCACCGAAAACGATCTGCTGGTCCACGATATCTATCTGAAGGATCCGTCGGTCGCGTTTATGTTGGCGCGCATGGAGCAGCCGGAATTTCCGCAGCCGGTGGGAATTTTCCGCGCGATCGAGCGACTGACTTACGAAGACATGATGTCCGACCAGATCGATGCCGCGATCGCGAAGTCAGGCCCGGGTAACCTGGAAAAACTCATCAACAGCGGCGACACGTGGGTAGTTGAATAACTACCCCACCGATCTCATCGATTACAAACGGAGACTACCCCTGATGAAGCCCTTCGTGCGTCTGATTTCTGTTCTTTTAATCTCCCTCCTTTTGACCGCAGCCGCGTTGCCGCTTTCGATCACTGCGCAGACCTCCGCAGTGAACCCGGCGGCAACGACGACCGATTACGGCCCCCGGCTCGCTGCAATCGAGAAAGCCCTCGACGACAAACGAAAAGAGCTCGGCATTCCCGGCATCTCGCTCGCGATCGTTAAGGACGATCAGGTTATCTACCTGAAAGGCCTCGGCTACAGAGATCTCGACAAGAAAATCCCGGTCACTCCCTACACACAATTCGCGATCGGCTCAGCGACGAAGGCGTTCACCGCGATGCTCGCCGTGATCAGCGCGGACGAAGGCAAGTTGTCGCTGGATGATTCGCCGCAAAAGTTTCTGCCTTACTTCACGCTTCGGGACCCGGACGCCGCCGCCAAAATCACGCTTCGCGATTTGCTCGCGCATCGTTCGGGATTGAATCGCACTGATCTCGCGATGGTCACCGGCGTGCTCAACCGGGAAGAGTTGATCAAAGTTGCGGGCATGGCGAAGCCTACCGCAAAACTCGGCGAGAAGTTTCAGTATCAAAACGTGATGTACGCCGCTGCTGGTGAAACGGTCGCGCAGGCCCAGCATTCAACCTGGGACAAGCTGATCGCGACGCGCATCTTCAAGCCGCTCGGAATGAAGAACAGCAATACGTCCGCGGCGGCAATGCAGAAGTCGAAAGATTATTCGCTGGGTTACGACTACAACCCGACCACGAAAGAAACGCGTCATTTGCCACAGCGCGAGATCCCGGCGGCGGCTCCCGCGGGCGCGATCAACTCCAGCGCGCGCGACATGGCCCAATGGGTCAGACTGATGCTGAACAATGGCAGTATCGCCGGCCGTCGTTTGGTTTCGGAAAAGGGTTATGAAGAGTTAGTCCGCAAGCAGATGAACGTCGCGGGTGCGATCGACTACGGTCTCGGCTGGTTCCTGCGTCAATGGAACGGTCACAAGGTCGTCGAGCACGGCGGCAATATCGACGGCTTCAACGCGCAGGTCGCGTTCATGCCGGACCAGAAACTCGGCTTCGTGTTGTTGACCAACGTGACCGCGTCACCGCTCGGGGCGTTCGCCATGAACACGATTTGGAAGAACTTCGTCGCGGAACCAAAGAACGTCGCTAATGCACCAGCAGCTCCGCCGAGTGATCCAAAAGCTGAGGTCGGCACTTATTTACTTGCGGCTGCGGGGGTGAACTTCGAAGTCACGCTCAAAGACGACAAGTTAACGCTCACCGTGCCGGGCCAACCGGCCTACGCGCTGCAAAACATCGGCAGCCGTCGTTACAAACTCGCTGAGCCTGCGCCGCCCGGCTACTTCGCCACGTTCAGACCAGCGAAAGACAAACCAACGGAAACGGAACTGTTTCTCGAACAGCCGCAAGGCAACGTCGTCTTGATGAAACTGCCGGCAGAAAAAGCGCTGCCCGCCGGAGATCCGATTGCGCCGAAGCCGGCGCCAATCGCGATCGACGAGCTGCTCGCGAAAATGATCGCGGCGTACGGCGGTGAAGAGAACCTGCGCAAACACACTTCTTCACTCACAACCGTGGAGCTCGATCTGGAAAACCAGGGCGTGCAAGCGAAGGGTACGATCAGCGCGCGGGCGCCGAATCTAACGGCGAGTGAAATGACGTTCACGGCGCTCGACAAGAAGCTCGGCTCGCTGGTCAGCTATTTCGACGGCAGCGCCGGTGGCGAGATCGTCAGCTTTGCGCCGGCTGAAACCTACACCGGCAAACGTCTCGCAGACATCAAAGCCGCAGCAGACTTCTACGACGTGCTCAACTGGAAGAACAACTATCAGAAGATCACTTTCAAACGCATGGACAAAGTCGGCGGCGAGGAAGTTTACGTAATCGAAAAACGCAACGAGAAAGGCACGCCCGTCACTGACTACATCTCGACGAAATCATTCCTCGTGCTGCGGCGCGACTCAATCGTCGCGAATGAAACGTCAGGCATCGAGATACCGCAAACAGAAATGTTCAGCGACTACCGCAACGTCGACGGCGTGATGATTCCGTTCAAGCAAGTCTCGAATAACATTGCGAACGGCGACATTGTGTTACGAATCATTGACGTTAAGTTCAACGCCGATATTCCTGACAGCGTTTTCCGCAAACCTGCCACAGTTGGTCAGCAATAGACGGGACGAAACTGCAAAAGCGCCACACGCGATCGCACCGTTGCGGATATAAGGGAGTGTCACTTAACAAAAGTTTGTCTGCCGGCACTCCCGCAAAACTCTCTAAATTTGGATCAACTCAAAGGTTTGGATCGCGCGAGTCCATTTAAATGGGTATTCAGAAACTCGTAGCTCACTCTCGATCACTTGAAAAAACCTACTAGAGACGTGCTTCTCACACGCAAGTCCCGGAATGCCACACCGTCAATCCTCCGGCGTTTCGTAGATCTGCCAACTGGCACCTTCGTTGCTTTTCACAACTGCGCATAACCGTCTCCCCGGTTTGTTTGCAATTCAGTTGCTCTGACACATCCTTGTGAAAGAGGTGCACTCTCGCGCGACTTGCTCGGGATTGCGAGCAGGCGCTGGAGAACTATTGGTTTTTGGAAAGTGAGAATACAACTATGAAAAAACTCTGGTCCCTATTGATGACCGTCTGCCTGGCTCTCGCTGCGTCGAGCGCCTTCGGCCAGGACGTTCAAACCAAGGGCATGGTTGGTGGCACGGTCACCGATCCAGCGGGCGCCGCAGTACCTGGCGCCAAAGTAACCGTCACCGGTCCACAGGCCGAAAGAAGTGCGACCACAAACGAGAGCGGAATATTCAGAATCGAGAATCTCGAACCCGGCACCTACAACGTGCGTGTCGAACAGACCGGCTTCAAAGCCGCGGTCGCAAACAACATCACTGTTTATGTAGGTCGTGAATCAACTCTGAACTTGAAACTGGAGCCCGGCGAGGTCACCGCGACGGTTGACGTCACGGCAGCCGTCGGCGGCATCGATCAGGCGAACACCTCCACAGGTCAGAACCTGAACGATCAACTGTTCCAGAACGTACCGGTTCAGCGACAAGTCTCGAGCCTGTTCTATCTCTCGCCAAGCGCGGCCGACAGCATCAACGGCGGACGTGACAACCCCTCGATCGCCGGCGGCTCAGCCCTCGACAACCTCTACGTTGCCGACGGTGTGAACATCACCAATTCCGCGTTCGGCGGCATTGGCACCTTCTCGCGTTCGTACGGCGCGTTGGGTACCGGCATCAACACGTCATTCATCAAGGAAGTTCAGGTGAAGTCCGGCGGGTTCGAACCGCAGTACGGCCAATCCATCGGCGGCATCGTGAACATCATCACTCAATCGGGTGGCAATGAGTATCACGGTGCGATCTACGCCTTTGCGCGGCCGAAGTCGTTTGAAGCTACTCGTCGCCAGGCTGACGAAACTCGCGTCAACAAAATAGGCGACTTGCTCCACGAAGAAAATTACGACTTCGGCGCTGACGTCGGAGGTTACGTTCCGGGTCTTAAGAACAGACTGTTCTTCTTTGGCTCGTTCAATCCCACCGTACGGCGCGAAATCGTGACCGGCGTTCATGCAAACGCGGCCGACATCTCGGCCGGCCATGAAAGCATTGTCAACTCCGGCTTGTTTACCCAGCGCGGCGAGTTTGCCCGGCGTTACCGTACGCTCAATTACGCCACCAAGCTCGACTGGGTGATGAATCAGAATCACCAACTGACGTTCTCGATCTTCGGCGATCCGACCAAGACGAATCTTTCGTCGTTCGCGTTCCTGAACATCGATAACAACACCGCCGACAGCATTCTGGATTACGGCACGCGCAACTGGTCGTTCCGTTACAACGGTTCGCTGTCAAACACCTGGACCCTCAATTCAAGCTTCAGTCAGGGTCGCAGCACGTTCAATGAAACTGGTTTCGCGAACTTGAACCAGATCGCGATTCGCCTGCCGATCGATCCGATTCGGGGTAACTTCACCTCAGTCGGCCGCGGCTTCTTTGAACCTACTGAAAGCACCAACTGGAAGTGGGACGTCAACACCGCGAAGATTTGGAACCACTGGGGCCAGCACACGATCGGGGTTGGTTACACCTACCAGCGTTCGCTCTACTCGGGTAGCCGTGAACGCAGTGGTCCGAGTTTCCCGATTCCGGCGGCGAATGCCACCGGTGTTCCGGCGGCTGACCTGGGCATCCCGGCATCTGCGGTGGGCCAACCATTCAACGTGCAGTTCCGTTTGCGCGCGCAATCGGCGTCCTGCACCTTGTGCCCATTGTTCAACGTCCGCGGCACTCAGGTGCCGGTCTCGTTGCAGGTCTTCCGTGGCGAATTCGGTCCGCCGTCGTTCGACACGCGAGCAAACTACAACGCGGGCTACGTCCAGGACATTTGGCGAGTCAACAAATACATTACCGCGCTTGCCGGTCTGCGGACCGAGCAGGAGCGAGTCATTGGCAGCCCGAACTCAGTGACCGGCGCGAGATTCGCGTACAGTTTCACTGATCAATGGGCGCCGCGGCTCGGAGTCAGTGTCGATCCGACCGGCAGCGGCAACATCAAGGTGTATTACAACTTTGGCCGGTTCTTTGAATTCCTGCCGCTCGACGCTGCTGAGCGTTCGTTGTCGCAGGAGCTCGACTTCACGGGCGCGCGCTTTGCTCCGGCATTTACGGTCAACGGCGCGGGACAAAGAATCGTCACGCTCAGTCAGTTTGGCGCTCCGATACCCGTCATCGATGCTGCTCACCTGCTGAGTGGAGCTGCGGGTGGAGTGTCTAACGGTATCGCCACGTCGGCCTCCGACATCAGCGCTATCACTGCCGGCACCAAACTCGGCTTCCAGGATGAACACATCATTGGGGCCGACTTCCAGTTGCCGCATAACTTCGTGCTTTCGGTCCGGTATCAATACCGCAACCTGAAGCGAGTCATCGAAGACATGGCGGTGCTATCGCCGGAGGCGGCTAACGCCGGTATCGGTCAAACGTTCTTCATCGGCAACCCGAGCTCACGACTCGATGCCGCGACGAACATCCAGGAGTTCACGTTCCCGATCGGTGGCGTTGCCCCGGCCGGATGCACTTCTGGAATTGAAGCGGAAGTCGATGATCCGACCACTGGCGCGCCGCTCGGAAACGTCTGCTTCGGCAGCGCCGGCATCAACCCGCTAACGGGTGGTTCGGTCAACGTTCCCGACGGCGTACCCGATGGCTTTGCCGATCCGGTCAGGAAGTACAGAGCGTTCGAGTTTGAACTGAACAAGAGATTCACCAACAACTGGCAGCTCTTGTCGAACTTCCGCGTTGCCTCTTTACGCGGCAACTACGAAGGCCACCTTCGTAACGACAACGGCCAGACTGATCCCGGGATCAGCTCGCTGTTTGACTTTACGCAGGGTCTGTTCAACTTGCTCGGCGATCAATTTGCCATCGGCCCGCTCAACACGGACCGCCGGTTTACTTCGAACATCTACGCCAGCTACGGTTTCGGCAAAGGTCGCACCGGTTTCAACGGCCGGCTGCTAAACGGTCTGAATCTCGGCCTCGGATTCCACATGGAATCGGGCGTACCGATTAGCGAGTTTTTACCGCATCCTGTTTACCTGAACGCCGGTGAAGTTCCCGTTGGCGGTCGCGGTAAGCTGGGACGCACGCCGTTCTACTCACAACTGGATCTGCACGCAGATTATCCATGGGTGATCAATGAACGCGCGCGCATCAGCTTCATCGCCGACTTCTTCAACGTAACCAACAACCGTCGTTTGCGTTTACCTGATCAGTTCCGCCAGCTCGACCTGGGCGCAAACAACCCCGACTTCTTGCAGCCGTCGGTTATCAGTCTGACGTCTGGGTTCCATTTGCCATTCTCCATGCGACTGGGAGCTCGTTTTGAGTTTTAGAGCTTTCACCAACGGAGGTGTTTTACGGGAGGGAAGACTATTCCCTCCCATTTTTGTTTGGAGTAGAATCACCGCGCATCAATTAACCCCGCATCGCCTTCCAGGAGGCAAACGCCATGATCAGCACGAGAGTACGGTTGTTGTTTTCGACCATCCTTGCGATAGGACTCTGTCATTTCGTCGGCGTCGCTCAGGTGCAAACCGATCCTCACGCGTCGTCAGTCGAGATTCACGGGCAGGTGCGCCTGGTTGAAGGTGGCGCGCCGGCCGCGAATGTTTTGGTGCGGCTCGAGAGTTACGACGGCGGCGGTTCGATCAGCGAAGCGTTTACCGATCGGCTCGGAAAGTTCAGGTTCACTGCTCTGCCGCCGGCGATGTATTCGATACGCATCCACCAACCCGGTTATCGCGACGCGCAGCAGAACGTCGACATGACGACGCAGTCGAGCGGGCTGGTGCTGTTGCAGATCGCGCGCGACACGTCAACGTCTTCGTCGAGTATCGGAAGTATCGACGCGAAAGTTCCGCCGGCAGCGCAAAAGGAATTCGATAAGGGCGTGGCGGCGTTGAGCGAAGGTACGAAAGATAAGACGGCCTTTGCGGCGCGTTGCTTTGAGAAAGCGATCTCCATCGAGCCGAGGTTCGTTGAAGCACGGCTGAAACTCGGCACCGCGTACATGGATCTCGGCGATTGGAGCAAAGCCGAGCAGGCGCTATTGGAGACGTTGAAAACAGAGCCGCGCGCCTTCAATGCGTCGTTTGCGCTCGGTGAGGTTTACCTGCGGCAAAGCAAGCTCGCGGAAGCGGAGAAAGTTTTGGTGCAGGGACTCACGGTCGAAGAACGTTCGTACCTGGGGCACTTCAATCTCGCCCGCGTCTACTGGGAAAAGGCGCGCGTCATCAAAGATCTCACTGAAGCCAAACCCGTGCTGGAGAAGTCTTACAACGAAGTGAAGCAGGCGCTGACCCTGAACCCGGATCTCGCCGGCGCGCATTTGTTGAAGGGAAATCTCCTGCTCCGCGTTGGCCGCGCCTCCGACTCAGTTAACGAATTCGACACGTATCTGCGTCTCGAACCCAACGGCGCCTTCGCCAACGAAACGCGCGCGCTCGTTGAGAAGATCAAAAAAGCCACGGCTCCCGGGGCGCACTAGAATGCGAACTGTCGCGGCCGTAGTTTTCACTCTTCTCGGCGTGTGCTCGTTTGCCTCCGCGCAGGAAGTCAGTCCTGATGACGTGATCCGCGTCAAGACTACGCTCGTCAACTCGCCGGTTTTGGTCATCGGTCGTGATGGGAAGTTTGTGCCCACTCTGCGGCGCGAGGATTTCGAAGTTTATGAGAACGGCGTCAAGCAGGAGATCGCTTACTTCGCTCCGGTCGAGAATCCGTTCACGGTGGCGATCCTGATCGACACGAGTCGTTCCGCGCTTTTCGATCTGCAAGACATCCGCGACGCAGCGACAGCGTTTGTCGACAAGATGCGTCCGAACGATCGCGCGCTCGTGATCGCGTTTTCGAGTGACGTCAAGGTCGTCGCTGAACCGACGAGCGATCACGAGGCGCTGCGTCGTGCGATTACGGGCATCACTCCCGGCGGCAACACGCGCGTTTACGACGCGATCAAATTTGCGTTGACCGAGCGACTCGCGCGTATCGAAGGCCGCACGGCGTTGCTGCTGTTTACCGACGGAGTTGACAACGACAGCCGCGCGGCGACGTTCGAGAGCGCATTACAGCAGGCGGCGCGTGCGGACACCTTGATTTATCCGGTGCAGTTCAGCACCTACGACTACATCAAAGCGCGTTCACCCGCTGCAAAATTCCAGCCGCCGCCGGGCACCGGTTTCAGCGAAGAGGACTATCAGAAAGCCGATGTGTTCCTGCATCAGCTTGCGAACACGTCCGGTACCGGCGTGTATCCGGCGTTTGACATCAGCGATCTCGATCGCGCAATCGAGAGCATCGTCGACGAACTGCACAACGAATACAGCATCGGCTACTACCCGCGCACGCAAGGCAAGCCCGGCGAAGAGCGCGCGGTGGAGGTGCGTGTGAATCAACCGCAGTTGGCGGTGCGTGCGCGCAGTGGTTACGTCGTCGACCGATCGGGCGCGATGCTGCGCACACCAAAGAAGCAAGGCGTCATCGTCTTTGGCGTGCTGAATTCGCAGGGAAACGTTCCGGTTTCACGGCCGGAAGAACAACCGCCGCTACCGGACGGGCGCTGGATCTGCAAAGGACCGGAGGCGCCGACTGATCTGGCGGTCGTGAAAGAAGGCTTCGTTTCGCATTGTCCGCAGAACGGGCGAACGAAGGATGAACCGAACGCGTGGTTTATCAGGAAGCCTGGACCAAGCGAGATCGTTTGCAAAGGATTTGTGGCGTTGAATGGACGTGAGATTGCGGGCGCGCCGATTCCCGCGGGTTACGTAGTGACGGGCGAAGTCAAAGCGTCCGCGTGTGCGAACAGCAGCGACGCCGCAGTCACCAAGAACGCCTGGGAAATTCGCTTGCCGCGTGAGAACGACGTCGTGTGCAAAGGTTTCCCGTTGCCGCGCGGCTTCGCCGTAGCCAATGAACGATCGACGCCCGCCTGTCCCGCGATGCGGCTCGAGAACAACGCCTGGGTCATTCGCGCGACGAATTAACCACTACTTCCTCATCCCTGGCGTCGATGGTTGATTCGTGCTGGGCTTGCTCGCGTCGGTGCCCGTGTGCTGGCGCGAAGCGTCGGAGAACATTTTGTTCGTTCGTTGCCGCTTTCCGCGCAACGCCGGCGTATCCGCTTTCGCTTCGCGGTTCTGATCCGGATTTCCTGCAAATCCTGTTTGCTGTCCGCGCGGTTTCGCCGGCGTGCCGGCCTTGTGCTGGTCCTTTTTATTTCCCACCTTGTTAATCTCCCTCTTGTGAACGCGACTTAAGACGCGGCGCGCGTCGCTTACGTCCCAGCGACCATTTCAAACTCGGGGGTGTTACGAGTGTGGTGATGATAACCATGATCACGACTGCGCCGAAAGTCGCGGAGTCAATTACCGGCACGTTCACTCCCAGAGCAGACGGCAAAATCAACGTCGCGCCTATCCCCGCAAAAATTAACCCGACTTCACCGCGCGGGATCATCCCCAACCCGACCGCCAGTCGATTGATGCCCCGCTCCAACACCGCCAGACCACAAACCTGTTTGCCGACGATCGCCGCGATCGTCAGCAGCGCTGCAAACCCGAGAATGTCGAGTCGAGCAAACAATCGCAAATCAACTTTCATCCCCATCAACACAAAAAAGATCGGCACGAGCACCGTGCTCACCGGCTGCAACAGATCTTCCAGCTCGCGTTCAGTGCGCCTGCCTTTGGGCCGGTAGTGAACTTCGTCAAGAATCAGTCCCGCCGCAAACGCTCCCACGATCGCGGCGAGTCCGACCTTCACCGCTGCCCACGACAAAACGAAACAGAACGAGATCGCGAGCGTCAGCAACACGCCTCGTGTTTCGAACCGTCCGGCGCCGCGCAGCAGCCGCGGCACCAGGAAGTGTCCAACCACAATCGAACCGATCAAAAACAGCACGGATTTCAGCCCGATCAGTCCAATATCGATGAACGATAGTGCGCCGCCGGTCGACGCCGCGCGAATTGCACCGCTGACGATCGCCAGGATCAGCAGTCCCAGCACGTCGTCGATCACGGCGGCGCCGAGAATGATGCGCGCTTCGCGCGTCGCGAGTTTGCCGAGGTCTTTGAAAACCCGCGCCGTGATGCCGACGCTCGTGGCGCAAAGCGTGGCGCCGATAAAGATGTGGGCTAACTGCGGCTCGTCCGGAATGAAATAAGCCGACACCGCCCAACCGAGCAGAAACGGCACCACGACGCCGACCACCGCCACGAGCAGCGACGACCAGCCCACCTCCATCAGCTCTTTCAAATCAGATTCGAGGCCGACTTCGAACAGCAAAATGATCACGCCGAGTTCTGCCAGCGCGGCGATTGTCGTGTCCGTTTTCAGTGTTTCGGTGGGCGTGAAGCCGAGAATCACGAGGTTGCCGAGGAGAATACCGGCGGCCAGCTCGCCGAGAACGGATGGCTGTTTGAGGCGTTCGAAGATCTCCCCGCCGATTTTCGCCACGACCAGCATCACCGCCACGCCGATCAGGACGGTCGGGTCCAGGTGATGAGCTGCGTTTGGTTCCATCGGGTGTCGGTTTGGAGTCCGGCGATTATGGCACAAGCCAGAGTGGCTCACGGAAAATGTATTTCCATGCTTAGGTTGCATCCCGGAGTTCAGGTCTCTATAATGCGCCCCACTTAACGACGTCCCGGCAGGCTGGCGTCGCAAAGCCCCAGACAAAAAGATGGCGACCCCTATCAGATGGAACCAGCGCGGACGTGTCGCGCCCTACGTCGGCCCCAAGCGAACTGACACTCCGTTACGTTCCCTGGCCCTCAGTCTGACGCACGTCGCCCGCGCCGCGCTCAGTGAGCCTTACATGCTCACCATCGAGCACAAACGAATTCAGCTCAGTCGCCTGCCAAAAGCCTTCGACGGCTTCCGCGTAGTCCAGCTTTCCGACGTTCATCACGGCCCTTTTTCCGACCGCGAACAGATCGAACGCGCCGTCGAGACCGCCAACCGGCTCCAGCCCGACATCATCGCCCTGACGGGCGACTACATCTCGAAAGAGCGTCATTACGCCGCGCCTTGCGCGGAAATGTTGGGCAAGTTGAAGGCCCGTTTCGGCGTTTACGCCGTGCTCGGCAACCACGACCATTGGACGGACGCGGCCCTGATTACCGATCTTTTCCGCGCCGAAGGCATCACGGTGCTGATCAATGAAGGAATGCGCTTCGAAAGGGACGGCGCCGCGTTCTGGTTGGCCGGTGTTGACGACTCGATGGTCGGCCTGGAAGACGTTTCACTCGCCCTCGCCGGCGCCCGCGAAAACGAGATGAAGCTGCTGCTGGCGCACAATCCGATTGTCCTGCGGCGCGCTGTGCGGGCTTCAGTGGATTTGATTTTGAGCGGTCATACGCACGGCGGCCAGGTCGCCATTCGTGGCGAACGCGTCACCGCCCGGCCGCGCCGTCGGGCGCTGAAAGGCCTCTGGCGCCAGGGAAACACGCAGATTTACGTTAATCGCGGCCTCGGAACGGTCGTGCTGCCCATCAGGTACGGATGCCCACCCGAAATTTCATTGCTGGAACTGCGCAGTAAGTAAACTGCTCCTATCGTGTCGTCTCGGATTGTTACCGTCCCGAACCTCCTGACAGTGTTCCGGATGGTTTTGATCCCCGTCTTCGTCTCGCTGCTTTTCTACCAAAAATTCGTGTTCGCGCTGGGCGTGTTTGTCCTGGCCGGAGTCACTGACGGCCTCGACGGTCTGCTCGCGCGCCGCTTCAACCAAAAGTCTCAACTCGGCACGATCCTCGACCCAATCGCCGACAAGCTGATGCTGGTCACGTCTTTCGTCGTCTTATCGATGCGATCGGTGTTTCCCCAGCCGCTGCCGTCGCACCTGCCGGTGCCGTTCTGGGTGACTGTGGCCGTAATCAGCCGCGACGTCTTTATCCTCGTCGGCGCGGCGGCGATCAACATCGTCACCGGTTTCCGCGGCTTCCGGCCGTCAATGCTCGGCAAAATCAACACGACCGTGCAGATTGTGGCGATAGCCGTGATCATCCTCGGCGCCAGCGTCCGCTACGGCACCGGGTACTACTTACCCACGATTTACACGACAGTTTTCGCGTTCGCCGTCCTCTCCGGCGCCCACTACGTCTTCTACGTCTCCCGGCTCGTCAACGAAGATCGCCGGTCCGAGGGAAACGGCCACTAATCAAAGTTGACATCAACGCACTCAAGCTTTATATTGGTCGGGCGTTCAACTCGCGGATCCGAATGTTCAGCCCGAAGAGGTTTTGGAGACTAACAAGATGAGCAAGATTATTGGAATTGACCTTGGCACAACCAACTCGGTAGTTGCGGTGATGGAGGGCGGCGAGCCCACCGTTATCACCAACTCCGAAGGTGGCCGCACCACACCATCCGTGGTCGCTTTCACCAAAGATGGCAGCCGCCTCGTTGGCCAGGTGGCCAAGCGTCAGGCGGTAACCAATCCGGAAAATACCGTTTACTCGATTAAGCGGTTCATGGGACGCCGGTACAACGAAGTTACCGAAGAAATCAAGCAGGTCCCGTACAAAGTTCAGGCTGCAGGGAGTGGCGGCGACGTGCGAATCTCCGCCGGCGGCAAGGAGTGGAGCCCGCCGGAAATCTCGGCAATTATCCTGCAAAAGATGAAGCAGTCAGCCGAAGACTACCTCGGTCAGAAGGTCGACAAGGCCGTGATCACCGTGCCGGCTTACTTCAACGACTCGCAGCGCCAGGCCACCAAAGACGCGGGCAGAATTGCCGGTCTTGAAGTGATGCGCATCGTCAACGAGCCGACAGCGGCGGCCCTCGCCTACGGTCTCGACAAGAAGAAAGACGAGACGATCGCCGTTTTTGACTTCGGCGGCGGTACGTTTGACATCTCGATCCTCGAAGTCGGCGAAGGCGTCGTCGAAGTGAAATCCACCAACGGCGACACGCACCTCGGCGGCGACGACATCGACGAGCGGCTGATCGAGTGGATCATCGAGGAGTTCAAGAAAGACCAGGGCATCGACCTGTCAAACGACAAGATGGCCTTGCAGCGTCTGAAGGAAGCTGCCGAGAAGGCGAAGATCGAGCTCTCGAGCACGATGGAGACCGAGATCAATCTGCCGTTCGTAACGGCCGATCAGTCGGGTCCGAAACACCTCGCGATGAAACTGACGCGCGCGCGGTTCGAGCAATTGGTGGAACCGATTCTCGCGCGGCTCCGCGGTCCGGTCGAAACGGCTTTGAAAGATGCCGGTCTCGATGCGAAGAAGATCGATGAAGTGGTTCTGGTCGGCGGTTCGACGCGTATTCCGAAGGTCCAGGAAATCGTCAAAGATATGTTTGGCAAAGAGCCAAACAAGAGCGTGAACCCGGACGAAGTGGTGGCGATCGGCGCGGCGGTGCAAGCCGGCGTGTTGTCGGGTGAAAAGACCGACATCCTGCTGCTCGACGTGACCCCGCTGAGCCTCGGTATCGAAACTCTTGGCGGCGTGTTCACGAAGCTGATCGAGCGAAACACGACGATCCCGACGCGCAAATCTGAAATCTTCTCGACTGCTTCCGACAACCAGACGTCCGTCGAAGTGCACGTGCTCCAGGGTGAACGGCCGATGGCCGGCGACAATCGCACGCTCGGCAAGTTTCACCTCGTCGGTATTCCACCGGCGCCGCGCGGCATGCCGCAGATCGAAGTCGCTTTTGACATCGACGCGAACGGCATCGTGAACGTGTCTGCGAAAGACATGGGCACGGGTCGCGAGCAGAAGATCACGATCACGGCTTCTTCCGGCTTGTCGAAGGAAGAAATCGACAAGATGATGAAAGACGCCGAGTCGCATTCAGCTGACGACGCACGCAAACGCGAAGAGATCGAAGCGCGCAACCGCCTCGACGGACTCGTCTATCAGATGGAGAAGACGCTCTCCGACAATCGCGAGAAGGTCGGCGCAGTCGCGGGCGAAGTTGAATCGGCGATCGCTGAGGCAAAGAAAGCTTTGGCCGAAGGCGGTGTCGAACGGCTCAACAACGCGTTCAGTCAACTGCAAACCGCGTCGCACAAGCTCGCGGAGGCGTTGTATCAGCAGGCGCCGCAACCCGGGGCTGAGACGCCGGGCGGTGAACAGGCTTCCGCAGCGGGCGCGTCTTCGTCCGGCAATCCGGGCGACGACAACGTGATCGATGCTGAGTATGTTGACGTCGATGAAAACAAGTAAGCGCGTCGTAGTTTCACTTGTGATCGATTGAAGAGGCGGAGAGAACTTTAACCTCCGCCTTTTCGTCAAACGGCTAGATGGCAAAACAAGACTACTACGAAATCCTGGGCGTCAAACGCGACGCTAAGCCCGAAGAGATCAAGAAGGCTTATCGTCGCCTCGCGCGCAAGTACCATCCGGACGTGAACCCCGGCGACAAAGCCGCCGAGGAACGTTTCAAACTCATGTCCGAAGCGCACGACGTGCTTTCGGATCCCAAGAAGCGCTCGGTTTACGATCGCTTCGGCCAGTATTCGGAAAACCTTGCCGACGCTGCGGCGCGCGGCGCCGGCCCCTCGACTGGCGGCCGCACGACCTCGGGTTTCGATTTCACCGGATTCGATTGGGGCAACACTTCGAGCGGCAGCGGCGGATCCGGCAGCAGCTTTCGCGACATCTTTGCTGATCTGTTTGGCGGCGGCGCGTCGAAGGAGAAGGAGCCGCCGCGTCCACAACCGCAACGAGGCGCGGACATCGAGATGCCGCTGAGCGTCACGTTTGAAGAAGCCATTAAAGGACTGACGACGAACCTCACCGTGAATCGTTCGGAGCAGTGTTCGCGTTGCAACGGCGCGGGCGACATAGGTGGACCGGTCGTCGTTTGTTCGACGTGCAAAGGGACGGGCCAGGTGCAGCGCGCCGGCGGGCGTTTACGATTTGCGCAGGAGTGTTCCGACTGCGGCGGCACGGGCCGGAGGCGTTCGCCTTGTTCGTTGTGTAACGGCAAAGGCGTGACGCCGAAGAACGAGACGGTGAAGGTTCGGATTCCGGCGGGTGTCGAAACCGGTTCGCGGGTTCGCATTCCCGGCAAAGGTCACGGCGGGCGTTTGGGCGCGCAGCCGGGAGACCTGCACATCATCACGAACGTCGGTGAGCACAAATACTTCACGCGCAAGGGCGACAATATTTACGTGACGGTGCCGATCACGGTGCCGGAAGCGGCGTTGGGTGCGAAGATTGAGGTGCCGACGGTGGATGGCAAGTCGCAGTTGCGCATACCGCCGGGGACGCAGTCGGGTCAGAAGTTTCGCTTGCGCGATCGCGGCGCGCCGTCGTTGCGAAATCCGGGTGCGAAGGGGCACCAGTTTGTTGAAGTGCAGGTGACGTTACCGAAAGTGATTTCGGAAGAGACGAAAGAGTTGCTGCGAGAGTATTCGAAGTTGAATTCGGGGAATCCACGAGTCGAGATGGGACTCGAGTGATTGCCGACAATTGAAAATGCCATGACTCGCAAACCAAAGACCTACACGATCAGCGCGGTGGCGGACCAATACGGCATTCATCCGCAGACGCTGCGGCTTTACGAGCGTGAGGGATTGCTGAAGCCGTCGCGCTCGGAAGGCAACACCCGGCTTTACACCGATGCCGACCTCGAGCGGCTCGAACTGATTCTTTCGCTGACGCGCGACCTCGGCGTGAATCTCGCCGGCGTGGAGATCATTCTCAACATGCGCGAGAAGATGGACGCGATGCAGCACGAGTTTGAGCGGTTCTTCAACTACCTGCAGAGCCACGCGGAAGAGCTGACGAACTTCGAGCCGGTGCCTGAGGATTCGGATGCTTTAGTTCCACTCACACGCGTAGCAGCGCTGAGGCGACGCTCGTCGTCGCACTGATCTTCTAAATGTTTTAAAAATTCCCTCCTCTCAGCCGTACGCAAGCGACCTCCCACAACTGTGGTTGATCTACGGCAGCGCAAAGTGCTAAAGTCCGCGCGCTTTTCCTCACAACGTTAGCAGGAGTTTACAAAATGACCTCACGTCTCATGCTTCTCACGCTCGTTCTCTTTCTTTTCAACTTTCAACCCATTCACGCGCAAGATCTCGATACGGTTTCGATCGCCGGCCGTGTCATGGACCAGAACGGCGCCCTGATTCCCGGCGCTGAAGTCGAAGCAACGCTGTCGAAAACAAGACTGACGCGCAAGACGATGACTGACGCACAAGGTCGTTATCGTTTGATTCAACTCGAGCCCGGCACTTACCTCATTCGTGTTTCCGCTTTCGGCTTTGCCACGCAGCAGTTCGAAAACGTCGCGACCAGTTCAGGCCAGAGTTTGCAGCTTGACGCGACATTGATTCCGTCGGCGATCGTCACTGAACCGGTCGTGATCGTCACCAGCGAAGGGCCGCTGGTCGACACAAAACGAACGGTTGTCGGCGCGACGCTCAACCTCAGCGAGACAAAATCATTGCCGTTCGTGACACGCTCGGTTCTCGATCTCCTCTTCACGCTGCCCGGCGTCACAGAAGAGCCGCTTTCGACGCGCGACCTCGCGGAGGATCGCAACACAATTCCGGCCAACACGCCCGAAGAAGCGGGCGTCTTCTCGCTCGCGGGCGCGCCGGCTTATTCAAACAACCTGACGATCGACGGCCTCGACAACAACGACGATCGCGCGGCCCGCGAACGTTTTCAGCCGCCAATCGAAGCGGTGGCGGAGGTGCAGGTGATCACCAATCAGTTTTCGGCTGAGTACGGCCGGGCCTCAGGCGGGCGCGTGAACCTACGGACGCGCAGCGGTTCACAGGAGCTTCATGTGAGCGCGCTTTACTTTTTCCGTGACGAAGCGCTGGACGCAAACACGTTTCGCAACAACTCGCTCGGGCTGAAGCGCCTGCCTTTGCAGGAGCATGTGAGTGGCTTCACCGCGAGTGGCCCACTCGTTCACCGCAATAAAAACAGCAGCGTCTTCTTTGTTTCTTACGAGCGGAATCACACGCTGGACAGCGCGCTCGTCGATACGCTCGTTCCGCTCGAACAAATCCACGTTTATCCCCTGCCTGGCCCGACCCATCCCGCGCAACACCGGCGAGAGCAGGTAAACGCGCCCGCGGTGGCTACCGAAGTCGCGCCGTTCATCGCGTCGCTGAGCACGCCGTTGAAAAATACCAGCATCACCGCGCGTGTCGACCATCAGCTCAGCGAGACGCATAACGCCTCGTTTATCTACCAACACGGCCGGCTCACAAACCTGCGACAGTTCGGCGGTGGCAACCGTCTGCCTGACGCACTCCAGGCACGCAGACGCGACTCCGACGCTCTGTCCTTTTCGGATAATCTTGTTCTTAATTCCTCGGTCGTCAATCAGCTTAAATTTCAGTACTCCCGCCTGGCGCCCTCATTCAAAACCCAACAGGCCGGCAAACCCGTCGTCCTGATCACACTGAACGAGTCGCTACAACAACACACCGGAACTCTCGTCGCCGGATCTTCAACACTCGGCGGCAGCGATCGAGCAGAACAGCGCGCCCAGCTCCAACAGATCCTCTCGTTCGTTAGAGGAACTCACTCGCTCAAATTCGGCGTCGACGTTCAGCACGTGCGCTCCACGTACATCGATCTCACCGACCTGACAGGCACGTTCAGTTTCGCGAGTGCCGGTGATTTTCTCGCCGGCGTGCCCAGCCGCTACCGGCAAAATTTTCAAAGCTCCTCGACGCAGAAAAACACGTACGTCGGTTTCTTCGCGCACGACGAGTGGCAACTGCATCCGCGCGTGCTCGTGAGTTACGGCTTGCGATACGAGCGCGAGAGCATCCTGCGCGATCGAAACAACTTCGGCCCGCGTCTATCCGTCGCCTATTCGCCTCTTGAGTCCGCGAAGCTCGTCCTCCGGCTTGGCGCAGGAGTCTTCTACAACCGGCCGCTGCTCCGCACGATCGATGACTTCACGCTCGGCCGGCAGCAGCTCTTCTTCGACACGAACTCGCTGCACGATCCGCTCACGGGCAAACAGTTCACGGCCGAGCAGCGCCGCGCGTTCATCGCTGCCAATATTCGTTTCCCGGAAACCCTGCGCGCCGATTCGCCCCTCGTCGAACAATTCGGCGTTACGAATCGCACCTTTACGCGCCGGCTCGGTCCCGCTTTGAAGATTCCGGAGAGTTATCAAATCAACGCCGGCGTCGAGCGCGAACTGGGCCGCGGGTTTTCTGCCGAAGCGAACTTCACTTTTACGCGCGGCATACATCTGTGGCGGGAGTTCAACGCGAATGCACCGGTGCTGCCGCCGGGCTACAAAAACTTCACGGAGTTTCTGGTGTCGCGCGATTTCGCGAACTTCGCGAATCCCCTCACGGCGGTTCGGCCGGTTTACAACGCTGCGAACGCCGGTGAGCTGGTCAGGTTTCGCCACAGTCCGTTTAATCCGGCTAGTCCGAACACGGTGGGTCGCGTGGTGGAGTTTGGGGTGCCGGTCTCGATCATGAACCTGAGCAGTTCTTCGACGACGATGCTCGAGGCTGCGCTGGCCGCGCTCAACCAACTACGGCCGGATCCCACGCGCGCGGAGCTCGAGCAGTTGATCTCTGCGGGGAATAGTTTTTACCGCGGAATGACACTGGAGTTACGCAAGCGTTTCGCTGTGACAAGGGGATTTTTGGGATGGGGGAGTGGATCGTTCGCAGGGAGGACGAGTGGATTGTTGGGGCGTGTGAGTGGGGTGTTCGGAGGGGCGAGTGGATTTGGATTCCGGGCGGGCTACACACTTTCGAGCTTGGTCGATGATGGGGTGGTGAACACGTCCGATGCGCTGCGGGCGGGAGACTTTCGTGCGGAGCGTGCACGCAGCTTGTTGGATCGACGGCACCGATTCGTGTTCTCCGGCAGTTTCAACTTGCCTCGCTGGGTTGGTGGCGTTGAACTGTCGCCGATCTGGCGCGTGGCTTCGGGGGCGCCGTTCAATATCTCGCTGGGTGGCGTCGACCGAAACCTCGATGACGTTTCGAACGACCGACCGAACTACTCGGGCGACTTGCGTCTGTTACGCTGGCGCAAGCCTGGTGATCCGCTCAACGCTTCAGTTCCCGCTGGCTTCACTCTGCCGCCGCTGGGTCAATCCGGGAACCTACCTCGGAACGCCGGCCGCGGCCCCGGGCTGTTTGTATTCGATTTGAACGCGACGCGCGAGTTTCAGATCAAGCGAGCAAGACTAAAGCTTTCCGTCGAACTGGATAACGTCCTAAACAAAACAGTCTTCAGCTTCGGCTCGGAGTTCATCAACTTCACGGCTTCATCCGCAGAATCCCTGCTTTTGGCCACGCGCACAGGACGCCCCCGCCAGACCCGCGTCGGGTTAAAACTGGAGTTTTAGCCACAGATGAACACAGACGGACACGAAATCAAGCACAAGGAACTTACGGGTAAGATCATCGGTGTGTTTTACGAGGTGCATCGTGAACTGGAAAACGGGTTCTTGGAATCCGTGTACCAGCGGTGCCTGAGTATTGCGCTTACGTCGGCGGGCTTGGAGGTTGGCTGTCGACTTAAGATTCCAGTCTGGTTCCGCGGACACCAGGTCGGTCAGTTCGAAGGAGATATGTTGGTGGAGAGAACCGTTTTGCTTGAGTTGAAGGCGGTGCGAGCTTTGGACGGTTCGCACCAAGCACAGCTGCTTAACTATTTGCGAGCGACTGATATCGAGGTCGGATTACTACTAAACTTTGGCGTCAAACCTGAGTTCAGACGACTGCTTTTCGATAACCCGCGAAAAGTCGCCCGCTAACTGCCGACGTCTTTCAGTGGTGGCTTCTGTCCGTGTACTTCCGTGTCCTTCTGTGGCCGTACAACGCGCCCGCGAGCGCTCAATTCGTCTTTTCATCCATCGCTGATTCATGGTTCTAAACTTCCCTTCACGTACATACGCGTAGTCTTACGCAAAAATGGCTCATTTTGTTGTGATAAACTTTGCATAGCATGGCGGTAACTGACTCACAAACAGAGCACGTCAGCGAGGTCGAAGCAGCCCTGCTGGACGCTGAGCTCTTCATGAAGTACCAGGCGCCCGAACGCGCCATCAAGCGCCTCCGCACCGCCCTCGAGCTAAACCCGCGTTCAATCAAGCTGCGCGAGCGTCTTCGCGAAGTCTGCGCCGCGCACAAAAACACCGAAGAAGCCGCGCGCCAGTGTCTCGCGCTCGCGAGTCTTTACATCGAGCGCGAAGATTTCGATGCCGCTCACGACCGCCTGCTCGAAGCCAAACAACTCGACGCGCGCATCAACATCGCCGGCGGCCTAGAAGCAATCCGCCGCGCGCGCCGGCCGGACCTCAAACCCGTGCCCGCCGCCGAACCGGTCTTCGAGCGCAAACACTTCACACTGGCCGGCGACCTCAGCGCCGTCAGCGTTTTCGACGCGATGCAGGTGATTGAAAATGCGCGTTTGAACGGCGTGCTGACGCTCAACGGCAAGGGAAACGAAGGCGAGGTCAAATTCAACGACGGCCGGATTGTCGACGCGTCGTGCGGCGGCGAAAGCGGCGAGAAAGGTTTTCAACGGGTGGTGGAAATCACGAACGGCACGTTTGAATTTCAAAAAACCGCGGAACACTTTCCGGTTCGCATTCAGGCGCTCAGCAACACCAACCTCATCCTCGACACGCTGCGGTTGCTGGACGAACAAAAGCAGTAAGCCAGAAAAAGGCACAAGAAGCACAAACGCTCCCTTTTGTGCTTCTTTGCGGCTGTTTGCGGCGCCTCAGTCAAGCAACAGACGCGTGTTCAGCGCTTCGGCTTTTTCAATCGCCGTCAGCAGGCGCAGAAACTGCGTGTAGTTGCGGCTGCGCGAGGTCAGGCGCGCCACTTCCGATTGGCTCAGCTCGTTACGCAGGATCAAATCGAGAAAGTCGTAGTAATCCGCCGCCGCCTCAAACGGCAGCTCGCGCGTGTACGTCGTGCTCTGATTGTCTTCCGAACGAAACCCGGCGAGCAGATCGAAAATGTTATCGGTAGTGAGCCGCGCAGCATCGCGCGTCAGCCCGATCGGCACACGCAACTCGAAAAACCGCAAACCCTGTTCAGTCACCACGCGCCGCAACTCCTTCGTCGCTTCACCATCAAACGGCGATTCCGGATCGACGAGAATGCGCAAGAGTCGCGGCTGGTCTTCTTTGTCGAGCGTGTCGAGCGAAAGCTGCACGCGGTCAGCGAGAAACTTTTCAAACACCGCTTCGATCGGATAGTTGATCCGGCCGAGACACCCGACGGATTCGCCGTCACCGGCAACCTCGAATGGCAGACACGCCGGACAGTGCGGACAAATCGCCGTCGCCTGCTGCATCCGCTCGATCTCACCGCTCGCTTTCTCGACCCATTCGAGCTTGTCGAGAGACGGCGCGCCGGCGTCGCCGGTGGTTAATTTCGCGTGCAAACTGCTCAAACGACCCCACTCGCGCAGGTGTCGTTCGGAGTAATTTGCCCGCAGCGGACAGGCGTATTGCAGTGCGAATTCTAAAGACATGAATAGCCGATCACTAACACAGCGCCGCTCGTCGAGCAAGCGAGTGCCTTTGTGTTAAGCTTTTGGCACTTTCCACAGCACCGCTTAGAAAGGTCATGCCCATGGCAGTCAGTGAGGAACTCTTGGAAATACTCGCCTGTCCCGCTTGCAAAGCAGAGGTCGAAGTCAAGCCGGACGGTCAGGCGCTGAAATGCGTGGAATGCAAACGCGTGTACCCGATTCGCGACGACATTCCCGTCATGCTGATCGAAGAAGCCACGATCGAAGAATGAGCTGATGAACAGTTTGCGCGACATCGTTGAGTCGTCGCCGCACGCGCATTCGACGGAGCCGGAGCCGGCGATTTTCCTCCACGCCGGCGAGGAGCCGCAGCCGCTCGGCCCGCCGCGTTGGAACTGGGAAGCCGTCAAACGAGTGCTCGTCATCCGGCTGCGCTCGATCGGCGACACCGTTCTGGCCACGCCTTCGCTGTTTGCCTTGAAACGTTTTCTGCCCGACGTGCAAGTCGACATACTCGTCGAAGATTGGGTTGCGCCGCTGCTGATGGATCACCCGCACGTCGACAACGTTATCGAACTGAAGCGAGGCGGCATGAGCGCGCGCATGGCAGCGGCGCGCGCGCTGAGAGCGGCGCGTTACGACGTCGTCTACAACCTTCATGGCGGGACCACTGCCACTTTCCTGACGCGCGCAACCGGCGCGCGGCATCGAGTCGGATTCAAGACGTATCAGTACGCGAAACTGCACACCGTGCTCGCGCCGTCGCCGCTGTTGCTTTGGGGGCAGCAGAAGACGCACTCGGTCGAACAACAACTCGCGCTGCTCGGTTGGACCGGCGTTCCGGTTAGCGATCGGCCGCGAACCCGTTTGGGTATCGCGCCGGAAGCGGCCGGAAGTGTTATTGAACGTCTGGCGGCGGCAGGTTTAGGCGATCGCAAGATCGCTTTGATTCATCCGGCGGCGGCGTTTGCGACGAAGCGTTGGGCCACGAAAAACTTTGCGCGCGTTGCGGAGTATTTGGCTGAGCGCGGTTATGCGCCGGTCGCGATTGCCGCGCTTCATGAAGCGGAGATCATAGACGAGCTGGTGAACGAAGCGTCCGTGCCGATCCTGGCGCTCGATCTTTCGTTACCGGAAGTGAGCGCGCTTGCGTCACGTGCGCAAATATTCGTTGGCAACGACAGCGGTATCGCGCACATCGCGGCGGCGGTCGGCACGCCGGCGGTAGTTATCTTTGGTTCATCGAACATTGCGCATTGGCGGCCGTGGAACCACGCTGCCGCCGCGGAAGTCGTGGTTGAAGAGATGCCGTGCCAGCCGTGTCACGGTTATTTTTGCGAGAAGTTTCCGCAGCCCGAATGCATTCTGCGCGTGCCTGTGGCGCGAGTGCAGAACGCCATTGAGCGACTGTTGCGCTAACGTTTGGCTCAACTAACACGGATGTCACAGATAACAAAAACCCGGATTACCGAGCTCCTGCAAACACTGCGCGAGCGCAAGGTGCTGGTACTCGGCGACGTCATGCTCGACGAGTTTGTTTGGGGTGACGTCACGCGGATCTCGCCCGAGGGTCCGGTGCCGGTGGTCGACGTCCGGCGCGAATCGGTTCATCTCGGCGGCGCGGCAAACGTGCTGGCGAATCTCATCTCGCTCGGCGCGCGTGGTTGGGTCGTCGGTGTGGTCGGCAACGATCCGGCGGGTGAGCGCCTGCGCAGTGAGCTGCGACAACTGAATTCAGGCGATGACGGCGGCGTTATTGTCGATGACACGCGCCGTTCAACCACGAAGACGCGCATCGTGGCCCATAATCAGTTGGTGGTGCGGGCCGATCGCGAATCGCGCGCGCCCGTTGAGGGAAAGCTCGCCGCGCAGATCGTGGCGCGTTTGCGCGAGCTGCTGGCGGAGGCGGATGCATTCGTCGTTTCCGATTACGACAAAGGCGTCGTGACGCCTGCGATACTGCGTGAGATTCTGCCGTTTGCGTATGAACGCGTGCCGGTCTTGATCGATCCGAAGCTGCGCAACTTCAACTCGTAT
>Ga0081539_10002553_pt1 | contig 25265 bp, 29 predicted proteins | sample TabmetS4T2R2_FD_71023 | JGI IMG/M metagenome (GOLD analysis project Ga0081539, IMG submission 71023) | Tabebuia heterophylla rhizosphere microbial communities from the University of Puerto Rico - S4T2R2 | ecosystem: Host-associated > Plants > Roots > Rhizosphere ...
CTGTTCCCCGACACCGGCCCGGACCTCGCGCTGGCGCTGGTGGACTCGCGGTCCACCCCCAAGGGGGTGACGATCCAGGTCTACCGGCCCACCGGCCGCCCACAGTACGAAACCGCCACGACCTGAGGCCCGTGACAGAGAAATGACCAGTGCGTTGCAGGACCTGCTCGAGCGGCACGTCGCGAGTGGCACCGTCCCGGGTGTCGTCGCGAGCCTCGGCACAGGGGAGCTCGAAATCGTGGCCGCCGGCGCGATGTCCGTCGGCGGTGCGCCCATGCGCGCCGACGCAATCATGCGCATCCAGTCGATGACGAAGGCCGTCACGACGGTCGCGGCCCTGCGCCTGGTCGAGGCCGGACGCCTGACACTCGACGAGCCGGTGGAACAGTGGTTGCCCGAGCTGGCGGATCGACAGGTGCTGGAGCGTCCCACCGCCGATCTGGCCGACACATCACCGGCCGTTCGGGCGATCACGCTGCGGCATCTGCTGACCAACACCTCCGGCTACGGCATGGTGCTGACAGAGTGTCCGCTGCAGCGGGCAATGGCTCTGAGCGAAACCGAAGCCGGCGTCGACCCCGTGACGTTGGGGGCCGACGAGTGGCTCGCCCGGCTGGCCGCACTGCCCCTGGCCTTCCAGCCGGGCGAGGGCTGGCGCTACCACCACTCCTTCGGCATCCTCGGAATCCTGATCGCTCGAGTGGCCGGCCAGCCGTTGCAGGATCACCTGGCAGACGACCTGCTCGAACCCCTCCGCCTCCACGACACCGGACTGTGGGTGCCCGCAGGCGGCGTCGCCCGGCTGCCGGCCAGCTACCGGCACATCGACTCCGGTCTGCTGGAGCTCGAACCGGCCGCCGGCGGCTTCTACGCCGGGCCCCCGCCGTTCGACGTGAGTCACGGCGAGCTCGTCTCGACAGTCCGCGACTACACCCGCTTCGCCCGGATGCTGGCCGACGGTGGCCGGTTCGAGGGGCGGCAGATCGTGTCGGAGGAGCACCTCCGGCTGATGACCAGCGACCAGGTGGCGGCGATCGCCAAGACGCCGGACAGCTTCTTCCCGGGCTTTTGGGACGGTACCGGCTGGGGCTTCGGCGTCGGTGTCGACACCGAGGGCGGGCGGGCCGGCCGCTACGGGTGGTCCGGCGGACTGGGCACCAACTTCTTCGTCGACCCGGATGGCACCGTAGGTGTCCTGCTGACCCAGGTAGAGATGGACGAACGGATGCAGCTCCTGCTCGACGAGTTCCAAGCCCTGCCTGAAGCAGCATGACGCTCGAAGGCGTCGGACCAGAGCCATAGCGCGGCCCTGGAGGGCGAGGAGTCGCAGCGGCTGGATCGGTGGACTGATCATCGTCGCTCTCCGCCGACCTCGGCCCTCGTGGAGGCCGTGGCCGGGTAACGTCTCCTGGCATGGACCCACGGTCGTGGTGGCGGACGCTGCAGCGCGTCCCCGCGCCGCTGGTGGACGCGGGCCTGGCGGTGGCCCTGACGGTGGCGGTCGCGGTGGCGATCCGCGTGGCCCCCGAGCAGGGCCGGCCGCCGGACGCGGGCGCCTACACCCTCGCCCTGGCCATCGGCGTCCTGGCCCTGTTCCGGCGGCGGTGGCCGCTGACCGTGCTCCTGGCCTCGGCGGCGGTGCTGCAGCTCTACAACCTGACCGACTACCCGGGCCTGTTCTCGTCGGTGCCGCTGTCGGTGGCCCTGGTCGCCGCCTGCGCCGCGGGCCGGCGGGGCTGGGCGCTGGCGGTGGTCGCCTGGTTCGGGCTCGGCCCGCTGGCCTTCGTGGCCCTGTCCGACCTGCCCGGCCAGTTCGCCACCCAGATCCTCTCCGGCGCCGTCTCCGACCTTGCCCTGCTGGCGGCGCTGCTGCTGCTGGGCGAGGCGATCCGCGGCCGCCGCCTGCTCCAGGCCGAGCAGGAGCGTTCCGAGGGGCTGCTCCTGAACGTCCTCCCAGCCCCGATCGCGGCCCGGCTCAAGCAGGGCGAGGCGGTGATCGCCGACCGGTTCCCCGAGGTCACGGTGCTGTTCGCCGACCTCGTGGACTTCACCGCCAGCAGCGACCGCAGCAGCCCGGAACGGGTCGTGCAGGTCCTCGCCGACCTGTTCACCGCCTTCGACCGGCTGGCCGCAGGGCTCGGGCTGGAGAAGATCAAGACCATCGGGGACGCCTACATGGTGGTCGGCGGGCTGCCCGAGCCGCGCCCCGGCCACGCCCGGGCGGTGGCCGAGATGGCCCTGGCCCTCCGGGAGGAGGCCGGGCGGCACCTCGACCCGGCCGGCCGTCCGCTGCAGGTGCGCATCGGCATCGACTCCGGCCCGGTGGTGGCCGGGGTCATCGGCACGGCCAAGTTCAGCTACGACCTGTGGGGCGACACCGTGAACACGGCCAGCCGCATGCAGGCCACCGGAGTGGCCGGCTGCATCCAGGTGACCGAGCGGACCTACCGGCTGCTGCGCGAGGCGTACCACTTCGAGCACCGCGGCCCGGTCCAGGTCAAGGGCAAGGGCGAGCTGGTCACCTGGTTCCTGATCGGCCGGCGAGGTTGAAGGGAACGAACCTTAGTCCTACTCTATCTTTGGAGTTGATCCAATAGTTCAAGGAGCGAGCCGTGAGGATCCGTGCTGCCCAGGCGACGACGATCGTGCTGTTCGCCCTGGTGATGGGCGTGTTCTGGGGGACCTGGTTCTCCCTCAGCCGGACCATGGACCAGCTGTCGCCCGAGACCTTCCTTGCCGTCGGCCACGAGATGATCGGCAACCTGGGGGGGCCGATGGCCATCCTGCTGCCGCTGTCGCTGCTGAGCGCGCTGGTGACCCTGGTGCTGCTGTGGCCGCGGCGCCAGGGGGCGGCGTTCTGGTGGCTGGCGGCCGGGTTCGTGCTCATGGTCGCGGCGCTGGTGGTCACCCTGGCCGTCGAGGTCCCCATCGACAACCAGATCCAGGACTGGACGGCGGCCACCCTGCCGGGGGACTGGCGGTCGATCCAGTCGCGCTGGGAGCTGTGGCACACCGTCCGGACCTTCCTGTCGATCGGCGCCCTGGTCGCCGTCACCATCAGCGCCACGGTCACGGCGCGGCCGATCGGCACCGTGCGGCCGGCCATGACCGGGTCGAGCGCCGGAGCTCAGTGACCGGCCGTCAGGCCCGCCCAGTCGACCGCCGGCCTGGCTCCGGCGAGGAACCACACGAGCAGGGCGTTCACCACCTCGGGGCTCTCCACCGGCAGGGCATGGGTGCCGGGGAGGACGGCGAGCCGGCCGTGGGGGAGGGCGGCGGCCACGGCGGCGCCGTGCTCCAGGGTGACCTCGTCGCGATCGCCCTGGAGGACCAGGGTGGGGGCGGTGACCGTGGCCAGGGACGCGAGGTCGAGCTCGGGTTCGGTGGCCACCATCCGCAGGGTCTTGGCGAAGACCTCCGGGAAGTGCCCCGGGCCGTCGGGTGAGACCCGGTCGTACTCGGTCCGCAGGAACGCCATCACCCGGTCACCGCCGGCGCCGAGCTGGTCGGTCATGCCGCCGCTGACCTTGCCGGAGGAGTTGTAGTACTGGCCGATCAGGACCAGCCGGCCCACCAGGTCGGGGCGGCGCTGGGCCACCAGCAGGGCCACCACCGCCCCGTCGCTCCAGCCCACCAGGTGGGCCGGGCCACCGGCCACCTCGTCGAGGTAGGCCACGGTGTCGTCGGCCATCACGCCATAGGTCAAGGGGCCGGGCACGTCCGGGGTGTGGGCGTGGCCCCGGCGTTCGGGGACGTGCACCCGGTACCCGGCCCTGGCCAGGGCAGGAGCCTGCGCCGCCCACGACGAGGCGCCCGCGAACGCGCCGTGCAGGAGCACGACCGGCGGGCCCTCGCCGTGCACCTCGTGCCAGGTCGGCAGCCCGTTCACGTCCACGTAGGTCATCGGATCGCTCCTCTCCTCTCCTCTCCTCTCCTCTCCTCTCCAGTCCAGGCGTCGAGGATCGCGCCGGCGGGGGGCCGCCGGCAACGGTGCTAGCCCCCATTCGCGCTTCCGGGCAACGCGAAGGAGGGACCGAGCCATGCGGCCGGCGCCTGCTGCCCACCTGAGCCGGCGCGGCGGCGTCGCTTCCCGGTAGCCGCCACCGCGGGGTTCCAGCCGCCAGGGAGCGCGAATGGGCGCTGGCGTCGACGACACGGCGGCGCGGCGGGACGACCCTGGAGGCGTCAGGCACCTCATGGCCTACGGGAAGGAGGCCACCGATGCGCAACCGGGAGACCGGGGTGCTCGCACTCGGACGATTCCTGGCGGTGGAACGCTACGCCAGTCGTCCCATCCGCCCTCGACCCACCCCCCTGTGCGGGACCCCCGACCGGACCGGACCGGCGCGCCGGCACCGCCCGCGGGTCGTCCGTCCCCCGGGGGCCGAGTTTCCAGCTAGCCGGTATGCGCCCCGCCGCCCCGCCCTGCGATCCTGAGGCCATGTTGCGCTGCCTGATCGTCGACGACAGCCCCCGCTTCCTGGATGCCGCCCGCGGGCTCCTGGAAGGCCAGGGGGTCACGGTCGTCGGCCAGGCCTCCAGCAGCGCCGAAGCCCTCCGGCGGGCCGAGGAGCTGCGCCCGGACGTCACCCTGCTCGACATCGACCTGGGCGGCGAGAGCGGCCTGGAGCTGGCCCGGCGCCTCCAGGACCAGGCTGGCCCGGCCCCCGCCCCGGTGATCCTCATCTCGACCCACGCCGAGCAGGACTACGCCGAGCTGATCGCGGCCAGCCCGGCCATCGGGTTCCTGCCCAAGACGGCCCTGTCCGCCGACGCCATCCGCGACCTGCTGGCCGGCCGCGGCGACGGCGCCTCGTACCGCTAGCAGGGATCAGCGGGCGTCGAGGAAGGTGAGCACGGCCAGGACCCGGCGGTGGTCGTCGGTGGTCTCGGGCAGGGTCAGCTTGGTCAGGATGCTGCGCACGTGCTTCTCGACCGTGCCCTCGGTCACCCACAGGCGCCGGGCGATGCCGGCGTTGGAGCGGCCCTCGGCCATCAGGGCCAGCACCTCCCGCTCCCGGGCGCTCAGGACGGCCAGCGGGTCGTCGCGGCGGCGGGCCGCCACCAGCTCGGCGACCAGCGCCGGATCCACCACCGACCCGCCCCTGGCGATCCGCTGCAGGGTGTCGATGAACTCCTCCACGTCGGTGACCCGGCTCTTGAGCAGGTACCCGATCCCCCGGCCGCTGGCCAGCAGCTCCATCGCGTGCTCGACCTCGACGTGGGCCGACAGGACGAGGATGCCGATGCCGGGCTGCTCGCGGCGGATCTGGCGGGCCGCCTCCAGGCCCTCGGTGGTATGGGTCGGGGGCATGCGGATGTCCACCACCACCAGCTCAGGGGCCAGCTCGGCGACCAGCTTCAGCAGCCCGGCGGCGTCCCCGGCCTGGCCCACGACCTGGAATCCCGAGCGCCCGAGCAGGCTGGCCAGCCCCTCGCGCAGGAGGACGTCGTCCTCGGCCAGGACGACCCGCGGATCCGTCATGGCGGCACCGTCAGCGTCATTGACGCGGATTATGGTCTAGCCTGCGCCTGTGAGCACGCTGCGGAGACCTCGTGGAGCGTCGCCGAGGCCGGAGCACCGGGGCGGGCTGACCGGTCGCATGCTGATCGCCAGCGGGCTGCTCGCCCTGCTGATCGGGGCCGCCTTCGCGGTCCTGCTGTCCTCGGTGGCCGACCTCCGCGCCCTGGAACGGCGCGCCCGCCAGTCCGAAGAGGTGCTGGCGGACGCCAACGTGCTGGAGCGCCAGCTCGCCGACCTGGAGACCGCCCAGCGCGGGTTCGTCATCACCCGGGAGGGGAGCTTCCTGAAGCCGTGGCGGCAGGCCCAGGTCACCTTCCCCGCCGAGGCCGCCACCCTGGAGCGGCTGATCGGGAACGACCCCGCGCAGCAGGCCCGGGCCCGGCGCATCGTCGAGCTGACCCGGTCGTACCTGCGGGACTACTCGATCCCGCTGGTGGCCACGGCCCGGCGGGACCCGGCGGCGGCCGGCACGGTGGCCAAGACCGACGAGGGCCGGCGGCGCATGGCCAGGATCCGGGACGAGTTCACCAGCTTCCTGGCCGCCGAGCGGAGCACGGCGGCGGCCCGCGAGCGCCGCTCGGACGCGGCCGCCGCCCGGGCCATCGTCGCCGCGGCGGTCGGCCTCGGCGGCTCCATCGTGCTCATCGTCGTGTTCGCCGGCTACCTGACCCGGGCCATCGTCCAGCCGGTCCGCCGGACGGCCGCCATGGCCGACCGGCTCGCCGCCGGCAACCTCGCGGTGCGGACGGCCGAGCGTGGCGTGGGGGAGATCGGGGTGCTGGAGCGCAGCTTCAACTCCATGGCCGGCTCCCTGGAGCTGAGCCGCGAGGAGCTGGCCGCCTCCCGGGCCCGGATCGTGGCCGCCGGCGACCAGGCGCGCCGGCGGATCGAACGCGACCTGCACGACGGCACCCAGCAGCGGCTGGTCGCGCTGGTGCTTGATCTCCGAACGGCCGAGGCGGCGGTGCCGCCCGAGCGGCCCGAGCTGCGGGCCCAGGTCGCCCGGGTCGCCGACGGCCTGACCGGCGCCCTGGAGGAGCTGCGGGAGCTGTCGCGCGGCATCCACCCGGCCATCCTGTCCGAGGGCGGCCTCACGCCCGCCCTGAAGGCGCTGGCCCGCCGCTCGGCCGTCCCGGTCGAGCTGACCGTCGACGTCGAGGCGCGGCTGCCCGAGCCGGTCGAGGTGGCGGCCTACTTCGTCGTCTCCGAGGCACTGGCCAACGCGGCCAAGCACGCGCACGCGTCGCTGGCCGAGGTCGAGGCGTGGGCGCGCGACGGCCTCCTGCGGCTGTCGGTCCGCGACGACGGTGTCGGCGGTGCCGTGCCCGGCGGAGGCTCGGGCCTGGTCGGTCTCGCCGACCGGGTCGAGGCCCTCGGCGGGACCATCGAGGTCCACAGCCCCGCCGGGCACGGCACCAGGCTCCAGATCGATCTGCCGATCCAGGGCCAGCCTTCCGGCTCGGCCGGCTAGGGCAGGATCGGCTGCCGGTTGTACCGGTTGCTGGCCGGCACCGAGAAGCCGCCGAGCACCACCGCGATCGCCCCCACGACCCATGAGGTCCACGAGGCGCCGGTCCGGTCGGTGTAGGTGAGCACCCACGGGGCGACGAACAGCAGCACCCCGAACAGGATGGTGAGCCATTCGGTGGCGACGACGCCGGGCAGGGCGAGCGAGCAGAGCGCCGTCAGCGCCAGCAGGGCGCCGAGCACGATCAGCGCCCACCGGCCGTCGCGCTCGCCGGTGGTGCTGACCCAGATCGGCGACAGCGCTGCGTAGAGACCGGCGACCAGCGTGCCCCAGTCCTGGAGACGGGTCCATGGCCGCATCCAGGGCCACCTCCTTCTTGTGTCGGTTGGGCGGCCGGGCGGCCGCCCCGTTCGGTCTCGAGGGTCGCGCCGCCCGACGGCGGCGGCATCGCAGCTAGCCCCCATCTGTGGCTTCCGGCCAGCCGCCAGGCGAGACGGCGGCTGGCCACGATGCCGGCGGCCGCCGCCGGCGCGACCCTCCGACCGGCATCGTTGCTCGAGAAGGGAAGGTGATGCAGTGCGCAATCGACGGCCGTTCGCGCTCGTCAGTCTGGTGCTGGGCCTGGCCCTGCTGGCGGGAGCCTGCGGGAACCAGACCTCCGGCACCGGCACCGCGGCCGGCGGCACCCCCCAGCAGGGCGGGACCCTCAAGCTGGTCGGCAGCAGCGACGTCGACCACCTCGACACCGCCAGCGCCTACTACGTCGCCTCCTACACCCTCGAGCGGGCCTTCACCCGCCAGCTCTTCAGCTATCCGGCCTCCACCGACATCGCCAAGGCCAACACCCCGGTCGCCGACGTCGCCACCGAGGTCCCGACCCAGGCCAACGGCGGCATCAGCGCCGACGGCCGGACCTGGACCATCCACCTGCGCTCGGGGGTGCGCTGGAACACCAGCCCGGCCCGTGAGGTGACCGCCCAGGACTTCGTCCTCGGCCTCAAGCGTCTCTGCAACCCGGTGTCGCCGGTGGGGGCGCCCGGCTACTACGAGAACACCATCACCGGGATGCGGTCCTACTGCGACGGCTTCGCCAAGGCCGGCCAGGACGCGGCCTCGATCACGCGGTACATCCAGTCCCACGACGTCGCCGGGCTCAAGGCGACCGACGACAAGACCCTGGTCATCCACCTGTCCCAGCCGGCCTCGGACCTCGCCAACATCCTGGCCATGCCGTTCGCCTCGGCGGCCCCGGTCGAGTATCTGGCGTACGTGCCCGACAGCAACAGCTTCCGCCAGCACACCATCTCCGACGGCCCGTACCAGATCACCGGCTACCAGCCGGGCAAGCAGATCACGCTCGACCGGAACCCGGCATGGGAGCAGGCCGGCGACCCGCTCCGCCACCAGTACGTCGACCGGATCCAGGTCACCGAGGGCCAGGACCAGGGCCCGGTGCAGCAGCAGATCCAGGCCGGCACCTCCGACATGGAGTGGGACACCCAGGTCCCGATCGCCGACATCCCCCAGCTTCAGGCGGCCAAGGACTCCCGGCTGGGCATCTTCCCGACGCTCAGCACCAACCCCTATGTGGTCTTCAACCTCCAGAGCCCTAACAACAAGGGAGCCCTGGCCAACGTCAAGGTGCGCCAGGCGCTCGAGTACGCCGTCGACAAGGTGGCGGTCGGCCAGGTCTACGGCGGCCCGTCGCTCAACACCCCCCTGGACCAGGTGATCCCGCCCGGCAACATCGGCTACCAGGCCTTCAACCCCTATCCCACTCCCGAGAACGCCGGCGACCCGGCCACCTGCAAGCAGCTGCTGGCCCAGGCCGGCTACCCCAACGGCCTGGTCCTCACCGACGTGTCCCGCAACGCCGGCAACCACCCGGCGGTCGCCCAGTCGGTCCAGGCGTCGCTGGCCAAGTGCGGCGTCACCACCAAGATCGTCCCGGTCACCCAGGCCGACTACTACGGCAAGTACCTCAACAACCCCGCCGGGTCGAAGCGTGGGGTCTGGGACATCACCGAGCCCGGCTGGGTGCCCGACTGGTTCGGCAACAACGGCCGGGCCATCATCGAGCCGCTGTTCGACGGCCGCACCTACGGCCCCAACTCGGTCGACTACGGCGACTACAACAACCCCAAGGTCAACGCGCTGATCGACAAGGCCCTGGCCACCCAGGACCAGCAGACCGCGGCCGCCGACTGGCACAAGGCGGACATGCAGATCATGCACGACGCCGCCATCGTCCCCATCGAGACCCAGAAGCTGCCGCTGTTCCACTCCAGCCGCGTCAACAACGCCGTCTACTCGCCGTTCTCGGAGAACTTCGACGTCACCAACCTCTGGCTGAGCGGGAGCTGAGCCGGTGACGCGGCGCGCCGGCGTGACCGACGAGGTGCTGCTCCGCCTGGACGGCGTGGTCAAGCACTTCCCGGTCGGTCACGAGCTCTTCCCCGGCCATGAGGCCGACGCCGTCCACGCCGTGGACGGGGTCAGCCTCGAGGTCCACCGGGGGGAGACCCTCGGCCTGGTCGGCGAGACCGGCTCCGGCAAGTCCACGCTGGCGCGCTGCGCCACCCGGCTGCACACCCTCACCGCCGGCCGGGTGGAGTTCGACGGCCACGACATCTCCACCCTGTCCCGCCACGAGCTGCGGCCCTACCGGCGCCAGCTCCAGATGGTCTTCCAGGACCCCTACGGGTCGCTCAACCCTCACCGGCGGGTCGGATCCATCATCGGCGACCCGCTGGCCGTGCACGGCGTCGCCGCCGGAACGGCCCGCCGGCGGCGGGTCCAGGAGCTGATGGAGACCGTGGGGCTCAACCCCGAGCATTACAACCGCTTCCCGGCCGAGTTCTCGGGCGGCCAGCGCCAGCGGATCGGGGTCGCCCGCGCCCTGGCCCTGCGGCCCAGGCTGATCGTCTGCGACGAGCCGGTGTCGGCCCTGGACGTCTCCATCCGCGCCCAGATCCTCAACCTGCTGGCCGACCTCCAGCGAGAGCTCGACCTCACCTACCTGTTCATCTCCCACGACCTGTCGGTGGTGCGGCAGGTCAGCGACCGGGTGGCGGTGATGTACCTCGGCAGGCTGGCCGAGGTGGCCCCGGTCGCCGAGCTCTACCGCCAGCCCCGGCACCCCTATGTGGCCGCCCTGCTGTCGGCGGTGCCGGTCGCCGACCCCGACCTCGCCGACCGGCGAGGGCGGATCATCCTGGCCGGCGACCCACCGTCCCCGATCCACCCGCCGGCTGGCTGCCGGTTCCACCCGCGCTGCCCCAAGGCCCAGCTGCGCTGCGCCGCCGAGGTCCCGCCGCTGATGCCACGGGACGGTGACGGGGTCGCCCATCCCACGGCCTGCCACTTCCCGGTCGAGCCTGGCGACGACCTGCGCCGGACGGCCGGGGCCGTCCCATGACCATCACCGCCCCCGGGCAGGCCGCCGTCGACGCGGCCGCCGCCCGCCCCGTCGGCGTCGAGGGACGCGGGCCCTGGCAGCTGGCCTGGGGGCGGCTGCGCCGGGACCCGGTGGCGGTCATCTCGGCCGCCACGCTGGCGCTGATCGCGGTGGCGGCGCTGGCCGCCCCCCTCGTCGCCCACGCCGTCGGCCACGGCCCCGACGACCAGTACCACGACATCGGCGTGACCACGGCCGGCCTGCCGGTCGGGCCCAACCGGACCTTCCTCCTCGGCACCGACAACCTCGGCCGCGACCTGCTCGTCCGCATCCTCTACGGGGCGCGGATCTCGCTGCTGGTGGGCGTGGTGGCCACGCTGCTGGCGACGGTCGCCGGGGTGGTCGTGGGGCTGGCCGCCGGCTACCTCGGCGGGGTGGTCGACGTGGTGCTGGCCCGCTTCATGGACATGGTGCTGTCGTTCCCGTACCTGCTGCTGGCCATCGCCCTGGTGTCGGTGTTCGGGTCCAGCCTGGCCATCTCCATGCTGGTGATCGCGTTCTTCTCCTGGGCCGCGATCGGCCGGGTCGTCCGCGGCCAGGCCCTCTCGATCCGCGAGAAGGAGTACGTGGAGGCGTCCTGGTCGATCGGGTCGGGCCCCCTGCGGGTGATGTTCGTCGACGTCCTCCCCAACCTCCTGGCTCCGGTGCTGGTGCTGGCGACCCTGCTGGTCCCCGCGGCGATCGTGTTCGAGGCGACCCTGTCGTTCCTCGACCTCGGGGTGCCGCCGCCGACGCCGACCTGGGGCGGGATGCTCAGCGACTCGCTCGGCTTCTACCAGGTCGCCTGGTGGTTCCCGCTGTTCCCCGGCCTGGCCCTGCTGGTCACCACCATGGGGTTCAACCTGCTGGGCGACAGCGTCCGCGACGCGCTCGACCCGGCCGCCGGGCGGGCGGGCGGCGGCGGGAGCCGCTGATGGGCCGCTTCGTGGCCCGCCGGATGCTGTTCGGCGTGCTGGTGCTGTGGATCGTCAGCGGCGCGGTGTTCCTGCTGTTCTTCGTGGCCCCCCACGACCCGGCCCGGTTGATCGCGGGGAGGCTGGCCACCCCGCAGACGGTCGCGCTGGTCAACCACCGCCTCGGCTTGGACCGCCCCCTGCCCGACCAGTACGCCAGCTTCGTCTGGCGGTTGCTTCACGGCGACCTCGGCTACTCCTACTACAGCTCCGCGCCGGTGGGGCAGCTGCTGGCCACCCGCCTGCCGGTGACGGCCTCGCTGGCGCTGGGCGGCGCGGTGCTGTGGCTGACGGCCGGGATCGGGGTCGGGGTGGCCGCCGCCCGCCGGCCGCGCAGCCTGGTCGACCGGGGCGGGGCCGTGCTGATGCTGGCCGGGCTGTCGATGCCGACCTTCCTGGTCGGCCTGCTGCTGATCTACTTCCTGTTTTTCCGCCTGCACCTGATCGGGATCACCGTGTTCCCCCCCGGCGGCTACGTCCCCCTCACCGAGGACCCGGTCGGGTGGGTCCAGCACCTGGCGCTGCCCTGGGTCACCCTGGCCGCCGTGACGGCGGCGACCTACTCGCGGCTGACCCGCAGCTCGATGCTGGAGGTGCTGGGGGAGGACTACATCCGCACCGCCCGGTCCAAGGGCCTCAGCGAGGACCGGGTGGTGTACCGGCACGGGCTCCGCAGCGCCCTCACGCCGGTGGTCACCCTGCTCGGGATCGACGTCGGCACCCTGCTCGGCGGGGTCATCGTCACCGAGCAGGTCTTCGGCCTGCCCGGACTCGGCCAGCTGGCCTGGCAGTCGGTCACCACCCAGGACCTGCCGGTGATCATCGGGACCGTGCTGGTCGCGTCCGCCTTCATCGTCGTCGCCAACCTGCTGGTCGACCTGGGCTACGCCCTGCTCGACCCGCGGGTGCGGCCCTCCTGACATGAACGCCCAGCAGGCTCGACGGCGCCGGGAGGCGCAACGGGCACGGGCGGCGGCGGCCCAGCGCCGCCGCGAACGTCGCCGCCGGCTGGGCCTGGGGGCCGCGCTGGCGGTGGTGCTGGTGGCCGGGATCGGCGCGGTGGCGGTCTCGGCCGCCCACCGGGGCCGGCAGCCGGCGACCGCCACCGCCGCCCTGGCCGGCCTCCAGACCGGGCCGGCGCCCTGGGGTGCCAACACCGCGGACCTGGCCCAGCGCCTGCAGGCCATCGGCGTGCCCCCGCTCAGCCCGGTCGAGGGCACGGTGATCCACATCCACCAGCACCTCGACATCTACGTCGACGGCCACCGGGTCACGGTGCCGGCGGGCGTCGGCATCGACCCGGTGGCCGGCTACGCCCCGCTGCACACCCACGACCCCAGCGGCATCATCCACGTCGAGTCGCCCACCGTGCGCACCTACACCCTCGGGGAGTTCTTCGCGGTGTGGGGCGTGCGGTTCACCCCCACCTGCCTCGGCGGCGAGTGCGCCGGCGGCGGCCGGCAGCTGCGACTGTATGTCAACGGCCGGCCCTACCAGGGCGACCCTACCGGCCTGGTCCTGGCCTCCCACCAGGAGCTGGTGGTCGCCTTCGGCACGGCCGCCCAGCTGCCCGCTCCTGTCCCGTCCAGCTACCGGTTCCCGGCCGGTCTGTAGTCAGGCGGCCCCGCCGAGGTCGTGGAGCCGGGCCCGCACCTCGGGACGGCGCAGCGACGCCAGGGCGTCCCGCTCGACCTGCCGGGCGCGCTCCCGCGAGAACCCCATGACCGTCCCGACCTCCTCGAGCGTCCTCGGCGTCCCAGCGTCGAGCCCGAAGCGCAGGACCAGCACCTGGCGCTCCCGGTGGGGCAGGGCGTTGAGGACCTCGACGAGGGCCTCGCGGCCGATCGCCGCCATCGCCAGCTCGTCCGGCCCTACGGCCGAGTCGTCCTCCAGGAGGTCCTGGAGATGGGCCCCGTCCTCCCCGATGGGGGCGTCCAGGGACGTGACGGCCTGGGTGGTGTCCTTCAGCCGGACGATCCTGTCGACCGGCATGCCCAGCGCGTCGGCGAGCTCGCCGTCGCTGGGCTCGCGACCCGACAGCTCCTGCAGGCGGGCCTGGGTGCGCCAGAGCCGGCCCATCTGCTCGTCGACGTGGACGGGGAGGCGGATCGCCCGGGTCCCCCGGTCGGCGGCCCCGCGGGCGATGGCCTGGCGGATCCACCAGGTTGCGTAGGTCGAGAACTTGAACCCCATGCGCCAGTCGAACTTCTCCACCGCCCGCATCAGCCCCAGGTTGCCCTCCTGGACGAGATCGCCGATCGGGAGGCCGGTGGCCGAGAAGCGCCGGGCGATCGTCACGACCAGGCGCAGGTTGGACTCGATCATCCTGCGCCGGGCGGCGTCGTCGCCGGCCTCGATCGCCTGGGCCAGCTCGATCTCGTCCTCCCTGGTGAGGAGCGGATGCCGCCCGATCTGGTCGAGGTAGACCCGGAACAGGTCGAGGTTCTCCCGGTCGTTCCGCATGCCACCATCCCTCCTGGAGGCAGGATCCCGCTCCGGTGGGCCGCTGTCGTCAGCACCAGCACCCGTTGTCGATCCCGGGTAGCCGGAATCCCGCCCTACCTGCCAGCGGGGACGACAGCCGAGCCCCGCCGGTGGCATCCTCACCATGGGTCCAGGTGATGCAGATGACGGAACACGGGGCCGGGATGACCCCGGACACGCCGCCGCTCGCCGCCGGGCAGCCGCCCGGCACCTCGGCCATGACTCGCGCATCGATTGCGGCCGCGGCCGGGGTCTGCGCCGGGGCGCTGGTCTCGCTGCCGGGCAGCTGGCAGCTCGGCACGCTGGCCGGCTGGGACGTGGCCGCCGGGTTGTACGTGGTCTGGACCTGGGCCACGGTCTGGCACCTGGACCCGGCGGCGACCTCGCGGCTGGCCCTGCGGGAGGACCCGGGACGGGCCGTCGCCGACGCCCTGCTGCTGGTGGCCAGCGTGGCCAGCGTGCTGGCGATCGGGCTGGTGATCACGGCCGGCCGGGCCACCAGCCTGGGCACCCGCGACCTCCACGCCGGGTTGGCGGTGGCCAGCGTGGCCCTGTCCTGGACGGTCGTGCAGACCGTGTTCACCCTGCACTACGCCCGGCTGTACTACAGCGATCCCCCGGGCGGGATCGACTTCAACCAGGACACGCCGCCGCGGTTCTCCGACTTCGCGTACCTGGCCATCACCGTCGGGATGACCTTCCAGGTGTCCGACACCCAGCTGCGGACCTCGGCGTTCCGGGCGGCGACGCTGCGCCAGGCGCTGCTGTCGTACGTGCTGGGCGCCGTCATCCTCGCCACCGCCATCAACCTGGTGGCTGGCCTGCTCAGGTAGCAGGCAGTCCGAACGTAGCCAGCGTGTCCTCGTCCAGCCCCTGACCGGGCGGCGCCCGGTACCATGCCGCCATGCCGACCCACCTGCGTCTGGAGAAGCACCTGGAGGCGATCGCCCGCAGCGGGGCCGCCCTCAGGGAGGCGGCCGTGACGGCCGGGTTGGACGCCAAGGTGGCGACCTGCCCGGCGTGGGACGTCACCGACCTGGTGGTGCACCAGGGGATGGTGCACCGGTGGGCGGCGGCGAACCTGCGCGGCGAGGGCGACCACGACACCGCCGCCTCCCAGGCCGAGGGCCGGGCCGCGGCCAGCCTGCTCGACTGGTACGCGGACGGCCTGGCCGCCCTGGTGGACACCCTGCGGTCCACGCCGGAGGACGCCGAGGCGATGGTGTTCCTGAAGGACGCGCCGCCGCCACGGCGGTTCTGGGCCCGGCGGCAGGCCCACGAGACGACTATCCACAGCGCCGACGCGGTCGCGGCCGCCCTCGCGCGCTGGCCGACGGCGGCGGAGGTCGACATCGACCCGGCGCTGGCCGCCGACGGGATCGACGAGCTGCTGATGGGCTTCATCACCCGGGGCAAGGGGCGGCTGCACGCCCCCGAGCCCTCGACCGTCCTGGTCAGGACCGAGGACACCGGGCACGCCTGGACCCTCCGGATCGGCGACGGGCCGGTCGTGACCACCCCGGGCGGGTCCGACCGGCCCGCGGCCGTGCTGTCCGGCACCGCCGTGCAGGTCTACCTGAGCCTGTGGAACCGGGCCGACGAGCTCACCGTCGAGGGTCGAGCCGACGTCGTCGACCAATGGCGCCGGCAGGTCCGCATCCGCTGGAGCTGAGGACGGCCCGGGTCGCTAGCTCGACCGGAGCGCGTCGGACTGGTCCGGGAGGTCGGCGGCGTCCTGCGGGACCACGTCGGCCTCGCTCAGGACCAGCCCGGTGTCGATGAACTCGGTCCCGTTGCTGGAGAAGCGCAGCTGGCCGCCGCGGTGCTCCTGGAAGAACTGGGGGTCCACCGTCGTGAAATAGATTCCCTCCGGGTACTCCCAGTACTTCGGGACGCGGAAGTCGTCCACATACAGCGCCCAGCCCATCGAGGTCGCGGGTGGGATCGGGTCGAGGCGGACCTTGACGAGGTAGGTGACCGGCGCCAGCACTCTCCCAGCGGTCCTGGTGAGGTGGTCGATCACGGCGCTGTCGGCGGCCGTCGGCCGGGTAGCGACGACCTCGACGCCGACCGCGTTCGGTGGGGTTGGCGACTGCATGAAGCCTCCAAGGCTGGGCTGCGTCAGTCTGACAGTTGGATCTCCCCGACATAGATCGCTCCCGCGGGCCGGCGGTCGAACACGAGCGCGATCGAGCGGAGGTCGCGGATCTCCAGGCCGCGCCTGGCCAGGCGCTTCAGGGGAAGCCGCAGGGTCTGCATGACGGTCTTGCCAGTCCCGAAGACCACGTCGGGGTAGAGCAGCCGGTGCAGGCTGCTCGCCCGGACGGCCGCCGTGCGGGAGCCGCACGACACTTCGATGGTGAAGTCCTGGTCCTGGCCGACCGGGTTCTGGGCCTCGGTCGACTGCCCGACCCGCAGCGAGAGGGTCCTGAACTGGTCGGCGGGCAGGGTCGAGGGGTTGACGTCGAGCGCGAACCGGTCCCCCAGGGTGGCCCATTCCAGCCGCAGCGTGATCGTCGGCACCGGCGCGCCCGCGTTGACGAGATCGACCAGCTGACGGGTGGCCTGGACGCCGCTGGAGGCGACCGTTCCCAGGACCGGCGCGGAGACCTCCGGCGGGGCCAGGCCCTCCTGGTTGTGCTGGGCGAACAGCCGCCGGGGGTCCTGGTACTGCGACACCAGCCGGCTGCCGGCGGGCATCCACAGGGTGGCTGCCGCGTGGTCCTTGAGGACTCTCAGGTAGCGGCCGCGGCCGAGCAGGAGCAGCTGGGCCAGGGCTCCGAGCTCGACCTTGGCCACCTGCTCCTGATCGGCGCGGGAGATGACCGGGCCGGGCGAGAACTCCGGCGCCCACACGCTGTTGAACTGGTTGTGGTCCGCTCCGATGACCCACAGCAGCGCCTTCAGCTTGCCGTCGGAGACCGTCGGGTTGGCGAGGTCGACGCCGTGGGTGCGGCCGTAGGTGTTGTAGCCCTCGAAGCTGGAGACGTCGCCGTCCTGGCTGCCGTGGATCAGGAAGTAGCGGTCCGGGACCACCGTGGGACCGGTCAGCGGCTCATATTGGCGGTCGGTCGGCGCGATGGCCGCGACGGCGCTGAGCGTGAAATGGTACGGGCCGAGCCCGGCCGACCCGTCGAGCGGGACCACCGGGCTGAAGGCGTCCGGCTGGATCGCGTTCAGCCGGTTGAAGAGCGACGCGTGGCCGACGCCCTCCCCGCCGCGCGAGTGGCCGACGAGGAGGATCCGGTCGAGGTCCACCTTCCGGTGCAGCGGATGGTTGTGGGTGCTGCTCCACCGCTGGAACTGCTTCACATGCTCGAGATGGACGATCGCGCGCGCGTCGTTCTCGCCGAAGTTGAACCCGTTGAGGAAGTTCACGTCGATGGTCGCGGCGAGGATGCCGTGGGAGGCGAACAGCTCGCACAGGTAGCGGTACCCGGGTGTCGAGTTCTCGAACGGACCGTGGTTGCCGTGCGCGAACAGCGCGAGCGGGAACGGACCGTGGCCGCGGGGGATGCACAGCAGGCCGTTCACCGGGACGTCGGCGTTGGTGAACGGCCACGGCACCGATGCCCCCAGGTTCGCGAACACCGAGATGTCCAGGCGTCCGGTGACGAAGGCAGGATCCGGGGTGTCGAAGAGCTGGTACTCGTTCAGCGAGGGGACGGCGGCGTAGTTGAGACCCGACGATGCGTAGACGACGGTGTCGAAGCTGCGCCCACCGGGCAGTCCAGGGTTCTTCAGTGCGGTCATCGTCGCCCCCCGCGTCGGCGGATCCCTTATTGATCGAGCAATTTGGGCGAATGTCAAGATCGCGGCCACAATGCGATCGTGCAGGAGCATCACGGCAACGGTGAGCACCCCGAGAGCCTGGAGCGGCGGCGCCAGGTGCTGGTGTGGCGGTCCCTCGGCGCTCTGGTCCTGGTCGGCGGGGCGACCGGCGTGCTCAGGCTGGTCGTCGACCTGCTCGGGGACGCACCGGTCCGCTCCCTCGTCTACCAGCTGGTCCTGCTCGCCCTGAACGCGCTGGTGGGCGTGTTCGTGCTCGCCCGCCTGCGCTCCCTCCGCCGCCGCTGACGGCCCGCCCACGGGCCACCGGACCAGGTAGGACGGTCGCCGGCGGGATCCTGGGGTCGGCGGGGTCGCGAAATTGGCGCATCGTCCGATCCCGGGCCGCCGCCGCGCTCGAGGTCGCCACCTTCGGCGGCGCCACCGTCCTGGGCCTCGCCGGCTACGGCCTCGACCCCGGCGGCGCGGCAGACCTCGTCCTCCTCCCCGCCACCACGCTCGGCGAAGCCGTCGTCACCCACCTACCCCGCACCCTGACCCTCAAGGCCGGCCGCATCCCGCGACCGGCGGCGGGGCGGTCCAGCGCAGGATCACCCGTCGCGGATGAAGCTCACCCGCTCGTCCCGCCGCAGGATCGCGAGGGAACTGACAGCCCGGTCCAGCGAGACGAGGAGGCACCGCTGAAGCGATCATGGTTCGTCGAGCAACGCAGGAGGACAGCATGCGTGCTTCCGCCTCGGTGAGGGTGCTGCTCTTCGTCCTGGTCTGCCTGGTGCCGCCGCATGCGGGGGCTCCGGGAACGACACCGACGGCGCCGCCCCGGCCACGACGACGACCGCAGCGACCTCGACCACGGCGGCGTCGCAGGCCTGTGCCGCCGCCGCCCTGAAGGCATCGGTGGCCGAGCTGGACCAGTTCGACCCGCCCCAGGCCGGTAAGGCCGGGATCCAGGCCGCCCTGGACAAGGTCCAGGCCAACCTGGCCACGCTCAGGGGCAGTGCCGCGAGCCAGTGGGGCAGTCAGCTCGGCGAGCTGGACGCGGCCGTGCAGGCCCTCAAGACCACCATTGACGGGGTCGACTATTGACGGGGTCGACGGCGACGGCCTGCTCTCGGCCGTGCCGACCATGGTCGCGACCTGAAGCGGATCGACACCGCCTGGACGGCGCTGCAGCAGCAGATCGACCAGGACTGCGGCTAGCCTGCCCGTTCCCAGTTGGCGCGGCCGGCTACGGCCTCAGGATGCGAGCCTTCTGGGCGGCGAACTCCTCCTCGGTGAGGATTCCACGCTCCTTGAGGGCCGCCAGCTCCTTCAGCTGGGCGATCGGATCGGCAGGGGTCGCCGGCTGGCCGGCCCCTGCCGGCTGCCCGGCCCCTGCCGGCTGCGCCTTGCCCTGACGGCGCGCCAACCCCACCACGATCGTCTCCCCAGCCGTCCTACCGATCAGACCCGGACGGCCATTTCTCACGAACGGACGTAGCAGCATGGCTGGTTCCTCCTCAAGGATCGTCTCGGGTTACCGTCAGGGGGTCGTGAGGTCGGCCAGTGCCTGCTCCACGATCTCGTCCGGTACCCGCTCGCCGGCGATGATGCGCCCGCCCGCATCCCGGATCGCCTGTGCCACCCGTGTCGCCCAGCGGTGCTCCCAGACGATCAGGGCCGCCGAGCTGTCGGGCTCGAGGGCCTCGGCGGCCAGCTCGAGATCCTCGTCGTTCAGGACCCCTCCGGCTTCGCCGTCGACGTCGGCGAAGCCGAAGGCAAGGACGTCGTCCAGCGAGTCGTACTCGAACATGGTGGTGTTCCCGTCGGCGTCCTTCTTGATGAAGGCGACGTCGATGATGCGGATGACGTCGTTGTCGACCAGCTCCGCAAGGGCCGGCACGATCTCGCCCTTGAACCGGTTGCCCGGGAAGCTGATGACGACGTACTCGACCGGTCCCATGCTGGCCATGTCGCCTCCTCACCCCCCCATGTGCCGTTGGCAGGCACCATATGACCCGGTAGGTTGCGCCACATCAACCCCTTGGGGCGCACGTACACGCCCGCTGGCCGAATCTTTTCGGTCAGGACGGCTGGCAGCTGGGGTTGCACCTGTTCGCGTCCGAGCCGGCGACCTGACCGACGGGTCGATCGTTCAGGCGATCCCGAGTGCGGCGCGGACCTGGTCCAGCATCCGCTGCTCGCCGGCGCTCACCTGCTCGCCGCCAAAGCCCAGGAAGCCACCCTCCTTGCCGGCGTCGGCGGCGGCCTGGGCCGCGACCAGCAGCCACCGGCGGAACGCCTCGGCCTCCTCAGCGGTGGCCTTGGCGGTCACCACCTCGTTGACGGCTTTGAGCTCCTCCAGCACCTGCTGGCCGCCGCGGGGCTTGAAGTCGCCCAGCGGGTTCTGCTTGTGCTGCGTCATCGCCTGGATGTCGAGGGCGACGGCGGCCAGCAGCTCCTGCTGGCTGGGGGGCAGGGTGGCCGACCGCAGGGTCGCCATGGTCTCTTTGGCCAGCTCGATCGGGCCGCCCGGGTCGGCGAGCGAGATGGCCACGCCGGCGACCAAGGGGGCGCGCCGGATCCGGGTCCATTCCTCGTCGGTGAAGTCCTGCTTGGACGTCATAGCCACCTCCTAGGCGGGAGGCATGAGCCTAAACGAGAGCGGCCCTGCCCGTGAGCGCCGGGCCCCGCTCGGCACATTGGGCGACCGGAGTCGGAGCTCGGTTGGCCTGTAGGTCGGCGTGGCGGTGTGCTGGCAGCGGCCGGGCTCGGCGAGGTGCACCGCTCGGCGCACCGCGTTGGCACGTGTCCACCGGGGCTCGTCGTGAGCGCAACGACGCCATAGGCCCCCGGTCCGGGACCGCGGGACAACCACCATCCAGGCCATGTACCATGCCCCCTCGGGTCGGAGTCCGCTGGCTCGCGACCTGGGGTCCTGACGAACTGCAAGGAGGCTCCAGAGACCATCCCTGCATAGGCAGGAGGCTCACCGACAGACTCACTGTCAAGGCAACGCATCACCGCGCCCCCTTAGCTCAGTCGGCAGAGCACATCCATGGTAAGGAAAAACCTGGGGCCTATTCTCCTCGTCCGGTGACCAGCAGGAACAGCCGTTTATGAGGTCAATGCGGATCATAGCATCTGGATCAAGTAGCACCGACTGGCGGCAATTCGCATCAGCTGGCGAGAAATGCTGATGAGTTTCTGACCTCGAACCGGGCAGATTGCTAGACGTTTCTCTCGACTCGAGTGCGTCGCGGCCACGATCTAGAGGACGACAGCGTCCAAGCTCTCCAACGAGTGCCGGGTGGGCCGGATCTGTCGTTAGTCGCCTTGACCCAGCCCCAGCTTGACTCCAGGCCGCGAAGCGAGTCACGTCGCCACCCCTGGGCCTGAATGACATGCACCGAGGCTGGGTCAGTACAGGTAGACGTCGACGAGGAACGCGGCTAGGCCGCAGAGCAGGGCCAGCGCGATGGTGCGTCGGGTCGGGGCGGCGGCCAGCGGCCCGAGGCCAAGCAGCACGGCGGTGGTGGCCAGGGCGAGCTCGCCTGAGCCGGTGTCTTGCCAGCTGGCCGGGAGCAGGCGTAGGGGGGCGTCGGTGAAGAAGGCGCTGGCGTGGGTGGCGCGCAGGATGGCGTTCCAGGCCAGTGGCCCGGCGGCCGCGGCCAAGACACCCGTCAAGATCACCGCCGCCTGGCGCGGGCGGGCGACGATGGCGAGGAGAGCGCCGGCCGCGACTGCGGACAGGCCCGCCCCGTACAGGATCGAACCCCAGCTCAGCATCGCGAGTCGGCTCCTTGTCATGTCGATGGTGGAGTATTGCTGCAACCATGGTTACACTTCAACGTCGTCAGAACCCAGAGGGCAGGAGGGATAGTGACCGGACCGGCCAAGCTGCCAGCAGACTTGCCCCGGCTGGGATCCTGGGTGCTGTTGGCCTACCGGCTGCCCCGGGAGCCCTCCAACCCCCGCGTCGCGGTCTGGCGCAAGCTCGAACGTCTCGGGGTGGCCCGGCTCGGTGACGGCCTGGTCGCATTGCCCGCCGACGCCCGCACCCGCGAGCAGCTCGACTGGCTGGCCGAGGAGATCCTCGAGGCCGGCGGGACCTCCACGGTGTGGCTGGGCACCCCGGGCAGCGCCGCCCGGGAACGCGCCATCGCCGCGGCGATGCGGGCCGCTCGGGCCGCCGAGTATCGGGCGGTCATCGAACAGGCCCAGGCCGCCGCCAACGGCGGCGTCGCAGAGCGGACGCGGGCGGGGCGGCGGCTGCGTGGCGAGCTGCGCCGGATCGCCCGCCGGGACTTCTTCCCCCCGGCCGAACGGGAGGCGGCCCGGGCCGCCGTCGACGCCCTGGCCGCCGGTGCCTCTGTAGACGCGTCCACCATGATCGAGGCGGGGCCATGAGGTGGGCGACCAGGGCCGGGGTCCACATCGACCGGGCGGCCTGCGCCTGGTTGATCCGCCGCCACCTGGACCCGGAGGCCAGCTTTGTGTTCGTCGACGACCCCGCCGAGGTCCCGGCCGATGCGACCGCCTTCGACATGCGCGGGGTCGAGTTGGGCCACCACGCCGGCGACAGCAGCTTCGAGCGGTCCTCCGAGGTCTCTGATAGGTCCCAGGTTCGAAGCCGCGCGAAAGCGGGGACCTCAGCTAGCCGGCCTGGGTGGGACCCACCTGGTCGATCGAGACCCGAACCAGCACGCGGCGCTGCTGCTCCATGGCGCGGCGGTAGTCGTCCCAGTCGGGATGCTCGCCGCTGATGCGGCGGTAGTAGTCGACCAGCCCGCCCATTGCCTCGGGCAGCGACACGACCTGCGCCGACCCCTCGATCTGGATCCAGCGGCCGAAGAAGCGGTCGGAGAACACACACAGGACCGCGGTCGGGTCGCGTCGCAGGTTGCGCGTCTTGTAGGCGCCCTCCCTGGTCGAGATGACCAGCTTCCCCTGGCCGTCCACCCCGACCAGGACGGGTGAGGTCTGCAGGCCACCGCTGGACCTTCGGGTGACCAGCACCGCCCGGTGGTTGCTTTTGACGAACTCCCGCGCGTCGTCGGGGCCCACACGCCCTCCTTTGCCGCCGAGCCTAGACCGGTCGGGGTGTTGTGCATGGTGGCACACCCCGGCGCATCAGCGGCGCCGCGCCAGGGTGTCCCAGGAGGGATCAACCCCGTCGGTGGGGAATCCAGCGGCAGGTCCACTAGGTACCCACCTGTCGTCCGTGTTGCTCGTGTTGGGTTGCTGCCTTCCCGGTCAGGCAGGATCGCCATGTAGGCCGCCGCGCTCAACCGCCCTCCGCCCATCACCGGTTCCCGACCAGGCCGGCTCCGCGGCCGAGGGACCGAGGGCAGGCTAGAGACGGTGGCTGCCGGGCTGCCTGGACCACTGACTGGGTCGCCGGAAGCTTCCCGCGCCGGTGACACGTGATGCGGCCGTGACGCTGGTCGCTCCCGATGGCGGGATTCGGGTCAGGGGCGCCCTCATGGCGTTGGACCGACTCGTGGTTGCGACCGGCCTGCTGGTGTGTTGCTCGGCATGACAGGCCTTGTTGCCGTTGCGCGGCTGGCGACGCCAGCCTGGCGGCTGAACCAGCGGCCGGAGCGGGCGAGCTTGGCGGCTGCTCGAGCTGGCGTGGTGGGCGACACCGCTCGGGACCTTCGCCCGGGCTGCTGCTGTACGGGCCGTTCTCCACGGGACTGCCCGCCCATCCTGGCGCTGGACTGGAGGCTGCTGCTCGAGAACACCGTCCGCACGCGCTTCGGCGGCGCCTGGGCGCTCCGCATCCTCCCACTCCTGATCCTCGCCGCCCTGCTGGTCTGGTCCAAGCGGGAGGCCGAGCGGACGCCAAGGAGCGCCTGGCTGGCGGTCGCTGTGTCGGCGGCCGGCCTGGCCGTCACCCCGGCGCTGGGAGGCCACGCCGCCGCCGGGCCCGACGCCGCGGTTGGCGCTGTCGTTGGGGTCGTCCATTTCTCGGCGGCCGCGGTCTGGTTCGGCGGCCTGGTCCTGCTCGGGAGCTATCTGCTGCCACGGGCCGAGGGGGGCTGCTGGGGGGTGGCCCGCTTCTCGTCGGTCGCGTTCACGGCCATGGTCGTGATCGTGGTGACCGGGATGGTGCAGGGCTGGCAGCAGGTCGGGAGCCTCCAGGCCCTGGGGCATACCGCCTTTGGGCGCCTGCTGGTGGCCCAAGGTGGCGGCGTTCCTGCTCCTGATCGCGGTCGCCGGCCAGAGCCGGGCGCTGGTCCGGCGCAAGCTGACGACACAGGCATTGGTCGGCGCTCCAGACAGCCCTGGACCTGGTGCGGCACTTGCTGGCCCGAGGGGCCGCGGGTCCCAGTGGTTGCTGCGGCGGCTGGTCCTGGCCGAGGTGATCATCGCCATCGTGGTGCTTGCCGTCACCGCGCTGCTCGGCATCGCGACGCCGCCCACGGCGGCCTAGGTTTACGAGGCTACGCAGAGCACACAGCTGATCGAAGGGCAGGTATGAGGTATCGCCGGCTCCGGACCACGGGACTGATGGTCCTGCACCGGGTCGTGTGCTGCTACCGGGACGATGCGCGCCTGCTTGCCGCTGCCGCCGCCCATGCCCGGCGCGAATCGATCAGACATTGAGGGGGGATCCCATGGTTCGTCGCCTGCTGGTTGGCCTGATGGCCGCCGGCCTGCTGCTGGTCGGGGCACCCGCTTTCGCCCAGCCCCCGGTCACCACGACCACCGTCGAGAAGAACCTGGTCGAGACCTTTGTGGACGTGGTGCCGAGCTGCGAAGAGGGAGGGCCGCTCTACAGCATCACGACCACCAGCAACCTGGTCGAGCACGAGACCGTCTTCGAGGACGGCCATGTGCATGCGACCTTCACCCAGACCGGCACCTTTGTGGCCGTGCCGCTGGAGGCGGGCCTGCCCAGCTACACCGGCAAGTTCACCGTCTGGGGCGGCTTCAACCAGAGCAACCAGGTTGTCAACGGCACCTTCACCTTCAACGTCCGTGGTACCGGCTCGGACGGGTCGACGTTCAGTGTCAACAACTCCGAGCACTTCAACACCCGGCCCGACGGGACGGTCAACGAGTTCTTCCACTGCCACTAGGCAGCACCGATGGCGGCTCCGACAGCCCTGCGCCGGGCCTGGCGGGGCCGCTTCCCGGTCGGCGGTGACGGTCCTACTCTCATGATGGGGATTCGATCTCAACCCGACAATGCCTGGTCGTCGCCTAGTCCCAGTACGCCGACGGCGATCAAGTGACCTGGACGGGCACGCTGCTTCCATGCCGGCCACCGACGCCTTCCGAACGCCAGCGACGGCGACAAGCTCACGGCCACCTCAGGTCTTGGGACGTGTGCCGGCCCGGCTCGGCCTGGAACCATGGCCCGACCCGTAGCGGCCAGGGAGGTGGACCAGCAACTCGCCGCGGTCGGCAGGCGCACGCTAACGGTCGGGAACGACAGAGGGACTGGCGGGCGCTGCCCTGGAGATCAATTGCTGCCCGGTCTGTCCCACTCGCCGCTAGACTCCTGCGGCGCGAGAGTGAAGGCCGTCGCCTCGACGGGCGGTACCGGTTCGTCGGCCGGGGCGGCGCGGTCGCCGTCGGCCACCACCTGTTCGCCGAGGG
>Ga0081539_10002554_pt1 | contig 25258 bp, 33 predicted proteins | sample TabmetS4T2R2_FD_71023 | JGI IMG/M metagenome (GOLD analysis project Ga0081539, IMG submission 71023) | Tabebuia heterophylla rhizosphere microbial communities from the University of Puerto Rico - S4T2R2 | ecosystem: Host-associated > Plants > Roots > Rhizosphere ...
GCCCCCCGAGCTCGAGAGCTTCGGCTACGACAAGGCCGTCGAGCTGCGCTTCGCCGCCGGCGGCTGGAACGAGCCGGGCCCTGCGACGGTGTGGACGCGCCTGCGCGTGCCGCTGCTCCCGGACGAGCCTCCGACCGGCCTCCAGCGCGTGCTCGCGGTGGCCGACTCGGGCAACGGCGTCTCGGCCGTCCTCCCGCTCGGCGAGTGGCTGTTCATCAACCCCGAGCTCACCGTGCACCTGCGCCGGGAGCCGCGCGGCGAGTGGATCTGCCTCGACGCCGATACGGCGATCACCCACGGCGGCGCCGGCCTCGCGCGCTCGACGCTGAGCGACGACGACGGTGTCGTCGCCCACGGCTCGCAGTCCCTCTTCGTCAGCGCCCGAGCGCCGCGCGGACGAGCGTAGGGAGGAACTGGCCTTCGAAGTTGACCGCGTCGTCGTTCCAGGTGACCGCGACGGTGACGTGCTCCTTCGGCAGGTACCAGAGCTCGGTGTGACTCCCGATGCCGTCTCCCGTGTGGCCCCACATGAGATGGCCGTCCACCACTGACCACTTCGCCAGCCCGAGGCCGTAGCCGTCCCAGACGCTGCCGAGGCGAAAGCGCGTCATCGCTCGCAGCGACGACGGCTCCAGGATGCGGCCGCCGAGCAGCTCGCTGCCCCAGCGCGCCAGGGACGGCACGTCGCCGGCGAGCGCCCCGGCGTTGCCGGCCGTGGTGGCGAACGCCCGACTCGGGATGAGCGGACCGCCGTCGTTGGCGTCGACGGGCCTGCCGACGATGTCGGGATGCCAATACGAGTCCGCGTGCGGAGCGGCGGGCCGCTCGGCGGGTTGGAGCGCCAGCCCGTCACCGCCCGGGTGGTCGAACAGCTCCCGCCGCGCGATCGTGGCCACCGACTCGCCGCTGGCACGCTCGACGATCATCCCGGCCAACACGAAGCCGGCGTTCGAGTACGCCGCTTGCGACGTGCGCGGTCCGGGCCTGCCGGCAGCGGCGACGAACTGGCGCGGCGAGAACGGCCGCCGCGGGAGCTTGGTCGGGATGGCGAAGGCCCGCGCGGGGTCGTGTATCCCCGACGTATGGCCGAGCAGGTCGCGCACCGTCGCCGCGGGATCGCCGCGCCAGGCCGGGTACCAGCGGCGGATCGGATCGTCGAGGCTCAGCGTGTGCTGCTCGACCAGCCGCATGGCGGCCGCGGCGGTGACGATCTTGGTCACGCTGTCGAACGGCAGCGTGGTCCGCGTCGTCATCGGCCGGCGCGGATGCAGCACCGCAAGGCCGGCCGCGCCCGACCACTCGCGCCCGTCCGCGAACACGACCGCGGCGGACGCGCCCGGCACACCGGTCGTCTTCACCCGCTCCTCGAGGCCGGCCTGGAGCGCGCGGGCGACCTGCGGCGTCAGCCGCGGTCCCGGAGCCGCCGCCGCGCCGTGACTCGACTTGCCGCAGCCCGTCAGTGCCAGCAGCACGGCGCAGGCGACGGCAAGTCGCGCCATGCCGCGACGCTACCCCAAGGGCGGGCGCGCGAGGACGACCGACGTCTCGACCTGGCGCTCCGGGATCGCCCAGTAGGTGCGCAGGAGGTCCTGTGACGCGGGCTCGAAGCCGTGCCGCCGGTAGAAGCGGATCGCCCACTCGGCGGCGGCCCAGGTGCCGACGAGCACCGGGCGCGTCGCGGCCCCAAGCAGGTGCTCGAGCAACGCGCCGCCGACGCCCCGGCCCTGGCTGGCCGGAAGCACGTAGGCGTGACGGATGAGGTCGACGTCGCGCACCGGCTGGATCCCCATCACGCCGAGCAGCGCGCCGTCCGACTCGTAGCCCCAGAACGCGACGCCGGCCGCGATCTCCGCGTCGAGCTCGGCCGCGGGCATGTACGGCTCGTGCCAGCGGTCGGCCGGGATCGCGCCGCGGTACGCCTCGGCGGCCGAGTTGACGATGGCGAGGATCGCGGCGCGCTCGTCGTCGCGGCAGAGGCGGATGAGCGGGTCGCGCGCCATCGATCGGGCATCATCGCGGGCATGTCGTCTCTCACGCGCGGCGAGCGCGTCACGGTGATCGTCGCGCTGCTGGCCGCCGCCGGCGCGGGCGTCGCCCACTACGCCGGCGCTCCCAGCGTCCTCGCGTTCGTCGTCGCGGCGATCGCGCTCGCGGCGCTGGCCTCGATCGTCTCGTTCGCCACCGAGCAGGTGGGCGCCCGCTTCGGCCCCGCGGTCACGGGCGTGCTCCAGTCGACGCTCGGCAACCTCCCCGAGTTCTTCATCGTCGTGTTCGCGCTGCGCGCGGGGGAGGTCGTGGTCGCGCAGACGTCGGTCGTCGGCTCGCTGTTCGCCAACGCGTTGCTGGTCCTCGGCGTCGTGATCGTCGTGGGCGCGCGCCGCGACGGCGTCATGCGCTTCCGCGCGCGCCTGCCGCAGGACACCGCCACGCTGCTGCTCTCGGCCTCGTTCGTGATCGTCCTCGTGGCGCTCGCCGTCGCCTCCCACGACGAGGCGTCGCGCCACGTCGACGCCCTCTCGGCGGTGGCGGCGCTGTGCCTGCTCGCCATCTACGGCGCGTGGCTGTGGTCGTACCTGCGGTCGGACGAGCCGCGCGAGGAGGCCCACGCCCAAGTCCACACCGCTGTCCCGCTCGGCGTCTCGGTCGTCCTGCTCGCCGCCGCGGGCGCCGGCGCCGCGTTCGCGTCGGACTGGTTCGTGGCCGCGCTCTCGCCCGCGATCGACGCGCTCGGGATCTCGCAGGCGTTCGCAGGCCTCGTGATCGTCGCGATCGCGGGGAACGCCGTCGAGAACGTCGTGGGCATCGTGCTCGCCGCCAAGGGCGAGTCGGACCTCGCGATCTCGGTCGTCAAGAACTCCGTGGCCCAGGTCGCGGTGTTCCTGTTCCCGCTGCTCGTGCTCGTCTCGATGCTCTTCGCGCACCACCTCACGTTCCAGCTCGCGCCGGTCTACGTCGGCGCGATCGCGCTGACCGCGATCGCGCTGTGGCAGATCACCGGCGACGGCGAGGCGACCGTCTTCGAGGGCGTCGCGCTCATCGCGATGTACGTCACGCTCGCCGCGTTCGCCTGGCTGGACTAAGCCTGGATTCACCGATCCCCGCGGCGCCCCGACACCGTGGCCGTTCGCCAGAGCCGATCAGCCGCGACCCAAGTGGCCCACCACGAGGATGCGCGCCTCATCGCCCCTGACTCGGCCCACGGCGCCGAGGCATCCACGGGTCCTCGGTGGATCCAGGCTAGGCGTGGCGCCGCACCCACTCGTGCATGGCGACCGCGGACGCGGCGGCGGCGTTGATCGACCGCGTCGAGCCGAACTGGCGGATCGCCAGCACCGCGGTCGCGAGCTCGCGCGCGGCCGGCGACAGACCCGGCCCCTCCTGCCCGAACAGCAGCGCGCAGCGCCTGGGCAGCGGGTAGGTGTCGATCGGGAGCGCGCCCGGCAGGTTGTCGATGCCGACGACCGGCAGGTCGCGCGCGGTCGCCCACGCCGCGAACGCTTCGAGCGTGGCGTGGTGGCGGACGTGCTGGTAGCGGTCGGTGACCATCGCGCCGCGGCGGTTCCAGCGGCGGCGGCCGACGATGTGCACCTCGGCGGCCAGGAACGCGTTCGCGTTGCGCACGACGGTCCCGATGTTGAGGTCGTGCTCCCAATTCTCCACCGCGACGTGGAACGGATGGCGGCGCGCGTCGAGGTCGGCGACGATCGCGTCGCGGCGCCAGTAGCGGTAGCGGTCGACGACGTTGCGGCGATCGCCCTCCGCCAGCAGCGCGGGGTCGAGCCGCGGGTCGTCAGGCCACGGCTCGGGGTGTGGGCCGACCCCGACCTCGCGCGACTCGTCCGACACGGCCGGAGACGGTACCGCCCGCGGCGACCCAGCCGAATCCGAACAGCACCGCGACGATCCCGATCATCACCGCCTGCGGCGTCGGGAAGCCGCCGGCGGGCAGCGGGCCGGTGCCGACGCTGAGGGTCGTGCGGTGCGGCACGGCGTCGGTGAAGCCGTCGAAGATCCGCGCGCGCCAGGTCCCGGCCGACGGGAAGCGCACGTCCGCGAGGTAGGCGCCGGGCCGGCCCGCCGGCCGCGCCGGGAACGTGCGCTCGACGCCGGCCGCGTTGGAGATCCGGATGCTCGGCCGCAGCCCGTCGAGCGGCGTGACGCCGTGCTGCTTGACGATCAGCGTGGCGTGCCACGGCGCGTCCGCGGCGAGCCCGTGCGGGGCCTCGCCGAGCTCCACCGTCGCCCATCCGCCGGCGCGCGCCACCCCCGCGGGCACGAGGAGGAACGGCATCAGCAGCAGGGCGATCCGGCGCATGCTCGTCATACGAGCGCTACACCGGCGATGGTCCTCCCGTTCCCTACCAGCTCACCTCGTGCCGCTCCATGACGCCCCAGCCCTCGCGCAGCGGGCCCACCACGGGCAACTCGCCGCTGAACGTGCCGAACGGCTGCTCGTAGTCCGAGCGCAGCAGGAGCAGGTTCTCGCGCGCGGCGCGCACCGCCTCGCGCGCGAAGCGCAGGCCGCCGACGGCCGACAGGTCGGCGGCGAACGGCTGCGGCGGGACCTCGTGCGGCACGCCCGCGATCCACACCGTGCGCTCGGACGCCTCGGGCGCGTCGTGGAGGCCCGTCACGAGGTTCCAGGCCACCGGCTCGCCCGAGGCGGCGGTCCCGACGCCCGCCGACCAGCGCCATGCGGTGTGGCGCGCGTGGTAGCCGGCCGACTCGTCGACGATGGCGCCGAGCTCCACCGCGCGGGTCCCTACCCGCCCGCGGACAGTGACCGCGCGCTTGCGCGTCCACGCGTACTCGCGCCCGTGCGGCGAGACGACCTCGACCGCCGCGCCGTCGCCGAGCTCGAGCTCGAAGCGGCCCGGGACGGCGACCCGGCGCGCATCGATCCGCACGCTGTGGTGGCCCTGCGCGAGGCGGCGCGCCGTGCGATCCCAGATCGCCCACCAGGCCACGGGCACCATCCCGATCCGGGCGCTCGCGGCGCACACCATCAGCTCAGGCCCGTAGGCGCCGACGTAGGTCCAGCGCTTGAGCGGCCGCCCGCCGCGCACGAGCGGCATGCGGTCGGGCGGGAGCGGCACCGAGGGCCGTCCGGGCGTGCCGCTGCGCCATGCTCGCGTGACCACGCGCGGTATGCTGCCGGACCGGGGTTGACTGACCAGTCAATCTCATGGGAAGGAGAGAACCAAGGTGCGCGCCGCCGCCGTCCAGCTCACGTCCACCGCCGATCGCGAGCGCAACCTCGCGACCGCCGACCGGCTCACCCGCGCCGCGGCCGCGGCGGGGGCCGAGCTCGTCGTCCTGCCCGAGAAGTGGCCGATCCTCGCCACGCCGGAGGAGACTGCCGCCGGCGCCGAGCCGTTCGACGGCCCCGCCCTCGCCTGGGCGCGCGCGACCGCGCGCGAGCTCGGCATCGACCTCGTGGCGGGCTCGATGGCCGAGCGCGTGCCCGACCGCGACCGCGGCTCCAACACGTCGGTCCACGTCGGCCCGGACGGCGACGTGCACGCCGTCTACCGCAAGCTGCACATGTTCGACGTCCAGGTCGGCGGGCGCACGTACCGCGAGTCCGACCACGAGGCGCCGGGCGACGAGATCGTGCTCTCCGAGACCGCGGGCGGCGTCGAGCTCGGGCTGACCGTCTGCTACGACGTGCGCTTCCCGGAGCTCTACCGCATCCTCGCGGTGCGCGGCGCCCGCGTCGTCACCGTGCCCGCGGCGTTCACGCTCGCCACGACGCGCGACCACTGGGAGCCGCTCCTGCGCGCGCGGGCGATCGAGAACCAGGCGTTCGTGATCGCGGCGAACCAGATCGGCGAGCACGCGCCCGGTTTCCGGTCGGGCGGCCGCTCGATGATCGTCGACCCGTGGGGCGTGGTGCTCGCGACGGCGCCCGACGCCGAGACGTTCATCGCCGCCGACCTCGACCTCGAGCGCCAGGCGGAGATCCGCCGCACGCTCCCCTCCCTCGCCAACCGCCGGCCGCGGGCGTACGCCTGGCCGCAGGAGGTCCACGCCTGATGGCCACCGCCCGCCCCGCGGTCGACAAGCGGCGCATGATCCTCGACGCCGCCGTGCGCGTGTTCGCGCGCCAGGGCTTCCACACCTGCCGCGTGTCGGACATCGCCGACGAGGCGGGCGTCGCCTACGGGCTCGTCTACCACTACTTCCAGTCCAAGGACGAGGTGCTCGACACGCTGTTCCTCGAGCGCTGGAACGTGATGCTCGACGCGATCCGCGAGACCGACGCCCAGGCGATCCCCGCGCGCGAGAAGCTGCACGCGATCGCCTCGTTCATCGTCGACTCCTACCGGCACGACCCCGACCTCATGAAGGTGATCATCGTCGAGGTCACGCGGGCCGCGAACTCGTTCGGGGCCGTGCACCTGGCCAAGATCGCCGAGGCGTACGAGCAGATCTCGGGGATCGTCGAGCAGGCCCAGCGCCAGGGCGAGTTCCGCGCGACGATCAGCGCCGAGTTCGCCGCGATGGCCTTCTACGGCGCCATCGAGCAGGTCCTCACCGGGTGGATCTTCGGCACGCTGGAGGAGGGCGACGAGGCGTACGAGCGCGCCAAGGGCTACGTCGTCGAGACGATCTGCGACGGACTGCACGCATAGACTGCCCGGCATGACGGACAACGACATGGTCAAGCGCCTGATGTGGTCGGGCCTGCTGGCCGGCCTCGGCGCGCTCGCCTCGGTGGCCACCACGAGGCTCGCCGCCGTGATTTGGCGCCGGGCCTTCGGGGAAGATCCCCCGGAATGAGCGAGGACGACACCCAGCGCACCGTGGAGGGCCAGGCGCGCGACACCGAGCACCGCGAGAACCTCGCGATGACCGACGCGCGGCGCGCCGAGGAGGAGGTCGCCAAGGCCGAGGCGGAGCGCGAGGCGGCCGAGAAGAAGGAGGAGAAGGTCTCGCGCAAGGAGCAGCGCGCGCGGGAGAAGGCCGAGCGCATCCACGCCGAGGCCGACCGCATGCGCGCGCAGGCCGACGCCGCCGCCCAGTCCGCGGAGGCCACCCGGGCCTCGACGATGTCGGGCGCGCGCGTCGCCTCGCCGGGCGTGGGCGCGGCCGGCGACCCCGAAGCCGCCGCGGCCGCCGCCGACGGCACCGCCGCGCTGCCGTTCCCGGGGGCCGACAAGCTGCCGGAGGCCGCTCAGCGCACGGAGGTCCTCGTGGGCGCGGCGTTCGCCGGCTCCTTCGTCCTGGCCCGCATCCTCAAGCGCATCTTCGACTGAGCCATGGCCAACGACCACGACACATCAGATCTCGGGCAGGCGATCCAGGACGTCACCGAGCGGGCCTCGCTGCTCGTCCGCGAGGAGATCGAGCTCGCCAAGACCGAGGTCATGGAGAAGGTCACCAAGCTGATCAAGGGCGCGGTGGTCGGCATCGTCGCCGGCATCTTCGCCGTGTTCGGGCTGATCTACCTGCTGCACGCGCTGGCCTGGCTGCTGTGGGACCTGCTCGGGAACACGCACAACTTCTGGCTCGGCTTCCTCATCGTGGCCGTGGCCCTGTTCCTGCTCGGCGGGCTCGCCGGGTTCGTGGCCGCGCGGCTCGTCAAGCGCGGAGCGCCGCCGACGCCGCAGATGGCGATCGAGGAGGGCAAGCTGATCAAGGAGACCGTGACGAGCGCGCATCCCGCCGAGGTGCAGGGGCCGCGCGACGTGACCGTGACGCGCGAGGAGGTCCGCTCCTGATGGCCGAGACGCGCTCCCCTCAGGAGATCCGGCAGTCGATCGAGGCCAACCGCGTCGAGCTCGGCCTCGCGGTCGAGCGCCTGCGCGGCGAGGTCACCAAGGCCACCGACTGGCGCAGCCACCTCGAGCACCACCGCAAGGAGGTCCTCATCGGCGCCGCCGTGGCGGGCTTCGTGCTCGGCGGCGGCATCGCGGCCATGACGGGCCTGCTCACCGGCCGCCGGCGGTCGCGCGAGTACGAGTGGCGATAGAGCTCATCGGCGACTCGCCCGACCGCCGCGTCGAGATCCTCCTCGAGCACGACGCGGTGCACGTGACGTGGTCGCGCTTCGGGCCCGGCCGCGACGGCGCCGACCCGCACATCCACCGCCGCCACACCGACATGTTCTACGTGCTCGACGGGGAGCTCACGGTGAAGCTCGAGAGCGGAGAGGTCACGGCGCCGGCGGGCACGCTCGTCACGATCCCGCCGCTCGTCGTGCACGGCTTCCGCAACGCCGCGGACGCCGACGTGCGCTACCTGAACCTGCACGCCCCCGGGTCCGGGTTCGCCGACTACATGCGCGGGCTGCGCGACGGCAACCGGGTCCCGTTCGACCAGGAGGACCCGCCGCCCGACGGTACGCGCCCGCCGACCGACGCCACGATCGCCGCGGCCGGCGAGGTCGCGATCGAGGGCGCGCCGGCCTGGAGCTACGAGGGCTTCGCGATCCGGCCCGGCTAGCTAGCTGCGGTGCTGGGAGGCGTCCGGGGACGCCTCCCAGAAGTCGTCGATCTTGTTGCCGCCGTCGCCGTCGACCATCGGCGAGACCGCCCACATGTCGACCGGCTCGTCGCCCTCGTTGCGGTGCGAGCGTGGCGTGCCCGCCGCCACGCGCACGGCCGCCGGCGCGCTCACCCGCCGGACGTCGTCGCCGAACCGCATGGTCAACGTGCCGCGGGTCACGAGGTAGAGCTCCTCGATCTCGTCGTGGGTGTGGCCCGTGCCCTGCTCGAAGTCCGAGTGCGGCGGGACCCGGATCAGCGTGACCGCGACCTGCTCGCAGCCGAGCGCGCCGGTGAGCCGCCGGAACTCGCCGGGCACGTCGCTGCCCGCGTAGGCGTCCCGGACGTCGTCCGGGTCGACGACGCGGTAGCCGCTCACTTCTCGATCCAGGCCGCGGCGTCGCGCTGCGCGCGGTCGATCGCCGCGACCACCCGGTCGGGGTGCGCGATCCCGTCGAAGACGAAGTCGCTGTCGTCCGTGCCCGCCGTGTCGAAGTCGACCTTGCCGACGCGCAGGATGCGGTCGAACACCGACTGGGCGGTGTTGACGTTCTGAACACGGTCGATGCGCGTCTGCTGCACGCGCTTGGACAGGATCCCGCGGCGGATGTACAGGCGCTGGTTGCTGACCATGTAGACCGTCGCCATGCGCCGCACGAAACCGACGAGCAGCACGAGCAGCACCAGGACGACGCCGACCGCGATGCCGACGGCCAGGCTCGCCGCCAGCACGACGATCACGCCGACGAGGACCGCCCCGACGAACGCGATCACGTAGAAGCCCAGGATGGCCCGCCACGTCGGGTGGCCCTCGAAGACGACCGCCTCGCCCTGATGCAGGTCCACGAGACCAGCGTACCGGCAGGCGATCCGCGCCGCGTGGCGAAGCCTCCCGAGCAGCATGGCCGCCGTCGGCACCCGTCCGCCTGACTTCCCCACCGTCCGCGGGATCCTGCGCGTGGTGCTCGTCGCCGTCGCGGTCGGGTTCGCGCTGTACCTGGTCTACCTGCTGCGCAAGCCGCTCACCTGGATCTTCGTCGCGGCCTTCATCGCGATCGCGCTGTCGGGCCCGATCACGTTCCTCGAGCGCTGGATGAAGCGCGGGCTCGCGATCACGACCGTGTACGTCGCGCTGATCCTCACGCCGTTCGCGCTGATCGGGCTGCTCGTGCCGCCGATCGTCACGCAGGGCAACAATCTCGTGAACAACCTCCCCGAGTACGCGGCCAAGGTCACGGACTACGTCAACAAGAACCGCCAGCTGCACAAGCTCCAGGAGGACTACAACATCACCGGCAAGCTCGAGGAGCAGGCGCGCAAGCTCCCGAGCAAGCTCGGCGACGCCGCGGGCGTCCTCAGCGACATCGGCATCGGGATCGTGAACTCGATCTTCGCGGGGGTGACGATTCTCGTGCTGTCGCTGTTCATCACGGGGAGCGGGAGACGGTTCCTCGAAGCCTGGGCGCGCCGCTACGAACCCGAGCGCGAGGCGTGGATGCACAACCTGTTCGGGCGCATCGGCAACGCGATCGGCAACTACGTGGCGGGCGCGCTGCTCCAGGCCACGGTCGCCGGCATCTCGAGCTGGATCGTGCTGCTGATCCTCGGCGTGCCGTACGCGCTGCCGCTGGCCGTGATCGTGTTCGTCCTGGACCTCGTGCCGCTGGTCGGCGCCACGCTCGGCGCGATCCTCGTCGGCATCGTCACCGTGTTCTCGGACTTTCCGGTCGACACGATCGTGTGGGCGGTCTACGCGATCGTCTACCAGCAGGTCGAGAACAACGTCATCCAGCCGCGCATCCAGGCTCGCGCGGTCCAGCTCGAGCCGCTCATCGTGCTCGTGTCGGTGCTGTTCGGCTCGACGCTGTTCGGCGTCCTCGGCGCGCTGCTCGCGATCCCGGTCGCGGCGGCGATCCAGATCACGATCCGGGAGTACGTCACGCTGCGGCGGCTCTCGATCGTCTCCGGCGGACCCGTCACACCGGGCCCAGAGCCGAGCTCCGCAGGCCCGTGACGCCGACCAGGCCCGGGCCGACGTGCGCGCCGATGACCGGGCCGATCTCCGACACCACATCCGGGTCGCGTCCGTAGATCTCGCGCCCTCGCTCGGCGAGGCGGCCGGCGACGTCGTGCGCCTGGATGTGCTGGATCATGAACACGTCGGCGCCGGACTCGCGGCAGGCGAGCAGGTGGGCGACCATCCGCTCGAACGCGCGGCCGGCGGTGCGCACGCGCTCGACGGGCTGGATCTCGCGCTCGATGGTGAGGATCGGCTTGATCTTCAGCGCCGAGCCGACCCAGGCCTGCGCGGCGCCGATCCGGCCGCCGCGGCGCAGGTACTCGAGCGTGTCGACGGCGAACAGCAGCTTCATCCCGCGGCGCAGCGTCCGCGCGGCCTCGGCCGCGCCGACGAGGTCGGCGCCGTCGCGCGCGGCGTTGGCGGCCGCCACCGCCATCAACCCGTGGCCGGCGCAACCGGTGTCGGAGTCGAGCACGACGATGCGCTCGGGCGCGATCCCGCGCTCGAGCAGCGCGTCGCGCGCCTGCTCGGCGGCGTGCACGGTGCCCGAGATCCCGCCCGACAGGTGGATCGACAGCACGTCGCTGCCCGCCTCCAGCAGCGGCTCGTAGACGGCGAGGAAGTCGCCCACCGACGGCTGCGACGTGCTCGGCAGCGTCGTCGCCGACCGCATGTGGTCGTAGAAGTCGTCGTAGTCGCCGAGGTCGCTCTCGCGGTCGGTGCGCCCGTCCCAGTTGACGTAGAGGGACACGAGGTGCAGCCCATGCCGGGCGACCACCTCGGCGGGCAGGTAGTGCGTCGTGTCGGTGACGACCGCGACCGCTGGCATCGCGGGCAGCCTATCCTCGCGCCGTGGCCCGGGTGCTCGTGACCGGATCGACCGGCTTCATCGGCTCGCAGCTCGTGCGCGCGCTGCTCGCGCGCGGCGACGACGTGCGCGTGACCGTCCGCCCCTCCTCACGCCGCGACCCGGGCCCGGACGTCGAGAAGGTGTCCGCGGACATCACCGACCGCGCGGCGATGCGCCGCGCAACGCGCGGGATCGAGCGTGCCTTCCACGTCGCCGGCTCGGTGAAGCTGCGCATGCCCGCCGACGAGCTCCTGCACGTGAACGCGGAGGGGACGCGCACCGTCCTCGACGCCTGCCTGGCCGCGGGCGTCCAGCGCGTCGTGCACGTGTCCTCGGTAGCGGCGATCGGCCCGGCGCGGCCGGGCGGTGCGCTCGACGAGCGCCACGTGCGCGGCGGGCCGCTCGGCATCCCGTACGCCGACGCGAAGCACGCGGCCGAGGTCGAGGCCCTGCGCGCGGCCGCGCAGGGGCTCGACGTCGTGGTCGCCAACCCCGCCCACGTGCTCGGCCGCGGCGACGAGACGCGCTCGTCGACCGAGGTCGTGCGCAACTTCCTGCTGCGGCGGATCCCCGCGTACGTCGACGGCGGGATCTGCATCGTCGACGTGCAGGACGTGGTGGCCGGGCTCCTGCTGTGCGAGGAGCGCGGCGCCGTCGGCGAGCGCTACATCCTGGGCACGCGCAACTACACGTGGCAGCGCCTGTTCGGCGAGCTCCAGCGGATCTCGGGCGTCGAGGCGCCGGCCGTCCGGCTGCCGGTGCCCGTGGCGCTCGCGCTCGCCGAGGCCGCGGCCCGCGCGCCCGGCCCGACCCCGATCACCACGGCCGAGATCCGCGCCGCCTCGCAGTGGTGGACGTACCGGTCGGCCAAGGCGCGGCGCGAGCTGGGGTGGACGACGCGCCCCCACGAGGACACCGTCGAGGCGACCGTGCGCTACCACGAGGAGCGGCTCGGCGACCGCCTGAAGCGCGACGGCAGCCGCCAGCCGCTGCCGTGGCGGCTGGTCGGCCGCGCCATGCGGGTGCTGCCGTGAGCGTCGTCCTGCACCGCTGCCGCACGCCGACCAACGTGCTGTGCCCGTGCGGGCGCGTGGCGCGCGAGCTCGAGCGCCGCGGCATCGAGTACGACGTGCGCCGCGTGCCGTGGCGCAAGTCGGCCCGCGCCGAGGTCGACGCGCTCACCGGGCAGGACCGCGTGCCGCTGCTTGTGCTCGACCGCGAGGCGATATGCGACTCGCGCCGGATCGTCGAGCACCTGCGCTGGTTGGATCAGCGAAGCGGTGCGAGCGAAGCGAGAGAGCGTTGACGCGCCAGGATTGTCGCTTGCGGGCGGCGCCGTCGTCGGTAGGGTGAACGCGGCGCGGAGGGCGCCGCACGACAGACGGAGGGCTCCCATGAGGTACCTGCTCACGATCTACGGCGACGAGTCCGGATTCGCCACTGCGACCCCCGAGGACGTCCAGCAGATGATGGCCGCGTACGGCGCCGTCACCGAGGCCATGAAGGAGGCCGGCGTGATGGTCGGCGGCGAGGGCCTCCAGCCCTCGAGCACCGCGACCACGGTCAAGGTCCGCGACGGCGAGACGATCACCACCGACGGCCCGTTCGCCGAGACGCGCGAGCAGCTCGGCGGCTACTACCTGCTGGAGTGCAAGGACCTCGACGAGGCGATCGGCTGGGCGGCGCGCATCCCCGGCGCCATCCACGGCTCCATCGAGGTGCGCCCCGTCATGGACTACGAGGCGTCCGGCGACGCCGGCGCACAATCGCAGACGGAGAGCCGCGTCTGAGCGCACCCGGGGCTGCGATCGACCGCCTGTTCCGGCGCGAGTCCGGACAGGCGGTCGCGGCCCTGGCGCGGGCGTTCGGCGACCTCGACCGCGCCGAGGAGGCCGTGCAGGACGCGTTCGTCGTGGCGCTCGAGCGCTGGCCGCGGGACGGCGTGCCGCCGAACCCGGCCGGGTGGATCGCGCTGACCGCGCGCCGGCGGGCGATCGACCGGCTGCGCCGCGAGAAGCGCGCGGACCAGGTCGTGCTCGAGCGCGTGCGCGCGGCGCCCGTGAGCGAGATCCCGGACGAGCGGCTCGAGCTCATCTTCGCGTGCTGCCACCCGGCCCTGGCGCCCGAGGCGCGCGTGGCCCTGACGCTCAGGGCGCTCGGCGGCCTCTCGACGCGCGAGGTGGCCCGCGCCTTCCTCGTGTCCGAGGACGCGATGGCGCAGCGCCTCCAGCGCGCCAAGCGCAAGCTGCGCGGCGCCGGCATCCGCTTCGAGCTGCCGCGCGCGGAGGACCTGCCGGCGCGCCGCGCGTCGGTGCTGGCGACGCTCTACCTGATCTTCACCGAGGGGTACGCCGCCACCGCCGGCGACGCGCTCGTGCGGCGCGAGCTGTGCGCGGAGGCGATCCGCCTGGCGCGCGTTCTGTGCGAGCTCATGGGCGACGAGCCCGAGGCGCTCGCGCTGCTCGCGCTGATGCTGCTGCACGACTCGCGGCGCGAGGCGCGGGTCGACGCGGCGGGCGAGCTCGTGCTGCTGGAGGACCAGGACCGCTCACGCTGGGACGCGGCCGAGATCGCCGAGGGCGGCGCGCTGCTCGAGCGGGCGCTGGCGCTCGGCGGCGACGGCCCGTACGCGCTCCAGGCGTTCATCGCGACCGAGCACGCGCGCGCCGGCGGTCCGGACTGGGTGCGCGTGGCGGGCGCGTACGAACGGCTGCTGACCGTCCAGGGCGGCCCGGTCGTGGCGCTCAACCGCGCCGTCGCGGTCGCGATGGCGCACGGGCCGGCCGCCGGGCTCGCGCTCATGGACGACCTCGGCGCCGAGCTCGACGGCTACCACCTGTTCCACTCCGCGCGAGGCGACCTGCTGCGCCGCCTCGGCCGCCGCGACGAGTCCGCGGTGGCCTACGAGCGCGCGCTCGCACTCGCCGAGAACCCCGTCGAGCGTGCCTTCCTGGAGCGCCGGCTCGGCGAGCTCACGCGTCCATGAGCAGCAGCGCGTCCTCGTGTCCGTGCATGTGCTCGCGAAGCTTCTTGCGCACGGCCGAGTGGATCTGCGACACGCGCGACTCGGTGACGCCGATCACGTGGCCGACCTCCTGGAGCGTGAGGTGCTTGACGTAGAGCAGCACGCACACCTCCTGCTCGCGCGTCGAGAGCGTCTCGAACGCGTCGCGAAAGGCGCGCTTGGAGTCGGTCAGCATCGCGGCGTGCTCGGGCCGTAGCCGGCGATCCTCCGAGTGCAGCGTGTCGACGCGCTCGACACCCTCGTCGTCGCCGGAGTCGGCCGACGCGGCGTTGAGCGAGCCGACGTCGGCGCGGATGAGGTCGGCGCGGTGGTCGCGCAGGTCGTCCACGCTGACGGCCAGAGCGTCGGCGAGCTCGTCGTCGGTCGGCTCGCGGCCGTGGATGGCGCGGAACGAGCGCATCGCCGCGAGGACCTGGCGGTCGAAGCGGCGCACCGACCGCGGCGCCCAGTCCTGACGGCGCAGCTCGTCGAGCACGGCGCCGTGGATGCGCGTCCACAGGAACTGCTCCAGCGTGGCCCCCTTGGCCGGGTCGTAGCGATCCAACGAGGTGATCAGCGCCTCGAGGCCGTGCGAGATGTAGTCGTCGGCGTCCTGGTGGGCCGGCACTTCGCGGATCTTGCGGTAGACGATGTACTTGACCAGGGGGGCGTAGGTCATGATCAGGCGGTCGCGCAGCCGCACGTCGCCGCTCGCGCGGTAGCGCTTCCACAGCGCCAGCGCCTCGGCCTGCGACACGCGCCGCGACTCCGCCGTCGCGGGTGTCGTCAACGTCGCCATCGCTCCCTCGCCTTCCCGCTCGCCTGCCGCATTACACCACTCAACGCAGCCGCGCGATCGATCATGCGGTCACGGCAGGACCACCCATTTCCGCGCTGGGCCGTCGTTTCCGGCCCCCAGCGCCGCCGGGAGCTCCGCGAGCGAGATGGGGCCCGCGGCGAGCGCCCGCCAGTCCAGCGCGCCGTCCGCGAGCAGCGCCAGCGCGCGGTCGACCTCCGCCCGCGAGTGGTGGAACGCGCCGCGCAGGTCGAGCTCCTCGTAGTGCATCGGGCGCGTCGGGAGCACGGCGTCGGCGTCGCCCGGGCAGCCGCCGACGAAGACCACGCAGCCGCCGGGCGCGCACGCCTGGACCGCGGCCCGCCACGCCTCGGGGCGGCCCACGGCCTCGAACACGACGTCGTGGTCGCCCAGCCGCTCGGCGGCCATGGCGCCGAGCGCGGCGGCCTGCTCGCGCCGCTCGGCGTGGTGGTCGGCGAGCGTGACCGTGCGGCCCTCGGCGACGAGCAGCGCGGCCAGCATCTGGCCCATCGGGCCGCCGCCGAGGACGCCGGCGTCGGGCGCGAGCTCGCGCGCCGGGGCGCGGGCGACCGCGTGCACGGCGGCGGCGAGCGGCTCGGCCATCGCCGCCGCGGCCGGCTCGAGGCCGTCCGGCACCGCGTGCAGCGCCTCCTCGGGCGCGGCCATCCGCTCGGCGAAGCCGCCGAACAGCCAGCGCGGCTCGCGGCAGATCTGGGGCCGCCTGAGCCGGCACGGGCGGCAGCGCCCGCACGCCACCGAGTCGCCGACCAGCACCCGCTCGCCGGTGTCGGCGCGCGTCCCGCACATCTCGTGCCCGAACGTCGCCGGGTAGGGGCCGAGCAGCGGATGTCCGCGCCGCCACGTCTTGACGTCGGTCCCGCAGGTCGTCGCCGCCTCGATGCGCACCACGACCTCGCCCGGGCCGGGCTCGGGGTCCGGCAGCTCGACGACCCGCAGGTCCTCGAGGCCGAACAAAACGGCCGCCATCACGGCAGGACAACCGCCTTGAGCACCTCTCCGGCACGCTGGGCGGCCAGCGCCGCGCCGGTCCGCTCGAGCGGGAAGGAGGCGGTCAGCAGCTCGGGCGCCCGGGTCGCGCCGGAGCGCAGCAGCGCCAGCGCGGCGCGCATGTCGGCCGGGCCGGCCGACCAGCTCGCCGTGATGCGCAGCTCGCGGGCGAACACCGCCCAGCCCTCGACGCCGAGCGGCGTGCCCGGCTCAGGCGGCGCGTAGAGGCACAGCGAGCCGCCGGGCGCCAGCGCCTGGGCGGCGCCGGCGATCGCCGCCGGGCTCTCGGTGCAGACGATCGCGACGTCGACGGGCTCGTTCCCGTGCGCGGTCGCGCCCCAGGCCTCGGCGGCCGCCAGCCTCGCGGGGTCCACCTCGCGCACCCAGACCGCGTCGACACCGCGCGCGTGCGCGGCGGCGATGTGCAGCATGCCGCTGCACCCCGCGCCCACCACGAGCAGGCTGTCGCCCGGCCGGATCCCCGCCCGCTCCTGGGCCCGCAGCGCGCAGCCGAGCGGCTCGGTGAGCGTCGCGGTGGCGGGCTCGAGGCCGTCGAGCGGGAGCAGCTCGCCGACCAGCTCGGGCATGATCCGGACGTACTCGGCGAAGCCGCCGGGGTCCAGCGCGGTCGCGCGGAACTGCTCGCACAGCGTCTCGTGGCCGTGGCGGCAGCGGCGGCACTCCCCGCACGGCGCGTGATGGTGGATCGCCACCCGGTCGCCCGCGCGCAGGCCGTCGACGCCGGCGCCGACCTCGACGACCTCCCCGACCGGCTCGTGGCCGAGCACCGCGGGCAGCTTGTGGCGCACGTACCAGCCGACGTCGGAGCCGCACGTCGCGCACGCGAGCACGCGGCACACGACGTCGCCGGGGCCGCACTCGGGGTCCGGCCGCTCCTCGATCCGGGTGTCGTCCTCGGCGACGGTGAGCGCGACCCTCACGCCACCCTCGCCACGGTGTCGGCCGTCACCGGGCGGGCCGCGCCGTGCTCGGTGACGAGCGCCCAGACGAGCTCGGCCGGCGTGACGTCGAACGCGGGGTTGCGGCACGGCGTGCCGTCGAGCGTCAGCAGCGCGCCCCCGGCGGACCGCACCTCGTCCGGGCCGCGCTCCTCGATCTCGATCGCGTCGCCGGTCGGCAGCCGCAGGTCGACGGAGGACGACGGCCCCGCGACCACGAACGGGACGCCGGCGGCGTGCGACGCCAGCGCGAGGCCGTAGGTGCCGACCTTGTTGGCCACGTCGCCGTTGGCCGCGACGCGGTCGCAGCCGGTGATCACCGCGTGCGCGGCGCCCGTGCGCAGGAGGCCGGGGGCGGCGGCGTCGACGAGCAGCGCGTGGTCGATCCCCAGCCGGCGCAGCTCCCAGACCGTGAGCCGCGCGCCCTGGAGCAGCGGCCGCGCCTCGCACGCGAGCACGTGGACGGGGCGGCGCTCGGCGAGCTCGGCGATCACGGCCAGGGCCGTGCCGCGGCCGGAGGCGGCCAGCGCGCCGGTGTTGCAGTGGGTCATCACCGTGACCGGGCCGCCCGGCAGCTCGGCCTCGAGCGCGTCGGCGCCGTGCCGGGCGAGCGCCGCGCTGGCGGCCTCGTCCTCGCGGTGGATCGCCTCGGCGGCGGCGCGGGCCGCCGCGGGCATGTCCGCGGGCGCGGCGAGGGCGGCGGCGACCACGCGCTCGACGGCCCAGCCGAGGTTGCGTGCCGTGGGCCGGGCGCCCGCCAGCAGCGCGGCGGCGCGGTCGATCGAGGCGGGGTCGCGGGCGACCTCCATCGCCAGCCCGTAGGCGGCGGCGACGCCGATCAGCGGGGCGCCGCGGACCGCCAGCCGGCGGATCGCGTCGGCGGTGTCGGCGGCCCCCGTGAGCGTGAGCACGACCTCCTCCGCGGGCAGCCGCGCCTGGTCGAGCACGTGCAGCGCGGCGCCGTCCCACCGGAGCGGTTGTGCGGTGTCGGCGATCGCCATCCGGCACGATGCTACGGAATGGCTGCCGCCCTGGAGGCTTCCGACGTCCGCAAGACCTACGGCTCCGTCGAGGCGCTCAAGGGCGTCTCGCTCAGCGTCGAGGAGGGCGAGCTCGTGGGGCTGCTCGGCCCGAACGGGGCCGGCAAGTCGACGCTCGTGAAGATCGCCTGCGGGCTCGTGCGCCCGACCGCGGGGACGACGCGGATCGCCGGCGCGCCCGGCTACCTCGCCGAGCTGTTCCGCTTCCCCGACTGGCTGACCGCGGACGAGACGCTGGGCTTCCACCAGCGGCTCGCGTCCTCCGACGGCGGCGAGCGCGAGCGCGCGCGGCTGCTCGAGGCGGTCGGCCTCGCCGAAGCGTGCGCACGGCGCGTAGGGGAGATGTCCAAGGGCATGCAGCAGCGGCTGGGGATCGCGCAGGCGATGATCGGCTCGCCGCGGCTGCTGCTGCTCGACGAGCCGACGAGCGCGCTCGACCCGGCCGGCCGGCGCACGGTGCGGCGGCTGCTCGAGGACCTGCGCGGCCAGGGCGTCGCGGTGCTCCTGAACTCGCACCTGCTCTCGGAGGTCGAGCTCGTGTGCGACCGGGTGGCGATCATCGCGCGCGGCGAGCTCGTCGCCGCGGGCACGCCGGACCAGCTCTCGCGCCCCGGCGGCGTGGAGGTCGAGACGGCGGGCGGGACGCGGATGTTCCCCGAGGCGCGCCGCGAGGACGCGCCGGCGATCGTCCGCGACCTCGTGGCCGCGGGCGAGGACGTCTACGAGGTGCGCGTGCTGCGCTCGTCGCTCGAGGACGCCTACCTGGAGGCGGTGGGCGAGGCATGAGGGAGGCGGGCATCATCGCGGGCTTCGCGCTGCGCGAGTCGCTGCGGCGCCGGGTCTTCCTCGTCGTCGGGCTGCTCACGGTGGCCTTCCTCGTGCTCTACGGGCTCGGCACGTGGCAGCTCTTCGACACGGTCGGGAACTTCGACACGCCGATCAAGGGGGTCGACGCGAAGATCGTCGCGGGGGCCACGATCCTCGGGCTGGCGATGTTCGCCACGCTGTTCCTCGGCACGATCCTCGCCGTCTTCCTGACGCTCGGGGCGGTGCGCGGCGACGCCGAGCGCGGGCTGCTCCAGCCGATCCTCGTGCGGCCGCTGCGGCGGCGGACCGTGCTGCTCGGGCGCTTCGCCGCCGCCGCGGGCGTCTGCGGCGTGTACGTGATCCTCGTCTTCCTCGCCGCGACCGTGATCACGCGGGCGTTCAGCGGTTGGTGGCCCGACCGGCTCGCGGTGCCGGCACTCCAGCTCGCCGCGGCCGTGGCGATCATCGCCGCGCTCTCGCTCGGCGGGTCGGTGCTGCTCGCCTCGACGGCCAACGGGATCGCGATCTTCATGCTCTTCGGCGCGGGGCTGACGGCCGGGCTGCTCGGGCAGATCGGGAACGCGCTGGGGTCGGACACGCTCGACCACGTCTCGACGGCCGTGAGCTGGGCCCTGCCGTTCGAGGCGCTCTACCAGGCGGCGCTGAGCGCGCTCACGCAGGACACCGTGGGCTTCACGCGGCTGGCGATCCAGCTCGGGCCGTTCGGCGGGGCGCAGTCGGCCGGGCCGCTGCTGTGGCCGTTCGTGCTCGCCTACCTGCTCGCGGTCGGCGGCGCGGCGGCCGCCGCGTTCGCGCGGAGGGACCTGTGAGCGTGATCGCGGCGTTGGTGGCGGCTGCGGCGATCGCGCTCCCGCCCGTGGGCGCGGGGTTCGACTACCAGCTCGGCGGCGACTACCCGCTGCCACCCGGCGTGTCGGTCGTCTCGCGCGACTGGCACGATGGGCGGCCGGCCGCCCGGGCCTACAACGTCTGCTACGTCAACGCGTTCCAGACCCAGCCGGGGCAGCGGCGCCGCTGGCCGCGCGGGCTCGTGCTGACGCGGCTGGGCGACGATCCGGGCTGGCCGGGCGAGTTCGCGGTCGACATCTCGACGGCCCGCAAGCGGGCGCGGGCGGCGCGGTTCGTGGGCCGGTGGGTGCGGCGCTGCGCGGCCAAGGGGTTCGATGCGGTGGAGTTCGACAACCTCGACTCGTGGACGCGGTTCGACGGCGCGCCGTTCGGCCGCGCCGACGCGCTCGCGTACGCCCGCCACCTCGTGCGGCGCGCGCACCGCGTCGGGCTCGCGGCGGCGCAGAAGAACACGCCGCAGCTCGACGGGCGGCGGGCCGGGTACGACCTCGCGGTCGTCGAGGAGTGCGGCCGCTACCGGGAGTGCGGCCGCTACCGGCGGCTGTACGGCGATCACGTGCTGGCGATCGAGTACCGGCGGCGCGACCTGCACCGCACGTGGCAGGTCTTCAGCTCGGTCGTGTTCCGCGACGTCGGCCTGCGGACGCCCGGCGAGCCGGGCTACCGCTACGGGACCTGCTAGTCGACGAGGTTGTTGTCGATGGAGAGCGGCGGGGCGCCGGGCTCGGCGGCCGCCGGCGCGTGCTCGGGCGCGCTCGCCGGGGGCTCGACGCCGAGGACCTCGGACAGCTCGCCGCTCTCGTACATCTCGCTGACGATGTCGCAGCCGCCGACCAGCTCGCCCTTGACGAAGAGCTGCGGGATCGTCGGCCAGTTCGACAGCGCCGAGAGCTCGGCGCGGATCCGCGGGTCCGGGAGGATGTCGACGGCCGCGAACGGGGCGCCCGTGGCCTCCAGCGCCGCGACCGTGCGCGCGGAGAAGCCGCACGCGGGCCGCTCGGGCGTGCCCTTCATGAAGAGGATGACCTCGTGGTCGCGGATCGCCTCGGCGATCGCCTCGCGGATGGGGTTCTCGGTGGTCTCGCTCATCTCACTCCGCTCGCGTTTCGAGGGACAGCGCGTGGATCGGCCCGCCGATGTCGGACCCGAACACCGCATAGACGCGGCGATGCTGCTCGATCCGGCTCAGGCCGGCGAACTCCTGTGCGACGACGCGGGCCCGGAAGTGGTCCCCGCCGCCGGTGAGGTCGATCACCTCGGCGAGGGCGCCCGGGATGGCCGCCTCGATGCGATCCTTGAGCTCGTCCGTGCTGGGCACTTCCAGAGAGGGTAGCGGGCGCTATCCTTTCTGAAGCGATGATCACGTTCACCGACAAGGGCGCCGAGAAGGTGCAGGAGTTCCTGGCCAGTCAGGGTGCCGAGATCCAGACCGCCGGCCTTCGGGTCGGAGTGCGCGGGGGCGGTTGCTCCGGCTTCCAGTACGCGCTCGCCTTCGACACGCAGCGCGAGGGCGACGAGGTCTTCGAGGACCACGGGCTGCGCATCCTCGTCGACGGGCCGAGCCTGCCGTACGTGCGCGGCGCCATCGTCGACTACGTCGAGGGCCTCCAGGGTGCCGGCTTCAAGGTCGACAACCCGAACGTGATCGCGGCCTGCGGCTGCGGCTCCTCGTTCCGCGTGGCGGACGAGGAAGAGGTCTCGGCGGTCTAGCCGCCGAGACCCCCCTCGCGTTCTCTCAGCCGGTCACCGTGAACGACCGCGTCAGCGTGGCGTCCGAGCTGTTGCCGGCGTAGACGTCGATCTGCCCGGGCTCGACGACGAACTTCCCGGCGTTGTCGTAGAACCCGAAGTCGGACGGGTCGAGCCGGAACGTCACGGTCCGCTTCTCGCCCGGCGCCAGCGTCACGCGCTGGAAGCCGCGCAGGCGCCGCACCGGCTGCGAGATGCTCGCGACCGGGTCGTGGAGGTACAGCTGGACGACCTCGTCGCCCTGGCGGGATCCCGTGTTCTTCACGTCCACCGAGGCGGTGAGGCTCCCGGTCTTGGAGACCTGGCTCGCGCTCAGCCGCAGGTTCGAGATGTCGAACGTCGTGTAGCTCAGCCCGTAGCCGAACGGGTACAGCGGCGCGCACGTCGGCAGGTCGCGGTAGCGGTTGTTCCACTTCTGCGTGACGTCGCACGGCCGGCCGGCCGGCTCGTGGTTGTAGTAGATCGGCACCTGCCCGACCCGCTGCGGGAACGAGACCGACAGCTTGCCGCCCGGGTTGACCTTGCCGAACACGACGTCGGCGACGGCGTTGCCGGCCTCGACGCCCCCGAACCAGGCCTCGAGGATCGCCGGCGCCTGGTCGGCGACGCCCTCGAGCGTCAGCGGCCGCCCGTTGAAGAGCACGACCACGAACGGCTTGCCGGTGGACTTGATCGCCTGGATCAGGTCCTCCTGGCGGCCCGGCAGGTCGATCTGCGAGCGCGCGGCCGACTCGCCGCTCATCTCGCGCGTCTCGCCGACGGCGAGCACGACCTGGTCGGCGCTCGCCGCCGCGGCCTTGGCGGCGGCGAAGCCGTCGGTGCCGGGGCAGTCCGACGCCGGGTCGTACTGCGGCGGGTCGTCGTGCGACAGCGTGCAGCCCGGCTCGAACGTCGCGCTCGGGCTCTGGGCCTTGATGCCCTCGAACACGCTGACGGCGTCGTTGTCGTCGCCGTGGCCCCACCACGGGCCGAGCATGTCGTGCTTCGAGTTGCCCAGCGGCCCGATCACAACGGTCTTCTTGCTCGGGTTCAGCGGCAGGAGCCCGCCCGAGTTCTTGAGCAGGACCATCGAGCGCGCGGCGGCGCTGCGCGCGGCGGCGCGGTCGGCGGGCGTGAGGAAGCTGCTCGGGTCCGTCGCCTTGGCGACGCTGACGTACGGGTGCTCGAACAGCCCGGCGCGGTACTTGATGCGCAGGATGCGGCGCACCGCGTCGTCGATCCGGGCCATCGAGATGCGGTTCTGCGCGAGCAGCTGCTTGCCGTAGTCGCGGATGTTGGTCGAGACCATCTCCGAGTCGGTCCCGGCGTTGAGCGCGAGCGCGCCCGCGTCGGGCCCGTCGGCCGCGACGCCGTGGCCGCACGGCCCTTCGTCCGGCGTCTTCGGCGGGCAGGCGCGCAGCTCGGCGACCGCGGTGTAGTCGCTCTCGATGAAGCCGTCGAAGCCCCACTCGTTCTTGAGGATGTCCGTCTCGGTGTGCGGGTTGGCGCACCCGGGCACCCCGCTGATCGCGTTGAACGAGCACATGGCGGTGTCCGCGCCCGCGTCGACGGCGGCCTTGAACGGCGGCAGGTAGAGGTTGCGCAGCCGCTGCTCGGACATGTCGGTGGTGCCGTAGTCGCGGCCGCCCTCGGGCTGGCCGTAGGCGGCGAAGTGCTTGACGCTGGTCACGACCTTGTCGGACGCCGAGTAGTCGCTCCCCTGCGCGCCCTTGACGCGTGCGGCGGCCATCGCGGAGCCCAGGTACGGGTCCTCGCCGCCGCCCTCGGAGATCCGGCCCCAGCGCGGCTCGTGCGAGACGTCGACCATCGGGCTGTAGATCTGCTTGAGGCCGACGGTGGCCGACTCGCGAGCGCCGATCGTCGCGTCGGTCTGCGCGACGGTCGGGTCGAAGCTGCTCGCCGTGCCCAGCGGGATCGGGAAGATCGTCCGGTACCCGTGGATCGTGTCGAAGGCGAACAGGATCGGGATGTGCAGCCGCGACTGCTCGACCGCGATGTGCTGGAAGTGGTTGATCTTCGCCGGATCGGTGAGGCTGAAGACGCCGCCGACCGGCTTGGCCGCCTCGGTGTCGTTGACCTGCCAGTCCGCGAGCAGCTGGATCTGCTGGAGCTTCTCGTCGAGCGTCATCTTCGCGAGCAGGCGATCGACCTTCTGCTCGATGCCCTGGTCCGGCGCGCTGCGCGCGAACCGCAGGGCCGTCTCGTCGCTGGACTGTGATCCCGCGAGCACGCCGCCGGTGACGACGGCGCTGGTTGCCGCGACCGCAAGGACGATCGCGCCGACCCGTCTGCTGAAACCCATGAGTCCTCCCTCTGACTCTCCCCCGGTGCCGAAGTGTTGGGTACCCGCCACGCGTACGCTGGATGCGTGCGGTTCGCGGCTGTCGTGGTGCTCGTGATCGCGGCCGTGGCACTGGTCGTCCTCCTGCCGGGTGGGAAGGAGCGCCCGGCGCCGGCCCCCGAGCCGACGCCGGTCCCGACGCCCGCGCTCGACGCCGCGGGGCGCGGGCCGTCCCTGGCCGTCGGGATCACCGAGCCGAACCCGAGCCTCGTCGCGGCGCCGCTGACCCGGTCCGTGCCCCGGGAGTTCGCGCGCTGGCGGGACGCGCTGGCGGCGATCCATCCCGCCGTCTACCGGCTCGTCGTGCCCTGGTCGTCGGTCCAGCCGCGGCCGGCGGCCGCACCGAACCTCGCGCTGCTCAACGGTGGCTGCATGCGGGCGATCCCGCCGTGCGCGGCATTCGCCGGGCTGCGGGACCAGCTGCGGGCGCTGGCGTCGCGGCAGAAGCAGGGGCCGGGCTGGGCGGGGATGCTGGTCGTCACGGGGATGCCGCCGTGGGCGGCGCGGGACGTGCCGGGATGCCGGCGGGGCGCTTCGTCGACGGCGGCGGGTCCCCGGACCGTGGCGCTGCGTGCGTACCGCTCGCTGCTCCGGTACGTGCTCTCGGTGGCGCGGACGGAGGGCGCGTCGATCCGCTACGTGAGCCCGTGGAACGAGCCGAACCACCCGTACTTCCTCGCTCCCCAGCGCGCGGCGTGCGACCCGGCGTCGCCGACGCTGGCGGCCGCTCCCTACGCCGCCCTGGCGCGCGCCGCGCGCGCCGAGCTGGCTGCCGGCCAGGAGCTCGTGCTCGGCGAGACCGCGGGGATCCTCGCGCCGACCCGGCGGGCCACGTCGGTGCCCGAGTTCATCCGCGCGCTGCCGCGCTCGCTCCTGTGCTCGGCGCGGGTGTGGTCCCAGCACGGGTACATCGGCGGGAGCGATCCGGTGCCGGCGGTGAGCGCGGCGCTGGATGCGCGGCGGTGTCGGCGCCGGGCGGCGATCTGGATCACCGAGACCGGCGTGGGGCCGGCACCCGGAGGGCTCTCGCTCGCGCGCGGGATCACCAGCCCGCGGCAGGGGTGCAACCTGCTCCACCGGCAGCTCGTCCGCTGGTACGAGAACCCGCGCGTGACCCTCGCGGTGCAGTACACGTTCCGCGAGGACAACCTGTTCCCGACCGGCCTCGTCACCGCCGACCTCGCCCGCGCCCGGCCGGCGCTCCGCGAGTGGCAGGCCTGGGGCGCCCGCCGCCCCGACGCCCGCCCACCCCGCTCCACCTGCGCCCGAGGGGGGACTTGACCGCACGACCTGGAGGGCGTCAC
>Ga0081539_10002555_pt1 | contig 25255 bp, 22 predicted proteins | sample TabmetS4T2R2_FD_71023 | JGI IMG/M metagenome (GOLD analysis project Ga0081539, IMG submission 71023) | Tabebuia heterophylla rhizosphere microbial communities from the University of Puerto Rico - S4T2R2 | ecosystem: Host-associated > Plants > Roots > Rhizosphere ...
GAGTCGATAGTCAGAAGTGAAGCGGATAACGGTTTCGGTGATGAAGTCGTGCTAGTAGAAGTGTGTTCGCCGAAACTGTCATGGCATTTTCACAGTGCGAATTTCACGATTTGAGCGATGCCTTAAGGAGTACGACGTTCGAAATTGCACTGACCGTCGCAGATCGAGGCCGGGCCGGGTCTAATAACGCCATCTCTCCTATCGTCTCACCAGGCTTGCGAATCGCCACGTGTCGATTATTCACCGTGACGTCGACTTCGCCGGCGAGGATGAAAAAGACATCGTTGTCTGAATCGTGCTGCGTGATGATCGTATCTCCTTTTTCGAAGGAGACGAGTTCTCCGACATCAATCAGCCGCTTTGCGATCTCCTCGTTATGTTCGACGAGAAAATTGTTTTTCAACGCCGTCAGTAAGTGACGTTCGCCATCTGAACCTTGAAATCTCTCGATCATTTATAATCTCCGATGGTTGTTTTCGATGTTCATTGATTGCTTTCTCCCAACAGCACGTTGCGAACTCTTTGCCGCTGCCGCACAAACAGAATTGCCCCCAGCCCCGGCCCTGATTTTCCCGCATCGCCTCAAGAATACCGGCAACGCCGTGTGCCCGCGCCGCGCCGGGCCATTTCGCGCGTCTGCCCGTGATCGATTCAAGGATCAAGTCTCTTTGATAAATCTCCTCCTTGAACAGAAACGTCGCCAGGCAACAGAGTAAGTCTCTGAGAGAGTCCGGACTGCTAAAGTCGATTTCCGACTCGGCCGGAACATAGACGCAGAGTTTCCAGTCCTTCTCAATGTGAGAGTCTTTTTCATTCTCCCAACGATCTCGGTGACTGAGGAGATACACAGCGGGGACCGTTCCTCTGTTCGGGAAAGCTGGTGGATAAACGATTCGGATATCATAAGCGCTAATTTTACTTCCGTGCTCCGTTACCGGGACCAAAATCCCTTCGATTACCGCACACTGCTGTCCATCAACTCCAAATTTTACGTCCTTTAGGAACGCCCGCGCGATGGCCTTCTCGGCTTTCCACCGCGCGGGAAATTTTTGATACCACTTCATTTTACTTCGAGGACCAGGGCTTTGTGTTGCCGGTGAAGCGTTGCTGTTGCTGCTGGTGTGATGTGATGACCGCGATGCGGTTCCCGATTACGCCAGCGCCAATTCGATTGCTTTTCGCCGCGGCCTCAGCTTCCGCAGAATCGAGCCGGGGAAAAGTGATCCCTGTTGCGACGTAATCCCCTTCCTTCGTTTCTTTGAACCGGTCTTTCTTCACGCCGTCTCTGAGAGCGTCGTAAATTTCGGCCGAGACTCTGATCTCACGACCGGACGAGCGTAGTTGAAGTTTCTCGGCCGACGACACGCTTCGACCCAAACATATCATCTCACGCTGCCCCTGCTTTCCGAGTCGAGTAATGATCGTTTGACCAATGTCGATGCCGATCGCAACGTGGATGTCCTTGCGGTCTCCGAGGTGACGATTGAGCACCTCTTCCATAGAAGACTGAAGGGCAATGGCGATATCAACGGCTTTCCTGCATCGTTTGTCGAATTCATCTCCCGATGGAAGATGAATGATTGCAAATACCCGATCTCCCTGATGCTGAAGAACAAGGCCCGGGTAATCCGTCTGGATGACCTTGTGAAACTCAGCGCGGATCATGTGAAAGACGCGCACTAGTGACGCGACTCGATCATTGTCCTCTGCGTCGCGAACATACTTCGTGAATCCATCGAGGTCTGCAAAGATAGCCGCAGCAGACGTCCGTTTGCTCTTCCGCTCCGTGAGAGCGTTAATGTCGATCAGTTCGATTGCCTCGCTGATATTCATTTCAGCGAGCGGTCGCTCGTCGCGGTAGTTCTCTGTCCGTGTTATCAATGCCTCCGTCTTGAAAACAACACCAAGTTCTTTGGCCAATTCCGGGTAGACCGACCACTGAAGACCGACGGCTTGATAGGTCGTCGTCCCATGCACAACGCGAGATTTTGTGAAGTGATCTTTGAGACAATCAGGTAGCACATTGTAAACGGCTTCAGTGATTGTGATGGAATTTCGCTTCGCCTGATCGATTATCTTCGCTCCGAGATTCGCAGGGCTTCCGAGTGAAATGAGTTCACGTTCACCGTGAAAGCCGATGTTCGCGACGTAGCTTTCACCCGCTGCGATACCCGCTGAGCTGTTCAGGTTTCGCATGTCATCAAAAACGACGTTGAAGACATCGTAAACGAATGAGTTCATCGTAATAGCTGTCACTACCGCAAGCGTCGCGCGACGTGCTTCACCTTTGCCTTTATTATCGTCATATGGTCGGTAACAAAGCGCGTGCAACCGGGCTGTCTGCTGCTGGATGTGTTCGACTTCAAGGGCTTTGAGCAAATCTCCTTGGACCTTGAGAAAAACACTTGAGGCCCGCAGTAGCTTGCGCTGTTTCTGCTTGTCACCACCTGCGTCATCGACGGCCAGGTGAAAATTAGGGACATCAACGTAGATGTGTGCCCCCTGCACTCGCCGCACGTCGCGAACTCCAAGATTGCTGAAGTCCATTGTGCGGCTGAGGTCAGCGACCTTGATGTCAAAGTCATTAAAATCGTTCTCTGCTACTCTTTTTTTTGATCTTTCAAGATCCCACGACATAGAAGTTCCCCTCACTAATAGTCTAAAGTTTGTATTCCGGGGCAGCTGAAATTTTACCGGTCGGGGCCGACCGGGGCGGAAATCTTGACAATGTGGCCACTTAGCCTTATTGTCTTAGACGTAAGACATAGTCTACTAAACCCCTGTCTTACGTGTCAACCGTCTGTCTTATTGGTCGTCCAGTGGGATTTTTGGAGAGAGGATGTCAGCAATTACGCTTCAGACCCTTGGTCGAATGCTCGCCGAAAAGCGTGGAAGCCGAGGTGTGCGTGAGGTTGCAAAGGAGATCGGGATCAGTCATTCCACACTGTCCCGAGTTGAGCGCGGGTTTCTTCCTGACCTGGATACGTTCGGGAAAATCTGCAAATGGCTAAACGTCGATCCCGGTGAAGTTCTCGGGGTAAAACCATCAACAGAAATTCATCAGACGCCAGCGGTCTATGGTCATTTCAAAAAGGACCAAACGCTGTCAGTCAGCACTGCGCAGGCGCTCGCTCAAATGATTCTCGCTGCTCAAGCACTCATTGCTTCCGAAGAGGGGCAAAAGTGACGTGTTCGTGCGAGGCTTTAAAAGTTGGTGCGAGCGCGTCGCTGTCCAACAGCGGCAAAATTTGAAATTACTTCCTTCCGACCCACTCAATCCGTCGGACCTTGCATCGCATTTAGGAATTCGAATTGTCTCTCCCCATGATATACCGGGCCTTGATGCAAACTGCCTGCGAATCCTCCTCCAGGAAGACCCAAATAGCTGGTCCGCATTCACCTTGGCCGTAAATGCCAAGCGCCTGATCATCATCAATATAGCGCATTCGCCAGGCCGCCAACGGAGCGATTTAATGCACGAGCTCGCCCACATCATCATTGGTCATGAAGCGGCGAAGGTGTTTGTTTCTCCTGATGGGCTGCTCCTCCTGAACACCTTCAAAAAATCGCAGGAGGACGAAGCGAATTGGCTTGCGGGATGCCTTCTACTGCCAAGAGAGGCTCTCGTGATGATCCGTCGTAAGCGCCTCTCTGACGATGAAACGAAAGCGCAATATGGTGTGACAAACGATATGCTGACTTACCGCATTAGGATGTCGGGGATCGATAAACAATTCTCCCGAACACGAGCCCTATCATCACGCCAGCCAAGAAAGAAGAACGATTAGCTGCATCTTCCGCTCACCCGCGAACTAGCAAATTAGCTAACTAGTTTCCCATCTCCTACTCTTCCCGATTCGCTTTAGCCGCGTTAAACCTGCCAGCCGTATGTCACCGCGAAAATCGTGGCTGGCGTTGTGTGTTGTGGGTGCGACTCGCCCGGAAAACTCCGATCGCCAATCGGAGTGTGGGTGATCACTTGGATCTGAATAAATTTGAACAGATGCCGCCCGCTTAAACAGTCATCATCATCGCCGCAGGCGCGTTCTCATCATTCCAACTTTTTGTTAGCATCCACCCTTGAGGCGGGAAATACGAACCCCGGTTGTTAGTAGCAACCGGGGTATTCTATCGGCTCCTGCGTTAGCCGGAGCCTCAGCATTAACATTGACTGCATTTTCCCACCTCGACTCCGCCACTGTCTACCCTCATTTCGTCGGTCAATGCCGAGAGAGGTTCATCTACTTTTCCGGCAATGCTTTTGTCGCGCGCCAGGCTGTGGGCGGATGTTCTTCATCTGCTCGTCTTGTGATCGCGGCCAGGTCTATTGCTGCCCCGACTGCCGCGCCGCAGCTCGCCGTCTGCAACTGCGCGCCGCCAATCTCCGGCATCAACGGTCGGAGGAAGGTCAACTCGATCACCGCGATCGCCAACGCGACTACCGCAAGCGCCGGGCGCAAGCGGCTCACACCCCGGATGAAAAAAGCGTGACGGCTATGCCGAGCTCGGCATAGCCGTCATACATTCGCCGAGGTGGTGGCCACGCGCTTCGGATCCATGAGCGAGGCACAGGAGGCGCTCGACCATCGCAACATCTCGACCACTCGCCACTACGTCCGCTCGATCCCGACCAAAAAAGACAAATTCAGCCGGTACGTGATCGAAGCCTTCGATCTACCCGATGCTGATCCGTCCGATGATGAGCAAGACAACAGGGAAGCGGCCGGCAATCTTCGCAAGATGAAGGCTGAAACGGAACCATAGATTCCATTCATTCACCTCAATGATCAACTGTATTGCCTGTATTTCCGTATTGCCCGGGCAGTATGTCTGCCTGTCATATTCATCAAATCATTTCCAGCCCATCTTCGGGCGAATCATTTCCATCGAGATAACGTTCATAAACTTCGAATGATATTTTATGCTTCTTATGTGCCTTGGTGTATTTGAATGCTCGCTTGATATTCATCGTCAACAGCGTGGTGGCGCACTCGGCTCCCTCCGGTCCGCATTCAATGGTCTCTCCAATTCGATGCTGCATTATGGCAAAAGCATAGACCGCGCTTGGATCCTTGGAGATATTGGGTTGTAAGAATACTCGCCAGAGATAATCGAAGAGGTCCTCCAGGACACTACAGTCGGCGGACTGACTGCCAGTTCGTTTTCTTGTCGCTTTTAGCTTGATCTTCACCTCTCCCTTGAATGTCTCAGCGATGCGGCGCTCAAACGCTCGGAGTGCCATTTGAGACGCTCCGATAGATGTGGAGGCCTGCTTAATGTTGCCCGCCAACAAATAGGTTGCGCACGCGATCCCCTCCGGCCCGCGCTCAATCAATTCTTTGATGCGATGTTGCATCAGGGCAAAGGCATGCGCCGCATCCGGATCGTCGGACAAGGCCGGCTTCAAGAATGTTCGCCATAAATGATTGAAGAGATCCCGCAGAGCGTGGCAGTCGGATGGCTTGCTATCCTTACGGGCTTTTAGCTTGTTCGCATCCGGGACACTAACGCGTTTCATGTGACTTCTTACCTCGCTATGTTTTACGAGACTGCTCGCGCTACAGATTAATCCACCGATGAATTGCCTGCGTATTTACTGTTGATCAGGACAGCTTGCCGTCAGTATCGTCACAAACGGCGATAGCGTCAAGCTGTGTCTAAAATAGTAAGAATGAGGCATTGAGGTGCGGAGACAGCGAAGTTGGTAGAGTGAGCGTCATCGACGCCGGCGCTTCTGGCGAGCTGCAGGCGCTCGATTTCGTACGTAATATGAAATGGCGCTCCGCTGAAGTACGCTAGGGAAAGCCAATCCCCCTACGTATCAACTCAAAACGGGAGCACCATATGAGCAATATCAAGTATGTCGGCATGGATGTTCACAAAACCATTACCGTAATTGTGGTCTTGAATGCGCTCGGCCAAATGGAGAGCCATTCCAAAGTCAAAACGAAGGCCGATAACATCTGCGACTTCTTTCGCGGATTGAGCGGCAAAGTCGAAGCCGTCTTTGAAGAAGGCACGCATTCAGCCTGGCTCTATAACCTGCTCAAACCTTTGGTGGGGTCGGTGACGGTTTGCGATCCGCGTCACAATAAATTGATTGGCGACGGTAAGAAGTCCGACGACGATGATGCCGAGACTCTTGCGCAACTCCTGCGGCTCGGAGCGGTCAAGGCTGTCTACAAGGGCGATGATTGGCAGCACCGGCTCAAAGAACTGTCTCGCGCCTACAGCAACCTGGTGGAGGACTCCACGCGAATCCAGAATAGGTTGAAGGCAATCTATCGCGGACGCGGGATTGATTGCGCCGGCCACGCCATCTATCGACCCGATCAACGCACTGAGTGGGTGGCTAAATTATCGGACGAGGCCGCGCGTTTTCGAGCAACATCGCTGCTCGATCAATGGGAAGCGATTTCGCAACTGCGCAAACAAGCTAAGCAACGATTGGTAACGGAAGCTCGCCAACACGCCGACTATCGAATTCTGTCAAAGCTACCAGGCTTCGGCCCGGTGCGTGTGGCGCAATTGATGGCGATTGTCGGGACACCAGACCGCTTCCGAACCAAACGCCAGTTCTGGCCTTACTGTGGTTTTGCTGTCGTTACCAGTTCAAGCGCCGATTACGGCATCGTTGAAGGAAAAATTGTCAAACAACAGAAAAAGACTGTCACTCGCGGGTTGAATCGAAATCACAATCCGCAACTCAAACAGATTTTCAAAGGTGCCGCGTTGATCTCCCTACGTCAACAGGAGTTCAGGGCATACTACGAAGGCTTGATCGATAACGGCACACGCCCGGAGCTGGCGCGTGTGTCGGTGGCGCGCAAGCTAGCGGCCATCACTCTAGCTGTCTGGCAACGCCGAGAGGAGTTCGACGTCAAGAAAGCATTTGCTCAAGCCTGAGTCGTAATAATGCTGGAGAGATCATTGTTTTGCTGCTTGCACAAGCTGAGATGCGATAGCTGTTCAAGCCAACCGCATCACAGGTCGCGGGAGAGTCTCAACGATTTTGTTCGTCCCATAGAGTCACTATTCGTACGTTAGTCCCCCGCGGACAACCTGCAATTGCCAGAGGCTTCGAGTCACAAATAGAACTATGGTTGCCATCAAAGCAGCATTAACCGGCAGTCAATGCGGAACCAGGCGCGCAATAGCTCGCAATCGTCCATTTGACAATGATCATCGATCAATAAGGCGTCAGTTATTACCGATACCGCGGAGCTGGCCGTCAGGAAATATCGCCGACCGCCAGATCGAGGGAGTATTTTTCTCTTGACGTCCCATTTCATAGAACAAAATCGACACCGATCATAAAAACCTTGGGAATTGCTCCTCTCATCTCGAAGCTCCGGCAACGTATGCGCCAGCCGATTGTCGAATATAGCCACGATCCGCCTCATGCTCGGCCACGATCTGGCCGTTCTACAAACCATTTAGAATTGGGCCTTACAGCGAACCAGCATAGTTAAGCCGCGGCCGAGCCCCTCAGCTCTCATCTCTTACTTTCCTCTCTTATTGTTGGGATTTACTGTTGAAACGAGGGCAAACCTGATTTCAGAAGGGACACGATTGATGTGTTAATGACATGAATGATGTTACGGATGTTAATCACACCATGTCTTCCACAGTCATAACGAGCAGTTACTGCGAACAGTAATTGCGGATACGGCATGGAGCCAATTGGTATATGATCTGTGGAAAGAAGTGACTTTTCTCAAGTTGCATCCGGCACTCTTACGTTCATTGGGGAGATAAGCTAATGGGATGGGGTACGCGTCGAAAACCCGGCCGCCTTGCCGAGAAATTACGGCAGATCCGTCTTGCCCTTGGTTTTTCTCAAGACGGCATAATCGATCATCTGGGATTTAGTGATCAGATTGTTCGCTCAAAGATCTCTCAATTCGAACGTGGGGCACGCGAGCCGGATTTACTCTTGCTGTTGGCATATGCTCGCGCGGCCAGAATCTCAACCGATGTACTGATTGACGACAATCTGGACTTGCCGGAGAGATTGCGAACTTCTATCTAAGCACATTTCTGATTTCCAGGATGCCTGAAAGCGTTCTTGAGGAGTATTGACTGTCAATCTCGCGAAAATAATTGTTATGTCCTTCGTGTGCTTCTTTTACGGATGCCAACCTGACAATCAAGACGCTTGGTTCAGTCAATTTTTTTGATCTTCAGCATTTTTTTTCACACTAATAGGAAAATTTTCCTCGAATTTACGTCCTTCATGAGAGTGGGTCGAAGTGTGTCTGAATACAGATAGCATATCGGTTAATGAATTCGCGTGAATACCTAAAGGTATGTATCTACGTCTGTTAGGGATTCAGTAAGTTAAAGAATGTCCATCGAGCCATTTCTATAAGTAGAGTTATTTCCGGGTTTTAGAGTATGACCAATCAACAGTTTGAATGGAGGACAAGGGTATGCCAAAGATTCCGAACGCCAGAACTTCCTTAGCTCTCTACCTTCTAAATGAACTGAGCCACAATGAAAGGCAAAAGATTGATGATAGATTGCTTGTCGATGAGAATCTCGTAGAGGAACTAGAAATTACCGAAAATAAATTGATTATCGCATACGTCTCAGGAGGGCTCACCGAACGAAAGCGTGCAAATTTTGAGCGATATTTTTTATCCTCTGAAGATAGGCAGAAAAAACTATGGATAGCAAAAGGAGCATATGAAGATGCCAAGCTGCCGGACGAAGCCACGGAGAGGATTGGCACGAATTGGCGCGACCGGTCTCGGCATTGGCTGCCGGGTCAGTTATCACTGCCAACTGTGCCAACGCTGGTCGCTGTTTCGGTCATCGGGCTCAGCGCATTAATTTTCATGCTCTTCTATCCACGCATCGCAATGACCAGGGGGCTAAATGCTCTTAATGACGCCTATGCACAAGAGCGCCCCATTGAGCCGCGGATTACCGGCTTTGGCTACGCCAGATATTTCCTGCACCTTAATGGCAATGACGTCGCCTTCGACCTCCAGAAACGCAATGAAGCGTCTAAGATGATCACTAATCAAACCATCGGGAAGAAGACTCCTGAGGCTTACCACGCTCTTGGTAAACTTTATCTGACGGAGAAGGATTTTCGGAACGCCGCCGAATACTTTGACCTGGCTCTACAAAATGATGCCGGCAATGCGAAATTACATAACGATCTGGCCGTGACACTGATGGCCAAGGAGCAGGCAAAAAAACCTGGCGAATCTACAGGCGAAGATTTTGCCCAAGCAATTGAACACCTCCATCGCGCAACCGAACTGGACAACTCGCTTCTGGAAGCGCACTTCAATTTAGCCTTATGCCATCAATATCAATTGCTCTGGCGGACGGCTGAAGAGGACTGGAAGAAGTATCTTGAGAAGGATAACCAATCACCGTGGGCGGAAGAAGCCAGGAAGAACCTGAGCAAGATCGAGGAGCAGATCAAAAAGGTTGGTCAAAACCGGGATCAGATTCAGAACAGTTTCTGGGATGCCTATCAAAAACGAGACGGCGGACAAGCCTGGTTGGCGTTTAAAAACAGCCGATTGAGCACTGGCAGCTTCATCACCAACAGGCTGATCGACGACTATATCTCGTTGATGCTTTCGAGTAAATCGACCGAGGCGGACGATAAATTACAGGCGCTGCTCTTCATTGGCAACATGGAGTTTGACAAGGTCGGTGAGCGGTACACTTACGATCTCGCTCAATTCTACCGAGGAGCGAACTTACCACAATTACAAAGGCTCTTGGAGGCTCGTGAAGCGGCGAAAGCTGCTTCCACGTTCTATGAGCAGTCGTTACTGGAGCAAGCCGTCAATAAATATCAACAGGCCAGGGACATCTTCAATCGAACCGGTGACGTCGCCGAGGCTCTAGCAGTTCAACGTCGCCTCGGACATTGTTATTTCCGACTGGCAAACACAAAACTCAGTCTTTCTATCCTAACACAGGGCTCGCAGGACTGCGAAACTCGATCTTATATTTGGTTGCTCAGTATGTTTCATAATGATTTGAGCAATACAAACGCCCTGCTGACAAAGTATTCAAAGGCGCTCGATCACAGCTTAAACTCAGTGACTTATGCAAAACAGATCGACGATGAAACTGGTGTGCGGCGCGGCCTCAATGGAGTGGCGGATGTCTACCTGCTGCTAGCAAGATATCGTGATTCTCTGCCAATAATCCAGGAGGGATTATCGTTGGCCAGCAAGATTCATGCAGACCAAAATCAACTCATTGGATTCTATTTCGATGCTTCTAAGACTTATCTCGGGCTAGGCAAGTTGATGGCTGCCTTGGATTATCAGAAAGAGGCCTTCAAATTAAGCCTTGAAATAAATAATCCCTGGTTATTATCGCGCCACTATACTCATCTTGGGCTGATCTACGATAAGCTCAACAAACATTCCGAAGCTATTAAACTAATTGAGAGTGGCGGGGAAATTGGGAAGAAACTGGAAGACAAGAAAACCAGCAGAGAAATTATCGGATATTCACATTTATATCTGGGGCAGATTTACCGGGAAATCGGCGATTTGGACAACGCTGCAAAAAGCTATAACGAAGCGCTACAGCTTTACAATGAAAATGATATTGATAGCCCAGAACTATATTTTAGGGCTAAGAGGGGAATGCTTTTAACCCATCTCAAACAAGGCGATGAGGCATCAGTAGAAGAGGAGTTAAAGCAAGTCATCGATTGGTATGAGCAACAGCGCAAGAACATTGAAGATGAGAGCAGCCGCAACAGTTTCTTCGATAGGGAACAGGGAATTTATGACATTGCTATCGAGTTCTCGTATTTTAAACAGCGGAAAGATCGTCAAGCTTTCGACTACTCCGAATTGAGCCGAGCCAGATCGCTGCTCGATACAGTCGATCTCCCACCAGCCAAACTGCCCGAGGGAAATCTGCCCAGCATTCGTCTGCCTCGTTCGATTCAGCCGCTGGGTCTCGACCAACTCCAGGCTCGCATTCCTGATAATACTTATCTCCTACAATACGCTGTGCTGGACGACAAACTGATTATCTGGCTCGTCTCCAACGGTGGACTCCAGAGCAGAGCCGTCAACATCATCCAAGATGAACTCGATCGGAAGGTCAGCGGCTATTTGCAATTACTGGAAACCGGCGCGCGCATCCAAAAAAGCGTCGATCACCGCGCGCCGTCTTCAGAGTTGTATAATCTATTGATCAAGCCGATTGAGTCACTGCTACCCAAGGATGCGGAGATTTGCATTATTCCCGACAAGATTCTCAATCGGTTGCCGTTCGCTTCACTAATCTCACCGGCTTCCGGCAGATATCTGATCCAGGAACGCACAATCTATATCTCGCCGAGCGCCAATATGTTTTTAGTCAGTACCGATAAGGCTCGGCAAAAAGAGAGTACCACATCCGAGACTCTTCTAAGCATTGGCAACCCATGGTTTGATAGAGGCGCATTCCGGAACATGAAGGACATTCCATGGGCTACCGATCAGGCCGCCAAAATCGCGACCTTTTATCAATTGCCGACAGTGCTCTTGGAGGGGGATGCCAGAGAAAGCACAATCAGGAGAGTGCTCGAAAGAGCTGACGTTGCACATTTCGCCATGCACTATGTCGCCGATGAACGCTCGCCGATGCTTTCGCTCTTACCGCTCGCGCAAGAGAAGGCTCCTGCATCAAAAGATCGCGACGGCGTCTTACAAACGTATGAGTTTTACCAAATGAATCTTTCGCGGCTGCGGCTGGTCGTCCTCTCAGCATGTCAAACCGGTATTGAACGATATTATAAAGGTGAAGGAGCTATCAGCCTGGCCCGCGCATTTCAGGGGGCCGGAATTCCACTGGTCGTCGCCAGCTTGTGGCCTGTTGAAGCTTATCCAACAAAAGAGTTAATGGTCCGTTTCCATCAACATCGCAAGCTCGATAGGTTGTCCACTGTACACGCATTGCGGCAAGCGCAGCTGGACATGATAAACAGTTCGAGCGCCGAACTGCGTAACCCCTATCATTGGGCTGCCTATACGGCTATTGGCGGCCACGCGACTTTTTAACCACCTTCCTGGCTCACTATTGGACAGACGCATTTAGGCTCAACGTATGAGGAGGAAAGAAAAATGCCAATACCAAAAGATCCGACCGCTGTCATCTACTTTACCGGTTTACTCGTCTTCTGCTTTGATAAGCAGCTCAAACACTGCCAGGTAGGTATTTACAGCAAATCTGATGACCACGCATTAAAGCTCCGCTTTGTCAAAAAGAAAGCTGGTGTGGTCAGCTCGGAACAGGCACTAACACTCAACCACAGTCTCATCCGCAGCGGTACGGATTTATGGTTAGGTATTGATGGTCCGCCTCCAAAACAGCCGGACGTCAAACCTTTCATTGTTGGTAAACCCACTCAACCGCCGAGTGATCCGCAAGACTTCCGTCATGTCGTCGATCTGGAGGGTGAACATTTTTATAACCGCCGCTTGAATATTAGGAAAGGTGTGCTAAAGCCTAGTCTCTTTATTACTAATGGCCTATTTTATACAGCTACGCTGAGCCCCCAATCATACCGAATAGTCCAATCTCCTTCGAATGGGATGAATCATTTGCACACACATCGGGGACCGGCAACGTCGATTGCAACAGACCATAATTTAGGAGAGATTGCAGAATATGTCGGCGTCAATCTCTATCTCGACCGCCCTGATCAGGCGGTCGTCTTGAAAGCGGGAAAGAGGAGCGGCCAGGAGCTTTTAAGACTTCAAAGGGAGAAGGGAGCTAGATATGAAATCACAATCGAAAATGGCCCTACCGATCGAGCGCCCGTCGGAAGCCACTTTGGTCATTACTATGATGCGCTCCAATTACGTGAGGGTGAGGCCAAGATCCTTCTAGAGGTTGAAAGACCTAGCCCAAAAGAGAGTGGCCGGCTTAGACCGCTAGGGATTGACGGTAGAGTGTGTGAAGCTATTCAACTTAGCAAAAGCGCCCGTTTGTAATGGCCGAATGTGGGATCATAACCAACCTGCTCCTACGTCGCCAGCCTTTTTAGCCGCTATAATGGCGCATTCAATTTAGGTCGCGATAGACTGAAGATACTTACCGAGCCTAAGAGAACAGTTACATGATTAGATTTGACTTCGCGGCATAATGCTTTTCAGCTCAGTAGGAGCAATGTCTGTGACGGCCGATTCGATTGTAGGGAGAAGCCTGAAAAACGAATTAAGGCAGTAGATACTCACCGCTATATTTATTGCAACCATTTGCTTAGTTCAAATGAGCGGCGTTCACCAATATCGCTCTGTGTTCTTCTCTTTTACATCAAATTCAGCAGTACAACTCTGTCGTTCAGCCTCATCTGCAATCTCTTGCAATAGACTATAGACCTGTTTATCAAGGTCTTCATCGCTCCCATAAGAAAACTTGAGGTCGTACTCTACGTCGGTAATCCCCTTCATTTGATGCTTTTTCAGAAGTTTTTCGATATTTTTGCGCGCACGCTTTTCGGTGCGGGCGGACTTATCTTTACTCTCAATTTTGAGCCAAAGCGTGAGTATCGTTGTCTTCATAGGCATTTTCGCCTTTGTTGATATCTTGCTTGATTGTTGTTTTTGTTGAGACTCCCTTCGCTCCCTTCTTACTCCTACAAGCAACTCCTTCGGTAAATCTATCTGATCGTCGATCAATACATCTGTGGATATGCCTACTGCTCGTGCGTATTGCAAAAGAATCGGTAGAGGTGGCTCCCGTTCACCGCGCTCATAATACGAGATTGTGCTCCGGTCGTAAGGCTCTGCAAGTCCGAGTTGCTTAATCATGCCGCTCTGCGATAGCCCCAAGGCCATTCGAATTTGAAGTAATTTCTCAGGAAGGCGCGTTGGTTTGGGACGCTGTATTAATCCCATTGTTTGCGTCCTCCCCGCAGGAATGTAATTTTAGGGTTGCCATTGTTACGAAATGGCACTAGTATATATCTCGCTGGCCCCATGGCGGCACTTATTGTCCGACAGGTAATCAAAAAGAATCGAGTTTTAATAAGCCGTAAAATGGCATCACCTTAGTCATTAGTCACTAACGACATTGCTGACGTACGACTATATTCAAGCCCCGATGACTAGTGTAAGTAGTGGCACGTCATTTTTAGAGAGGGCATCAATTGGGGCACCAAAGAAATAAAAGAGAATGGCAGTACCCAGAGTCTCGCATGCTCGCGCTCCCGGCAATGCCAGAACAGGCTCTCTTATCGGCTGGCGCATCCAGACAAGAAGCGCCCGAAGAGCGATCTCCTCTGCCTCCACCTTGTAAATGGCTGGACGAAGAGACGGCAAGAGAGTTGATGATCTCCTATGTTGCCGGAACTTGCGCCTCGACGGCCAAAAGAGACTTCGAAACACACTGCTTAATTTGTCATGGATGTCGGTCTATGCTGGCGCTCCTTCTGCACGTTCTCTATTCACCTGTGAATGAGGAGGCTCTAGCGTCGCTTGGCATAGAAGCCGCTAAAATTGCTTATTGGTTGTTAGAGACAGAAATCGAAGCCTCAGTAAACACGTAATTAAGGCATCAGCTAATAATACCTAGACAACTATGATCCCCGAATATACCCCTTCTATTCCCCAGCGGTTGGTGAATGGGTCACCCATCTGCGAAGTGTATGGATTCGAGCAGATAAACGCAATATCTGATCTGACAATCAATCTACTGGGGCCGGTGGAAATCTTTCGTGCTCCTTCCCGCCACTTTGCTCCCGACGCTTGGGCAACCAGACGGGCGCGTGACATCCTTTGCTTTATCGCCTCGCGGCACCACCAACGCGCTTTTAAGGATGCGATCATCGAGGTCTTCTGGAGCGAAGCAAATACGGAGAGCATCGACAAGAACTTCCATCCGACGATGTCTTACATTCGCAAGGCGCTCAACAACAATCAGCCGATCAAACGGAATTTCCTGCTCTACCGGGACGACCATTACCAATTGAATCCGACATTCGCCTACTCGATCGACGTCGCGGAGTTTGATCGGCTGATTGCTGAGAGTGAAGCGGCGCGGCGGGCCGGTCGGCACGACCGCATCATCGACCATCACGAAGCGGCGGTTCGCCTCTACCGGGGCGAGTTTATGCAAGGCTGCTCCGGTAAGTGGGTTGATGAGCAGCGCTCGTACTATCGCGAGCAGTACTTACACATGCTCGAAGCGCTCGCTCTGGCCGCGCACAAGACCGGTGAATGGCCGCGCTCTCTCAATCTCGCCCAGCAAATCTTGAGAGACGACCCATACCGTGAAGATATTCATCGTCTGGTCATGCGCACACACGCCGCGCGCGGCAATCGAGTCGCCGTCAAAGAGCAGTATGAGATGCTGCGGTGCCTCCTACGCGCTGAACTTGGTGTAGAGCCCGCGGTGGAAACCCAGAAGTGTTACCGGCAACTGCTTGAGAGATACTAAAACGATCTGGAGAAAGGGGGTGATCGATGAAAAATTAGTCTATCGAGTACTTCACACATCAGCAGAGGGCGGCATGTCTAGAAACAAGCAAGCAGAAGATTATGTGGGGGACATGCCGCCACTTTATCAGTCGATCTGAGATCCGCGAAGATTGTGATTAGACACTGAAACGCTCAGGGAAAGGGAAGAGGCCGAATTCAGTATCGGCCCTCCATTACAAGCCTTTTGTAACTAGTGTTTAAAATATTGAGAGCCTGACGATCCTCGATCAGGCCGCATTTTGTCTCTCCAGTAAGAAACACAGACATCGTGGGATTTTGCAGTTTCGGTCAGCCGGCTCAGTCAACAATCAGTGAGAATGATTGCTTCATCTCGGCAAGGGGACGTCCGAAAAGCGCCTTCTTCCGGCAAAAGGGCTTATGTCCGACAGAAACCCTCTTCAAACAACAGAGAGTAGAGAACAGTTGTTTGAAATGATCTTTACCCACATTCCCGGTGCGGTGCGATATGCTTGTCATACATACCAGCGATCACTCACCCAGAGTGAATTCGAAGACATCTGTCACGATGTCATAATTTTACTACTTGAAAATGATTATCGTCGGTTGCGCACTTTTAAACGAAAGTCTTCAGTGAAGACCTGGATCTATGCGATAGCGAGGCGTCACTTGAGGCGCCAGTTGCGGGAGACCAATCTGACAATAAGTTTAGATGATATTGCCTCCGATTCTTTGGTTTGCCGGCCAAGGCAAGAAAATGCTGTTCTCTCCGGAGAGAGATGGAAGATCATATATACAACGATCTCCCAATGGCCTAAGCGCTCTCAATCATTGCTTGAGCTTTCCGTTGCCGGATTCAGCGATATAGAGATATCGAATCTACTTGGAATCAAAGCGGATGCAGTCCGCAAGCACCGATTTGAACTTGTCAAAAAGCTCAGGAATCTATTCCAGAATAAGAGTGTTTAAAATTATTTTTGTGAAGGCCTGACAATTTCCTTTGAAATGCCACTAAGTATAATAGAAGCTCATAATATCTTGAAGGTAGTTTATTGGGGACGATGGCTAGTAATTTGGCCATCCACATGTCGCTGGATCTCCTGGTATTAAGTTTTTGACATTGAAAACAAAGGGCTCATCGAATGGCAGTCTTGGACTTCGGCTTTTCGATGATTATTTTTCTTGCAAACTCAATAAGCTCAGATACCGGTTTGCTAAAAGTGTCCGGAACACAACTCACGGAGTCGAGGATAGGGGAGTCAACAATGAAACATTCTATTCGTTTGCGCTTCGTTGCTGGTGCAGTTTTAGGAAGATATTTCATGATGAAATTGCCGCCGGCAGTCTGTTTGCTGTGCTTTGCATCTTTAGTGTTTATTTGTCATCCGGTGAGTGCCCAACAAGTCAAGAAAGTTACTCGTGGCATCGAGCCCGTGAGTCTTGGCCCCCTAATCGTGGGAGATAACATCAAGTCGAAGGACGGTGAGCTGAACATTCAAGATGAACCAACATTAGCTAAAGATTCAAGATGGGCGCAGACGCTCAAAGTTGAAGTAAGGAATAACTACTCGAAACCCATGATCTATTTCGAACTCGGTGTTCATGTCTATAGCAAGACGCCGGGTAAAGATCCATTTTTCCTCTTTTTCCCGAAAGGTTTCTTCAACTTCACTGGCGTGCCACCGCCGCCTGGCGCACCCAAACCCGAAGAAATATCAATTGAACCCGGAGAATCTGTCGTGATTGACCTAGGCGATAAGCGTTATGCGTCGTTGTGGGAGAGATTCTACGCCGATAGGCCAGTGAGCGACTGGGCAAAGGTCAACATTCTTCCCCAACGAATGGTGTTCGCTGATAGCTTGATGTGGTCGTCCGGGACATTCTCGGAACGGGATCCATTGAATCCGCGGGAATGGGTACCGGTCAATAAGAAACTTCTGAGGCCAGACAAAAAGGACGCTCAGGAGTTCATTCGGCAAATCAGCTTCAACGGGAAAAAGGCAGCAGTTCAATCAGAGCCGGGCGGCCCGAAATGTGGCATCTATCAGAGGCAGAAATCGTATGACTGCATTCCCGGTCAGTACTGGTGCTATGTATGGGGGGACGAGTTCATTGATGGCAACCCCTCGTATCGATACTCTCAGTCTTATTCACGCGGCCCGGTATACTGTCTCGAGATCTATTGGATGCAACAATGCGCAACCGGGCAGTTATATGTCCCGGACGGCAGGGCGTGTGACATTGAAACTGATCTCACGCCGCCGACAGGGCCAACCAGGCCTTTAAGAACATCGGCACCGCCGCTCAATGGACGAGTTATTACCATTGAACGCACTTACCGACACCATAATTTAATGTAGTATCTATCAGTTGGAGGATAAGCTATGAGATTTCGATGCTTTTAATTCTCCAATCGGTAAAGCTGTAATTAACTGTATGTAGACATCAGCTGGCTAGTGTTGTAGCTGAAGAAGGGGCACAACCATGTTTAGATTGGCATTTACCAGAACATGGCAACTCATTTTCAATGATGGAGAGCAAAGATGAAACGCTCGCTTTTCCACGGCCGGCCACACTACACAACTTGATTGAATAGGAGGTTCTATGAAGAAAAATCTGATTTACTTCTCTATGATCTGCTTATGCGTTGTAATTACGTTCACAATAATCAGAACAGCCAAAAGTGAGGCAAACGATCACGATAGGAAATCGCCAAGTATTAGTATTAAACATGAACATGAACAAGCCCCACAGAGCAGCGCTCAAATTCCGGATGACGTCGTATATAAATTTGCCTTTGACTTTCTAGCCCGTAATAAGGATACAAACCCCAAGATGGTCGCGAGTTACCTCAGTAGATTTGGTTTTCATTCGGAGGACATGACAACTCTTGGGGAGATTGCCAAAACTTTTCAAACGCAAATAGATGCTATAAATCAAGAAAGCAGACAATTGGAAGAATCTCTAAAAACCAAACGAAATAAACAAGAGATAATCCAACGCTCTACACAGCTAAACAAAAGCTACAATTCTATTCTGAATAACTCGATAAAAAATGTTTCAACAGCTCTAAGCCAAGATGGTCAAGCCAGCGTGCAACTCATGCTTGCCCACATTAAACAAAACACAGTACTAGGATTTTAAAACTAAGAAGGGAAAGGCTATGAAAAAAATATTCGTCTGCTTAACATTCTGCCTTCTAATAGTGCTGTATAACAAGGCGCAGGCACAAATGGCAGGTTGCATGGGTTCCTATAATTACCACGATGTTTGGATGGGAGAGGATGGCACCGTCTATGCCAACGCCGGCACCTCTCCCTATTGTTCTTCAGGGACCAATTTCGGCCAACCGTTCTACCACCATTCAGGCGCAGCAATCACGCTCACTAGTCCTGGCGGAAGAACATCTTCGCAGGATGGCGGATCCTACTCTGGAGCTTCTGCATCCCTTGGCTTCGACGAAAACGATGTCGGGCAATTTATCGCAAGCGATCAACACAAAAACTCGTGCAATTTAACTGGTTCGTATGCGGGGGCCTCGGATACACTGTCTTTAAGAACAGGGTATACCGAACGATGGTACAAGACAGATGCCCCAAATGACCAAAATACCGTGTGCACTTACAAGTCACAGTGTTCAGGAAATACCCTTAATTGCGGAGATAACGTTGATTACCCCAATTCCTGCAAAAAAACATTTATTAAGCTGGTGATCCCTTATGACTATAGTTTGGCTGGCGCGCGTAGGTGCAGGACACCATACCCGCCTATCTATGCTGATAACTTCTATGGCTCCTGCTCTGACCATGAAGGTGTTCCGTAGCTAATCCTCGAAATGATTGAAATGAAGGTTATTAAAGCAGATATCGATCCAATGGAGTGGGTTAGTTCACGCCCGAACCAGTTCTTCGGGCGTGATGTACCTACTCCTACACACCTTCTTGCATATATAATGGCCGATATTATTGAGCTTGGGAAAGGAGAGTGCATCATACGTTGCACAGATGAGTAGTTTGTGATCGGTAGCGATATGAACTGGCTAAAGCACGAGACGTATAATGTACTATTAGAGATGTTCAGCCATGTAATGCCAGATCCTACACACGGAGAGCATTCCATGCGTGGAGAAATTCTTATCAACGCGTTTGCTAACGATATCGCTGTCATAGAAAACGGCGAGGTCTTACATGTGAAAGGAGACGCACCTCCATCAACAGTGCTGGGGAAAACACTGGGCCTGCCGCATGCCATTATGTTTCGGCTGTAGACATACAGCTGACAATGAAGAGGATTGTATGCGCAGTATTCAGGGCCGATGCGCACGATTATAATCGTGATGAGTCCTGACCACTGAGCATACAATCCTCTTCATTATCCCGATCTGGGATAAACATCTGTCCGGCAGATCCCGAAGAGGAAAAGAACGGGCGTCCGATGAGGGGTTACTTTTCAGCGTTTGAGGGGATGAATGACCTATAACTTTGATTATAAGTCATTCGCTCACGATCCGGAGCAGATGACGGCAGGTAATCTGGAATTGATTTATATAATTTCTCCAGGCTTTCCCATGCTCTATCGATATCGTGTTCAGTCATCTTCTCTCCTATGTATCGCCGTTACGGCTGAGTAATTGCTTGATTTGTTCATCGGTGCGACTCTGAGCGGCGATCAGAGCCTTGATCTGTTTGTCAGTATGGGACCAGGACGCAAGACGGGTAGATGCGCATTGGGCGTTGGGCTGCCATTCACGAAAATTTTTACTCTAAGCGTTACAAAAATGTCGGCCAAGCGTATCATTTCGCAAAAGCCAATGTTTACAGGGTCTTTCGGCAGCCGGAAACCGAGATTTAATGCCTGTTTTCCAATAATAGATGCAAGCTCTGGTAGTAGAGGCTTCGAGCTGTCCATATAATTCAAGTTCGACAGCTTTCGTTGTCCAAATTGAAAGAGTAAAGAGGGCACCTTCAATGAATTATCAGGTTGTCACCAAAACCGTCAGCGCGCAGCCGCTCGCTGCGGTGCGGCGGCAAGCACTCAGTCGAGACGTTGGCCGCATCTGGAAGCCGGCGCTTGATCTCGTCTGGGAGTTCCTCCGTTGCCATGAAGGCTTGCGAGCTGACGGGCATAATTGCTTCCTCTACCATCATCCCGCCCATCGTGATACAGCGATGGACATTGACTTCGGCGTTCAGGTCATTCGGCCCTTTGAGGGCGAAGGCGAGGTAATCTGTACGGAGACGCCCGCAGGCGAAGTCGCCATGACCACTCATGTCGGTAGTTATGACAAACTCGCTGTCGCACATGATGCGATCCATTTGTGGCGCGCGGCGGCCGGCCGCGCCTTCGGCGGGCGCTCGTGGGAAATCTACGGCGATTGGACCGACGACACGACGAAGCTCGAGACGCAGGTCATCTATTTGTTGAGTTGAAGTCGATCCCGAACGCCTATGGACAAAGGCGATTCGCGTGGCTTAGAGTAAACGGCTTCGCAAAAGGCAACGCTACCCCAATTATGCATTTATCGATGCGATATCATCGCCGTTTGTGGCGATACCTCCGGAGTCATCCTCTGCCTCGCCGATAAGGGGCACTCAATTGCGTACAAAAACGAGCGCCAGCGCATAATCCCACCCGATGATCAGCGCGCCGCTCGCCTTTCCCAATGACGGAAAATCCGATTCTAACGCAGCTCTCCTCACCTCGGCTGTGCTTGACACCACCGTCATTTCCCACGATACTGCGGGCGAAAGGGAAGGGAAGCGCTTATGATATTTAATCGTTTTCGTACAAAAACGGATGGAACCGCCGACGGGCCGCTGTTCTTCATCGGCTGTCCTTCACCTGCTAAAGCTACTCATTTCGATCGGTGTATGGTGAGCATCAATTCGCTTCGTAAGCGACAATCCGATTTCAAGGTGAATGATTGGCTCTTGGACTCCGGCGCATTCTCGGAGCTTTCGCGCTTCGGGCGCTATCGTCACTCGGTCGAGGAATACGCAGCAGAAATCGAGCGGTGGTCGGTGTGCGGACAGTTGTTAGCCGCGGTGAGCCAAGATTATATGTGTGAGCCGGTCATTCTTGAGCAAACCGGGTTAAGCATTGAGGAGCATCAGCGCCTCACGATCGAGCGTTACGATGCGCTGTTGACACTCATCTCTGTGCCCTTGATGCCCGTTCTTCAAGGCTTCCGCGTGAACGATTATTTAAAGCATATAGATGATTACGGAACGCGCCTCTCTCTCGGGGCGTGGATCGGTGTTGGATCTGTTTGCAAGCGCAATGCTCGCCCTCAAGAGGTCGCCGACATCTTGGCGGCGATCAAAAATAAACGCCCTGATCTGCGTCTCCACGGGTTCGGATTGAAATTGACGGCTCTTGAATCACGCGAAGTGGGGGAATTGCTGCATAGTTGCGATTCGATGGCCTGGTCTTATCCTTCGCGGTTCGGCAAAGGCGATGATTCGATCGAAACAGCTGATACATATATTGAGCAGGGCGAACAAGCTCTCGCCGATCGCGCACATAAACGAATGCCTGTGACTGCCGGCAGCGGGAACGGGCAGGGAAGAAAAGCAAGTTGGATACATATGCCGACGAAGGCCATCCGGGTTCCCGCCGTTTTCGCCGATGACCTCATAGACCTCGCCAAGCAATGGGATGCGCCGGCGGTCGATTTCGTACAAAAACGCGGGGATACCTACAATGCCGAGATTGGACATTATGCCGGTGGAAAAGGTCAGGACGGCACATTTCAAAAAATAATCAACGGGATGCCGCCACACGACATTTATATTGAAGCGTTCCTCGGCGGTGGCGCTGTCATGAGGCACAAGCGGCCAGCGCGGGTGAGCTACGGCATCGAGATCGATCCTGGAGTAGTCGAGAAGTGGCGCGGCGTCGAGATTCCCGGCCTTCGTCTTCGCCGGACTGATGCAGTCCGGTTTCTCGCGGAGTTTCCCTGGTCAGGATCTGAATTGGTCTATTGTGATCCAACATATCTAAGAGAGACGCGTTCATCCCAAGATGACATCTACCGTTATGAGATGACAACGGATGAACATCGAGAATTGCTCAGAGTGATCAAGCAAATCCCGGTGCCTCTCATCATCTCCGGCTACTGGTCGCCACTATACGCCGAAGCGCTGGCCGGCTGGCGTGCGGTTTCATTCACAGCAATCAAGCGATCCGGGGAGAAGGCGGAAGAGTGGTTGTGGATGAACTATCCTCATCCGATGGAGCTTCACGATTATTCATATCTCGGCTCCGATTTCCGCGAGCGCGAGAGAATCAGACGCAAACGACAGCGGTGGGAGAAGCGACTGCGATCAATGCCCCCCCTTGAAGGCCACGCGATTATGGCGGCATTAGAAACGGTGAGGGCCGAACGATCCAGCCTGGCCATCTCCGGCGATGCTACCGGCGCGTCCGAGGATCAAAGTAGTTAACTTCGGGAAGGCGAAGTCAACGATATTCCATTTCGAACGCCGATAGTCCGCACTCCCAATCCACAAATTATCAATACATCACATTACCGGATATACCGCATTCAAACGCGGCTCATCACAGAGAGAAATTTGATCTTCTCAATGCGCTCGGCGGCGGGCTAGAGCACCGGTCAAGTAATCGGTAGAGGTGGTAACATGGTCAGAATCAGCAACATCCACAATAGGAGGCTTTCTGACCATGCAACCACCTACTTGGCAACCGCCGGTCGAGACATCGGCGGCAGAAGACAAAATTCTCAAACGAGTCAAACGCGCCAAGCTCTTTATCTTTTTACGTCAACATCGGCATCAACTCTTTACGCCCGAGTTTCAAGAGGAGTTGGCCGGAATCTACAAAGATCATCCGAAAGGGCAACCACCAGTGCCGCCCGCGCTGCTGGCACTGGCGTTGATCCTGCAAGCCTATACAGGTGTCTCGGATGACGAGGTGATCGAGGCAACGCTGATGGATCGGCGTTGGCAATTGGCGCTCGATTGCCTGGATTCCGAAGAGGCGCCGTTCAGTAAAGGCACGTTGGTCGCTTTTCGCGCCCGGTTGATTGAACATCAGATGGATCGGCGATTGCTGGAGCGCACGATTGAGATCGCGAAAAGCAGCGGGGCCTTTGGCGCGGCAAAATTGCGGGCCGCGCTCGACTCTTCGCCGCTCTGGGGCGCGGGTCGCGTTGAAGACACGATTAATTTGTTGGGGCACGCCCTTCGTAAGGCTCTGGGCGTGATCGCACGTCAACAGGGGCGGGAGTTGGCGGCAGTGGCGGTGGAAGCAGGCGCCGAAGTGGTTGCCGGATCGAGTTTGAAAGCAGCACTTGATCTCGATTGGGACGACCAGGGGGCGCGCACTCAAGCTTTGACCGAGGTCTTGGCAGCTCTGGACAAAACCGAGTCCTGGCTGGCGAAGCATCCGGAGTTGACCGAGGAAGAGTCGGTCGCCAAGTCTGTGGAGGCAACGATGGCAGCGGCGCAGCAAGTGCGCACGCAAGATGTGACGACCAATGAAACGGGCCAGCCAGTTCTGATCAAAGGAGTAGCCAAAGACCGCCGGATCTCGATCGAAGATGCGGAAATGCGGCACGGGCGCAAAAGCCGCACGGTGCGTGTGGATGGATACAAACGTCATGTGCTGCGCGACCTCGACACGGGACTGATCCCGGCAGTCGGCTTGACGCTGGCCAATGCGCCAGAAGCCAGCGTCACCGATGAGATCCAGTCTGATCTCGACAAGCAGGAGATTAAGCTGAAGGAAGTGCATATTGACCGAGCCTATCTATCGAGCAAAATGGTCAGCCAACGAGATGCATATTTGGAAATTTACTGCAAAGCCTGGCCAGTGCGACAAGGGCAACACTTTTCCAAAACCGCCTTTACTCTGGATTGGGAGCAGGAGGTCGTTCGTTGTCCGAACCAAGTGGAGGTGCCGCTCAAACTGGGTGGAGTGGTGAAGTTTCCCGCCAAGACCTGTGCCGTCTGTCCGCAACAGGCACAGTGTACGGGGAGCAAAAGTGGGCGCAGTATCAAACTCCACACCGAAGAGAAATTCTTGCAGGAACTGCGCGTGCGACAAGGTACGAGCGAGGGACGAGCAACCTTGCGAGAACGCGTATGCGTCGAGCACGCCCTCTCGCACGTGGGCCACTGGCAAGGGGATCGAGCGCGGTACATCGGCAAAAGCAAAAACCTGTTTGACCTGCGCCGATGTGCTGTGGTGCATAATCTTCATATCTTTGCTCGGGAACCAGAGATGATGGCTACAGTTATCTGACTGTCCGATTACTTGACCGGTGCTCTAGGGGGCCGCTTCGAGATATTGACCGGCTGAGCGGCCGTCTTCGTTTTCCCGGCGCTTGTATTTTTTCTTGGGTTTCGTGCGCGTCATCGCATATAATCATCCTTCGCCATTGTCAGCCGTACAAGAATTTCACATGGTCAAGAATAGCACTGATGGGCATCGCTCAAATCTCGCTTCCGTGAGCCTCGAAATGACTTCACACTTTCAGTAGACACACCTCTCCCTTTGCGATTTCACGCTTGAAATCGGCCGAATCGTTCAATCCAATGAAATTGGTCTCAGACTTTCTGCGTGGCCGCTGCCTGACCGTATCGCATCTCGTGCTCGATCAAACGCACCCAGTCATTGTCACCCAGGTCCACGCCGGCCAGTTCGAGCGGCGTCCGATTCCCACGCTGCTTGAGCGGGCGCGTATTATGGTAGAGCGCGATCAAGGCAAAGAATCCTTGCGACACGTGCTTCTTGACGCTGAGATAGGGACGCAGCAAGCTGTTGAAGCATTCCACGGCGCTCGACGCTCTTACTACCTGGTCGAGCGCCTC
>Ga0081539_10002556_pt1 | contig 25253 bp, 25 predicted proteins | sample TabmetS4T2R2_FD_71023 | JGI IMG/M metagenome (GOLD analysis project Ga0081539, IMG submission 71023) | Tabebuia heterophylla rhizosphere microbial communities from the University of Puerto Rico - S4T2R2 | ecosystem: Host-associated > Plants > Roots > Rhizosphere ...
GTCGGCGTGGCACCGGTTGGAGGTGATCGAGGAACCACTCCCGGGCCAGGCGGACGACCTGCTCCAGGGCGCCGGGCTCCTCGAACAGGTGGGACGCAGCGGGGACGATGGCCAGGGTCGTCTCGCCGCCCAGCTCCTGCATCGCCCTACGGTTGAGGTCCAGGACGGTCGGGTCGCGCTCGCCCACGATCAGCAGGACGGGCTGGCGGATCAGGCGGAGCAGCCCGCCAGCGAGGTCCGGTCGCCCGCCGCGGGAGACGGCCGCCTCCACCGAGGCGGGCCGCTTCGCCGCGGCGACCAGCGCGGCCGCCGCGCCGGTGCTGGCGCCGAACAGCCCGACGCCGAGGTCGGCGGTACGCTCCTGGGTGACCAGCCAGTCGGTGAGTGCCACCAACCGCTCCCCGAGCAGGGAGATGTCGAACCGCAAGTCCCCGGTCTGAGCGTCGACCTGCTCCTCCTGGGGGGTGAGCAGGTCAGCCAGGACGGTCGCCAGGCCGGCCTTCTGCAGCTCGCCGGCGACGTAGCGGTTTCGCGGGCTGTGGCGGCCGCTGCCGCTGCCCTGGGCGAACAGCACCACCCCCAGCGCCGGCTCCGGAACCACGACGTCGGCCTCGAGGGTGACGCCGGCCGTCGCGATGGCCACGCTCTGTTGGAGGGCGGTCATGACAGGGCGACCTCCTGCGCTCGTTTGCGCTCGTGGCTGCAGTCCTGCGACGTCACACGGCGAACGGATAAGTCTCAGGCACCTCACCCTGCTCCCAGCGGGCGGTACGCTCCAGCGGCTCGACCGCCCGCGTCTCGTCGATATGGATCGCGGCGTCGTACTGGTCGGCCAGGCGGGCGCGGATGTAGTGGCTCTGGCGCTCGGTCTCGGGCCGGTAGATGACGCCGATCGCCCGCTCCAGGCGCGGCGACCGCAGCGTCTCGGCCGCACCCGGCATGACACCGGGCCGGACCAGGAACGCCTTCTCCCCCACCTGGTGGAACAGTTCCTCGACGCTGTCGGCGAGCGCCGGCCGCACCCGCTTGCGCTCGGCCGGGCCTTCCCAGTCGTCGGCCGCCGTCACCGTGCCTGTATAGGTGGTGAAGCCGATGAGACAGCACTCGCGGGGGTGCCGCTCGCGCATCAGCTGGCCGACGTTGAGCTCACCCTGACTGGCGACCTCGGTCGCCCTGGCGTCGCCGAGGTGGGAGTTGTGCGCCCATACGACGATCTTGGCCGGGTGGCCCCGGTGCTGGCGGCTGAGGTGGACGGCCAGCGCATCCAGGGTGTCGGCCATGTGCAGGTCGCGCAGGTTCCAGGAGGAGACCCGGCCGGAGAACATCGACCGGTAGTACGCCTCGGCGGCCTTCACGGTCCGGGCGTTCTGCTCGGCGTAGAAGAGCTCGTCCTGGGCGGGCAGCCCGTCTCGGCGCGCGTAGTCCAGCGCGTGGCGCTGCAGGTCGACCAGCTGCTCGACCACCTCCTGCTCGCACGATTCGCCCGCCCCGAAGGCGGCCGCGAACCCGTAGGCCTGGCCGTCGCTTCCCGAGAAATGGTCGAAGCAGGCATAGCGCCGCCGGGCCCGCTCCGCGGCGGCCGGGTCGACGCGCTCCAGGTAGGCGATGACCTCGCGGATCGACCGGTGGAGGCTGTACAGGTCCAGCCCATAGAACCCGGCCTTGGTCCGCTCCTGGCCGCCGACCCGGTCGTTGCGGTCGCGCAGCCATCCGACGAAGTCGAGCACAGGCGTGTTGCGCCACATCCAGGTCGGGAACCGCTCGAAGCCGCGCAGCGCCTCCTCGGCGGTCGCGTCGTCGCCGCGACCCCGGACCCAGCGGTCCACTCGGTAGGCGTCCGGCCAGTCCGCCTCGACCGCCACGGCACAGAACCCCTGCTCCTCGATGAGCCACTGGGTCATGTGGGCCCGGGCCGCGTAGAACTCGTGGGTGCCGTGGGAGGCCTCGCCGATCAGCACGAAGGGGGCGTCGCCGACCAGGTCGAACAGGGCGTCGTCGTCCGGCACGCCGTCGGGGGCCGGGATCGCCTCGGCCCGGACGACGGCCGCCTCGGTCGGCCCCCGGGCGCCCGTCGCCGCCGGTCGGGCCGCTGACGCCGCCCGAAGCAGGTCCCGCACCTCCTCGTCGGTGGTCTGGGTGAAGTCCCAGTAGAACTCGCCGACGGCCAGGAACGGCGTCGGCGTGGTCGCGCAGACGACCTCGTCGACCACGGCCTCCAGCTCCCGGCAGGTCGACTCGGGGGCGGCTGGCACGGCCACCACGATCCGGGCCGGCCGCAGCCGGCGCAGGGCCTGGATCGCGGCCCGCATGCTGGCGCCGGTGGCGAGGCCGTCGTCGACCACGATCACGGTCCGGCTGGCCAGCTCCGTCGCCGGCCGGCCCTCCCGGTAGGCCTGCTCCCGCCGGAGCAGCTCGCGACCTTCCCGCTCGGCCACCCGCTGGACGACCTCCGGTCGGACGCCCAGGCCGCGGACGACGTCCTCGTTGAGGACCAGGACCCCGCCGTACGCGATCGCCCCCATGGCCAGCTCCTCGTGGCCGGGGACCCCGAGCTTGCGGACCAAGAATACGTCAAGGGGGGCGCCGAGGGCGGTGGCGACCTCGTAGGCCACCGGTACCCCACCGCGGGGCAGCCCGAGGACGATGACCCCGGGCCGGTCGCGATGGTGCGCCAGGAGCCCGGCCAGGACCCGGCCGGCCTGTCGTCGATCGCGGAACAGTCGATCAGCCATCCCCGCCCCCTGCCCAAAACCTGATGCGATCTGGGGTACCTCAATCCGAGGCCGGCAACCACCGTGAGCGGACCGTTCCGGCACCCGGGGCGCTCACTGATCGCTCGCTAGATTCGACCGGATCCGGTGACCTGCCAGCCTGGAGGGCGCCTGTCCAGAACGAACGTAGGAGGGTCGCCAATGGCCACGGCAACCGCCACACTGACCGACAAGCAGATCCAGCAGGAAGTCCTTGACGAACTGGCGTGGGACGCCCGCGTGCAGCCCAACGAGATCGGCGTCGCCGTCAAGGACGGCGTCGTGACGCTCAGCGGATGGGTGGACTCCTATACCAAGAAATGGGCGGCGGAGGAGGCGGCCCATAACGTGCGCGGGGTGCGGGCGGTCGCCAACGACATCGAGGTCCGGCTACCGGGCTCCGCCGAGCGCACCGACGCCGACATCGCCGCCGCGGCCACGCGAGCGCTGGAATGGGACGCGCTCCTGCCGATCGAGGAGCTCAAGGTGACCGTCTCCAAGGGATGGGTCACCCTTCGCGGCCAGGTCGAATGGGAATATGAGAAGCGTGAGGCCGAGCGGGTTGTCCGCCGCCTGACTGGGGTCCGAGGGGTCAGCAACCTGATCACCGTCCGGCCGCGGGTCAAGGCCACGCCCAGCGAGCTGCAACGCCGGATCGATGCCGCGCTGGTGCGCAGCGCCCACACCGACGCCGAACGGATCAAGGTCGAGGTCGTCGGCGACAAGGTCATCCTGGCCGGGACCGTGCGCTCGTGGGCCGAGAAGCAGGAGGCGGAACGGGCCGCCTGGTCCGCGCCGGGCGTCGCCGAGGTCGACAACCGGCTCAGGATCTCGCTGATCGACTAGCCACCATCGTGGCCGTCGTTCTGCTCGAGCTGGCGCAGGTCGGCGCGGGAGGCGATGCCGAGCTTGGCGTAGAGCTTGTGCAGGTGGCAGCCGACGGTCTGGCCGCTGGCCTGCAGCTCGCTGCGCGTCCGCTCGGCCCACGGGCTGGCGTCGAGCCGCTCAAAGACCGCCAGCGCGGCGCGCAGGTGGACGCGGGCGTCGACCTTCTGGCGCTGGCGCCGGAGCCACTCGCCGTACAGCAGCTCGGTGCGGGCCAGCTCCAACGGCAGCTCACCCAGGCCTCGACGGCCAGCGCGGCCTGGTCGTGCCGCTCGGCCTCCTCGCCTGGGTGATCAGCGCCCGGCAGTAATGGGCGACCACCTGGGTCCAGGCCCGCCGGTCCCACTGGGCCCACCGCTCGAACCGGGCCACAAACGGCTCGACCCCCTCTAGCCGGCCGGCATGGGCGGCCGGCTAGACCAGGGTGCCGGTCGCCAGCAGCGCGAGGATGGCATGCGCAGCCGGGTGCCCCGGGGTCGAAAGCGCCCGGAGCCGCTCCAGCCGACGCAGGCAGTGGAAGCCCGCACATACGACCCGACCACCACGATCCGCGTCCGTCCGCTCAGCGCGTCGCTGACGGAACCCAACGACTCCAGCGGGCCGGCGAACCAACGCAGGGCGCCAGCGACCCGCGCCAAGAACGGCGGGGTGGCGGCGCTCCCCCGCGGTGAGCTGGAGATCGCCCGGCTGGTCAGGGCCGGCAAGACCAACCGTTGCACGCGATCCACCTGTTCCTCAGCCAGAAAACCGTCGAGACCGTCTTCGCCACATGCTCCGCAAGCCTCGCATCTCCTCCCGGGCGGCGGTCGCGCGGTCGTTCGAGGAGGCGCGCACGGCCAGGCGACGAGCGGGGCCGCGGATCGGCGGCAGGAGCGGGCGAGATCAAGCCGTCGGTCCGGGGGACAGCCCCTCGTCTCCCCCGCGGACGATGCGCAGGACGAACACGGTCACGCCTAGCACCAGCACCGTCCCCGCCAGCACACCGATCTCCAGCATCAGGTCCCGGAACCGGGGGTTCCGAGCAGGTTCTCGGCCTCGGCGCTGATCACGATCAGCCGCCGGATCGCCGCCACCATCCCCACGATGAGGAACGGCTCGACCGTCACCGACCGTCGGGCGATGGCGACGCGGATCGTGCTGATCAGCTCGGTGAAGATGAACACCAGGAGCAGGCCGCTGAGCAGCTCGAGCACCAGGCCGTTGAAGGGGTCCCGCCCGAGCCCGCGCACGAAGTCGTACAGGACGACGCCGAGCAGGATGACCCCGCCGACGGTGAGGGCGATGGCCACCGCGGCGTCGATCAGGAACTCGCCGTAGCCCAGCGACGCCGCGATCCAGGACCGGTCGCGGCGCCGGGGGGGCGGCGCCAGGTCACCCATGCGACTACAGCAGCAGGTCGAAGATCCGGAAGGCGCGCTCCCAATGCCGGGACTGGGGGTTCTTGACGTCGGGGTCGATGATCTTGAGGGTGCGGGCGAGGGCGACGGCCAGCCCGCCGACGATAGCCGGGAGGCGGGCCTCGACCTCCTCGCTGAGGGACAGGTCGAGCTGGGGCCATGCGGCCAGCTGGTCAAGGATGGGCTGGAGCTCGACCTCCTGGTCGATCCGTTCGAAGTCGTGGATGCTCTCCTGGAGCCCCTTGGTGATGGGCAGGTCGGAGGGCTGGACGACGTCGCGGCGGTTGGCTTTGGCCGCGGCCTGGGCGATCAGGAGCAGGTCATAGACCTGCTGGCCGACGAAGTCGTCGAAGCGCTTGAGGTCGTCCTTGTCGACGTCCAGGCCGGCGGCGGCCCGGAAGAAGCGCTCGAACCTGGCGACACCCATCACCGGCATCTAGTGGACCTCCAGGTACTCGTGGATGAGGCGGACGGCCATGGCGCCCTCGCCGGCGGCCGCGGTCACCCGCTTGATCGACCCGCTGCGCACGTCGCCGACGGCGAACACGCCGGGCTGGCTGGTCTCCAGCAGCGACGGCCGTCGACCGCCGTTCCGCCCGACGCCGTCGCCGGTGAGGATGAAGCCGCGATCGTCCAGGGCCAGCTGGTCGCCCAGCCAGCGGGTGTGCGGCTCGGCGCCGATGAAGGCGAACAGGGCGCGCGCCGCCAGCCGGCGCCGCCAGCCGGTGCGGTTGTCCTCCACGACCAGCGCCTCGAGCGCCCCGTCCCCGACCAGCTCGCGGACCTCGGTGTGGCGCAGGACCTCGATCCGGGGGTTGCGGTCGATCCGGTCGGCGAGGTAGCGGGACATGTCCTGCCGCAGGTCGCCGCCGCGGAGCAGCAGGCTGACCCGCGGGGTGTGCTCGGTCAGGAAGATCGTGGCCTGGCCGGCGGAGTTGCCGCCTCCCACCACCGCGACCGGGTCGCCGCGGCACAGCTGGGCCTCCAGGTGGGTTGCGGCGTAGTGGACGCCGGTTCCCTCGAACTCCTCGAGGCGGGGCACGGCCAGCCGGCGGTAGCGGGCACCCGTCGCGACCACCACGGTGCGCGCGGCGACCGCCTGCCCGTCGCCGAGCCTGACCAGGTGATGCCCGTCGCGCCGCTCCAGCGCGGTCGCCTCGGCCGGCACGCTGATGTGGGCGCCGAACTTCTCCGCCTGGATGACGGTCCGCTCGGTCAGCTCCGAGCCCGAGATCCCCGAAGGGAACCCCGGGTAGTTCTCGATCCGCGAGGACGTCCCCGCCTGACCGCCGGTCGCGACCGCGTCGAGGGTCACGGTGGCCAGCCCCTCGGAGGCGGCGTAGACGGCGGCGGCCAGCCCGGCCGGGCCGGCGCCCACGATGACGACGTCGCAGCGGTCCCCGCCCGGGGCCGGCGCCGGCAGGCCAATGACCCGGGCCAGCTCGATGTTGCTCGGGTTGCGCAGCACCTGTTCGCCGCGCCAGATCACCACCGGCGTCTCCTCCGGCCTGATGCCCAGCTGGCGCAGCAGCGCCTCGGCCTCGTTGTCCCGCTCCAGGTCGATCCAGCGGTGCGGCAGCCGGTTGCGGGCGGCGAACTCGCGCAGCCGCCGGGTGTCCGGCGAGTAGTGCGAGCCCACGATCCGGAACCCGGCCCCCAGCTCGATCAGCATCGAGCGGCGGGTCAGGTAGGCGCGCAGCACCAGGTCCCCCAGGGTGACGTCCTGGCAGACCAGCTTCCGGAGCCGGTCCACCGGGACGGCCAGCACCTCGCCCGGTTCCACCGCCACCGCGGTGAGGAACGCCGCCTGGCCGGTGAGCAGGCCCAGCTCGCCGAGGAAGCGCCGGGGGCCGTGCACCGCGACCACGCGGCCCGCGCCGCCGAACCCGTCGATGATCGCCACCTCGCCCTCCAGGACCACGAAGAAGTCGCAGCGCTCGTCCCCTTCCCGGTAGAGGACATCGCCCGGGCGCGCCTGGCGCCGCTGGCCGTGCGCGGCCAGGGTCTGGAGCTGCGGCTCGCTCAGCCGCGGGAAGGCCCCGTCCAGGTCGGGGGTCTCGGGGAGCCGCACCGCCTCGGGGATGGTCACCGCCGCACCAGGCCGCCGGCGCCGACTCAGGCCTGGAACCTGGTCTGGGCCCTGAGCACGTCGTGGTGACGCTCGTCAAGGCTCTGCTTGTCGCGGGCCACCAGGACCGGGCAGGTGGCCAGCTGGATGATCTTGTGCGCGACGCTGCCGAGCAGCAGCCCACCGAGGGGTCCCAGCCCCCGGGAGCCGAGCACGATCATGGTGGCGTCCAGGTCGCGGGCCTGCTCGAGGATGGCCTGGGCGGGCCCGCCGATGGTCGTCCGGACCGTGCCCTCGGCCTTCAGGCCGGCCTGCCTGAGCTCCTCGACCACACCGGCGACGAGCCGCTCGGTCTCCTTTGGATGGTCACCGATCACCGTGGCCGCGGCGAACGCCAGCTCGCGGACGTGCAGGACGTGCACGGTCCCGCCGCCGGCGCGGGCGAGCTCGATGGCCGCCGCCACCGCCTTGCGGGCGTGCTCGGACTCGTCGACGGCGAGCAGGATCTTCTCGAGCATCCGCAACCCTCCTGCCTCGACACGCCTGCGGACGGTGAGTACCACCTTCAGCCCGGCCCAGTCCCCCTGGCGCCCTCCTGGGGCTCAGCGACGCCGTCGGTGGTACCCGGAAGGCAGGCACCGCACGACCCCAGAGACGAGGCCATCATGCACGACACCGGCACCCTGCCTGGCCTGCCCACGACGTCGGCCCGCACCCTGCGAGGAACCTGGGCGCTGTACTGCGACGGTGACAAGGTCCTGGTCGTCCACCCCGGCGGGCGGCTGGCCGGCCCCCCGGCCGAGGTCGCGGCCGAGCTGCACCGGCTGGCCACCCGACGCGGCTACGGCGAGTTGGACCGGGAGGCCGCCCGCACCATCCGGCGGTTGCTGACCGGCGACGGCGCCGGCTGGGACGGCGACGGCGGCCGGCTGCGCGGCCGGTGGGCCAGGACCTGGTCCAACCCCGCCGTCGGCTACTGGATCAGCGGCCCTTACAACGACCCCGACAGGCAGGACTGTCTCTCGAGGAAGACGACGTCGAGCGGGTCAGCTTGGAACCGGACGGTGTCGTTGGCCTGGACCAGCAGGTCGCTCAGGCGAACCTCGGTCCGCCCGCAGACGATCACCCGGTCGTTCTCGTCCCGCGACGGGCTGGTCGACACCGCCACCAGCCAGTCCGCCAGGTTGCCCCGGAAGCCGCCGGCGACCGCCTCCAGGTAGTCGGTCGCCCGCCGGAACAGCCTCGGCAGGATCAGCTGCCCTTTCGGCCCGATCGACGCCTGGTCCTCCAGGGCGAACTCGGCGGTCGTGTCGTCGGCCCAGATGCCCGCGTCGGTCTTGCGCGTCTCGGCCGCGAGGTCGCGCAGGTACCCCTGGTGAGCGACCGGCGTCGAGGCGTGGACGGTCGGGTACGCCACCCCTCCTGCACCAGCAGGATGTTGAAGGTGTGGTCCAGGACCGCCCGGTCGACCAGCATCCACTCCCCGTCTGGGGGGAGGTGCTCGTCCTTGCCGACGGTGGTGACCAGGTAGGCGACCGGGCGGCCGTGGAGCTCGGCGGCCTGCGTGATAGATGACCGCCGGGACCGCCTCGACGCCGGCGGCGGCCCTGGTGGCGGCGGGTGGGGCGTACTCGGATGCGGTGGGCGTGCTTGAGCTGGGCGTAGGCGTCGGGGTGGTCGGCGATGAAGCGGACAGAGTTGCCGTCGGGCTCCTTGCCGATGACCACCAGCCGGCCGTGGATGGCCAGGTAGTAGGGTGCCGCCATGGTGCCTCCTCGCGCGCTCGCCGAAGCCGACGATGGAGCACGCCGTCAGGAACCCACCCCTTACCTGGGCCTCCCCTCACTCTTGGCCGCCGGCGGCCGCGGTCCGGCCCACAGCGGCGCGTACTCGGGTGGGAGCTGGACGGTGACGTCGTAGAACTCCTCGCCGACCGCCTCGCGCAGGGTGGAGAGCACGGCTCGGGCGTGGCCGCGGGCCGTCTCGGGGGGCACCCCCTCCCGGCCGGCCACCCGCTCCAGGAACCGCTCCAGCGGCATGCGGGCCGCTCCCGGGCTGCGCGCCCGGCCCCGCTTCAGGGCGCCGTGCAGGGGGACGGGCAGCCGGCCGATCAGGTCGTCGACCTCGCCGTCGGCGATCCGCTCGGCGAGCGTCTCAAGCACGGCCTCGGTGGCCCGCCGCGCGCCCTCGACGTCCAGCCCGGCGCGGCCGGCGACCCTGCCCAGGAACACCTCGGCGGGCAGGACCTCCACCGCCGGCCCCCGCGGCAGCAGCGGCGCGAAGTCCTTGGGCAGTTGGGCGACAACGTCGGCGAACTCCTCGGCGTCGACCGCCCGGGCCAGCGCCGTGAGGACCGCCCGGGCATGGCGCTCGGCGGCGAGCAGGTCGACCTCGGCGCGGCCGGCCACGCGGCCGAGGAACTCGTCGACGTCGAAGCGTTCCGCGGTGCGGTCGGTGAACAGCCACGGGCCCAGCTCCGGCGGTAGCTGCTCCACCAGGTCGCGGGCCTCCCCCCGCGACAGCCGCTCGGCCAGGGTCTGGAGGGTGGCCCGCGTGGCCCGCTCGGCGGCCTGCCGGTCGACCCCGGCCACCTGCTCCACGACCGCGACGAACTGGTCATGGTCCATGGGCTAGGGGCGCTCGGCCGGCTCGAGCAGGGTGCGGATGGAGGCCGGCAGGACGTGCAGCACGTCCTCCACCTCGCCCTCGGTGATGCGGGCGCGCAGCACCTGGGTCGCGGCCTCGGCCGCGACCGACGCCTCGGTGGGCCCGGCCAGCTGGGCCCGCTCGGCCAGGCGAGCCAGGAACGTCTCCCGGTCCCGGTAGGTCTCGGGGGTCCGGCTGGGGTCCCAGCCCTCGTAGAACACCCCGCGCAGCAGGTGGGGCAGCTGCGCGGCCAGCTGCGCCGCCTCGTCGACCGTCAGCCGGTCGCGGAGCAGGTGGAAATACGCCCGCAGGACCCGGTAGGCGTAGCGGCGGTCGTCGGTGCCGAGACGCTCCATCAGCTCCTTCAGCCACTCGTTGCTCTTGTGGACGCTGCGGTCGAAGCTGTCGAGTCCGGTGGTCGCCATGCGCATCCTTTCTCGTCGTCAGGACCCGCGGGCCGCGGTTGCCTCGTCCGGCAGCCGGGGGACCTCGGTCGAGGGGTGAAGCACGACCTTGGTGTAGCCCTCGACCCGCTTGTCGAACTTCTCGTAGGCCTCGGGCGCCTCCTCCAGCGGGAGCTCATGGGAGACGACGAAGCTAGGCTTGGCCCGTCCGGCGAGGATCAGGTCGCGCAGCTGCCGGTTGTAGCGCTTGACGTTGGCCTGGCCGGTGCCAAGGCGCAGGCCCTTCTCGAACAGCTTGCCCACGGCCACCAGCAGCAGCCCCTGCTTGGCGTGCTCATCGGGCGCGCCCGGGTCGGCGGGCACGTACAGCCCGGGCACGCCCAGCATCCCGGTAGGACGGACCGTCTGGATGAGTGAGTTGAGGACCACGGCCGGCTCCTCCCGCTCGCCCTCGTGCGCCTGAGCCTGGTACCCGACCGCGTCCACACCCTTGTCGGTGCCCTCCCCGTCGGTGTGCTCCTTGATCTGGCCCACCGGGTCACCCTTGCCGAAGTCGATCGGGATGGCGCCGATGTCCTCGGCCTTCATCAGCCGCTCGGGCACGCGGTCCACGGCAAACACCTTGGAGGCGCCCCTGATGAGGGCGGCGTAGGCGGCCATCAGGCCGACCGGTCCGGCGCCGTACACCGCCACGGTCTCCCCCGGCGATACCAGGGCCAGGTCGCAGCCGTGGTAACCGGTGGGGAAGATGTCGGCGAGCAGGATGAAGTCGCTCTCGTGCTCGCGGCCGGAGGGCAGCTTCAGGCAGTTGAAGTCCGCGTAGGGGACGCGCAGGTACTCGGCCTGGCCGCCTCTGTAAGGGCCCATGGCCACGTACCCGTAGGCGCCGCCCGCGAACCCGGGGTTGACGGTCAGGCAGAACCCCGTATACCCGGCGATGCAGTTCTTGCAGAAGCCGCAGGCCACGTTGAACGGCATCACCACCCGGTCGCCCTGCCTGATCGAGGTGACGGCGGCGCCGACCTCCTGGACGATCCCGAGGTTCTCGTGGCCGAACACGATGCCCGGCTCGGCGGCCGTGCGGCCCTCGTACATGTGCAGGTCCGAACCGCAGATGGCGCTGGAGGTGATGCGGACGATGACGTCGTTGGGATGCTCGATCCGCGGGTCCTCGACGTCCTCGACCGCGACCTTGAACGGCCCCTGGTAGACGACAGCCTTCATGGTGCGCTCCTTGGTAGGTGCGGCGGCCGGATCACCGGCTCGGGGAGGGTTGCACCGGGCTGGGCAGCCAACCCTCCCCCCGGCGGTTAGGTCGCCGGGAATGTGCAACACCGTGGGATCGGACGCGGCCTGAAGGAGGACCGATGGACTCGGCGATCAGGACCAGGGCCCGCGCCCGGGAAGGCCGGCAGTGGCTCCGCGTCTTCCTCGGTGGCCTGCTGCTGTGGGTGGCGACCGTGGTGGTCACGTTCTGGACCGCCAACGCCAACCTGGTCCCGACCATCATCCTGCTCGGCAGCTTCCTGGTCCCGGCCACCTTCGTGGTCTACGCCTTGGAGCACCACGCCGACCAGGTCCTGACCGGCCAGCGGATCTTCACCACCTTCCTGTACGGCGGCACGCTCGGCGTCCTTGGGGCCTCGGTCCTGGAGGCGGAGTTCCTCAAGGAGCCGTCGCTGGGCACCTACATCGGCGTCGGGCTGATCGAGGAGGCGGCCAAGCTGGCCGCGCTGTGGGTGGTCGCCTGGAGGCTGCCCCGGTACACGATGCGCGAGGGCATCATCCTGGGCGCGGTCGTCGGCCTGGGCTTCGCCGCCCTGGAGAACGCCGGCTACGCCTTCAACGCCATGTTCACGGTCGAGGGACTGTCGCTGCGCAACCTGGTCGAGACCGAGGTCCTCCGGGGTGTGCTCACCCCGGTCGGGCACGGCGTGTGGACCGCGATCCTGGGCGGGGTGCTGTTCCGGGCGGCCGCGGCCAGGGGCCGGCCGCAGGTCACCGGCGCGGTGATCGGCTGGTATCTGCTGGTGTCGTTGCTGCACGGACTGTGGGACGCCTCCAGGGGGATCGCGGTGTGGCTCACGCTGCTGCTCACCGCCACGCCAGTCCAGTGGCTGCTGATCCAACGCGGCCGGTTCCCGCAGCCGACCCCCGACCAGGTCCAGGTGTTCACCGTCACCAACTGGGGGCTGCTGGCCCTGGACGCCCTGCTCGGCCTGGCCCTACTGCGGGGCCAGTGGCGCCGGGCCCAGACGCTCGGCTGAAGCGACGACCGGAAGGAGCCGTTCATGCTGGAACTGTCCCGCTCCTGGTGGATTCTGGCCGTCCGCGGCGCGGCCGCGGTGATCTTCGGGCTGCTGGCCCTCATCTGGCCCCAGATCACCCTGCTCGCGCTGGTGCTGGTGTTCGGCGCCTATGCGTTCATCGATGGGGTGTTCGCCTTGGTCGCGGCCGCCCGTGGGCGGCAGCTGGCCGGCGGCAGCCGCGGCTGGCTGGTCCTTGAGGGCCTGCTCGGCATCGGCGCCGGCATCGTCGCGCTCGTCTGGCCCGGCATCACCGCCCTGGCCCTGCTGTGGGTGATCGCCTTCTGGGCGGTGCTCACCGGCGTGCTCGAGATCGTCGCCGCGGTCCGGCTGCGCCGGGTGCTGGACAACGAGTGGCTGCTGGTCGTCGCCGGCACCCTGTCGATCATCTTCGGGCTGATCCTGATGATCTGGCCCGGGTCGGGCGCGATCGGCCTGGTCTGGCTGATCGGCATCTACGCCATCGCCTTCGGGATCGTGCTGGGTGGCCTGGCCCTGCGCCTGCGGGGCCTGGGTCGGCGCCTCGAGGCCGCCTGAACCTTTCGAATCGACGCTCCGGGTCCCCGGAGAAGAACGCTATGGCTACCGCATCCTGCGCGTCAATAGCTCTGCGATGAGATCGCGCCCCCATCCCGCAAGCGACGAGCGCGCGCTCTTGGCGCCGTCCATCGAGCATGGGGCGATCCTGATTTGGGGTTGCGGATCGCTAATGGTGGCACCCGGTAGCCGATGAGCGACCGGACGGTGTTCGTGTTCGACCTGGACGGCACCCTGGTCGACAGCGTCTACCAGCACGTGCTGGCCTGGCAGGAGGCGTTGGAGGTCGTCGGCATCCAGCTGGCGGTCTGGCGGATCCACCGGCGCATCGGCATGAGCGGGGGCCTGTTCGCCGGCGGCCTGCTGCGCGAGACCGGCCGGCCGGTGGACGCGGCCATGGTGACCCAGCTGCAGCAGGCGCACGCGCAGGCCTACCGGCGGCGCGCCCGCCAGGTGCGCCTGCTGCCTGGCGCGCGCCAACTGCTGACGCACCTCAGCGACCTTCAGGTGCCGTGGGCGGTGGCCACCAGCGGGCAGCGGGAGGTGGCGCGGCCGACCCTGGAGGTGCTGGAGGTCCCCCCTGAGGTGCCGGTGGTGACACGCGACCAGGTGGCGCACGCCAAGCCGGACCCCGACCTGTTCCTGGCCGCCGCCCAGCGGCTGGGCGCGGAGATCACCGACGCGGTGGTGGTGGGCGACTCGGTGTGGGACCTGCTGGCGGCGCGGCGGGCGCGGGCGCTGGGGGTGGGGCTGCTGGCGGGCGGCTACGGCCGGGAGGAGTTGGAGCGGGCGGGTGCTTACCGGGTCTACGAGGACCCCGGCGACCTGCTGATCCACCTGGACGAGGTGGGGGTGCGGACCCCATACCCTCCAACCGCTGATGGGTGACCATGGCTCCGGATCGCCTGACGCGCCGGCCGGCGAAGCGCCGATTCTGGTCGGGTTGCTCGCGGCACCGGGGCTGACGCAGGAGCTCGCGGAAGAGCTTGCCGCCGAGCTGCCCGCCCTGCTGCGCAAGCGCTTTCCAGAAGTGGAATGGCAGATCGCGGTCCAGATCGAGCCGCTCGCCGGGTCGGTCGGCTTCGGCCTGGACCTCGTCCAGGTGGCGCGCCGGCGACTGCTCACCGAAAAGTGGAAGCTGGTGGTCTGCCTCACCGACCTTCCGCTGCATCTCGGGCGGCGGCCGGTGACCGCCTACGCCAGCGCCGCGCTCGGGGTGGGGCTCGTGTCGGTGCCCGCGCTGGGCGTCGTCGCGCTCGAGGGTCGCGCCCGCCGGACAGTGGTGCGACTCATCGAAGGGTTGCTCGGCGAGAGCGTCGCCGGCCGCGACCGCGCCGGCGGCGACGGAGGGCGCACTGCCCGCATGCGGCGCCGGCTGCGGGAGCTCGCCTTTCCCGTCGGTCGTGCCTACGTGCAGGACGACCGGACGGTCCGGTTCGTTACCGCGGCCGGGCGTGGCAACCTGCGGCTGCTTGCGGGCATGGTGCGCGCCAACCGCCCTTGGCGGCTGGTCGTCGACCTCTCGCGCACCATCGTCGCCGCGCTGGGGACCTCTGCGTTCGCGCTCGCCTCACCTGGGGTCTGGCTGCTCGCGGGCGGCATGGGCTGGGCGAGGCAGCTGGTGCTCTTCCTGGGCAGTGTCGTGGCCACCTGCGTCACGTTGATCATCATCCACCGGCTGTGGGAGCGGGAGCCTAGCCCCTCCCGCGAGGCCCGCGAACGGGTCGTGCTGTTCAACCTGACCACTGCGCTCACCATCGCCATCGGGGTGCTGACGCTGTTTGTGGCGCTGCTGGTCATCAACACCGCGAGCGCGACCGTTCTGATCGCCCCTGGCGTCCTGGAAGAGCAACTTCACCGCGACATCGGGCCCGACGGGTATCTGCAGTTGGCCTGGCTGGTGAGCGCGCTGGCCACCGTCGGCGGTGCGTTGGGCGCCGCAGTGGAGAGCGACGTGGTCGTCCGCGAGGCGGCCTACGGCTACCGCCCTGACGAGCGCACTGAAGACGACCGCGACGACGACTGACGCAGGTGACAGAGCCGGGCCCGAACCTGCGTGCCAGTCAGCCGACACCGTGGTCGCCGAGGTCCAGCGCCGCAGGTCCGCGCGCGGGAGGTGACATCCAGCTTGGCATAGACCTTGTGCAGGTGTAGTTGACGGGTGCGCTCACTGGTGCTGATCTCGGTCACGTTCGCGATCACGCTGCTCTTCGGGGCCGACGTCGAGGCGCAGGGCGGCGCCTACGCTCGGCCGCCTCCCTGTCGCCGCCGGACGTCCACTCCACGAGCGCGAGAAACGGCTCTTGGTCCATCGCCGGCCCGGCCAGGCGCGGTCGGCGGGCTTGAGCAGCACGCGGATCGAGGCCAGGGAAAGGGAGAGCAGGCCGAGCGAGGAAGGCAGAGCACCACCGCCAGGCGAACACGACCACCAGCGGGAGCAGCGTCTGCTAGCAGCGGGCGCATCCAGTCTGAAGTCTGTGCCGAGCAGGTAGGCGACCGCCGAGGAGGCCTTGACCCTCGCGCCTCCGAGCGAGGTCCGCGTCCACTGCTGTACCGGCAAACCCTGGTCTCGGGCGGCTATTTCTACGCGAGCGGGCAACCCGGGGTCATGGTGCAACGGTGGTATCGGACCGCGGCGGTCTACTCGGTGGACGTTGGGCTGTTCCAGGACACCAACGACGACGGCATCGGCGACTTCGCCGGGCTGCTGAGCCGGATGGACTACCTGTCGCGGCTGGGCGTGACCACCATCTGGCTCAACCCGATCCATCCCTCGCCACGCCGCGACGGCGGCTACGACATCACCGACCACTACGGCGTCCATCCGCGCTTCGGCAGCATGGGAGACTTCACGCAGCTGCTCAACGGGGCCACCGAACGGGGCATCCGGGTGATGCTGGACCTGGTCGTCAACCACACCAGCGACGAGCACCCCTGGTTCCAGTCGGCCCGGTCCGACCGCTCCTCGCCCTACCGCGACTGGTACGTGTGGTCCGACACCGCGCCGCCGGACCGGTTCGAGGGGCAGGTCTTCCCCGGGGTGGAGCAGGAGACCTGGACCTACGACGAGCAGGCCGGGGGCGTGGTACCGGCACCGGTTCTACCGCTTCGAACCCGACCTCAACACCGAGCACCCGGCCGTGCGAGCGGAGATCCTCAAGATCGCCGAGTCTTGGCTGCGGATGGGGGCTCCGGGTTCCGGATCGATGCCGTCCCGTTCCTGATCGAGCCCAAGCGGCCCGGCGCGGACCTGTCGAAGAAGGACTACGCCTTCCTGCACGAGCTCCGTGAGCGCCTGTCCTGGCTGCAAGGCGACGTCGCCCTGCTGGCCGAGGCGAACGTGCCCGGGGAGGAGGCGCGCGAGTACTTCGGCTACGCCGACGGCTCGGCGGCCCGGCTGCAGATGCTGTTCGCGTTCCGGCTCAACCAGGCCGTCATGCTCGCCCTCGCCCGCCAGGAGGCCGGGCCGCTCGGGCGGACGCTGGACGAGCTGCCGGACCTGCCCCGTCACGGCCAGTGGGCCACCTTCCTGCGCAACCACGACGAGGTCGACCTGGGCCGGCTCACGCCGGAGGAGCGCCAGGTCGTGTTCGCCGCCTTCGGGCCCGATCCGGATATGCAGCTCTACCACCGCGGCATCCGGCGCCGGCTGGCGCCCATGCTCAACGGCGACCGGCGGCGCCTGGAGATGGCCTACAGCCTGCAGTTCACCATGCCCGGTACGCCCGTGATCCGCTACGGGGACGAGATCGGCATGGGTAAGAACCTCGCTCTACCGGAGCGGGGGGCCATCCGCACCCCGATGCAGTGGGACGACACCCGCAACGCCGGCTTCTCCGGCGCGGATCCCAGCCGCCTCCCCGTCCCGGTGATCGACACCGGTCCCTACGGCTACCAGCAGGTGAACGTGACCGACCAGCGCCGCGACCCGCACAGCCTGTTGGTCTGGTTTGAACGCATCCTGCACACCCTTCGCGAGTGCGAGGAGATCCGGCGCCGGGGAGCACGAGATCCTCAAGGTGGGACCGCCGCATGTGCTCGTCCACCGCGCGACCCGGGACCGCGGCGCTGTGCTGTTCCTGCACAACCTGGCCGATCGTCCCTGCCAGGTCCGCGTCGGTCGGCAGGCCGGCCAGCCCAGCCGACCGCTCGCCATGGTCGCGGACAGCGACTACGGCGAGGACCTCGACCTCGACGCGGTCGAGCTGGCGGGCTACGGCTACCGCTGGATCCGGCTGCGCAAGAACCCCTGATACCGTTCCCCGGCCGTGCCGGCTGCCGGCTCGGGCAGCCTCCGCTAGATGTGCTTCCCATCAACGTTGTTGACGAGGACCGCCATCGGGGTCAGGCCGCCGAGCGAGGTGTGTGGTCGGCGGTGATTGTAGAGCCGCAGCCACCCAGCCAAGGCGCGGCAACGTTCGGCGTTGCTGCGGTACAGCCTGGCGTAGGCCCACTCATCCAGCAGAGTCTTGTGGAACCGCTCGACTTTTCCGTTGGTCTGGGGCCGGTAGCGGCGGGTGCGCTTGAGGCGGATCCCCAGCCCAGCCGCGGTCTCGGCGAACAGCACCGATTCGGTGTAGGCCTTGGCGTTGTCGGTCAGCACCCGCTCGATCCGCACGCCGTGGTCGGCGAAGAACCCAGCGGCCTCAACCAGGAAGCGGGCGCAGGTCTTGGCGGTCTCGTCGGCCAGGACCTGGCTGAAGGCGACCCGGGAGCGGTCATCCACGGCCGAGTGGACATAGTCGTAGCCGATGCCCCGCCCCCGGCTGGCCGCTGCCCGGCCGTGGGCGCGGTGGCCGCCGCCATCGGGGATGCGCCCGAGCTTCTTGACGTCGATGTGGACCAGCTCGCCGGGCCGCTCGCGCTGGTAGCGCACGACCGCGCCGCTGGTCCGGTCGGTGTGGGCGAGCCGGTTCATGTGATGGCGGCGCAGCACCCCATAGACGGTGGAGCGGGGCATGGCGAGCTGGTAGCCGAGCCGGTGGGGCCCCTGGCGGCGGCGCCGCCGGGCGGCCAGGACCCGACGAACCTGGGCGGCCGGCAGGGCATGGGGGCAGCGGTGGGGTCGGGAGGGCCGGTCGGCCAGCCCAGCCTGGCCGTGCTGGCGGTAGCGGCCCAGCCACTTGTAGGCGGTGGCCCGCGACACCCCCAGGCTCTCAGCCGCCCGGGCCGGTGGCCAGCCCAGCTCGGTGATGCGCTGGACCAACAGCAGCCGACCGAACTCGGTCAGGCGAGCATTAGCATGGGCCATGAGGGTCCCCTCCCGGCTCGAGGCTTCGACAACCCAAGCCGACCGAGGGGACCCTCAACTGTCAACAACCCTCGTGGGAACTACAGCTAGAGCCGCAGCAGGACGCCCTCGCTGGGCCCCAGCGTGAAGCGATGGTGGTCCACCGAGTCCTCGGTCCGGTCCGGGTCGGTGGACACCACCAGCGTCGCCGTGCGCGGTAGGTCGAGGCTCAGGCGCAGCGGCGCTGGGGCGGTGGCGAAGTTGACCGCGGCCAGTAACCGGTCGCTCTCACCCTCGTGGAGCCAGGCCAGCACGTCGGCGCCGGCCTCCACGCACCGCTGGGTGCCGGTCTGCAGGGCCGGGGTGCGCCGGCGCAGCGCCGCCAGGCGGCGCACGAACGTCAGCATGGACCGCGGGTCGGCGGCCTGGCACTCCACGCACAGCCGCTCGGCGTCGGCCACCAGCGGCAGCCAGGGCTGGCCAGTGGTGAAGCCGGCACCGGGTCCCGCCACCGAGGGCGGCCGCCAAGGGATCGGTGCGCGCTCGGGGTCGCGCCCGTCCACGTCGACCATCCGTGCGGGCGGGATGTCGGCGTCGGGCAGCCCGAGCTCCTCGCCCTGGTAGACGAAGGGCGTGCCGCGCAGGCCATAGAGCATCAGCGCGACCGCCCGAGCCCGCGCCGGACCGTGGCCGCCGTCGTCAAACCGGGTGGCCACGCGGCGGTGGTCGTGGTTGGCCAGGAACCACGCCGGCCAGGTGGTCTCGGCGGCCAGGGCCTGGAAGTCGTCGATCGAGGTGCGGAAGGCCTCGGCGTTCCAGGGCAGGTGCAGGAAGACGAAGTTGTGCGCCAGGTGCAGCTCGTCACCGGTGTTGAGGTAGCTCACCACCCGATGGAGGTCCAGCAGGTAGACCTCGCCCACGATTATCCGGTCCGGGTACTCGTCGACGACCCGGCGGATCCCGCGCACGCGGTCGTGGATGGTGTCCCAGTCCTCGTCGTGGCGGCGGGCGGCCTCGGTGTTGTCGCGCAGCAGCGGGTCCTTGGCGATCTTGTGCACCACGTCGATGCGGAAGCCGTCCACACCGCGGTCCAGCCAGAAGCGCAGCACGTCGTGCATGGCCGCCTCGACGGCGGGGTTGTCCCAGTTGAGGTCGGGCTGCTGGGGCGTGAACGAGTGCAGGTACCACTGGCCGGTCCGCCGGTCGAAGCTCCAGGCGGGGCCGACGCGATCGAAGGTCGAGCGCCAGTTGTTGGGTGGGCCGCCGTCGCGCCCGTCGCGCCACACGTACCAGTCCCGCTTCGGATCGTCGCGGGTCCACTGCGAGGCCAGGAACCATGGGTGGCGGTCGGAGGTGTGGTTGGGCACCCAGTCGAGGAGCAGACGGATCCCGCGGGCGTGGCAGTCGGCGATCAGCCGGTCGAGGTCGGCGAGAGTGCCGAAGGTGGGGTCGACCTGGCAGTAGTCGGCCACGTCGTAGCCGAAGTCGACCATCGGCGAGGGCTGGATCGGCGACAGCACACCGCCTCCACGCCGAGGTCGGACAGGTAGTCAAGATGCGCCCCGATGCCCCGCAGGTCGCCGACGCCGTCACCGTCGCTGTCGGCGAACGACCGCGGGTAGATCTGGTAGATCGCACCGCGCTGCCACCACGCCGGCTCCAGCATCAGCGGGCCGCCCGAAGTGCCTCCAGCATCCCGTGCAGATGAGCAGCCGCCGACTCGATGTCGGCGTGCTTGTACTGGCCGGCTCGGGACTCGGCGGCGAGCACGCCGCAGCGGTGCACGGCCTGGAAGTCGCCGTAGGGGAACTTGTACCGCCCCTTGGTGTCCGGCTCCTGCTCGTCGTCGATGCCGAGATGCCACTTCTGGTACTCGCCGAACCCGTGCTCGGCGATGAACGCGTTCTCCTTGGCGGCCGAGGGGCGGTGCTCGCTCCAGTCGTCCCGCTCGTCGAGCACGGCACGCCCGCCCCGGATCAGCGTGCTCGCGTGCTCGTATCCTCGCTGGTTCAGCTTCACGGCCATGGCCTGCCCCCGGCTGGATGAGATGGTCATGTCAGGTGTCGGACCGTGCCACACCGGGCCCATCCGGCGGTGCCGGCTCGATGACGTCCTCCATGGAGATGATGCCGACGACCTGGCCGGCGTGGTTGCGGACGGCGTAGACGCCGTGGCGGCGGACCAGGAAGACGTCGCTGACGAGCCGCTCCAGCGGCAGGTCGTCCAGCACCGTCACCGGGTCGCGGACCATGGCGTCCTGGACCTGGCGGCCGGTCAGCCCGGTGCGGAGGTTGGGGATGAAGCGCTCGCCGCGGCCGATGGTCCAGCTGTCCTGGCCGTCGCGCTCCCGCTCGGCCTCCTGGGCGGACAGCGGCGGGGCGATGTCCTCCAGCTCCCGGCCGGCCGCCTCCACCCCGATGGCCGCCTCGACCAGGCCGGCGGCGATCATCAGCAGCGCCCCCAGCGCGTAGCCGGCGAACAGGGCCGTGGCCGAGCCGCTCTGGATCAGCCGGCCGAAGATGGCCGGTCCGCTGATGCCGCCCAGCGCGGTCCCAAAGGCGTAGAAGAAGGCGATGCAGATCGCCCGGGTCTCCAGCGGGAAGATCTCGCTGACGGTGAGGTAGGCGGCCGAGGCGCCGGCCGAGGCGAAGAAGAAGATGATCGTCCAGCAGAAGGTCTGCGAGGTGGCGTTGAGGACGCCCTGCTGGAACAGGAAGCCGGTGACCAGTAGCAGCGCACCCGACAGAATGTAGGTGCCGGCGATCATGGGCTTTCGTCCGAGGGTGTCGAACCAGCGCCCCAGGACCAGCGGGCCGAGGAAGTTGCCGGCGGCAAAGGGCAGGATGTACAGGCCGACCCGGCCGCTGGGGACGCCGTAGAACCTGGTCAGGACCAGCGCGTAGGTGAAGAAGACGGCGTTGTAGAGGAACGCCTGCCCGGTGAACAGGGCCAGCCCCAGCACCGTCCGCCGCGGATACAGCCGGAACATGACGTGGGCGACCGTCCCGTAGCCGATCGGCGGGCGCTGCCGGACGCGGATCGTCCGGTAGGGCGGGGGCAGCTCCCGGACCCCGGTCGACTCCACCACCTGGCGTTCGATGTCGGTCACGATCCGCTCGGCCTCGTCGTCGCGGCCGTGGATGAACAGCCACCGCGGGCTCTCGGGCACGTGCCGGCGGACCAGCAGGATGCCGAGGCCGAGGAGGGCGCCGAGCCCGAAGGCCAGGCGCCAGCCGATGTCGAGCGGGAAGATATCGGTGTCGAGCAGGACCAGCGAGAGCGCGGCCCCGGCGGCGGTGCCTACCCAGTAGGAGCCGTTGATGGCCAGGTCGACCCGGCCGCGGACCCGGGCCGGGATCAGCTCGTCGATGGCCGAGTTGATGGCCGCGTACTCGCCGCCGATGCCGGCCCCGGTGAAGAACCGGCAGGCCGCGAACCACCAGTAGTTGGGCGAGAAGGCGGTGGCCACGGTGGCGAGCAGGTAGATGGCCAGGGTGATCAGGAACAGCTTCTTGCGGCCGATGCGGTCGGCCAGCCAGCCGAAGTACAACGACCCCAGGCAGGCGCCGACGATGTAGATCGCGGCCGCGTCGCCGACCTGGGAATCCGACAGCCCCAGCCCGCTGCCCGGCTCGGTGAGGCGACTGGCGATCGACCCGACGATGGTGACCTCGAGCCCGTCGAGGATCCAGACCGTCCCCAGCCCGATGACGACCATCCAGTGCCACCGCGACCAGGGCAGCCGGTCCATGCGGGCGGGGATGTTGGTCTCGATCGTCCGAAGGGTTGGCTGCGCGGTCTGCAGGCTGGCCATGCGACACCTCCGCCCCCGGTGACGTCCGTTGTCCGTAAGAGGTTGCACGCCTCGGCGCGTCCAACCATCCGGCGGTGGACTCGGGACGCACCACAGCGGGTACTCCTGGGCCGATGGACTGGATCACAGGTGCCTGGCTCTCCGGAGCGCTCAGCACGGTAGCCGTCGTGGTCGCCGTGCTGCTCGTCCACATGGCGGTCTGGCGGCTGGTCCTGCGGCTGATGAAGGACCGCGACCTCGCAGACGGCCTGCGCCACTACCTCCGCTGGCCGGCTCGCGCCGTGGTCACGCTGGCCGCCATGCTGTTCGCGCTTCCCACCGCGGGCCTGCCGCGCGTCGTGTACGGCAGGGTGTTTCACGTGCTGCTGCTGGCGTTGGTGGCCGCCGGGGCGTGGCTGGCCGTGCGGGTGGTGCGGGTGGCCGAGGACGCGCTCATGCGCCGCTACGACGTGGAGGTGCCCGACAACCTCCGCGCGCGCCGGGCCCGCACCCAGATCCAGGTGCTCGGACGGGTCCTGATCGTGACCATCGTGGTCCTGACCCTCGCCTGCATGCTGCTCACCTTCCCCCAGGCCCGTGCGGCCGGGACCAGCCTGCTGGCCTCCGCCGGGATCGTCGGGATCATCGCCGGGGTGGCGGCCCGCTCCACCGTCGGCAACCTCATCGCGGGCCTGCAGATCGCCTTCGCCGAGCCCATCCGCCTCGATGACGCGGTGGTGGTGGAGGGCGAGTGGGGCAACATCGAGGAGATCACCCTCACCTACGTGGTCGTTCGCATCTGGGACCGCCGTCGCCTGGTGCTGCCGTGCAGCTACTTCGTCGAGCGCCCGATCCAGAACTGGACGCGCTACTCGGCCGACATCGTCGGTACCGTGATGCTGCACGTCGACTACACCACCTCGGTCGAGGAGGTCCGGGCCGAGTTCGAGCGGGTGCTGGCGGCGTCCAAGCTCTGGAACGGGCAGACGGCCGTGCTGCAGGTGGTCGACACCACCGAGCGGACCATGGTGCTGCGGGCCCTGGTGAGCGCCGACAGCGCTCCCAGCGTCTGGGACCTGCGCTGTGAGGTCCGCGAGCGGCTGCTGTCGTGGCTGCAGGCCGATCACCCACAGGCTCTGCCGCGGGTCCGCGCCGAGCTGGAGGCTGGAGTTGCCGCGGTCCGGCGGACAGATCAGGGCTGAGCCGGTCGGCGGTGGCGCGGCCGGTGTCCTCGCGGACGGCTACGGGCAGTGTGCACGGCGCCCAGGTACCACATCGTGCGCCAGGTCTACGCCAGACAGGTCAGATCGTGAGCCGATCCAAACCTTGCCATTGAATCTCCAGCTTGCTCTCGAGGATGGTGCGCGGCCGGTGCCGGGCTTACGCCTCCCCTATTGGGGTAGCCAAGGCACCACAGGCTTCCTGAGGAGGCGGGTATGACCGCCAGCGAGACTGGACAGGTCACCGGCACCAAGGACAAGGACTACAACATCATCTGGTTCACCGAGGTCCGCCTCAGCAACGCCCTGCGGCTGGAGACCTACATCCAGGACGCCCAACGCGAGGGCGACAACGAGCTCGCCACGTTCTTCCGCAGGCGCAGGCCGAGAGCCGCAGGGGCGCCGAGCAGGGCAAGCAGCTGCTGCGCAAGCGGCTGGGCAGCTGACCGGACATCTGCCTGGTGAGCAGCACGGCGAGCCAACCTGGACCAGGCGTGGCGACAAGGCGCTGGGGCGATGGCCGAGGGTAGGACCAGCGATGCGAAGCGGCCAGAGGGTGGCCGCCCGCCCGAGCGGCCGGCCCAGCTGCCCGGCGGCTCCTGGTGGGCGGCGGTCAAACGAACCGTCCGGGAGTTTCAGGTCGACAACCTGAGCGACTGGGCGGCGGCGCTCACCTACTACAGCGTGCTGTCGATCTTCCCCGCCCTGCTGGTGTTGATCTCCCTGATCGACCTGGCCGGCCCAGGGACCACCCAGAGGCTGTTGGACAACCTCGGCCAGGTCGCCCCCGGCTCGGTCAACCAGATCCTGCACGACGCCATCACGAACCTGCGGCAGACCCGCGGCTCGGCTGGGGTGCTGGCCCTGGTCAGCCTGGCCACGGCGTTGTGGCTGGCGTCACGCTACATCGCCGCGTTCATGCGGGCCTCCAACGCCATCTACGACGTGCCCGAAGGCCGGCCCGTCTGGAAGACCCTGCCGATCCGCATCGGGGTCACCGTAGTCGTCATGGTCCTGCTGGCGGTGTCCGCGGTCGCGGTCGTGGCCACCGGCGGCCTGGCCGGTCGCCTGGGTCGACTGCTGGGCCTGGGCAGCAGGGTGGTCACCGTCTGGGATATCGCCAAGTGGCCGGTGCTGCTGCTGATCGTGGGCTTTCTGTTCGCCTTGCTGTACTGGGCGTCCCCTAATGCCAGGCAGCCGTTTCGCTGGATCACCCCCGGGGGGATCCTCGCCGTGGTGGTCTGGGTGGTCGCCTCGGTGGCCTTCGCGCTGTATGTGGCCAACTTCGGCTCCTACAACAAGACCTACGTCAGCCTGGCCGGCGTGATCATCTTCCTGGTGTGGCTGTGGCTGTCCAACATCGCGATCCTGCTCGGCGCGGAGCTGAATGCCGAGCTGGAACGCAGCCGGGCCATCGCTGCCGGCCACCCGGCCGAGGAGGAACCCTACATGGAGCTGCGCGACACCCGAAAGATCCGGGAACGCGACAACCTGTAGCCCGCAGCCACACCCCTGGCTCCACGAACTCCATAAGCACCAGATCCGTAGCCCAGTGCTCTGTGTCGATCTGGTCGGCTCCAGACGGATCTGGCCTGCTCAGGTTGGCCGCCCCGTCGGTCTAGATGGCTCCAGAAGGATCCAGACGGATCGTCTGGATGATCAACAGGACGATCAAGCAGATCAGGCGACCCGGCAGTCGGTCGGTTCCTGCGGGCCTACACCGGTCCCTCCAGACTACTGGGGACCGGTCGGGTGCCGTCTTCTCGCTTTGCTCCCGATTGGTCCATCATGTCCAGGGTCACAAGGACAGACCGAGGCAACGGTCGGAACCAGGAGAAGAAGGAGCACCTGCATGGCCGAGACCGCCGTCCAACTCCCCGGCTACATCCCCGGCACCTACAAGCTCGACCCCGGCCACTCCGACGTCGCCTTCACCGTCCGCCACATGATGGTCAGCAAGGTCCGCGGCCACTTCACCAAGGTCGAGGGCGACATCGTGCTCGCCCCCAACCCGCTG
>Ga0081539_10002557_pt1 | contig 25249 bp, 15 predicted proteins | sample TabmetS4T2R2_FD_71023 | JGI IMG/M metagenome (GOLD analysis project Ga0081539, IMG submission 71023) | Tabebuia heterophylla rhizosphere microbial communities from the University of Puerto Rico - S4T2R2 | ecosystem: Host-associated > Plants > Roots > Rhizosphere ...
CCATCCGCTCCGGCGTGATGCCGCCGGTCATCGTCGTCATCCCGCAGGGCTTGAATCAGAACCTGTGGATGGATTCGCGTGACGGCACCCGGCCGATGGAGTCGGTGGTCATCAAGAACCTCATCCCGCACATCGACGCGACGTACCGCACCATCGCCACCCGGGAGGGGCGGGCCATCGAGGGTCATTCGATGGGTGGCTTCGGCGCGTTGCACACCGGATTCAATCATCCCGAGGTGTTCACGGCGGTCACCGGCAATTCCCCGTGCTGCACGAACGCGGACTTCGCCGCGCAGCCGGCCGGCGGACGGAACGGCGGCATCTCGAGCGTGTACAACGGCGATCGCGAGTACGGCGTCGCCATGGCCCCGATCACGCTGGCGACCAGGAACAGGGCGCGCGTGTCGGAGCAGATGATTCGGATCATCTGCGGGACCGAGGACAACCTGTTCGCCGGCGCGAAGACGCTCCACGAGCAGCTGACGACGCTCGGGGTCGCGCACGAGTGGCTGCCGGTTCCCGGGTCGCCGCACAACCACGATCAGCTGCTGCAGTACGAGACGTTCGACACGATGGCGTTCTACGGCAAGGTGTTCGGGAAGAAGAGCAAGTAGTTCGATTCGGAGGCGTCATCGGTCTCGGTCTTGGAGAAAGAACAAAGCACGGAGACACGGAGGGCCACGGAGACGCACGGCCTGATCGCTCGCGTTGCTGCTTCGGACGCACCACCGGAGACCGCGCGTTCGCGCCGGCGATAGGCCGGCGTCACCGGTGTGCCCTCCGCGCGTCTTTGTGGCCCTCCGTGTCTCCGTGTTGAATCCGTGTCCTCCCCGCCTCCGAAAGCAGCAAGGCCTCCGCTCATTAGCTTGTATTGACATTAATACGACTAGACCTTAGAGTACCCACCCGCTCGACAACACGTCCGTCGACCCGCCGTGCTGGTCGGGTTTGTGGGAGGGGCAAGGATGTTTCGACGAAGTCTCGCGTGGGTGGCGACAGCGCTGCTGCTGTCGTCCGGTCTCAGTGCAGCGCAAACCGTGACGGTGGCGCAGCTCTCCGGTACCGTCGTCGACGAATCGGGCGGAGCGCTCCCGGGTGTCGAGGTGACCGTCACCCAGACAGGAACCGGTCAGACGCGGTTCGTCATTACCGGGGAGCGCGGTGAGTACGTGTTCACCAATCTTCCCGTCGGCCCCTACACGCTCACGGCGAAGCTGAGTGGCTTCCGCACGTTCGAGCAGACGGGAATCGTCCTCGCCGTCGGCGACACGCGCACCGTGAACATCTCCATGAAGCTCGGCGAGCTCACCGAAACGCTCGTCGTCGAAGCCAACGTCAGTCAGGTCGAGACGCGCAGCACCGGGGTGGGACAGCTGGTCAGCGAGGAGCAGATCGTCGGCTTACCGTTGAATGGCCGCCAGGCGACACAACTCGTGCTGCTGTCCGGCGCGGCGGTCGAAGTCGGGGGAGGGCTGACGAGCAATCGTCAGTACCCGAACGCCGTGGCCATCTCGGTGGCGGGTGGGTCGGGCAACAGCACGCTGTATCTCGTCGATGGCGGCTACAACAACGACTCGGGCAATAACACGGGCAACGCGATGCCGTTTCCCGACGCCCTGCAGGAGTTCCGCACCGAGACCGGTGTGCGTCCGGCTCGCTACGGGATGTACACCGGCGCCACGGTGAACGCGGTCACGCGCTCGGGCACGAATCAGCTCCATGGAACGCTGTTCGAGTTCGCACGGCATCACTCCTTCAATGCGATCCCGTATTTCAATCAGCGGGAGCACGGGGGACTGGGCGGCGACGACGGCTTGAAGCGACACCAGGCGGGCGGGACCGTTGGCGGCGCCGTCGTGAAGGACCAGCTGTTCTTCTTCGGCGGCCTCCAGTTCACGGATCAGAAGATCACGCCGACGACGACGAACCAGATCGTGCCGACGCGGGAAGTGCTGCAAGGGGACTTCACGCGCGTGATGTCCGCGGCGTGCCGCGGCGGCACCGCGCGAACGCTCGGCGCCCCATTCGTCAACAACCGCATCGATCCCGCGCTCTACAGCCCGTGGGCGTTGAACCTCTTGAAGTACATCCCCGTGGCCGATCCGGCGTACGACCCTGACGGGTGCGGCCGCTACCCGCTGGCGATTCCCAACAACAGCGTCGAGCGTCAGGTGATCGCGCGCGGTGACTATCAGATCACGAAGAACGGGCGCGTGTTCAGCCGCTACTTCTATACGAACTACGACCACAAGCCCGGCTTCGATATCGAGACGAACCCGAACCTGCTGTGGGCGACCGGCAACGGTCTCGGCATTCACAGCTGGATGCATACGTTTGCCGGCGGGTACGACCACGTGATCACGTCGAACCTGTTGAGCGCCACGCGCGTGTCGTATGCGGATACGACGGCGCTCCGACTGCAAGGCAAGGGCGTTCCGACGTACACGACGCTCGGTGTGAACACGTATCAGTACACCAAGAGCGACGGTCAGAACTTCTTCAACGGCGGCAATGGAGGGTGGAGCGGGCCCGCCTTCCCGGGGACGTTCTACACGACGACGCCGTCGATTTCCGAGGACGTCGACTGGGTGAAAGGCGCGCACACGCTGTCGTTCGGGGGTGTGTGGACCCGTCCGTTCTTCGATGGTGACGGCCCGTTCCAGGCGAACGGCCTCATGACGTTCAGCGGCCTCATCACGCGTGGCGCCAACGCACAGAGTCAGGTGCCGATGGCCGACTTCCTGCTCGGCCTGCCGGCCGTCTTCAGCCAGGGCGGCAGTCAAATCGTCGCCGAGAAGCAGCACTACGTCGGCGTCTACGCGCAGGACGTGTGGCGTATGGGCTCGCGCGTGACGGTGAACTACGGGTTGCGATGGGAGCCGTTCTTCGCCGCCAAGGATCAGAACGGCTTCAACATGGCGTTCGTCCGCGAGCGCTTCGATCAGGGAGTCAAGAGCGTCGTCTATCCGAACGCGCCGGCCGGTCTGGTCTTCCCCGGCGATCCGGGATTTCCGACCAATGGCGCGAATACGACCGATCACCTCAAGTACTTCGCGCCGCGAGCGGGGATCATCTGGGATCCCAACGGCGACAACGTGCAGACGATCCGCGCGGCCGTCGGCCACTTCTACGACTCGCCGAAGCTGTGGCAGTACGGCCATCACATGCTGAACGCGCCGTACGGGAACACCGTCACCGCGCTGCCGCCGACGTCGTGCCCGCCGCCGAACGCGAACGGCTGCCCGATCAACCTGCTCAACCCATGGGCGAATACGCCGGGCGGCGACCCGCTCGTGGCGATCAACTACCCGCGACAGTTCGAAGACGTACAGCTGCCGCCGAAGACTGTGAGCTTCCCGCTGAACGGCGAATACGTCAGCATGCCGATCGACCAGGACGTCATGCAGGTCACGCAGTGGAACGTCTCCTATCAGCGGCAGTTCTGGGGACGGATGCTGTTCGACGTGAGCTACCTCGGAAATCGGACGAGCGGCATCTGGCTCGGTTACGAAGAGAACCCTGCCGTGTACATTCCCGGAACCTGCGTGGCCGGCCAGTACGGACTCACGGCCCCCGGTCCGTGCTCGAACAACTCCGCGGTGAATACGCGCGCGCGCCGGCTGCTGACGCTGCAGAATTCCACGCAGGGCCCGTACTACGGTTCGGTGGCGCAGACGTTCGGTGGCACCGGGCACTACAACGGCGTCAAGTTCACCGTCGAAAAGCGGTTGAGCGACGGGTGGAGCCTGAGCACGAACTACACGCGCAGCAAATGCATCAACCAGGGCGAGCCGGGCACCGACATCGTCAACTCCTTCCCGGACCCGAAGAACCCTGAGACCAACGAAGGGCCGTGCGCCGCGGATCGCCCACATCTGTTCAATCTGTCGAACGTCATCATGAGCCGCGGGATCGGCAACGGTTTCGTCGGCGTCCTCACGCGTGACTGGCAGCTCGGCACGGTGTTCCAGGCGCGCAGCGGCGCGCCCCTGACGCCGGCGACGACCGGCGATTCAGCGCTGACCGGCCTCAACAACCAGCGGCCGCTGATTGTCCAGGGCGTGGATCCGAATCTGTCCAGCTCCGACCGTGTGCTGGTGAACGGCGGCACGGCCGTGCGGTGGTTCAACATGGCCGCGTTCGCGCAGAACACGCCAGGTGTGTGGGGGGAAGTCCCGAAGGGGTATCTCCGCGGACCGGCCTTCTGGAACGTGGACATGGCGTTGTCGCGAAACATCAGGATGGGTGAACGTGCCGTTGAATTGCGCGTCGAGGCATTCAACGTGTTCAACCACGTCAACTGGGGCGCCCCGAACGTCACGCTCGGTGCGAACAATTCCGGCAACATCACGACGACGGCCAACGATCAACGCATCATGCAGTTCGCCGTCAAATACAACTTCTAGACGTACCTGAAGGCGGACCTGAAGGTCCGCCTCTACGGCGTCAAACATTGTCGGGGCTACTTTTGCGTGGCCGGGACGCGCGGAGGGACGTCATGTGGCGAGCCGGATGTGCGGTGGTGCTGGCGATGGTCGTCGGGCGTGGCGTGTTGGCGCAAGATGCCGCGGCGCCGCCTCCCGATGTTCCGATCCTCGGCATCGCCGGCATCACGTTTCGGGTGAGCGATCTCGATGCGGCGCGCCGCTATTACCAGGGCGTGCTCGGATTTCCGGAGGCGTTCACGCTGAAGGATCCGGCTGGTCGCGTCGCGTCGGTGTTCTTCAAGGTGAACGACGACCAGTTCGTCGAGATCGTGCCCGGGCTCGCGGCGGGCGACATCAAGCGCCAGGTCCGAGTGATGTTTCAAAGCTCGGATCTGAACCGCCTGCACGCGATCTACACCGCGCGAGGCCTCAGCCCGACGGCGATCAGCAGGGGGCCGGACGGCAGCCCGGTGTTCCGGGTGACTGGTCCCGACGCCGCGACGCTCGACTTCATCCAGTACACCGCTGGTTCGCAGCAGACTGCGACCCGCGGCAGGTTGCTCGACGCGCGACGTCTCTCGTCGCATCTGCAGCACGTCGGCATCTACACCAGCGACCGCCGCTCCGTCGCGTCGTTCTACCAGGACAAACTGGGTTTCGCACGTGGCCGGGACATACCTGGAGGACGCGGCGAATACATCGAGACCCCGAGCTCCGATCGAAACCTCGAGACGAAATTCCCGCCGCTCGATCCGAACACCCCGGCGACCCGCGCGCAATACGACCGCGAAGTGATGGGGGCGGTGCAGCACATGGGCATCGAGGTCACCGACATGCGCGCGGCGCGGGATCTGGCGCAGGAGCGCGGCCGCTTCAGTGACCTGCAGGTACGCGTGCATGTCGGCAACAACCGTCATTGGCTCATGCACCTGTTCGACCCGGACGGATCGCGCACGGAAGTCGTCGAGACAGCGTTGCAAGAGACGTTGCCGCCGATGACGGTCATGGCTCCCGGCCGTACCGTCGCGCCGCCGATCGTGCCGACAACGCCAGGGGAAATACCTTGGCCGTCTGGCGCGCCGATCTCACCGGGTGTCGGCGCGGCATCGGTCAATCAGCAGGGTGCGCGCGGGCAGGGACAAGGCCGCTACGCCGATCCGAACCCAATCGATTTCGACGATCACGCCGGATGGCAGCGGATCTTCGACGGCGTGTCACTGGCAGGCTGGGACGGGCCGGCAGATCTGTGGCATGTCGAAAGCGGCGCCATCGTCGTGCGCGCGAAGGCCGACCCGCCGACCGGGCCGACGTACTTGATATGGCAAGCCGGCCAGCCGAAGGACTTCGAGCTGAAGTTCGAGTTGAAGCTCGAAGGCGCCGGTGCCAACAGTGGCGTCCAGTTTCGTGCTGTGCGGCTTGGCGAGGTCGCAGGCAATCCCCGTTCGAAATGGGAAACGCGCGGCTACCAGGCGGATGTCGACAACGCGAATACCAACACCGGCGCGCTGATCGAGTGCTGCGCCGGACCCCGGCGCGGCGTTCCGCCGCGACCCGATCGCGCGTTCCGTGGTCAGGTCGTGCGCACGGCGACGGCGGACGCGCAGAAGCCGTCGCTGCTCGCCACGTTCGGCGATCCCGAGGCGCTCAAGAACGACTGGAAGATCGGTGAATGGAACCAGCTCCACGTCATCGCGCGTGGCCGCACCATGCTCTATTTCATCAACGGCCGTTTGATGTCGGTGCTCATCGACGATCATCCGACGATGTTCGTCGACCATGGCGTGATCGCGATTCAGCTCGAGGGCCGCGGCGACAACGTCGCATCGTTCAGGAACATCTGGCTCAAGAATCTGCCGTAGACAATCGAGGTCGAGAGATTCATGAAGTCGTCAGCAATCACCGTCGCCACGCTCCTCGTCCTCGCGCTGCAGGGCACGCCCTTCGGCGAGGAGCGCGACCAGTGGCCCAATTACCAGCACAACTCGAATTTCTCGCCGCTGACCGCTATCACGCCGGCGAACGTGAAGAACCTGGCGCCGGCATGGACGTTCAATTACGGCGCCGGAGCGACGTCAGGCGGTCTGTTCGTGGGACTCGATTACCGCTTCGAGGTCCAGCCGCTGATCATCGGCGGCGTCATGTACATCTCGACCCCGGCATCGCAGACGAATCCGAGTCTCCAGTCGACCGTCTCGGCACTCGAACCAGAAACGGGAAAGGTGATCTGGCAATACAAGTCGCCACGGCGCATTCACGGGCGCGGCCTGACGTACTGGCCTGGCAATGGCGGTGTCGGCCCACGTCTGTACGCGGCCACCGATCAGGGCTACCTGATCGCCGTCGACATGAAGACGGGCACGCTCGCCGAGGGGTTTGGCGACAAGGGACAAGTGGACGTCTACGTCGGCGTCGTCTCGCCTGAAGTGGGCGAAAGACGCCGCGATACGTACACCGTTCCGAATCCGATTGCCATCTACAGGAACGTGCTCATCACCGGCGGACGTCCGGGCGAGAACGGACCGCCACAGCCGCGCGGTGACATTCGCGGGTGGGATGCGATTACCGGAAAGCTGCTGTGGACCTTTCACGTGATCCCGCAACCGGGCGAGCCGAATTACGGCACGTGGCCTGACGCTGCCATCAAGGACCGCAGCGGTGCCAACTCCTGGTCCACGATGACGGTTGACCAGGAGCGAGGCATCGTGTTCGCCGGCCTCGCCGACGCGAATCGCCCGGTTCCCGGCGAGAACCTGTATACGGGTTCGATCGTTGCGCTCGACGCGACCACCGGCAAGCTGAAGTGGTTCCATCAGCTGATTCATCACGACATCTGGGATTTCGATCTGCCGACGCCGCCGCTGCTGGTGAACGTGCGCCGTAATGGGCGCGTGATCCCGGCCGTCCTGCAAACAGGAAAGATGAATCTCGTGTTCATCTTCAATCGCGAGACCGGCGAGGCCCTGTACGGCTTGGAAGAGCGACCGGTCCCACAGAGCGACGATCCGGCCACCTACACGTCCAAGACCCAGCCGTTTCCGCTCAAGCCGGGGCCGATCGGGCGCGTCGGCATGACGCGAGACGACATCAACAGGATCACTCCGGAAGTCGAGAAGTACTGCACCGAGTTCTGGGACGCCAACACGATCCAGTCCTCCCAGCTGTACTCCGTGCCGCGCCGCGACGCCGCGATGGTGACATTCCCATCGTCGGTCGGCGGACCGAATTGGGGTCCGCTGTCGTACAACCCGCAACTGGGTTACGTCTTCATCAGCCTGCACAACACCGGCACGTATCGCCCGGCGCGAGGCTCGACACGTGTCGACCCCGCCGCGGACGAGGGCGCGGGTGGGCCACCGGGCCCCTCTCCACGAGGCAACAACCAGCAGGGAGCGACGCCGGCGGCGCCGCGTGCGGTCCCGCGTATCGGTGGTCAGTTCTCGTATCTGCTGCCGAGTGGCGCCAGCATTCCGTGCTGGGCACCACCGTACGGTGAGCTCGTCGCAGTGAATGTGAATACCGGCGAAGTCGCGTGGCATTCGACGCTTGGCACCCAGGAATCGCTGGCCGAGCTCGGCGACGCCGCGGTGAAGTCAGGCACACGAAATCTCGGCGGCAGCATCGCGACCGCGAGCGGGCTCGTGTTCATCGGCGCCACCAACGATCGGCGCTTCCGCGCGTTCGACGCCAAGACGGGTGCCGAGCTGTGGTCGGCCACCTTGCCGGCCAGCGCACACTCGACGCCGGTCACGTATATGGGCCGAGACGGCGCTCAATATGTCGTCGTTGCGGCGGCCGGTGGCACGAACGTCGGCTCCGGTCTGCCGACCTCCGACGCCCTTGTCGCGTTCAAGCTGGCGTCGCGCGGCCGATGACGCTTGCGCGATTGTCGATCGCGCTCGTCGGGTTGGCTGTGACATGTGCGGCGGTCGTCACCCGAGCCGGGGCACAGTCACCCGATGCCGCGCGCGTCCTGCACGTCACCAGCGCTGCCGACGATGGCGGCGCGGGCACGTTGAGGTGGGCGATCGAAGCCAGTAATGCCACGCGCGATCGCGAACGGATCGAGATCGAGCTGAACGATCGCGGTCCGGCCGTCATCATGTTGACGAGCGCCCTGCCGCCAATCAAAGGGCCGGTGCACATCGAAGGGTCCGCGTGGAGGCGCACGGGCGAGTACGTCGCCATCGATGGGTCCGGCTACATCCCGCGGGGAGGGCCGGAGAGCTGTCCGGGCGCAACCGCCGGTCAGTACGGCGCGAATGTCCGAACGATGACATTGCCGGGATTGCAGGTGATCGACACCGACGATGTGGAAATCGCCGGCGTCGAGATTCGGCGCTTCTGCATCGGCGTTCTCGTCAATCGATCCACACGCGTGGTGATCCGCGACAGCCGCATCGTCGAGAACCGGGGCGGGGCCGGTGTCATGTTGACGGGTGACGACGGTCAGGGGAACGCGACCAGCACGACAACGGTTCACAACAAGGTGTTGCGCAGCGAATTCGTCGACAACGGTGACGGCCTCGAGCTCACGCGCGGTGCCGCATTCAACCTGGTTGCCGACAACGTCTTCCGATCCACCGCCGCCAATCCGGAGCCCGCCCAGGGGATAGAGATCCTGCGCGGCAATGACAACGTGGTTTCGGGAAACCGTTTCGAGAGCTATTCCGATGGCCTGCAGATCAATTGGGGCGATCGGAACTACATCGCCGCGAACACCTTCGCCAACAACACGTTTGGCTTGAGCCTCACCGGCATCGCGAATGTCGTCGACAGCAACGTGATCACGGGAAATCGCGTTGGCATCGCTGTTCGTCCCGCGGACCCGTCGCCCGTCGTGCGACTGACGCGAAACAGGATCAGCGGTAACGGCCTCGACATCATGCGCTGCGAGGCTGGAGGCAGTTGCGATCCGGCGTCGCCGAAAGGACCGACCGCATTCGGCGTCCCCGGGCTCGAACACGCACGCTTCGTTGGATCGCGAGGCAGAGGGGTGACCGCGACCACGGCGACGCTTCAGCACATCTGTCCGGACAATGCGCCGAAGTGCCAGCCGGCGCCCAACGACGGGTTGCGCGCTCCGCTGTTGACGAGCGCACGTGCCGATGCGGTGGAGATGATCGTCAACGGAACGATGAGCGGTGTTCCAGCGGGCCGCTATCTCGTCGAACTGTTCGGCAACATGGACAGGGACAGCGGCGAGGCCGAAGTCTTTCTCGATGAAGCACCCGTCTACACCGATCGGAATGGCAACGCGGAATTCACACTTCATGTCGGACGGTCGCGCACCGATCGAATGCCGCAATCGGTCACCGCCACCATCACATCAGCCGACGGTGCGACCTCGCCGCTGAGCCGCGCGCACATTGTCGAATCCTTACCAGGCACACGCGGCTCTGACGGGCGCTGAGCACAGCAGGAGGCCATCACGTATGCATCGAAGTCTTTCGGTCCTTTCGCTGGTTGCGGCCGGTGCGCTTCTGTCCGTGTCCGCACATCCGATGCTCGCTCAGGGACGCGGCGGCGGCGGACAACCGGATTCGTGGCCCGGCAAGAAGCACCTGCTGGCCGTCGCCGATGTGCAGTCTGGCTTTCATCACGATTCGATCTCGCACGCGCTGGCCACGGTGGAGCAAATCGGGCGACAGTCCGGCGCGTTCATGACGATGATCCGCACCGACTCGCAGTTGATCACGAAAGGACAGATCGTCGGGCGCGATCGCTACGAGGGCCGTGGCGTGAATGCGCGAACGCTGGACTACTACGACGCGATGTTCATGCTGCCGAGCGGCTTCGGGACGCTGAGCGACAAGCAGAAAGCGGACCTGCTGGCATTCGTCCACGACGAGGGCAAAGGGCTCATCGTCGGTCACGCCACCGGCGTGGCGTTCACGAACTGGCCTGAGTTCGGTGAGATGGTCGGTGGATACATGGACAGCGAGTTCACTGCGAATGCCAGGGTGATCGTCGAGGACCCGGCGTTCCCGGGCGCGATGGCCTTTGGCCGTACCACATTCATGTTCAACGAGCAGCATCCGGTCCTCAAGGCGCCGTATTCACGCGAGAAGGTCCACGTGATCATGCGCCTCGATCCGGCGTCGCTCGACGAGATGAACCGCGCACGGCGTCCGGACGGCGATTTCCCCCAGGTCTGGGCCGTGCAGTACGGCAAGGGTCGCGTGTTGAACGTCGGGTGGGGTCATCCGGAAACGACGTGGGACGACCCGCGATTTCAGAACATGGTGCTCGAAGGCATCAAGTGGGCGATGGGGGTGACGAAGGCCGACGTCACGCCGAAGCCGTTTCCCGGCGGCTCGAAGTAGAGGATTTCGATGCAGCAGCAATCACGCCGAGACGTCCTGAAGACATTGGGCGCGGCACCGATCGCGGCTTCAATCGCCACGATCGCGTCGGCGCAATCGGCCGGGCGAGCGGCACCGATTGCGGCGCCGGCGCGAACCCGCTTGTGCCTCGTGTCGCGTCACCTGCAATGGACCAGCGTCGAGGAGGGGGCCGCCGCCGCCGCGGAGGGCGGGTGCAAGGCCGTGGCGTGGACGGTCCGTGGAGGTGCGCACATCCTGCCGCAGAACGTCGAGCGCGATCTGCCCCGTGCCGTCGATGCGGCGCGGAAGGCGGGCCTGGAAGCACCCATGGTCATCACCGCGGTCGTCGACGCGACATCGGAACGCGTCGAAGCGATCCTCGACACGATGCGCGGACTCGGCATCAGTCACTACCGCGCGGCGCCGTTCCGCTATGACTACAACTCAGACCTCGCCGCGCAGCTCGAGGCGCTGAAGCCGCGGATTGCGGGCCTCGCGAAGTTGAACGAGAAGTACGGCACGACCGCCATGTATCACACCCACTCCGCATCGGGGAACATTGGCGGTGGGGTGTGGGATCTGTGGATGGTCCTGAAGGATTTCGACCCACAGTTCGTCGGGCTGAATTACGACCTGGGTCACGCCACCATCCGCGGCGGTACGGGCTGGGTGGAAACCAGTCACATCGCTCACCGTCACGTGCGCGGGTTGTCGGTCAAAGATTTCCGCTGGGTGAAGGGCCAGGCCGGCGGCCGGCGTTTCGGCGGCGAGTGGTCGGCGCAGATGGTTCCTCCGGGTGAAGGCATGGTCGACTTCACCGGCATGCTCGCGTATTTCAAGTCGGCCGGCTTCGCCGGTCCGGTGGAGTTGTACCAGGAGTACAGCGTCCAGGTTGCCGCCCGGGCAGAGCCGGTGAACATGCTCGGCACCGATTACGGCAGATGGGAGCTGGAAATGCCAAAGGCGGAGTGGGTGTCGCTGTTGAAGCGCGACGTGAACTTCTACACGACGGCACTGCGGGAAGCGGGATTGATTGAGTGAGGCGCGAGTGCGTACTTGTATTGACTTCAATACAAGTGGACATTAAAGTATCGCAGGTGGTGATGCGCTACGCCGAGGTTTCGACCTGCGTGCGCCACGTCCACTTGCCCTTGCGTTTCACGCGCACCAGGTTGACCGAGTAGTGGTACTTGTCCGCCCGGTAGTAGGTCTCGACCAGCTCGAACGGCCGCTTCCCGGTGGTGAACATGACGCGCTTCATGTGCATCACGGGATAGAGCAGCGGGATGGCGAGCTTGCGCGCGACCTCCTGGTCGGCGGGTGCGGCTTCGACGATTTCGTGAGCGCCCACGATCGGGATCTTCAGGTCCTGCTGCAGGATGCGCAGCAGCGGCGTCGAGTAGAGCTCCTTGGTCGGCACGCGGCGGCCGATCTCGGCCGGCAGGTAATTGATCGTGAATGAAAACGGCTCCTCCTCGATCAGACGAAGACGCCGGATGCGGACGACCTCGGCGCCGTCGGACAGGTGCAACAGCTCCAGCAGCTCGGGATGGGCGGGGACGGTGGCGACGTCGACGTCGGCGATCGTGAGCTTGCGGACGCGCTCCTGCAGTTCGTCGAGGAAACCGGCGTACTTCACCGGAGCGATGACGCGGGGCGGGTTGGCGTTGACGAACGTGCCCTTGCCCTGGATTTTGACGAGCATGTCGTCGCGTACCAGCTCGCGCAGCGCCTCGCGCAAGGTGACGCGGCTGACGTTGAGCTCGCGGCACAACTCGTTCTCCGACGGAATCTGTGACCCCGGCGCGTACTCGCCCCTGGCGATACGGTGACGAATCAGATGCTGGATCTGCTGGTAGAGCGGGACGCCGAAGTCGCGGGTGAGGCGCGATGGCTCGGTTTCAGACGGCGAGGGAGGCACCCTAGGCCACCAATCCTGTCGGACGTTGTTCTCTCATCGGGAGCCGGTGCCGCAGGATACCATCGGACCCGGGGAGGAACCGAGCGTTGAAACCGTCGAAACCACTCGAAGGCGTGCGGGTGCTCGACCTGTCGCGGATGATCGCCGGCGGCGTGGCCGGCATGCTGCTCGCCGACTTCGGCGCCGACGTGGTCAAGGTCGAACAACCGGGCAGCGGTGACCCGCTTCGCCAATGGACCACGGACGGTCAGCCGTTCTGGTGGAAGGTCTACGGTCGCAACAAACGTTACATCACGTTGAATCTGAAGTCGGCCGATGGTGTGGCGCTCTTCCGCCAGCTGCTGCCGAAGTTCGATGTGGTCATGGAATCGTTCGTCCCTGGAACGCTCGAGCGTCTCGGGCTCGGATGGGACGTGCTGCAGGCGTGGCATCCGAAGCTGATTCTCGTGCGCATCTCCGGGTGGGGGCAGACCGGTCCGGCGTCGCGCCGGCCAGGCTTCGGCACCCTCGTCGAGGCCGCCAGTGGCTTCGCGGCGATGAACGGCGAGCCCGACGGTGCACCGATCGTTCCCAGCTTTCCGCTGGCGGACATGTCGTGCGCGCTGTATGCGACCAACGCGATGATGTTCGCGCTCTACAACCGTGACGCGCGCGGCGGCGGCGGCCAGGTGATCGACGTCGCGCTGTTCGAGTCGCTGTTCTCGCTGCTCGGTCCGCAGGCGGCCGAATATGCGGCCACTGGACGTCTGCGTGAGCGGACCGGCAGCCGGTCGAAGAACTCGGGACCGCGCGGCTGCTATCCAACCCGCGACGGCCGCTGGATTGCCGTCAGTGGCTCGACGCCGAAGATGGCGGAACGGTTTCTCGTGAGCTACGGCCTGGGTCACCTGCTGGAGGATCCGCGGTTTTCGACCAACGAGGCGCGGGTCCAGCACGCGGAAGAACTCGATCACGCGATCAGTGGCGCCATCGCCGCACGGACGGTCGACGAGAACATGCGGATCATCGACGCGAACGACCTGACCGCCGTGCCCGTGCAGACCGTTGCCGACATCGAGCGCGATCCGCATTGGCAGGCGCGGCGATTGCTCCTGGATGTGCCGAACGGAACGTCCCGCGTCCGCATGCACACGGTCATTCCGCAGATGTCGGCGACGCCAGGTGAGATTCGCTGGGCCGGAGGCGCGCTCGGCGAGCACAACCGCAGCATCTATCACGAAGAGCTCGGCCTCAGCGGCGACGAGATGCAACGCCTCAAGGACGCGGGAGCGATCTGACATGGGGAGCGATCAGAGGCCGGACGCCTGGCGCACGGGGATCACCACCTACGACGACACGCACATCTGGATTCACGGCTACGACGTGACCGAGATGATGAAGGAAGCCACCTTCTCGGCCGTCGTCTTCTTGCTGCACAAGGGACGGCTGCCGAACGAGGGCGAGCGCCGGTTGATTGACGCCATCCTCATCGCGTGTGCGGATCACGGTCCGGGATCGCCGTCGGCGGCGGCGGCGCGGACGGTGGCGACCGGCAACAGGCGCGCGCCGGAGGCCGCGGTCGCTGCGGGGATTCTCGCGATTGGCGACGCCCACGGCGGCGCCGGTCTCGCCTGCCTCGAGATGATCGGCGACGCGCTCGCGCGCATCGAGCGCGAAGGCGTGTCGGTTGCCGATGCCGCGCGATTGACCGTGGAAGATGCCCGCCGTTCCGGCCGGCGCCTTCCGGGCCTCGGTCATCGAACCCACAGTACCGATCCGCGCACGCAGGTCGTATTCGGGATCGCGAGGCAGTACGGCCTCGCGGGCACCGGCGTGCAGTTCATGATCGAGCTCGAACGCGCGGTCGCGGCCGCGATCAAGCCGCTGCCGATCAACGTCGACGGCGCGATTGCCGCCGTACTGCACGACCTCGGGTTCCCGGCGGCACTCGGCAAGTTGTTCTTCATCATCGGGCGTGTGGCCGGGTTGAGCGCGCAGGTGACCGAGGAGTACACACGCGAGCGGCCGATGCGCGTCAAGGTGCCCTTCACCTACGACGGCCCGCCGCCGCGGCCGCTGCCAGGGTCGGCAGGCCGGAACGCGTCAGGTCCGGAGGTGGGCCGGACCTTGTCAGGTCCGGCAAAACACGTCAAAGAAGAGGCGTGAACCATGCAGCCGACACGGTTTCGCGGCCCGTGGATCATCGCCGCCTGCTTCGTCACGTTCGGCATCGCGAGCGGGTTTCCGTACTACAACATCGCGTTCTTCTTCGACTACTTCCGCAACGATCACGGCTGGTCCCAGCAGTTGATCACGCTCGGCGCTCCCATCGCCGTGCTTCTGACCTTGTGGGCAGGCCCCGTCATCGTTCCCCGCTGGAGCCCGCGCTGGCTGATCGTGATCGGCACCGGGCTCACGTTCGCGGCATTCCAGTGGTTCGGACGCATGGGTGGCTCGCGCGTCGAGTACTTCGCCGCCTGGTGCGTGTGGATGCTCGGCTACTTCCTGTCCGGGCCGATCGCGCACCAGATCATCATCTCGAACTGGTACGACCGGCGGCGTGGGCAGGCGATGGGCATCGCGTATGTCGGCGGCGCATTGCTCGGCGCCATGGGCAACAAGCTCAATCCGTGGCTCGTGACCTTCATGCCGTACACCGAGGCGCTGCAGGTCTCGAGCTTCGTCATGCTGCTCGCGTGGCCATTCGCCATCTTCATCCTGCGCGATCATCCACGCGACGTCGGCCAGACCGTCGACGGCGTCCCCGCGTCGGGCCTCGCCGGCGATGACGCGCCTCCGCTGCCGTATCACACGCTGGTGCGTGCGCCATCGTTCTGGTTGCTGCTCGTCGGCAGCACCGCATCGATTGGCTCGATCGCGACGGTGAACTTCCTGATGAAGTTCGTCTTCGAAGAGCAAGGCTTCACCGACCAGCAGCTGCGCAATCAGATCTGGAGCACCGCCTCCTCGGTGTCCCTGCTTGCAGCAATCGGCGGACGTCTCGCCGTCGGTTACCTGGCCGATCGCACATCACGAAAGGCCCTGATGCTCGTCATCTACGGGATCGTCGCCGCTGCCATCCCGATGCTGTTCCTCGTCCGGCCGGAGCAGCCTGACTACGTCTATGGATTCGCCATCGTGTTCGGCTTTGCGATGGGCGCCGACTACATGCTCATTCCGCTGATGGCGGCGGACCTCTTCGGCGTCCGCACGCTCGGGCGCGCGATGTCGGCCATCGTTCCGTCCGACACTGTCGGCCAGTACTGGTTTCCGAATCTCATCGCGCAGCTTCGCGCGGCGTGGGGCGGCTACGGCAGCGCACTCTGGGTGGCGTGTGGAATTGCGGCGGCCGGCGCCGCATGCATCGCGGTGCTGCCGCATCGACGTCGCCGCGAGCCGGTGCCCGCATCCGCCGCGGCGCCGGCGATTGCGCCGAACCGGTGATGCCTTCGCAGGTCAGCGAGGTCGCCCTCAGGCGCGCGCGACTCCTGATCGCGGGCGAATGGCGGCCAGGTCCGTCGACCTTTCCCGTTTTCGACAAATTCAGCGGCGAGCGGATCGGTGAAGCGGATCGCGCGTCTGCCGAGCAGGTCGCCGCCGCCGTCGCCGCCGCTCGACAATCCTTCGAGACCATTCGTCTCGAGCCCTACGAGCGCTATCGCATCCTCCACCGCGCGTCCGAGTTGATCGAACAGCGCCGGGACGAGCTCGTTCGCACCATCGTGGCGGAGGCGGGGTTTCCGATCGCCGACGCGACCAACGAGGTGAGCCGCGCCGTCCAGACATTCATCCTGTCGGCTGAGGAGGCCAAGCGGCTCGTCGGCGACGTCGTCCCGATCGAGGCGGCTCCCGGTCACGCTCACCGCATGGCGTTCTCGATCCGCGTGCCGCGCGGCGTCGTGTGCGGCATTACAGCGTTCAACTCTCCGTTGAACATGGTCGCCCACAAGGTGGCGCCGGCGCTGGCGTCGGGCAACACGGTCGTTCTCAAGCCGCCGCAGACGACGCCGTTCAGCGCGGCCCGCCTGTTCGAGATCCTGCTCGCGGCGGGACTCCCTCCGGGGCACGCGAATCTGGTGCAGGGACCCGGCGCCGAAATCGGCCGCTGGCTCACCGACCAGCCGGACATCGCCTTCTACACCTTCACCGGGAGCACCGCCGTCGGCAAGCTGCTGCAACGCGCCGTCGGCTTGCGTCCGATCGCGCTGGAGCTCGGAAGCATCGCCGGAACGATCGTGTGCGATGACGCCGACCTCGAACGAGCGGCTCCGCGCATCGCCAACTCCGCCTTCCGTCGCGCGGGACAGGCATGCACGTCGACGCAGAAGCTCCTGGTCGACGAACGCGTCTTCGATCGTTTCCTGGAGCTGTTCGCCGGCGCAACACGCGCGCTGCGGGCCGGCGATCCGCACGACCCTGCGACCATCGTCGGTCCGATGATTGGCGAAGACGAGGCCAGGCGAGCAGAGGCGTGGATCGCGGAGGCGGTGGCGTCTGGAGCACGGGTCGTCGAGGGTGGCCGTCGCGATCGCGCGCTGCTGTACCCGACGGTGCTCGTCGACACGACGCCCACCATGCGCGTCGTCTGTGAAGAGATCTTCGCGCCGGTCGTGTCGGTGATTCCGTTCCGCTCGCTCGATGCGGCCATCGACGAATTGAACGGCACGCCGTACGGAATCGCCGCCGGACTGTTCACCAGTGATGTGACGCGCGCGATGCAGTCCGCGCGGCGTCTGCACGTCGGGACCGTGCACATCAACGAGCCGTCGAGCAGCCGTGTCGATCTGATGCCGTTCGGCGGCGTGAAGGACAGCGGGCGGGGTCGCGAGGGTCCGCGCTACGCGATGCAGGAGATGACCGAGGAGCGGCTGGTGACGATCAGCCTTGCTTAGGTAGCTGGGTGGCTAGGTAGATGGGTAGATGGGTAGATGGGAAGGAACGGTTTCTCATCGCGGCTGTTTCGAAAGATCGGATTAAGACAAGCGACTTACCCAGCTACCTATCCGCCGAGCAACCCAGCTACCAAACCGTAGGCCGCACCTTGTCAGGTGCGGCGGGAGAGATCATGACCGGAGCGATGTTCATCGCCGAATGCCTGAAGCAGGAAGGCGTCACCAGGGTATTCGGCCAGTGCGGCCACACGAATTACGCGCTCATCGACGCGTGTCACAAGCTCGGGATCGAGTACGTCTCGTTCCGCCACGAGCAGCAGGCGGCGCACGCCGCCGACGCTTACTACCGGGTGACGCACAAGCTCGCGGTCGTCAACGTGCACCTGTCGCCGGGACTGACCAACGCGCTCACCGGCGTCGCGACAGCGGCCGCCGACTGCACGCCGATGGTCGTGATCGCGGGCAACACGCCTTCGTATCACCATGCGCGGGAACCGCATCAGGGCATTCGCTTCCATGCTGACGCGTCGCAGGGAGACATCTTCCGACCGATCTGCAAGCGCGTGTGGCGCGTCGACGACCCGAAGTTCCTCCCCGACGTCATGCCCCGCGCCTTGAACGTGGCGCAGACCGGCCGGCCCGGCGCCGTGCTGCTCGACGTGCCGATGGACGTGTTCTCCGCGCAGGTGAAGGCAGAGCCCGTCACGATCGCGCGGCGCCCCGGGTATGGTCGGTGTGTCGGACCGGATGACGGCATCGCCGAAGCGGCGCATCTGCTCGCCACGGCGCAACGGCCTGTCATCTTCGCCGGCAACGGCGTCGCGATCGCCGATGCCTCCGACGAACTGCAAGAAGTCGCGGAGCTCGCCGCCATCCCGGTCGCGACCACGCTCATGGCGAAAGGCGTGTTCCCCGAAGACCATGCACTCTCGCTCGGCATGACCGGCATCTGGGGCACTCGCGCCGCAAACGACACCACGCGCGAGGCCGACGTCATCCTTGCCGTCGGCACCGGCTTCGCGGAAGCCGATTGCAGCTCCTGGGATCCGAAGTACACATTCGCAATCCCGCCCTCCCGCCTCATTCAGATCGACATCGACCCACAGGAGATCGGCAAGATCTATCCCGTTGAAGTCGGCATCGTCGGCGACGCGAAGGTGACGCTGCGGGAACTGGCGCGGCACCTGCGCGCAATGAAAGCAACCATCTCGGGCACGCGCGCAGAGCTGATCGCGAAGCGCAAGCGCGAATGGGCGGAGGAATTGAAGGCCAGCCAGAACGACAGCGCACTGCCGATTCATCCAGCACGCCTGCTGAGCGAGCTCGCGAAGGCCGCGCCGCGCGATGCGATCTTCGTCACCGATGTCGGGTGGAACAAGAACGGCGCGGGCCAGCAGCTCGTCGCCACGCAACCGCGATCGTTTCTCACGAGCGGCGGCATGGCGACCATGGGGTTCGCGCCGGCGGCGGCGATTGGCGCGAAGCTGGGCGCACCCGAGCGAACGGTATTCGGCCTGGTCGGCGACGGCGGCCTGATGTCGGTCGTCGGTGCGCTGACCACCGCCGTCGAGCTCGACGTGCCGGTCGTCTGGGTGCTGTTCAACAACTTCTGCTTCTCGACGATCCGCTCGGTCGGCAGTACCTATTTCGGGAACACTTACGGCACCGAGTTCACACGGCCCGACGGGACGCCGTACAACCCGGACTTCGTGATGATGGCGAAGTCGTTCGGCATCGACGCCGCTCTCGTCGAGCAGCCCGACGATCTGCCGCAGGCGATTCGCGCCGCCGTGGCGGCGAACGCCCCGTTCCTGCTCGAGGTGCGCACTCGCGGCGATGTGCCGATGCCGCGCACCGGCTACTGGGATATCGCCGACTTTCTGCGGCTCGGAAACGACTGAGCGAATTCTGGTCGACGTTCGGCCGCGGACGGCGTCATCCCAGAATCGGACGCGTCTTGGGTCGACATGGTCGCCTGCCGGCCGAATCAAGGCAAAAATCGGGGCAAGGATTTGGCTGGACTGGCATTCCACTTGCCGGGGTCATGGCCATGACTGTGTTCGCGCGCTTCACGCAGGACCTGCGCTACGCGGTGAACATCTTCCGCAAGCAGCCAGGCTTTGCGGCGTCGGCGGTCCTGACGCTCGCCCTGGGCATCGGGGCGACGACCGCGATCTTCAGCGTCGTCTATTCGGTCATGCTGCGCCCGCTCCCGTTCGCACAGAGCGACCGCTTCGTCCACCTCTGGTCGACGGACGCCAAAGCGGCCAGACAGTCGGTCTCCTATCCCGACTTTCTCGATTGGCGTCTGAAGACGCGCACGCTGCCGCGACTGTCGGCGTGGACCGAGATCGACGGGATGCCGATCGCCATCGGCGGCGACGCGGAACGCGTCGAAGCCATCGCGATCGCCGGCGATTTCTTTCAAACCCTCGGTGTGTCGCCAACGCTCGGTTCGGTGGGAGCGCAGCCGCGAGAAGCGGCCGTCGTCCTGAGTCATGCGTTCTGGCAGCGTCGCTTCGGCGGCGACGCCGGCGTGCTTGGCCGCAGCATCGTCGTCTACGGAACGAGCCACCGCGTGATCGGCGTCATGCCGCAGCGGTTCCAGTTTCCGGTCCAGCGACGGCCCATCGATCTGTGGGTCAATGTCAGCACGCTGGTCGCGCCCGATTCGCCGTTCTTGAACCGCAACTACCGCGGCTACGAAGTCATGGGGCTGTTGCAGCCACGCACGACGCTCGATCAGGCACAAGCCGAGATGAACACGATCGCGTCGGCGCTTGCCGCGCAGTATCCCGAGGACAAGGGGTTCGGCGTGCAGGTCGTCACGGAACTGGAACGTCTGGTGGGAGCGGTCAGCCGGCCGCTGATGCTGCTGTTCGTGGCCGTCGGCGCACTGCTGTTGATCGCCTGCGTGAACGTTGCGAACCTGCTCCTGGCCAAGGCTCCCGGTCGACACCACGAGATGGCGCTCCGCGCCGCGCTGGGTGCGAGTCGCGGTCGTCTGTGGGCGCAGCTGCTGACCGAGAGTCTCGTGCTCTCGATCGCGGCGAGCGCGCTGGGAAGTCTCCTGGCGGTGTACGCGCTCGATGCGCTCGTGGCGCTGATCCCCGGCGATCTCCCGCGCGCGAACGAAATCGCCCTGGATCTCCCCGTTCTTGTGTTCTCGTTAGTGGTTTCCATCATCGCTGGTGTCGGGTTTGGCGTCGCTCCAGCGTGGTACACCTCGCGCAAGGATCTTCTCGCGGGTCTCCATGAAAGCCCACGCACGGTGTCCGACCCGTCCGGCGGACGACGCGTACGTAACGTGCTCGTCGTCGCTGAAATCGCGCTGGCGCTGGTGCTGCTGACCGGCGCCGGTCTGCTGATGAACAGCTTCTGGCGGCTCGTGCGGCTCAATCCTGGAATCGACACGACCAATGTCGTGTCGTTCATGATGAACCTGCCATTCAACGAGCCGGCTCGCCTCGCGGAGTTTTCGCGACGGCTCCAGGAACAGTTGCAGAGCGTTCCCGGAGTCCGCAGCGCCAGCGTGCTTGGTTCCCGGCCGTCGGTCTTCGGAACGACGTTCGACTTCGACGGCGGCCCGCAACCTGTCGACGTGTTCACCATACAGCCCGGATACATGAAGACGCTGGGCGTTCCCGTTGTCGCCGGTCGTGACTTCTCCGCCACCGATGATGATGGCGCGCCCGAGGTCGCGATCATCAATCAGGCGTTGGCCAACCGGTACTTTCCCGACGTGAACCCCATCGGCAAGATTCTGCAGGTGCGTGTGGAGATGACCGGCCGCGTGCTCCCGAAGAAGGAGATCGTCGGCGTCGTTGGCGACACACGGCTCGGAACGCTCGGTGGTCTCGAACGCGACGCGCGCCCGCAGATCTACTTTGCCGCGGCGCAGGATGCGATGGTCCTGAACTACTTCGGTGTGCTGGTCAAGACGGATGGCGATCCGCTTGCGGTCGTGCCACGGCTGCGGAGGGCGGCGCTCGCGGTGGACAAGGAGACGCCGATTTATCAAGTCGTCACGTTGAGGGAGCAGCTGGGTCAGTCGATCGCGCAGGATCGATTCAACACGCTGCTGTTGGGCATCTTCTCCACGGTCGCACTGGTGCTCGCGGTGGTCGGTCTCTACAGCGTGATGTCGTACTCCGTGGCGCAGCGCACCGGCGAGCTGGGCATCCGCGTCGCAATGGGCGCGACCTCCCGAGCGATTCTCAGCGTCGTGATGCGGCAGGGGTGGACGCTGATCCTGGTCGGCATCGCGGTTGGTGGGACCGCGTCGATTCTGCTGACGCGTCTGATCGAAGGCGTCCTGTTCGGTGTCACGGCTACCGATCCGGTGACGTTCGGGCTCGCGATCGCCGCTCTCGCTGTTGCGGCGTCGCTGGCCTGCTGGATTCCCGCCCGCCGGGCCGCGAAGGTCGATCCAATCGTCGCGCTGCGGTGCCAGTAACCTGGTAGTACCAGAGTTAACCGTTACTCGCTAACCGCCGGCACGCCGGTGCTGCTACGCTCCACACGAGGCTCATTGATGACTCGAAGAATCGCCATCGTCGTGTGCGTCGCCGTCATGACCGGTGTGCTGACGTTCGCGCAGAACGCGCCTGCGGGTGCACGCCAGGGCCGCGGCGGAGGACGCGGCGGCGCCCGGCCGCCCAAGGTCCGCAAGACGCTGCTGATCTGGGCTGACACACGCAACGGCATCGCGCAGCACGATTCCGTCTCGCACGCGATGTCGGTCATCGAGCGGCTCGGGTACGAGTCCGGCGCCTACGACAGTTACATCCGCACCGACTCGAACATCATCGCGAAGCAGGCGCTCAAGACCGATGGGACGCCGGCCAGCGGTGGCCCGAGTCTGAGCACCGTCGACGGCATCTTCTTCCTCGGCCACCGCGACGTGCCGCTCGACGCGAAGCAGAAAGCGGAACTGCTCTCGTTCGTGCGTGACGATGGCAAGGGCTTCGTCGCGGCGCACACGGCGACAACGGCGTTCCTCGACTGGCCGGAATTCGGCGAGATGCTCGGCGGGCGCTACGACGATCATCCCTGGAACACGGCGGCGGGCACGGTCATCAACGAAGATCCGACATTCCCCGCCACGCGCCATTTCCCGGCGTCGTTCCCGTTCACCGACGAGTTCTATCAGGCGAAGGACTACTCACGCGAGAAGCTGCGCGTGCTGCTGCGGCTCGACGTCTCGAAGATGCCGCCGAGCTCCGATGTCCATCGCACGGACGGCGACTTCCCGCTTGTCTGGGCGAAGGCGTACGGAAAGGGTCGCGTCTTCTACTCGGCGCTCGGACACGCGGCAAGCATCTGGGACGGTCGCGATATCCAGCAGATGTACTTCGAAGCGGTGAAATGGTCGCTGGGCATGACGGAGGGCGAGGCGACGCCGCGACCGTTCGCTGGTGCGACGGGTTCCCGTTGAATGGCGCCGGACCTGACAAGGTCCGGCCTACATCACTCGCTCCTGATCAGCGAAGCAAGCGCTGCCAGTTCAGCACGATGCGAATGTCCGTCGGCGCCGGCATCGGCGTCGGATCGAGATAGTAGATGCGACCGTCCGGCGAAATGTCGTACTGGGTGTTCGCGTGGCCGCTTCCCACGGTGACCGGCATCTCCGCCGGCGCGCCGAAGACCAGCGCGTCGCCGGCTTCCCTCACCGGGACCTTCACAATCCGACCGCGCTGATTCACGTAGTAGACGGCGCGGCCGTCACGCGCCCAGACCACCTGATCCCCGCTCTCGGGCGACACGGTGTAGCGCCGTGGCGAGCCGGCGAGGCTGCGCACCGACACCTGCGGTGCGCCCGCTTCGTCGGAGACGTAGGCAATCCACCGTCTGTCTGGCGACAGCCGCGCGTCCCGCTCGTTGAACCGCGACTCGAGCAGCGGTCGCGTGTGACCGCCTTCCGAAACGGCAAGCGCCCAGACGTCCGCATTGCCTCCTTCGTACGCGTTCACGATGAGCTCCCGCCCGTCCGATGACCAGTCGGTCGGCTCGCAATTGGCGCGTGGACAGACGAGATCGCGAGACTTCCCCGATCCATCGGCGGCAACGATGCTCAATCGCTTGCGATCCTCCACGTCCGGCCGATACGCGAGCTGCTGTCCGTCAGGCGACCACACGTGGGTGATATCCCGTTCAGGTGCCGTGGTCACGCGCGTACGCGTGTGTCGTGTCAGGTCCTCGACATAGATGTCCGCGCCCTGCATCCGGTCGATGAGCAGCCACGCGATGCGGGTGCCGTCGGGCGAGATGCGCGGCCACTGCTGCTCCTGGCGATCGAAGAACACGGTCGGTGCGCCGCCCTCGGCGAACGTCTTGATCTGACCGCCGTACGGCAGCTGTCCGGAGTACGCGAGGAGGTGAGATGCGGCGCCGAACGTTTCCGGATGAAAGAGCGTCCCCCGCCCCACGTCGATTCCCACTGGCTGCGGCGCACCGATCAGTGTTCGCTGCCACGGGTCGAAGCTCTGCGCCGTGAGCCGTCCGCTGTTGGCGTAGAGCAGAATGCCGTTCCGGCTGTTGCTCGCATCCGGGACGTAGACGGCGGTCGAGTCCACCTCGATGAGCGGATCGCCCGCAGGCTCGCCGTCGACCCCGCCGACGAACAGGCCGCGATATTCCGTCGCGCCTCGAGCCTGATAGACGAAGTGCTTGCCGTCCGGCAGGAACGAAGGAAAGCGATGCGGCGTCTGCCCGCGTGCCAATGACGTGACGATCGCCGGAGCTCCGCCGCTTGCCGGTACCTTGAACAACGAAGGTGGATTGAAGCCGGGACCATACACGATGACGTTGTCGGCGCCCCACGCGGCGCCCATTTCCGTTCTCACGCTGACGGCGCCGCTGTAGTCGGAGATCGTCATCGGGGCGCCGCCGGTAATCGACACTTTCATCACGCGCCGGCGCATGTAGAAGCCAATCCACCGGCTGTCCGGCGACCAGAACGGCAGCCGCGCGCCGGCCGTGCCCTCGATTTCAACGGCATCGAATGCGTCGAGCGAGCGCACGAACAGCCGATTGGCTCGGTCGCGTGCTCCGATGAAGGCCACCGACCGCCCGTCAGGAGACACCGCGGGAGCTGACGCGAGGCTGGTTCCCGGCGGCAGCGACCATGTGAATCGTGTTACCGCCGTCCCGATCGAGGCCTGACCTGACGCGTTCTGCGCGATCCAGGCAACCGCCACGACCACGGCAGCGGCGAGACCTGCAGCTGCGAGCCACACTGCCACGCGCCGCCGGGACGCAGAGGCGCCGGCCGCAGGCCGTGCGGCGGCGTGGCGACTCGCCGTCGTCCTGTCCTTGGCCATCCGTTCGAGCGCCCAGATCAGATCCGTCGCCGATTGAAATCGCGCATCGAGGTCCTTCGCGAGGAGCCGCATGACGATCTCGGCCAGTTCCGCGGGCACGGCGGGATTCACATCCGCGACGCCTGCCGGGTCGGCCGTGAGCACCGCATGCAGTGTCTCGACCGCGCTGTTACGGCTGAACGGTTTCTTCCCCGTGAGCAGCTCGTACAACACGACACCGACCGCAAACAGGTCGGCACGCGCATCGATCGCCTGTCCCCGCACCTGCTCGGGCGCCATGTAACCGGCGGTCCCGACGATGAAGCCGGCAATCGTCGCCGATTCGGCGTGATCACGGTCATCGCCGCGAAGCAGCTTGGCCACGCCGAAATCGAGAATCCTCACC